>JADEYI010000090.1_pt1 | contig 167580 bp, 265 predicted proteins | sample 8542331 | NCBI WGS metagenome assembly JADEYI01 (sample SAMN16510988, study PRJNA670497) | mine drainage metagenome | isolation source: biofilm near Copperflume 1 | place: Germany: Marsberg coppermine Kilianstollen | collected 2018-02 | reverse complement strand
GCCAGAAGCAAGGTGCGTCTGCAGACAAGCTGCAGTAAAGGCTGCCAAAATCCTAACCCTTGATGGACTCGCCAGATCCAAGCAAGACCCAATCAACCGTGGGCACGGTGCTCAGTATTTATACTGCCCCCCGCCAGCCGGGGCCGACTTGATATGCTCACTGCAATTCTTCTCTACGATCCATGACTCTACAATTGGGATACAATAGGATTGCAGGTGAAGGGAAAGAGACTGCACCTTTGCCGACATCGCATGACCTCCTCTCTGAGCTGCAGATTCTCAGACCGCCTCAGGCTCTTGACCACAGCTGAGTTGCGCCGCTTTTCACCGCCTGCCCTCAGCGCTCCCTCAAGGAATGGCAGTGCTGCTTTCAAAGGCACCTACCATGCAGACACATGCATCACTTCATGACACATGCAGTGACTAAGCCAGGCACACTAGCAAGAATGCAGGCCCACACTGCATATGGCCGCACCTCTCCAGGAAGCAGGTCCAGAGCATGCAGGGAATCGATCCGATCGTGTTTCCTGCTGAGCAGCCGCGCCACTGCCTCCCAGTTGCTGCTGTCTGGAGCGCGTCCCTTTCGAGCGCTGTCAGGCACATTGTCCTGCCTCTCCAGATACACCTATCCAAGGCACTGCAACCTCAGCAGTTGTCATACTGCCAGCCCATTATTTTGAGCATGATAGTACTTACATCGTAATCATTAACAACACTTGAAGGATCTGTGTAGCTCTACCTGTATGAGGGCCAGGTACATGTCATAGTTGGGTTGAGAATCTAGACCGCTCCAGGCCGCCATCTGGGCTCCGCTCTGCTGGCCCTTCTGCTTCGCAGCCGCCTCATACATGCGGTCACAGTAGGCTTCTGCCAGCCGAGGATCCTTCATCTGATGCACATATATTCTGCACAGCACCCCATTTAAGTACATGCATGCCGTGCTTCATACATGAAGCAAATATGACAGGACAGGAAATGGGCTTCGAGCATCTCAGAGAGACAAGGTGCGCACTCTAAGGCTTCTTGGTGGCGCCCCAGGTGCTCAAGCAGCAGCGCCTTGACCTCCAGGAACCGCTGGTCCTCCGATGGCACCACCAGCAAGATGCGCTTGGCATCAATGTGCTGAGACTTCACGATCTGCAAGGGCAACACAGCGAGATTCAGACATGCAAAGCTGCAGAATGTTGTGGTTCACATACAATCTTCTTCCTGTTGCTTTTTGAAGTACATATCCTAATGTGCCTGCATTCTGCTGCCAATGAGATGCCAGCATGCTTACCAGATCTTTCAGGCGCTGCAGTGGGTCCTGCCTAGCTGGCAAATGTGGTTTCTGAGGCTGCCCGTTCGAGGCCTTGCCTTCATCTCTCCCCTCTTCCATGCCTGGGACACAGCCAGAACCTCGCATTCCTGCCTCAGCTCCGCATATGACAAATGAAGAACAGAAATATGAATGCCATGCTCACCTGAGGTGCTAGCACCGCCGTTGCTGTCCCTCCTTTCCTTGGCCATTCTGAGGTAGATCAGCGCCAGCTCATTGTTGAACTTTGCAGGTGATGCCAGGCCCATCTCCAGTGCAGCCTCGAGGTACGGCGCACACAGCGTGGGCACCTCATTGGTCAGTATGGGCAGCACAGTCTCTGGGGGCAGCGCCGGCCGCATCTCTGTGAACATCTCCAGCCCCGCCTCTGGATCCGCACGCACTATCCACCTGACATGGCACATTGCACAGGTGAGTATGCTTACTTTCAAAGTTAAGATCCGCTGAAGAGGACACCATCAGCATGAAGAGGGGAGCTGTGAGACACATGCATGTGCCCTGCTTGAATATAAAGTTCGGACCAGAGGATGGAGACTTTTGGGAGAGATAACGAATGCTACCTGGCATGTGCTTTGATGAGGTCAACGTGCTTGGAGCCGACAGACACGAGGCACTTCACCGCTGCCCATACGCCCGTCAGCCCCGCCAGCTCAGCAGATGCACCCTGCGGCGCCACGCTCAGCTCCCCCGGAGCCTGCACAAGCACACTTGACCAGTGATGGGCAGCCCCACTGGACATGCATGTCCGACTTCGCCACCCTGTACACAGTGGGATGGGACTGGTGGCCCACATGGGGCACCCGTGGTGTTACAGAGCATGCGCAGTCAAAGCGTGAGGAAACTTAGCAGGGGCGGACCAGGGCAAGGGAGCGCAGGAGGTCCAGCGCAGCTTCGTAGCGGCCGCGGCTCTGGTACAGGGCGACCAGCTCCGAGTAGCGGCCCACGGCGCGCAGCGCCGTCTCGCCATCTGCCAGGGACACCTGGTTGGGCCTTTGCACAAAGCGCAGCAGCGCTCCTGTGTCGTCCATCTCCAGCATTGCCTGTAGCACACGGCAGAGCAGATGTCACCTGGGATGCATATCATGCCTCATGCTGGTCTCTGCAAAGCCATTGGAGGGTTGAGATATAGATGATCAGAGGTTTTTTGGGGCGATTTTGACGCATCTCTGCATGTCGAAGATTGAGATGAAGAAGCTAAATTGCAATGGGATGTGCACACCTTCAAAATTGCTGTGTCCACAGCCTCCGCAAGTTGTGCGTGCTGCTCTGCAGTGAGCCCAGAGAGCTCTGCCGTAGTGTCATGCCGCCGCTCCTCCTCTGTGCTAGTGCTTTTGGCCGCCTCCTCCTCGTCATCATAGTCCTGCTCCACGGAAGCCAGCCGAGTGCGGTGGCTGAGGAGGTAGGGCAGCAGCACCGACACTGCTTTCTTATACTCCTTGCCCTTTGGCTCTGCCACATCTGTTAGCTTGTACCCTGCGCAAAGCCAAAATCGCTCGACCAGATCCGCTTGAGAATTTGACAGAGAACAATGGCAGACTTCTCAGGCTTGCAAGGAATGACATGTGCTTTGGACTTGCCTGCAACGGTATGCAGCAGAGGCTCGAGCATGGCGGGGGATGCCAGGGAGGGAAAGAGGCGCAGCAAGACCACTGGGCTGGCACTCGAGCACATGCCAAAGTGGGCCATGGCCTCGTCATACTCCTTACTGGCAAACAGATGATGGCCATACTGTATGTGCAGAGTGTCATTCAGCGTTCTCCTTGCCTCCGCCTGCGCCACAGCAAATCTATTTAGATCCCAGACTTCTGCAGATCTACATGGATCCAAAGTCAACGGCCAGAGCAGGTAAGTACCTGTGTGGATGGTATCAGTGCAGCCAGCTCCAGGGCGGCCCCAAACTCCCCTCTTTCGGCCAGCGCAGAGGCCTGGTCAGCAAAAGGGAAGGGGGCCAGCCTGCGAATGCCCAGATCCGATGAACTAGAAGCCACCAAGACATCCCCAGAATTGCTGGGATTCTGGCCCACCACGTCCATGCCCTTCACTGGGAGCACCTGCAGCAGCCATGAGCTCAGTCTGGAAGTTGCCTGCCTTTCCATTAGCACTTGAGCTTGGAGCAAGAACTGAGTGGCCAGTACTCACATGTGAGCTTCACCAAATCTCTGGTGAAAGAATGGTGCAAGAAGGGGAATGTGGCACCTGTGCCAAGCCCTGTTGGCTGATGTGCTGCGCTGACCGCACTTCAATGTGGTTGGGCAGCAGTGCGATGACGTAAGGATGAGAGTACACAGCTGCTAGAGGAGCATCGCTCCATGTCAGCCCCACCTGAGATACAAGAGGTTATGTGCGGTCAATACTTGCACAGTCCCTGTTTGGGAGCAAGAGCGCTTGACTAACTAGCGCAACATTCACCTTGCGTGAAGGCTTTCCGTCTGTTCCTATGAAGATGCCAATGTTGTCCTTTGCAAGGAGCAGCTCGCCGCTGGCAAGCTGTGTGATGACAGGCGTGCCAGCTTTGCCGGAGGAGAACAGCTCCGATAAGGCTCCAGTGTTTGCATGCACCGTCGCATACCTGCACAGCTTCACCCTTTCAATGCAGGGCAATCACGGACCGCCAAGTACTCCAACATGGGGTCATCGCAGCATCTGTCATGCATGCCCAGATGGCAAGATGTTACGCAGGCGATATATGCATGGTGTGCGCTTACTCTCTCTGGAAGCCCAGGCACACATTGTCGCCACACCAGCCCATGGCCATCACCCTATCGGGCAGGCCCAGTTCCTTCAGCTCCACAAACTCATTGCCGTTGTAATGCAGCAGGATTAGCCGCCGCTTGGCTGCCACGCACAGCATTGCGCGCTTCTCGTCAAATGCAAATCTGTTGGCCCCGCGGGTGCGGTTCGCTTGGCAGGCCAGCTTGAAGGCAGGCAAGTGATGCGCGTTGACTCCCTCGTCTGACAGGCTGAAGAGCAAATTCTTGGACTTCCACACCTAGAGACACACTGGAACGAGTCATGAAACTTGCACTGAGCTTAAGCTTGTCGAGCCAAAGAAAGAAGGGGCATGGCTTTGGCTGAAATGCTGGCAGATTCGACTCAAGGAGCATGCTATACCCGCAGCTGCAGGATGCGCCTCTGCCCAAAGTTTTTGTACGCCTTTGTGACTTGCCACTGCCCATCCGGGTTAGTCCCATCCTGCTGCAGAACTACCAAAGTCCCATCTCCGAGGCCAGCCAAAATCTTGTCATCGAGCGCTTCTAACACTTCGATCTTCTTGTGAAAGTTATCTAGTATGACAGAACATGAAAATGCTTTGAATTCTTCTCCTGGCATGGCGATCAACTGTCATCAAGCACCCATCAACGTTTTAATATCAACACATCATCTTGGGCAGCAGTGTCAAGCATGCGTCATGATGAAGGGGAACGTAAGGCACATAGTCTATTGACAGATGCTTTTCTTCTGTGCTCTGAGGCCCAAAAAGGGAACATATTTCGCACGTGCGCGATCATTTGCTCACGTGCTTCAACACAATATATTGCCCAAAATTCCACCAAATCTGTGTCTTGGGTCAGTCGACATGCCGCTTGGGCAAAATAATGCGATCATACGAAGTGTATAAGTCTGCTCAGATGGATATCTCGCGCTCATGCGTGTAGCAATCAGCAGTGTTCAAGCGGGCCAAGAGCGCCAGTATGCTCTCGCTGCGGGTGAAGGGGTGCGTGATTGTAGACGGCAATCTGTGGAAGTCACTTTTCCTTACAATGAACCGGCGCTCAGAGGATACCCCCGGATTGTCCTCTCATCGAATGCGCTTGTCGAAGCGGATGGCATGCATATTGTGTGTTGATCCTTGATCTGGTTTCCTTTTGTCATGTGCAGGCCTGCAAATAACTGTGGAAGGCTAGATAATCGGTTATCAGGTAGAGTTGTATTAGATTGCTGCAGCTCTGTATTGCGGTCTATAGAGAAATGGTGTCCCAAAAAGCGATTGAACCTATAATCCTGTGCTGCCTTTACGCATTCTGACGATGCCCTGCAAGGTTCTTTGTACTTTCCCAAGTTAAAGTTGCCTTCTTTTGTGTGCAGACCCCCAGTGGCAGGCGAAATTCTGTCCTGCTCGCCATCTCAGCAATGCCCACCTATTTCAACAGCAGAAAAGATCACAGCAGGCCTCACAGCATGCAGAAAATCTAAGGACGAGGAGGCAGATTATCTCATGCACAGCTATAAATCGTCACTTGGTGGTGCACGAGGATGCCGGCGTGTCACTACCTTTGGAAGAAGGCCTTGCTGAGGCGCCTCAGAAGCTGGATGCTCTGTACCGCTTCTCGCGGCCCCACACCATGTTGGGCACCTTCATCAGCGTGTGTTCAGTGTCAGCGCTAGCTGTGGTGAGCCTTCATTCAGGATGGAATATCTGCATTATCGCACATACATCGCAATGCATGCAATACAAATTCCTCTTGCTGTCCCACTGCTGCGCTGATGCATTGTATCAGTGATAAGATTTTTCAATTCCTTCCTTAATGCTGTCAGTGTGGACTGCATGCAGGGGCCCACTGGATGGACAGGACAAGCGTTCATTGTCTTGCTCCAGGCGCTTGTTCCAGCGCTGCTGATGAATGTCTCCATAGTTGGGCTAAATCAGATCTTTGATGTGCCCATCGACAAAATCAATAAGCCCTACCTGCCCCTGGCCTCAGGGGAGTTTTCCATGAGGACCGGCATTGCACTGGTATGTTGTGCTTCCACTGCCTCCACTTGCAAAGCCGTTGATCATTTCTTTCTCTGCAAAGCAGCCTGATTCCTCATCTTGCCTGATCGCAGTATCATGTGCAACTGTCACAGGTTGTGGGGACTGGCAGCTTGGCGCTTGTGATGGGATTTCTGACAAATTCTCCACCATTGCTAGCCACCCTTGTAGGGAGTCTGCTGCTCGGCATTGCGTACTCCACAGACCTGCCCTTCCTGAGATGGAAGCAGTACCCTGTGATTGCAGCTGCCTGCATCCTGGCAGTCAGGTGCATTTCCAGATACATGCACGTTGTGCAAACGACAGGAAGACTGGCGGTCACATTTCTTAGGAGACTAAGCTCATGCCAAGACACAGAACTTAATAAGCCCCTATTGAGAAGCATGATTGGGTGGTTCACAGGGCAGTCATGGTGCAGCTGGGGTTCTTCTTTCACATGAAGACGGCACTGGGAGCACAGACAGTAGCACTGACTCGCCCCCTCATCTTTGCCATATCCTTCATGCTCTTCTTCTCGATCGTGATCGCCCTTTTCAAAGACATTCCAGACGTGAAGGGCGATGCACAGGTGTGAGCCTGCCTGCTCCCCGATGAAGCCTTTATCATGAAGACTTCAGGTGTTTTGTTCGGGGGAGCGCAATGTCAAAGGGCAGGATGTTTGAACAGGTGCAAGTTCTCTGCTTTTTGCAGGAGGGTGTGCGGACACTGAGTGTGCGAGCTGGCGTTGAGACAGTGTTCTGGACATGCATCGTGCTCATGGAGGTTGCATATGCTGGTGCCATTGGCGTGGGCCTGATGTCACCGGTACCGTTCTCCTGCTCTGCAGATTGCCAGATTATCTCTTATTATTCCAGCTTGGCTTGTACAGGTTGATAAGACAATGTGTAGATGACATACAATCTGTGCAGGTCATGTGGAGCAAGGCGGTCACTGTTGCAGCACACACGCTCATGGGACTGTTGCTATTCTGGCGTGCCAAACGGACCGACCTCAACAGCAGCTCAGCCATATATAAGTGTTACATGTTCACATGGAAATTATTTTATGCCGAGTACCTCCTGATTCCTTTCTTGTGCTGACCATATTGCCGTATGGCTGGAGGCTCGCATTGCTATTGGGACAAGGACAGGGAAGTTGCTACTGGGTGCGGGAGAAGACAAGTGTCCAATGTTTCCTAGCCAAAAGGATGAGTATAATGAGAGGGTGAAAAACACTGGGCGTTGGGTCTTTGAATTCTTTGGAACGCCACTTGGTGCTAGGCAGTGAGCAGCAGGCAACTCATGAATTTGACAGCATAGGCCTGCAAATCAACTTGCTTGGTGCTTCTGTGAGAGTGCAGGGTGACTCAGAATTATTGAGAAGACTTTAAAACTGAAGGGAGTGGACGTGAAATAGAACCGCAATTACGGTACTGAATTCTTCAACCCTGCAGATGTGGGTGGGCGTATCACTTGCGAAGGACCCTCATCCGCATGAGGTGCTCTGGAGTGCTCTTGTTTTCTTTATTTTGAGAGACCAGAATCAGACAGGATTCAATTTCTAGAAGTCAGCCTTTTATTTTCATGAGTCCAATTGAGAATTTGCAGTACGGCATTTAGATCAATGTGTGTGCAAAAGAATCAGAGGGATCCAGAGACTGATGCAGTTCGGTCCACAGGTCCTTGTAAACCCTGATTGATTTGGAAGAACAATATTTCCGTCTGGTCTGCATTGAAGCATTCTACTGTGCATAGAACACAGCATAGAACAAATTGTGAATGTCACTGAGACTGTTGTCCAGGGGGTTCATTCCAACAATGGTACACACATTAGTCTTGATAAAATTCACAATCGCGCATGCCCGAGAGCTATATCTCTGGCTCAATTGAAGTATGTTCTGAGAGTTTGACTTCAGCAGGTGTTTGACTAGAGCGCACTTCCTTGCCATTAGGTTATTGGGGACATGTCTATGGATTCCTCTTCTCTCATCTGCTCATGTGCGGAATGTAACCTACATACTAGGCTGACTAAGGCTCTGAGCCCCAAAAATGTGACACAATAGGCGTCAGTGGAGGGCTGTCCATTGAACTCACTTAGCAAAAATATCAACGACGGTGGCGGCAGCGAAAACCAGAAAGAGGGTGCCACCCAGATACTGCACGGCTTTCTCTGACACAAAACGGCTGAGGTAGGAACCACCGAGCACAGCAATGCCTGTTGCCACTCCATGGCCCCCCACGGCCCCCAACACCACTCCTGCCGGCGAGGAGGCAGCCGCCAGCGCAATTGTGGCCAGGAATGACTTGTCGCCCCATTCAGCAGCAAAGACCAGTGCAAATGTGGACAGCACGAATCCGAGGGCCTCGCCTGCTCACAAGCACGCATGATAAGCATCCATGATCATCTTCCGTGAGCAAAGAAGCATCATTATAACCTTAAATGTATGCCCCATCCAAGCCAGGAGAAGGACACACACCGTTTCCAAGGCTGCCAACTTCCTTTTCAGCTTCATCTCTCTCGCCGGCTGCACTTTCATCGGCATCCTGGGCATCCTGCAAGAGAAAGAATTGCTCATGATCGCAGATTGGTGGACCCATTTGGTGTGATGGCGCAGAGCAAATGCCAGAATGAAATAAAGTAAGGTGCTTACCAGCAGCGTTTTCACCCCAAAGAACACAAGAAGTGCTGCTGCAAAGATGTCGTCCAAAGGAAGGCTGTTGGCTGGCAACAGCTCATCCAATTGGTGCAAGACCTGGCCCAACGCTACCTGCAAGCACCATTCCAACATTGCTTCTGAAATGTTCCTCAAGCAGGATGACAAACCCTCAAGGATGACAAGTGTGGGAGAATCACTTACTGAGATGACTGTCATGACTGCAAGGGCCCCGAATGTTCCTGTGAAGACGAGCCCCTGGGACTTTCTGAGAGCGAGAAGCAGGGCGATGAAGAATGTCTTATCACCCAGCTCTGAAAATAGAATGAGAAGGAAACCGGAAACAACCCCTTCCCTGAATGTGTCATCTCCAACAACACCTGCATCTCAACACACAACAGTGACTTTCCCTGCAGTCCAAGTCTATCTAACCAGAATATTTCAACATGGAAGGCAGGATCTTCAAGTCAAGGAGAAGTGATGTTTATGTGTTGGGATTTGCCTGGAATGGTGGTTGCTATATTGGCAACTACATCTGTGGGGACGCCAGCATGGGCAGGTAGCGCCACAAGCAGGCTACTAGCCAAACAGGCATGAGACAGAACCTGTGTCAAGAATTTTCCAGTTGTAGAGATGTGTTCAAGATCCAGAATATCACCGTTCATGCCATCACACTCGATAAGCTTTCTAGGCTTGTTATATATTCTAGTTAAAAGTCACTTCACATGTGTTCACAGCATATCGATACTATGGTTGTGTGGGGTACAATTGTGTTCCAATGCCTCACCTTCAAACCATTTTCTGACATATAGCGGTGTAATCCAGATGGTGTGTCTCTCTGACAGGTAGAATGCGTCCAGCATCTGCCTTCTGCAACTGATGCTGCTCTAAGTGGAAGCTGCCCCCGGAGACGATGATGCCGTGCCTTTTGCAAGTGTACAGATCTGCTAGGTACATATTTTGCAGTGTGACACTCCCTGGATGACCTCAAAAGGGTCCCCATCCCCATTAGGTGCCCATGTTGCCCATAAACGTGCACATTAGGCACCAGCATCGTGTCCTGTCCTCCTACGGTATCTGCAAAGCTACCTCTTCACAAAAACATTATCTTCACGGTGGGAAGTATGACTGTCCAAATCTGACCATAGTCGTCAAGAAAGAAGAGAAACTTGATGGGAAACGAAGGACGTTCATCGATTATCCTTCTTATATACACTTTATTAATGCTTGTTTACGGGGATATGGGAAACCCTCGTTTATCCACAAGCGGCGCCTGCCGAGAGATTGAATTGTCTTTATTTCAAGATCTAAAGGAACAAGAACACTTGTCCGAGATGGCCTCCCGATGTGTGGCCTTGCAGGCATCAGTCAGGCCCATTCAGGTATCCTGCCAGTAATTCTATACTGCGAAGCATCCTTGTGGTGCTGCTTCCTTTGTCCCTGTGGAGACAAGATCTGACCTTGTCGTATTACTTCATGATCTTGCTTTTTTTTTTTGCTTAAATTGTACTTGAATGCACTCAAGGAAAAATTGGTTTGTGCAGCTTGCGTCCCGTTCTCTCAATAGGACAGGCCGAGTTGCATGGGCTGGAAGGAGTACCAAGCTTGCTGTGCCGGTGTCCTCCAGAAAGCAGCCTCTGTGTGCAGCCAGCGTGAGTCTCTCTGAGTCTACCGTGTCTTATCGACGTTCTTCACGGTCTCTCATTTGCAAGGGTATTGTAAATTTTGTCAGGACACCAATGTTCAGGCAACGAAGCACTGTAAGTCATATTTGGCCTGTGCATGCAGATTGATGAAGCAGCAGAGGCAACACAGCCACCAGCAGAGGAGGTTGTGTCCGCAGAGCCTACAGCTGAGTCAGCCAGTGAGGCATCACAGGTGCTGCTGCTGGTCCCGAAGAAACCACAATGTAACTCTGATTCCTGCTGGCTTCACGATATCTCACAAGCCTGTGGTCCTGTGCGCAGGTTTCAGCCCCAGCGGAGAGCACTCTTCCAAACCCTGCTTCGTATGCGCTGAACTTCTTGTGGCTGGAGAAAAACATCGCGGTGTCAGCGGATCAGGTCTTTGGAGAGGTGGGCATTTTCCGATCCTGATCTGAGCATTAGTATACCCAGAGAGAGCCTGCATTTAAGGCGGTGCGGCCCTTATTTATCTGACATGCGTCTCTGATGCCGCATCACAGAATCAGAGAAGCCCCCTCACAGAGTACTTCTTCTGGCCGCGTAAAGACGCTTGGGAGGAGTTGAAGTCAGCCTTGGAGAGCAGGCCGTGGGTCTCAGAAAGGTAGAGGCCCTTATGAGATTCCTGTATAAGTGTGTCATCGTGTGATGCATGAGGTAAAGGCCCTAATAAGATTCTTGTTCAAGTTTGTCAACATCTGATGCCCGGTGGACGAGGTTTACAGATTTTTATTCTCTTTTTTATTTCAAATGCTTGCATTCCACAGGGACAAGGTGTTGCTGCTCAACAAGACTACAGAAGTGATCAACTACTGGCAAGACGAGGAGAAAAAGCACACCTTGCAAGAAGTCCAGGAGGCTTTCCCGGACTGCAAGTTCCAGGGGTCATAGACCGTGAGCAATCCAAGGATCTGCATGGCGGCAGTGGTTTCAAGAAGTCACATGTCGGAGAGCAGCAAGCTTGGGGCTGTGCAGTCTGCACCACTGAAATATTGGCGCTGTGGAGATGCACGTGCATTAATTAGGCCAAGCACACCACTCGTCATGAGCAGCCTTTCGAGGTCATGGGAGTCCCTGTCGATCTGTTGCTTTGCATGTCCATCTTGTGCAGAAGTATAAGCTATTAACATTGGGCAGATTAATCTATACACTGATGCTGCACACTTGTATGTTGCCTCCTGCTTGCCTGTCTGTCAAAAAGCAATGTCATGGTTGGTTGGCGCAGGGCCCCAGCTGAGCTGGGCCCCGACGTCATCATGATCTTGATTGCAGCAGCGTCTGGCAAACACCATGTTCTGACCCAGGATTGTAATGATGGAAGTCTCTACTGATGGAAGATAGTCTTGTTGCGTGGACGAAAATGATGTCCTATCAAGTTGTGCCACCTTGCTTGAAGCCAGCTAGCCCACTAGTTGAAATGAATGCGCACTCATAGCGTGGTATTCTAGGCCGGAATGCATGCAAGCCGATGGAATCTCCAGTGTTACATTGTCTTGGGTCTTCTAGTTGATTCAGCAGGTAGCGTTGATATGGTGGCGCGGCAGACGGGGTACTGCCACTCACACCCGTGACACGGGTCCCGTGTATTTGTGCTCTGGTACCGGTACCTTCTGCTCCTCCAGGCACTGCCTTTTTGGGACCTGGACGCGGCGAGGCATGATCGGATAGAACGAAGGAGGGTGCTGGATATGCAAGGCAGGTCGTATTATACCAAAGATAATGCAAAACGTCATAGGATCGCAAGTCTCAGGGGTGCATGTCTGCATAGGCATGCAGCCCAATCAGGCAATTGTCCTCGTCATCTTCTTGATAAGAAACCTCTCAAAGAGAGCCCATTACTCAAAGCACTAGTCTTTATTCAATCTTGCAACCATGTGAGAGCATTGGTGATTCCTTCTCTGTTAGAAAGGGGCGCTGTGGGCGAAAAGTGGTAGCTTGCAGGGGGTCTGTCAATGACGCTTGGTGACACTCTCCTTGCTGAGTTTCTTACAAGCGGAATCAGTGTAGGTGAGCTATTGCCGTACTTTATATTTAATTTTTTTGGCAACTGTGCTTGCCCATGTAACCATGTATTCCGATTTTTTGTAAGGCATCCTTGGGGCCTACCTCTCATCTGACGAGAAATGGTTGATCGTAGGCTGCGCCAATTTCGTCACACTTCCTCTAGGTATTACTTTAAGAAACATCAGTTTCTTTTTTCCTGTTGTGCTGCAGCAGTGTGTCTCACAAGACCTTTCCATAATGATCAAATATATTAATAAGTTTTTTTCTGAGCGGCCTGAATATTGCTGAGTTGTGCAGACGTCTTAAAGGTCCGATTGCAGACGCAAGCAGCTAGCTTTTCTTCCAGAGCTGCAGCACCTGGTCTGGTACGTGATCGACTGAAAGCTTACAAGCCATCTTGATTATACATCTGCTGTGAAGGAGTTCATTCCAATGTCTGAGCCGCAATAGAAGAGAAGGAAGTTTGGAACCAAGCAACTTGCATTATGAGCATCTAACGAGCATGAGCTAATGCCAATGCCACATCCTGATCGCAGTTCGCTACAACTGTCAATATCGTGCGTCAAGAGGGATTCTTTGCGCTGTACAGTGGACTGACTCCCGCAATTTCGAGGGGTCTATTCTACGGAGGTAGCCCACACCCACCGTCTGGATCCAGTGCTTTGAAATAGATGCCTGGTGCAGTTTACCGATGTGCTACCTAGCTCACCTATTCATGTCGTGCTTTGTTTGTCGCAGGTGCCCGATTGGGCACATACGGTCCCATTAAAACAGCACTAGGAGGCGACAAAACCAACAACAGTGTGTTGCGCAACATACTGGCAGGCTGCTTGAGCGGCTCCTTTGCAGCGGCGGCGACAAATCCCATCGATCTTATTAAGACCAGGCTGCAGGCCAGGGACTCCCCCTTCAAGAATGGGGCGGCGGTGATGCGGCACGTGGTGAAGGAGCAGGGCGTATCAGGGCTGTGGACTGGGACTACGCCTTCAGTGGTGCGCCTTCTGGGATGTCTAGTACTACTGACAGCATCCCATTAAATTGCAACCTTGTTCCAGTGATGAGGAAAGGCGAGTCACTGGACATATGCTGAAGACAAGTTTGTGCTGGTGCAGATCCGCGCTGCTGCGCTCACTGCGACCCAGTGCGCTTCCTATGATCTGGCAAAGCAGTGGTGGATGCGCCAGACAGGGATGAGCGACAATGTCGGCACGCACTTTGGAGCTAGCATGCTCACTGGGCTGGCGACAACCACAATCACAGCTCCTGTAGATCTTGTCAAGACAAACATGTTTGTCGGTAAGCCACCCTATATCGTCAGTGCTGCAAAACACAATCGCACAAGCACATCGTAAGGTTGGTGCTATTGCACCTTTCATGTTGTGGTACTGGCTCACTGAAAGAAATGATCGCAGGCGGCAAGAGGTATACATCGGTGCTGCACTGCGCGTCCACTATTGTGAAGGAGGACGGACCCATGGGCCTCTTGAAAGGGTGGACAGCACAGTACATCAGGCTGGGCCCCCAAACAATGGTGATGCGCATGCCCAGTCTGTCTTTTAAATCCTGTTTCCAAGGCCTGTACCTTCCAATGTGACGCTGTTGCTCGACGTCTCAAAAGTGAACACCTGATGGCGCAGGTGATCTTTGTGGTCATGGAACAGCTCAGGAGAGCCTCAGGCTTGTCGTCTCTCTGAGGCAGCGCTGGGAATCTGTCCATCTCACCCGAGCACCGCTGCAAATTTTGTTCTGCCTGCTTGGGCAAAGCGCCACGCTAGGACATACGGTAGCTCATAGCGTAGGAGATTTTACTGAGAGCCACAGTTTTGGATGCCCGCTCTGGCGTCGCTTCATGGATGACCATCTTTTTGAGCGAAGGGCTTGAAATCCTAGTTTTAGGAAGGTTTATTTTGAATCTAATAAAATCACAGACTCCTGAGGTGGATTGGGGTGTCTGGCAGAGGAACGGCTGCACTGGGCTTTGCATTGGCCCGGGATGATCTGCCCTCATCATGAGAGTGGGCAGCACACAAGATCTGCGGTCTCTGCAGCTCGAATCACTATGATCCGTAAATTTGATTGAGTGTGGCACGTTCCAGTGTGGCCACTTGTTGCAGCCTACCAGACTGCCAAGCACCAGCATGCAGAAATTGCCACGTGCTGTGTGTACATCTATCATGGACTATACTACCTAGTAGGGATGCTAAAGTGATTTCAGTGATGATGTCAGCACATGTATGTAACGGCTGCGTTTGCTGGATTCCTCGACGTCAGTACTGTCCGTGCATTTGGGTCCATTTCCATCTCTATTAAGCCAGCTGGAGAGAATTACCACATGTGCTCAGCAGGCTGGCAGCTGTACAGGCTGTACAGTACGGCCCATGACAGCTGTCAGCTGCAGCTACGAGTAGTAGCTGTAATTACAGAAGCAGTTATAACAGAAGCAACGGTTAACCACGGCAGCTCCCAGTGACGGCACCCCGGGTGCCGTCACTGGGCGGGCCGCCGAGGAGCACTAATACTATTTTTATTTTTTATTAGTCTAATAGTAATTAGTAATGATCACGTTGACTAGCTATACACGCTATCAGGATAACTTGAGTCTCAATTCTTGAGAATTACGGCATGAAGAATGGGGGACACTGCTTTGTGGTCAAACTTCCACAATGGGCACATGCTGGCACCTGTCACGACTTGTGACTCACAAGGTGGCCTGAACAGGCAACCTTGCAGACATCCTTTGTTGATGCGAATGTCCAAAGATCAGCACTGATATGCGCCTTTCGCACTTGATGCTCGAATAGATTCGACCTGCATTATAATCAAAGATTGATGCAAGGGTCGATTCCAACGTATTGCTCGCCATCAATCCTGGAACCTGCATCAAGTACCGCGAATCCATAGTCTTTATGGTCATGGAAGTTTTATGGAAGTCAGAACCCTGAAAGTTTGTTCTTGACATCTGCGTCCTCAATTATGCCGCGGTGGGGGGACGAAGAGAGGACTGCCTCATGCCCTGGGTGCCTCACTATACTTGTGAAGCTTCTGCAATTCTGCGGTCTGCGAGATAATGCTGGGTGAGCCACTGTTAATCTGAAGTGTCACAAGGTATCCTTGGAACCGTTGTCATGCCAGTTGACAATATTTCCAAGGTCATCCTGCCTGTACTAGCGAAGTACACCTACGACAATAAGGTTCGTCTTTGGCGATTTTTAATTGGTGTGGCACTTATGGATGAATGAACTGACCATCACTGTGATGATATTGTCATGGCAAGACCATTGCTCGGTCTTCGGGTACAGGTCACCTTGCCTTGAGATTTTCTTGCCTCAGTGCACATAAATCCAGGAAAATTGTCCTGTAACAGGTATTCAGCTACTGGATCACGCAGCGAAGATGCAGAAATCGTACAAGCAGGGGCAGCGGAGGGCACATCACCCACCCCTTTACTAGCCAGCCGCAGTCCTGATCAGAGGGGAACTCTTCTGCCCAAGGCATGTGATTGCTCTTTCAATTCTGACCAGTTGAAGTTGGAAAGTGTCAACACTCTCGGTGCTTTCTGCTATAACCCTGTCACGCACACCATATGTGACTCAGGATGACGAGGACCCCTGTCATGAGAATGCCATTTGTTTGCAGGGACGGCCAAGAGAGGGAGACTCACAGAGCACATCTCATGCCCTGAGAGGTAGCTTTGCTGTGCATGAATCAAAGGATTCTCCTCTGAAAAGCCCGTGAACGGTCCATTTCATGTTTCTGCAATATTTCCAGCATGGATGAAGTTGGAATGAAATACTAAATGTTTGCCAGAAGGAGCGAGGACTGATGGCAGCAAGGAGGGCTTGCATGGGCTACACAGCAATCTCCAAGACGCCAAAAAGGGAATCAAGGGCAGCAGGGCAGCTTCTGGTGAGCTGCTTTAGCCCCTTTGTGACTGATATTCAGCCAAAATAATGCCAGACAGCCTGATCCTGTGCAAGCCTCTTTGCAGGCATGTCTTGTGATGTAGATAGCAAATAGACTCATTCAGTGCTGACATATTTTGGTTGCTTGATGCAGCTGCGTCCTTTGTATCTGAGGATGAGGATATCTGTTCAACCTGCTTAGAGGGCTACACTACAGGTGAGCTTGATTGAGTCCCACATCCCATACAATTTCTTCTGTATACTGATCATCATTTAGACCTTCTTTCTCAGTCATGATTGGAGCCATGTGTCTTGCAGAAAACCCAAAAATCTGGACGAGTTGCCAGCACCATTTCCATTTGGCCTGCATTTACGAATGGCTGGAAAGGTAAGCTGTGTGTGCCTACATGGACAGGCTCTTGTCTAAAGCTTCGTTCGACAGTGGTGAACAAGGTGCATGTCAACTCAGGATTGTGTTGCTGTTCACAGGTCAGAAACCTGTCCCATTTGTGCCACAAAGCTATCCTTTGAGGAGCTCTTGTGAACAGCTTGTCACTGACAAGGTTGAAAATGTACATGTACGTTAATAAGTCTCAGAATGGTGGCGACTGCCTGAAGTGATTGCTCAGCAGGCTGTGGCTGCAATCCCAACTGCCTGTCATCTGACTCTATTGCTGTATTTTAGGTATAATAAAGTGACCCAGTTTGTGCGGCTCATTTTAGGTGTAGGAGTGTAGGGTCTCTCAGTTTTTTGGATCATTGCTTTGCCAATCGTCCCGGACTCCTAGTGGGGTTGAATGAATACTGGGAACAGGTACATATTTGGTGTGTACTTCTTATGGACTGCTCATCAGCCCTTTTAGAATTCCCAGGCTTTCTATTTTGCACGATCTACTTCACAATATTTATTGCAATAGCAGCATGCACTGCTGATCTGGCATTGAGAGGCATGTCGGTTTGATGCCGGTCATGAGCATTTGGCAGAGGGGTGAAGAACTCAGGGGATGGGCCCGTGTGATGCCCACTGGGCTTGGAGTACAGCAAACAGTATCTCTCTCAGTGTATATTTGGATCTGCAAAAGTGATACAGCATATGCATAGGCTGCAGCAGCTTTTGAGGATGCTGCCACTTGTAATGATAGCCCCATACAAAGGCCCGCTTTGTTGCCTGTGGACATGAGCCTGCATGTAAGCAACCTATGCTCACAATCATCTGCTGCAGACCGGTCCTGGTACCACTTCTGATTTTTGTGTGTGTGCACGGAGCCACTGAGTTCATGAGGCAAAACTTCCATGCGCAATGCATGACCGCCAGTTACTGACTGTTGATTTTCCAAGGTCACTGGTAAGGTGTGCATGCCCTGACATGGCAACAGAGACAAGATCCAATTGAGACATTGATCAATTCATCAATTAATTACAATCCTGTGCATACTTCTGTTATAAGATACTTGGTGGGGCAATAGCGCAGCAAAAGACAGCAGACATCTGTGCAACAATAATGCCACAATCCTAAGGTTGTTGCCTCTCACAAGAGTACGAATGCCTTCATGATCATGTAGAAGGTTAATCACTTCAGCAATAAGAAATAACCACACACTGTGTCCCTCTTCCTCGCCTACTTCAGCAATGCACCAGGAGCCAGCAGCCACGGGCAGCGGCCCTGCAAACTTCCATGGGTCTTCACTGCAGACAAGACTTCAAGATTCCGCCAGCAGAACCTGACAGACCACAGCACTTGACCATCCCACACACTTCCAAATACTGGTAGGTTGTTGACCTTGAGAGACACTGCACCAGGCAGAATGCTGCTGCCCTGAGAGTCAGGCTTAATTCCCTCTCCCTGGGGCGGAAAAAGACACACCCATGAGCATTTGATTAAGAGCAGGATGAAAACAAATTCCAAGGACTTTTCGCCAAAAGCTGCCACGTTTGGAAGACAAGCCCAGCAAACGCAGCACTATATTTGGATGACTTCTTGCCCGGTGAAGGACAGGGCAGCATTGTAAATTGATCGTCTATAACGATCAATCAAGCATGCGTAATGGCTGCTGTGTCATGCAGCTACTTCTGCATCCTTCTGAGATTGCCCTAAACAACCCGTCTGCCAAGCTCAGCCCCTGCCTCTTGCGCATCTCAGTTCTGCCATCAATAATGCTCCGGCAAGAGAGTGTCCCGAGCCAGCACCCAAGCATCAGCAGCCTCAGGCGGTCCAGCTGAGGATGGGGTAGGTGTCTGCTGTGGGCGAGGTGGGCTGCTTGGCCTCCGCCTGTGCGCGGCCGGCCCCGGTGCCGGCAGCGGATGCGGGCTGCTTCGACATGGTGCGCGCCCAGTGGATGTGCTCGGTGTACATGCCGGAGGGGCCGCTGCTAACACGCTTGCCGCCCTTGCTGGGCGCCGCCTTGAGCGTGCGGCTGCGCTCCAGGCTGTATTGCGAGGCCAGCCCCGTGCTGCCGCGCCGCCCCGGCCGCCAAAACGTCACCCGCGGCAGGCCCGCCTCGTCCCTGCGCCAGAGGCAATCCCGCGAGTCAGGCGCCGTCTGATCAGGACCTCAGGGCCGGTGCGGTCGTGGGGACAGCAACCATGGGAATGAGAGGATGAGACTGTCATGCTTTGCAATGCATGCATGCATGCAGGCAGCCAGGCAGGATTGCGCGCCAAGGCAGGGATGGGATGCTCCAGGCAGGGTGCATGGGCAGGGAAGGGATGGATGCTGGCCAGCGAGGTGCATGCAGCGGCAGGCAAGGGTGCAGCAGCAGCAGTGCTGTGGGGAGGGAGGGAATGGAGCGGGGAGGGCGCTGCGCGCAGCATACCACAGGGAGGAAGGGCCGTTCAGGCCGTGGTGGGGGCAGGTTTGATCTCCTCGTGGCTTGCCCTGTCAAGGCGGGTCGGAGGGGGCTTCATGCAGGGGCACCACTTGGCGCCCTGCAGGTGTGTCCGGCTGCGACCGAGGCTGTGCTTTGCAGCGACCGCCGTGGGCCTCTGCATGAGCCACGAGCCCATCGGGGCAAATGCTCTGCAAGGGGACATCTGGGCGCTCAGTCTCAAAGTCTCTGCGCGCAAGGGACGGGAGCCACACTCTTTTCCCAACGGGATACATAAGCTGCAGGTTGTGTGTGGAGCCACGCTCCTGATTTGTGACTAAACCCCATTCAGTCCCCGCATCTGCACAGCTTCTGCAAGGCACATTCAGACAGCAACATTACATAGTAGCTGTGCATGACAGGGGGTACTAAAGACTACAGTAGTCTTAGTAGTCTTTAGTACACCCTGTGCATGATGCATGAAGAGCAAATGTAAGATTGGTGTCACACCGTGTGAGCAGCTTGGTGAGGAGGGCGACAGGGAGTGCCCCTATTCCAAGGGCGATGGCGAAGAGCCACTCCTGCCAGTTCTGGGTCGCCACCCGGAAGAATCTGTTGATGGGCGTCACCATGATGATGACCTGCATGCCACACTCACTCAGCTTGGTGGCTCCTCAGTGTCAAGGCTGTGCATCACCATGACTATTAGGTACTATACTGGGGCCAGCAAGCAACTCAAAAGCATATACAGATGTCAATGAAAGCAGGGCATATGTCATGAACCATGAACTCAATGGAAATCCACACTGAGACTTAGGGGTCTTTGCCATGACTCGTAAACCAAGGGTCTCAATGGAGCTGCGCATGGAGGCTTGGACTGACCTGAAGGATGATTTCAATGGCGTAGATGTACAGGAACATGGGCGCGTGGAAGATGCCTTTGAACACGTTCAGCTCGTCGTTGATCTTCCTGGCATTAATTTGGTTGACAAGCTGCAGCGCAAGCACAACCAGCGTCAGAACGAAATGACAAGTCACTGCCACAAAGGCGCAACAAGAGATGGTGCCTACTGTTAGATTGATCCAACCACCTCAGATGGCAGAGAACGTACCTGCATGAAGATAAAGGCATTGAAGACGATGGAGTTGGTTTTCCTGAGGTCGTACGAATGGCGCTCCTTGTATTGGTGGTCAGCCTGCGCACATAGCCAGAATTTCACTGAAGCCACCACTTAGGATCTATCAACCTCACTTATAGAGCATTCCTTCAGACACCACTAGCGCATAGCTAAGGACAAAGACAGAGACAGCATTTGCCAGCAAGCACACCTTATTGTCCAGGTCGTTGAACTGCCACAGGCGGTCGCAGCTGTTGGGGTCGGGCTGGTTCTGGCAGAAGTTGGACTTCATGTTTTTCACGCGCATGCGCGTGCACACCGGCTGCACGCCAGGGTCCACAGCAGACAGGCCGCACAGGGGCTTCTCATCTGCGATGCATGCCCCCACACTCAACCACCCCCCCTGACGACATACTTTCCCGCCGCTCCCAAGCCTTATTCTTTGTGTTACAATCACTTCATTAGCAACATTGCCCAGTTTCTGAATTACCATTCGGCGTATTCCCAAGTGGGCAGCCTCATGACCCAGTATCTGGGCCTTTTTTTGCAGCGCATGCATTGGGCATTGTGACTCCATCACTGTATTATGGAGTTGTCCTGTTGTACAGTATTCATGTGACAACAGGGCCATGGGGTAGTAGATGGCGGGGGCTCACAGGGGTAGTAGAGGCCGCCCTGGGAGATGAGGTTGTCGACGCAGAAGCCGGTGGCGGGGTTGGTGGTGCAGCAGGCGTTGACGCAGGGGCCCTTGGCGCAGCGCGCGGTATCCGGCATGCCGTACGAGGGGCCAGGCGGGAAAGTCCAGGGCGCGGCCAGGGCCGGGTTGATCGCCGTCAGGTTCAGGCCCGACGTCTCCAGGCTCTGGTAGGTCACGCACTCCGACGACAGCTGCACAGCGGGAATACACCAAGATTCAGGCTCGCCGCTATGGTCCTCAGAAGCAGGAGGCCCCACACAGCATGACTTGCACTGCAGCTCTTGTGGGCATACCAAGCTGGTCACAGAGTGTGCAATAACATCCCATGTGTACTCCTTGAAAGGAAATGGCCCATGCGACAGGACTTGCAGAAGAGAGTGGTCTGCTCAACAGCACTACCGTGCCAGGCACAACTTGGAGCATGGAGAAATGGTGCAAAAGGGGCACCTTGAAGGCGGGCAGGTGAACGGGGGCGCCGTAGAAGATGAGGAAGAGCCAGAAGAGCTGGTAGAAGCCCTGGGCCAGGATGTGCTTCCACATCTTGGGGCTGATCAGCTGCTCGTCGCGCCCGTGCGGCTTCTCCAGCAGCAGCCCCGGCGTCGGCGGCTCCGTCGCCAGCGCTGAACACGCACACCCCCATGCGCCCGGTCAGCCTCGTGCACTATTGTTTCAACGGGCTTCAGCAGAGAGGTTTGAGGTTCATCAACCTTTCATGAAATAGCACATCAGTCTGGCATCCAAAGAAGGGCTGACCGAGAGCGCCGAGGGCGTCCATGATGAGGTTGACCCACAGCAGCTGGAGCACGTTGAGGGGCGTTTCTCCGCTGGTGATGGCGGCGATGAAGGCCACGACAAGCGCCACAAAGTTGACGGTGAGCTGGAATTGCAGGAACTTGCGGATGTTGCCGAACACGGAGCGGCCCCACAGCACCGACTTAACGATGGACGAGAAATTGTCGTCCAAGATCACAATGTCTGCCGCCTCCTTTGCCACCTCCGTGCCTGATCAGGCACAACAGCAACTCCACAATATAAGGCACCAGCTCTTGCTTTTTCTGATATCGTGGGATATCTCTGACATTGTTAAAGCTTTTGACAGTGACCAAACATCCAACAAGCAGTGGAAGGACAATCATGTGGGGCATGCTGGGTCTCCCACGGAGTTCCCAGGTCGTGCGTTGTCTCTTTCTTTCTTTCTTTGGGGCTGAGACGGCCGGCTTTGCAGCCTAATGCACCTGCATTACCAGCTTTGCAGGCAACAAAATGCAGCCGCCTGGAGATGCATTAAGAGAGCCACTTCACTACTTCTCTGCTGGCATGGTGAATGAAGAAATTGCAGCGGAGTAGAGCTTTACCGGCAATGCCCATAGCAAGGCCCACATCGGACTCCTTGAGGGCGGGGGCGTCGTTGGTGCCGTCGCCCGTCACCGCCACGATCTCGCCCAGCTTCTTCAGCAGCTTCACCAGCACATATTTGTCCTGCGGCGAACTCCGCGCCAGCACCTGCAAGATCTCCACCATCTCAGCCAACCCGCCCTCCCAACTTTTGACCATTACTGAAGCATGCACATCTCTAAAAAAGGATGACAGAGCAAGAAGCTGCGCTCCTGAGCCTTAAGCACCTGTACTTATGCTTGCTATGGAGTGGCCTAAACAGCAGAGGCAGCAGAGATTCTCCAAGTCATAGTGACTCCATCATGCCCCATCATTATTCAGTGGGGCGCCTATCACTCCTCCAGACGCGCTAGAGCCTGCCACCGAAGGGCGGTAAGTGTAGGTACAAATACAGAACGACAGACAGCGTGCCTGGAGCTTGGGCAGGACGGGGATGAGGTCCTCTTCGGGCATGGAGCGGAAGACGGGCCCCTCCATCGCCGTGCCGCCGTCGGTAAGGATGCCGCACTCGCGCGCGATGTGCTTAGCGGTGTGGATGTTGTCCCCAGTCACCATGCGCACCATGATGCCTGCGCGCTGACACGTCGCCACTGCCCCCGGCACCTCCTTGCGCACCGGGTCCTGCACCCCAGAAATCCCAAAATCCTCAGATTGATCCCTCTCAGTGCTGGCTACGAGGCATTCCATGGGTGCCTCTGCAAATGCTCGTCACAGGCTGCTTCAATCCATGCCATGGCTCCAATAGCACAAATATACCCATCCTTTGCATGCATGTCCCGTCATACACTTTTGAGACATTTCCGACGAAGGAGTCATACTGCTAAATGAGAGGTGCGACATGAGTCTGAAGTAAGAGCGAAGTCAGGAGCCAAGGAAGAGAGAGGCGGTGGCTCACCTTGATGCCGACGATGCAGCAGAGGGTGAGGTTGTCATCAGGCGGGTTCTCCCAGAACTCAGGCTGGCCGTCAGCGAGTGACTCGTCGATGTCGCGCTTGGTGAGGCAGAGCGTGCGCAGCCCAGTTGATGCCATGGTCGTCACAGTCTCCTCCAGCACGGCGCGCATCGCGTCCTCCAGTGGGACCACGTTGCCGCTGGGATCCATCACGCTCACGCAACGCCGCAGCACTATCTCCGCCGCGCCCTGCCACCCGCCACGTCGATTTCACATAAAGGGCCATCTTGGCATCTCCATAGGCATCTTCAGGCTCAGAGAAGTCATATTATGATCCTCAACTTTGTGTCTGTGATCCACTGGACCCTGAGGTGCGTGCTTGACTGGCAACACATGAAGGCAACTGATAGGACAGGCCAGGGATGTCTGCAAATGTCTCACATGACGTGCCGGCAAACAACAGACTCCTTTGTCCTTCGTTAAGGAGGTCCCTGAACCATAAGGAGGCATGCCAGCTAGCTGTACATGAACATGAGCTGCTTGCTTGGCTTCAAGCAATTGCAGGTGCTCATGCAAGGCCAGGGAAGGGTAGGTCACCTTGTTGTAGAGGCGCAGGCCCTCGGGTGTGCGCACGATCATGGAGGCCATTTTGCGCTCTGAGGTGAAATTGTAGACGTGGAAGATGTTGCTCTTGTGCTCGGCGCGAATGGCGTCATACTTGATGCCCCAGCCACGCAGCAGCATCAGCAGCGCGCACTCCGTGCGGTTGCCGGCAAACTCCACCGCATTCTCATCATGCTCAATCAAAAATGCCTGCCCCACACACACATACCCTTCAGAAATCAGGTGGCCATGAACCAGGTGCACTGATTTCCATTTTGCCCTCTTCCTGAGCAGGAATGGCTCATCTAGCAAGCATGATCAAGGACTGAAATGCTGTGTGGCAGTCTTTGGAGCTGCATGCTGACCTTGGAGTTGAGGGCTGAGTTGAGCTTGATGTCTGCTAGAAGGGTCTCCGGGAGCTCCTCCAGGGGCGGAGGGGAAGGCCAGATCTTGCCAGCAAACCAGCCAGCTACCACGGTCATGCGGTTCTCCGTCAGCGTGCCTGTTGCATCCACAAGCGCCCCATCAAAATGGCTGGTGCATGACATGGTAGCATAAAGCTCACTGATCGGCTGAGACGAGGAAAAGGAAATTCTTCCGGTGCGGCAAGCAACAGGATCCACACCTGTCTTGTCAGAGCAGATGGCAGTCGCGCCGCCCATGGTCTCACAAGCAGCCAGCACCCTCACAAAGTTGTTGTCCTTCATCATCTTCTTCATGCTGCACCAGAGAACACCCTCCGTCAGACCCTTCAAAACATTAACTTTTACATGGCACATCAAGCCACAATGCAGCTTACCTGAAGCATGAACCCCGCAAATGATACCTTCCAAATCTCCTGTCCTTTAAACGCATTCCTTCAAACATACACAAGATTTGCACACACCTGTATGCCAGGGAGATGGTGACAGCCAGCGGCAAGCCTTCAGGCACAGCCACGACCACGATGGTGACACCAAAGATGAAGAAGGCCAGGGGACCCTCGCTGATCTGGTCGACAGGGAAGCCCTTGTTCTGGACGAGCCACCTGCACGCCACACAACTTCTTACCAGACTGTCCTTCATACATGATGCGCAGATGGCTGCAACCCAGAGATAGAGCATACAGGAAGGCTCAATTATGTGCATGTCCCGAGGCTGCGGTGTGTCAAAGACATCAAACTGCTCTTTCTCCGTCATATGCAGATGGCTGTGACACACGGATGAAGCATGCAGGAAAGGTGATCTCAGTGCTTGGATCAGGCCTGCACACCTGACAAAGAGGACGACGAAGCAGACAACACCGACGGTGAGACCGATCTTTCCGATGGCAGTGGCCAGGACGCCCAGGGAATCCTGCAGGGGGGTGGGCGATGCCTCGGTGGCCACCAGCGCCATGGTGCGGCCCCACTCGCTCTCAGTGCCCACCGCCACCACCAGCATCTTCCCGCTGCCCTCAGTCACCTGCACCCATCCATCTCGATCACCTCCCAAGAGATTCCCGCAGCTATGAAACTTTGCAGCCCCAACAAATCATTGCCAGAGGGGAAGAGAATGTTGCACATATATTTCATTACACCCGATTGCACTACTGTACTGATTTCGGAGAGAAGACATCTCCAGAAGCAGTGTACAGTGCAATCAGATGCAAATCAAGCACGGACTGATCTATGAAAGGCAGCATTTGCACATTTAGTGGGGCACTATGTTTGCGTCTGCTCTGCACCTGTTTGCATTGTACCTGATTGCCCTGTTGTACAAGCAGACCTGGGTTAGTGGCAAGGTGCAAGATAGGGCAGTCACCTGTGTGCCGGAGCGGCACCAGCGGTCCTTGTCGCCTTTGTGCATGGGGTCGGACTCGCCAGTGAGGGAAGCTTCGTCGATGACGAGGCCGTGGGAGTCTGTGACTATGCCATCGGCGATGATCTTGTCGCCGGTGTTGAGCAGCATGATGTCTCCCACGACGATGTCTGTGTTCTTGGCCATGGTCTGCGTGCCCCCGCGCACCACGGCCACATCGATGCTGTTCTTCTGCGAATTGATCTTGCGGAACTGCAGGTCCTTCTGGTAATCATTCCCCGTGGCTGCACAGAGCATGCACAGAGGAATGAGCGCAGATCACAGATCTACCCGCTTGGGAAGCTGCTCTTAGCTCCATTTAGAAAGCGAAACACGCAAATGCATGAGATAACCTGATCCTTCACCCTTCAAGTGTCCAGAGGGTGCGAACAAGAGGGAGTGTTGAGAGATCAGAAATAAGGAAAACGCACCAACAAGGCTCACAACTATGACGGCAACCCAAATAGCTACTCCCTCAGTCCAGCCGCTCTGCGCTCTCTCCTCAGGCAATGCAGCTCCTAGGACGGTCGATATCTGCGCAAGACAAGATGCAGCTCATTGCCAACTGTGCACACCAATGTTTTGAAAGACATAGAACGCTCGCAATGCACAGGTGAGGGCGAAAGAGACACAGCAACCATTTGAGAGTTTCTCCGCTAGAGGAGGGCCTCAGAAAAGGTGATCATGCTACGAATTCTTGCAGAATTGATAGAGGGACGCACCGTGGCCGCAACCATCAACAGGATGAGGATTTTGTCGGAGAGGTTGCCCCATAGCAGCGCAAAGAAGGACTTCAGGGGGACCTGTGGAAACTTGTTGGCCCCAAACAGCTGCCTTCGCCGCTGGATGGCGGTGTCATCTGTTGCTTCAGGGTTGAGACCTTCATCCAGGTCTGTTCTCAGAGCCTTGGCCAGGCCCTCAGGGCCTCCAAGCTTCTCCAATCCCTCGGTGTCCTTGTGCTGCAGGAACCAGGAAGCCAGCTTGGAGCAGGCAGAAGCTGAGTATAAATCATGCATGAGAATGATCCCACAAAGGGCAAAGATTGTTTGTCTGTATTAGATCGACCATAATAGCATGATGAAAGACTAGAAATGAAGCTTCTCATGTATCGACTTGAAATATTCCTCCTGCAAAGATAGGGCTGCCTCTGGAGGCCACAGCAGCAAATCACACACCAGATGGGACTGGAACTTTGCAAGCTGCGATTTTTTGTCAAGTTGAAGGATTCTGTAAAATAACTAACCTCACTGAGTTCGCTCAGGGCTTTTGGAAATATTCCATAGACGTTGCTGGGGAACTCGACAGCCTCAGCTGGACCATCTTTGGCCGCTTTGCCCATGCGAATTCTCCTCCTACACTAAATAAAAGCCCCCTACAAAGTTTCCTATCCGTCCGTCGTTCTTTCGGACGCCCTCAGCCGTCAGCCGAGCATGACAAAGGATGCCAGAAGCTCCTCAAAAGCGATCCTGAAGCCACCTCGCGCAGCGCACTGCTATGGATGGCACCAACTAAGATCAGATCTAGCGATTAGTTGGCGCAATCGCCTCGTTGACTCAATGTATTCGAAGACCATTGCTATTCTGAGCCAGCTTTCCGCGGGCGTGGATTGGGCGGCGTCCCCTCCGAGTTTCGGAAGCCGAAGGGAAGGAAGGGGGAAAGCAGGGGAAAAAGCTGCTCTTTCTTGGCTGCACTGCACTGCACTGGAAAAATACTTTTCTGTTGAAGCTTCCTCAACACATAAAGCCGCACAGCCAGCGCCGCATATGCATGCATGCGCAGCTGGCCAGCGCCGGCGCTTGTCGCTAGCTAGCTATAGCGGCTTCATCGACGTCGCGACCGCTACAGGCCTGTATGCATGCGGGGCCGACTAGGACGCTGCGGTGGTAATGCATGCAGAGCATGCGCCGCAGGCCCGCAGGACGCTGCCGCAGAGCATGCGCCGAACACCCGATGCAGTATGCACCTAGAGTTCTGGAACGAGTGATAATGGTACCACCGGTGGAAGCATCCAATAGCCTGCCTGTGGCTGAACGAGAACATCCAAGGTGGATACGGGAATTTTCCGGGTTCAAGTCCTTCCATCAGTTGGTGGCTTGCTTACACTTACCTGAATTAGAGAAGCAGTTCAAGTGGAAAGAACACAGACAACATGCCATCGCATAAAAAGGCCCATCCTGTCAGCAAGAGAGGATGCATAGCGCATTCAATGAAGTTCATCGAGGCACTCCCCCGCACTTTCTATTGGTAATGTGAAGGTCCACATAGACTGCAGGCGCACTGCATGTCTGGCATGCTCAGGGATGCTCAGGGCGACCCCATCATGCATGGCAGACACAAGGATGGCACAGTCTTTGTAGCTCCAAAAGAGAGGGCAGCACATCCAGCAGCTGTCATAATGATTGCACGCTGTTCAACAGCAACAGCTCAGTTCTGGTCAGTAAAACTTATGGGTACAACTTGGGGCAACTTGCCTGGCGCTCTGGCTCCAACACTAAGGCAGCTGATATTCTGCAAGCAACTGGCTCGCAAAACATAGCCCTCATACTTGTCACTCCCCCATATGGTGACACTAGCCAACACCCACGCAATGAATAAAACAAGACAGCGCATACAGCTTCGCATCCGTGCAATCAAATCTGCGCTGCACCACTTCGCAGGAAGGGCAGATTGCAAACGGATGCCATAAGTTTCTGGTAGCAGTACAAGGTATACACTCACTTGTCAAGGTTTGGCAGGTCCACCCAAGCGTAGGTGAACTGGTAGAGGAAGGCAATCAGGGATACAGCAGCAAAGACCAAGAACTGGTGCCCAGGGAAGCCGACATGAATAGACAAGCTCCAGGCAAGCCCGCCCAGAAATGGTCCAAAGGCCCTCATGAGCGCCGACACGGCCTGCCCTGCACCATTCACCGCTCCTGCCACGCCTGGAGGCGCGGCCGCGTTTATCTGCACATGGCAAAGTATGTCAGAGTAGGGGAAGCTCGCAGCAGCATGTGAAGGGGCCATGATGCATGCATCTACACCATGCCAATTGAAGCACTGGTTGTAATGCAGGCTTGTGGTTCTGGTAAGGACTTCAAGGAGACAGCATGCAAGCTGAACCCCTTGACCTCAAGATTTGCTGAACACAAGTTGGCAGCATTTGAGTGTGCCAGGCTACTGAATCAAACACATAAACGGTGCTGCTGGCACCTTGCGGCACATGAATGCACATGACACAGGTAAATTGCCTTTCTGCATGGCTTGAATACACGCTGAGTCAAAGACGTCCCAAGACCCTGCAGAGAAAAGGGGGCGCACAATGACATTGGAGCCGCTGTAGGCGGAGGTATCGGCAATGGAGTTGACAGCCATGGCCAGGAAGAGCTGCGCCATGACCGCGACTTTATTGTGCGCGAACAGCGTGGCCAGCGGCACAAACAGGGCGGTCGGAATGATCAGCACCATCCCCCACCGCGTGCACCACACTCCCCCCACCGCCTTGTAGAACCTGTCGTAGCCTGCCCAGCAGCAACATAAGAATGTCACCACTAAACCACACATGCAATAACAATCATGTGCTTTGAACTTACTGCCAAGGGCACACACTGTGCATAGTATGTGCCCTTGGACATTGGCTTCATGCTGGTCTGCAGGGAACTGCAAGATAATGTCCTGTCAGCCTGAGGACTTCATGTCAAGGGACCTGTGCAAACTCCAGCACAGGCGGACATCCTGCAAAGACTTGCAAATGTGATGCTCAGAGAAGACCATTTGCAGAGGCGGTCAAGTTGTGAAATTGGCTGAGACACTGACGTTTCAGAGACAGAAGCACACAGGGAGAGACCTGCTTCCAGAGGCGTCGAGTCAAAAAGATAGGCTGAGACATGACCCGGTCAGGAACAGCAAGGGGAGGGACGGGAGCACACCCAGGCAGACGAAGAGGATGAAGGAGAGCCCGCCAAAGGAGAGCGGCCAGGAGAGCAGGTGGGTGGACATGCCCAGACCGCCGTCCCTGATGGGCGCCGACGCAAAGATGGGCCGCACCTCGTCCAGCAGGTTGAACAGGAACGCCACCACGCCATAACTCGCCAGTGCCAGCAACACCTGTAGCACAACCCTTACCACCTTGGCACTAAAAAATCACGATAGTTTGCATGCTTAGCTGCGGAAGGATTGTACATCCCAGTGTCCTCCACTCTCAGAACAAGGATGCACAGGCCTCATTGCTGCTTGGAAGGACCCAGTGATTTGGGTCCTACGTCTGCACTGAGGGTGCGATTCAAAGCAAATCAGGCAGCAATTTGGCAGGATGCTGAGCAGTGGCGGCAGCCGCACCTGGCGGTCGTGGTACCAGGGCCGATCAGCAGGGGCTGCGCTGGCTTGGCTGCTGGACAACAGCCCTTGGTCCTCCCCCCATCTCCGCTCATCGGCGCTCAGCCTGCTAGCCGCATCCTGCTGCCACTCCCCTCGCCCCTCCCGCGAGCCGTCCTTGCTCGACGCATCTGCACAAGAAGCTGGCTTCTCATATCTATACCACTCTGAACAAGCAGATCCAGGCACTGTTGCCGTCTCTGGCTCCTTACAAACGGGCATGTGCTCCCAATTTTTTCAATACTGACCTCTGCTGGCTTCATAGTTGCGAGGAGACAGAGGCAGTCGAGTGGTGCACAGAGAATACATGCTGGCAGAGAATACATGCATCCTTCTCAGGGAGAAGGAGATCTCACACCTGCACTACTACGTTTGTTGGTGATGTCAGCAAGAGCCCGTGCGCTGCCCAGTTCAGGGTCTTCCTCCCTCCTCACAGCAGTGTAGCGGGGAGTTGATGCGGTAGAACCTCCAGGGAGTGGCGATGGCACAATGATTGGACGGGGCGATGGCGGCACGGCCGTTAGCGTCAACACTGCCCCATCCTCTTCGCCCCCTTCCAGAACTGCGCAGCACTTCAGACCTCAGCCCCAGAACCAATACAAACGGTATCTACTTGTTCAAACTGCAGAAAATAGGCGTGCCACCCCACCCTGACAGCAAGCCCTCTGACAAATCACTCAAAGTTTCTACATCTTGCACCACTAAAAAGGACATGAGCTCATAGCACATGGGCGTTGCGCCTGCTGCACCCAACGATCTCATCTAGTATGTCAGTTTTCATCACCTAGAATGCACAGAAATGTCACAACTTAACAGATGCAGGCTATGCCATGTAGAAACGCTCTAAAATGCCCGACCAAGTCAGGAGGTGGAAGCTGGCGGAAGCTGACCGAGGCTGGCATCGCTGTCGGAGCCCCCTTCGTCCTGATAGTCCAGGAAGGAGCGCGCGGACGGCCGCCGCATGCGCTCGGCGCCCTTGCTCAGCAGCTTCCTGGCCTCCTCCACATCGCCCCCTATCTGCGCCATCTCCACATCCCCCCCTGCCAGCAGTAAACGCCGCGCCTCACAAACACAGGACAACCGCGCACACGCATGATGCCAGAATTGACCTATGCGCGAATTACTCCATGAAGCTAGGCAACCGGTTACCCGTCCCCCCACCCATGAGATGATGGCAGGAGGCTCAAAAGGCCCAGGCGAGATGCACAAACTGGCTCTGGGACCGTGAAATTTAAAAGAGCTCTGCAACCAGCGACGAGATTCTCACTCTGCTTGGGCTTCCGGCGCAGCGTTGGCAGAGTTTCTTCCAGGATGCAGCTGCTGAGCATGGCAGTGATGAGGCCCATGGTCGCAGCAAACAGGCAGGGAAGCAGGAAGGGCCTGCACGCAAGAAGGCCATCTTGCCAGCAGCCACAACGAACGACAGCCTTGCACAGTTGTCAATAGAGGGCATCCTGGGACATGGCAGGCACAAAATGAAAGATGCGCACCTGCGCTGGAACAGGGCATCGTTCCCTTGGCACAGGGCAGAGTTTGGGAAGATGCTGCAGGGGTAGGACAAGGCTCCTCCAATCATCGGGCCAAGCATGCTCCCCTGGGCACAACACTACAAACCTCACAGACCTGTTTGCACTATTTTGGTTTGACATGTCTATATCAGGTCTTTTGCATATAGCGGAGTGCAGATTACCAACAGAGCCAAAAGTTTGATTGCGACTTTACCAATCCCCACGCAAGACCCAAGTATCCCAGCGCCCTTGGCAGCGTTCTATTCGTGCAGCTGTCAGCCAGCATGGCCTTCACAGTCCTGCAGGGCAAGTCCACATGAGTTTCTGTCCCAATTCAAATCTCTGTCGTATTACATTCATGCGATGACCTTGCTCCATATAATACATGGGCGCAATTCTCAAAGAATATGCTGCTTAGACTCGTTGGCTTGCTGCAGTCTCAATGGTTGGGCACAAGCTTCTCACCCTCCAGTTGCGTTGAAGATCCCCCCGAAGAGCCTTGCTGAACAGGCCATAGCATAATTGCCAGACAAGCCAAAGATGATGGCGGAAATACACCCCGAAATGATCGACATGAGTAGCACACACTTGCGCCCATACTTGTCCGAGAAGACACCCCAACTGTACGAGGTCAGAAATTGAGCGCCACAGAAAACAGATGCCTGCAGGCAGCAGACTCCTTGAGTACAATATCACCGCCGTGACACATTCTGCCTTAGTGAGTGTCAAAACTATTGCAGAAAAGTGAGCTAAAGTAGCCTTCACAGTTCCCCTTACCAAGATCCCGGTGAGTCTGCCGACCGTCTCTTCATCTACCTGGGCATCGGTATTGCCCCCTCGCAGGAAGTCTCTAACCATATATGCGGCTGCAAGCATCCAGAAAGTTTTTGATGTGCCAATCGAATCAGATGTAGAGCGCTGCATGGATGTTACACGTTGCAGGAAGGTCAGGGCATTTAGTAGGCATAAAGAGAGGATCAATGCGAAACATACCCATCGTGTAAGGCATTGTGATGTGGATCCCCTCCAAGACCTCTCCCAGGCTTTGTCACACACAAAAAGGTTTTCTCAGTTGATTCTTTCAGATGGGTCTTTGACTTGAAAAGATAACATTTTAGACATCTCGACAACAATCGTAAGGTTTTTAAGACTGCAATGTCCACACAGTCTGAGAGTGCTGCCACACAGACATGCATCCCATAAGATGACGTATACTGTGGTCGGCGATCAATATGCCCCCAGACAGCCGAGCTCACCATATGATGGTGATACGTAGGCTGTTAAACTCATCCTGCTTATCCAATGTTCTCTTGGCGTGAGATTCAGTCGTGAGCTCATCCCGGCCATCTTGGAGCATTGATCTAGACAAGGGAATCGTTTTACGACCAAGACCGGGGCCTTAGGACGATTCCCAAAGACGTTTCAAGCGCCCCACACAAAAAAGCGTCTTTACTGGTACAAAGCAGGACATCGCGTTACGCGCAGCTGGACGAAGCAGTCGAGACCTTACTTCCTATCTTGGCTGTCTCACGATTGCGTCATGCAGTCAGGAGACCTGCTTTTTATGTTACACCTTGCATGGTCGGGAGTCAATGCTCAAGATTTTTGAGCATACTGATCTCGTTCAGAATGATATTAACATAAGAATCAGAATTGCAAATCACGGATATCGTGTTCAGAACTAGGCCTTAATGAGGCCTTCTTCATATTGAAAACTTTTTCTTCCACTGTCAGCTCAGATCAGCAGGCTGCAGTCTGAGATCTTCAGATCTGCCGCAGTGCATGCATGCAGCCGCACATACTGGCATCATTTGCACTCTTGATGATATTACATGCACAGACAACCCACATTGGGCTCAGGTGCTGATGGTATATTAATATTGCGCCTGTTGTCTAGGTATTGCCGAGATACTACCTAGTAGGTGCACGCTGACAAACCGTTTGTTCAGCTGCCAGCTGCCAGACAGTCAGTGACAGGTCCAGACAAATGTCCTCTGTCTGCAGTCTTGATCAAGAGTGCAGACACTAGGTCTTCCTGAGTGTTAGCAGGGTTCCGGCTAGAGCACCGTGCTCCTGTGGTCCAGGGCGCAGCACCACTTGAAGTTGATTGCCTGTCCAAGTATCAGAAAATTACGATGGCGGGATGGATGTGAAACTTAAACCCTCAATTTTGCAAGTTTGTCAACACAACTTTGCATCCAGTTATATAGAGTGTCTTGCACAGCGCTCACTGCGCTCAACAGGCATGCAGCACCTCGACCAACCCAACTGTCTGACATCTGTACTTCCTCTCCACTGGCCACATGCGACGGCATGCTGCACATTGTGCGCCAGTAGGGATAAATGTATATTTCACAGTTGTTGTATGCCCTGTACAACACAGTTCTGCTCACTCGATGCAGCCTTCATGATCAGATACAAGGGATCAGGCGTCACTGCCAGCTGCCACCAGCCCAAAGCAGGAGGAGGGGCTCGTCCAGCAGAACGCCTCTGACGCAGATTCCAGGCAGGACACAGCAGAGCATGTGGCGTCAGGCCTTGCGGCGTTTGGCGCGCCAGGTGTCGATGCGCATGCGCAGGGCCAGGTCGTCCTGCAGCTCCTCAAGGCACAGCGGTGCGCGTGTGAAGGGGTCCGTCGCTGATGTCAGCAGGTGCCGCACCGCTGTGGACCTGCCGCAGCAGCCTCTTCTCAGTGAAAAATTGCTACTTATAGATGGAAAGCCGTGGGACACCTACCGTGCAATAAGCCCCGAGGAATCTCTCTCTTTCTTTCAGTCCTCACCTCTCTTGCTCACAGTCAGCAACAAGATAGCTTGATGGCAGGCGGTGCACATAACAGTTACAAATTTGGGCAGTGTGGATCGGTATGCATCAGGTTTGTAGGCAAGGGGAAATGAGAAGAGAGATGAAAAAAGAGACGAGGTTGCAAGGCAGGTGGGCACCTGTCTACGGCGGTGCGCGAGTCGGGCAGCAAGACGGGGTCGGACATGGTGATCATCATGATGGGGTCGATGAAGTCCTCCGGCACGTCCTCGTCGCTCGACTCCTCGCCCTGAAGCGCCCGCTGCTGCTTTGCAAACCCCTGCACATGCCACCATGTTTCGCTGAGCAAAATCCCCACTGATGCGGCAGTATGCGGGGGCACCTACCCCAACTAAAGGACTGCTTCAGATCTGTTGGATATGTAAAAGCCCCTGCCAAGTGCAAGACGGCCAGGGCACTGCTCTTGGATATCCACTGGGCAACCTCTGCTGGCTGCAGGTACAGCGGGACCATCCCAGCCTAGCATGGCCGCCCTGGGATTGAGAGCCTCCTCCATTGCATGCACTGGCAACAACTGCTTCTGCATTGAAAGTGGAGTGTTCAGGGAGCGGCGGCTGCGCGCCTGCAAGGCAGCAGCGAGGGCGTCGAGCTGCGAGCAGCGGTCGAGCCAGAGGGCGTCACTGGGGAACTCCTCGGCGGCCAGCGCCCGGACGGTGCGCGCGGCGATGCAGCCCACGTAGACGCCAAAGCCCACAGCGTGCAGCGCCGCCACCAGCAACTGCCGCTCCGTGCCGTCGCCCGCAGCAGCCGAGAAGGCCGAGCGCCGGCCGCGCGCCTCGCGCTCGCTCTGCCACACGTTCAGCAGCATGCCTGGCACCCAGCAACACTCAAAATCAACAAATTCCTCCCTGGACCATGATTTTCTTCTGAGCAACAAACATGCAACTGCCTCCGGTGCAGAGTCTGGCACCCTCCACATGCCACGCACCAGCCCATGTGATTCTACTGTTGCTGCTTGTCGCAGCTTTGCGACTGAAACCCAAGACAGGACAAGCAGACGGTCAAGAGTCTTGCACTCTTAGCTCCAAGCAAGGTATGAAGGTTCAACGCAGGGGCGCACCGAGCACGGGGGCGAGCAGGACGGCGCGCTTGGCGTTCTGGGCGGCGGGGAAGCGCTGCGACAACACGGCGGAGATGGCGGACGCGGCGGCCGTTGGGGCGGCAAGGTGGGCGACCACGAAGCAGGCTGTCTCGGCCAGGCGCGCCATGTTGAGGGGCGGCCCCGCCAGGAACGCGCGCGGCAGCCGCGCCGTCACAAACTCCAGCACGCGCGCCAGCGTGGCCGCCAGCTCCAGCATCACCACGCACCTCCGCTTCAGCGCCTCCTCGCTGCTGTGCGCACCCTCCGGCCCCTCGCCCAGCTCCTGCGCGCAAAAACGAACCCTTGGGTGCCTTTCTCCTGGAGACTCTGCGTTGAGGCCGCCTGCTCTATGGCAACTCCTCCTTGAAAAGCCGCATAAATATTAGTAGGTATGGCGCTGTGGCAGCCTGCCGGGATGGCTTTGATGACATAAGAAGCTGCTGGTGCCAAAGCTAGGTGTCCAATTCTAGGCTTTGACAGTACCACAAAAAGAAGCAGGGGCAGTCGTAGGGCAAAATGGAGGAGCTGGCCTCGCACCTGAGCGGCGACGGTGAACTCGGTGAGGGTCCAGTTGAGCATGGCAAACAGCCGGTTGAGGAAGCTCTCGCACAGCTCTGGCCGTGCTTCTGTAATCTGCACCAGGGACGCCTGCAGCACCACACATGCACAATTTCAACAGGTCCCTCAATGTAATAAGGGGAGTATAAGGAGCTTCCTCTTTATACTCCTGGTGACCTTATCCTTCATCAAGACTCTGCCATGCGCCTTTTTTGCCTTCAACTGACCAGACATGATTGGCTGAGAAGTTGCTGTAACAGGTTGCTTTTTATGTGAGTTAAGGGAGAAGGGTGTGGCCTCAGCGCACCTGAAATATGATGGAGCTGCTGGCGGCGGCACGCGCGAGGGAGGTGCCAAAAGCATTGGAGCTGGTGAGGCGGGAGAGGATGCTAGAGACGGGCACCCAGTCGCGCCCATTGAAGGCCTCCAACAAGCCCTCCACCTGCAAGCACACCCACCCGCCGCTTACTTACCATCCGCGCACACGCACATGCAATTCTCTCGATAGTTTAAAACTTTTGCCTCTCCCCGATGATAGCCAAAAGAAATGCAACATCCATGCGACTTGACTAAAAAGCAGGGCTGCAAATTGAGCAACAGGGGCCCAAATCCAAGCGCTGGTGGGCTACCCTTGAGCCTAGTCTTCTGTGGGTGCAGGTCGAAATCTCCCCTGACCAATCACTTGCATATATTATAGCATTTATTACAGCCCTCTAGAGGGCTGCAGGTGAGCTGTCACAGACAGGGGGTGAGGGGCAGCTGGAGCAGAAGGCAGCACCAGGTGGGCGCGTGCGTCGTGGCTCTCCTCGAACTTGGCCACGAAGGCCTTGGTCTGCAGCAGCAGCGACACCGTCTGCAGCATCATCTCGCGCAGGTCCGGCCCCACGATCGCCTCGTCGCGGAAACGCCGCGCCAGAAACGGCACCAGCGCGTCCGCGCACGCAGCAAACAATGGCGACTTAGACACGTGCGGTCGCGATCGCACTGCATGGAAACCGTCCAACAGCGCCTCCAGATACAGCTGCAGCACCGATGCTCTCATCTTATCAGTACTGGCCCCAAATGACTCCAAAGCTTTTGCACATATGACAGTGTTGGCTTTGTTGTGGTGGGCATTAGGCTGTGGGGGCAATTGTCAGCGCATACATGCCTCAAGGATGCATGCCTCTCCTGCAGGTTCACTTGAGCCTGACAGGTTGGTCCAAGTACAACACGATGACATGTAAATTGTCCTCGGATATGCGGCTTGGGGGTGCAGGTACCTCGGGCACGTATGCAAAGAGGACGCGGTGCTCGGACAGGGCGGAGAGCAGGCGCGCAGTGTAGGTGCCCAGCACCAGCAAGCCCTCCATGCCCCTCGCCCCAAACAAGCACGCCTGCATCCCCACACAGAACACCAGCCACCTCTCAGGCAATGCAGGGTGGACCGAGGCAGTGCAAAATTGAGCAAGGCAAGATAATGAAGCTATGGTGGAAGTGAGCGGCAACGAGCCAGGAATGCAGGGGGTTGCGCACGTTGTGCCAGGCTGCGAAGCGTGCGCTGTCCACCAGCACCCGCTGCCAGTTCTTCATCGACTTGGCCCACTTCAGCAGCTCCTCATCGTTGTTCTGCATGCTCTGCGGCACATCGACAGCCAGTTTAATCCATCATGTCCAATGCGACAGGACCGCTTCATCCAGACATCAGGCTCACACGCATGACTAAAATTTGTCTCAGTAGGAAGCAAGTGACGCCTTTGCAAGCGCACCTGCAGCTGGTGTTTGAGCTCCTCCACGTGCTGCTGCGCCTGCGTGGCATTCTGCTGCTGGAAGCTGGCGCAGCGGAACGCGCCCACCATGCCCAGGTGGTACAGCCGCAGCATCGCATCCAGCAGGCACGCCGCCTCACGGCCGGTCAGAGGCAGCGGCTGCCGGCCCTGGCTGCTGCCGGGCACCTCCGTGGCGGCCTGGCCGCAGTAGGACGGCCCCTCCACTTGGCCGCACATCCCGGGCGGTCCATAGGAGCGGCCGGCGGCTGGCGTCTGCGGCGCGTGGGCGTTGCCGGCCACCGCCGGCCAGTGCTCCGGGCTGCGCTGCTGCAGGGCTGGCCCCTCCGCGAACGAGCAAGGGGCCGGGACGCTATCGCATCGCATCGGCGCGACGGGCGCGTGCGCGGCAGATGCCAAGTAGGGACAACGCTGGCTGGGTGCCGCGTGGCCTACAGGCTGGTCGCGCTGCCAGGGGTGCATGTGCCTGCCTAATGCCACGCTGCTGCTGCTGCCGGAGCCTGTAAACAAGCTCGGGTGGGCGGCCGAAGGCCGGGTTTCGCTGTGGGGCGACCGGGGGACGCCGTGGTCCAGCCAAGAGGCCAGGGCAGGCCCCTGGAAGAGCGCCCGGGGCGGCAAAATGCCCTGCCTGTGCGTCGTCTGCTGGAAGGGACTGCTCAGGGGCTCAGCGGCCGGGAGCCTTGCGTGCGTAACGGGGTCGCCAGCTGCGTGGAAGCTGCCGGGAAGGGCGCCGGGCGCGCTCCAGGCGTGCTCCAGCGGGGTGCGAGCCGAAGCTTCGGCGGTCCAGGGGAGCCCGGAGGGTGGGGGCATTGCCCCCCGGTCGATGAGGGGGGCCCCCGCAGCGAAGAAGCTGTGCGCGTGCAAGCGCTTGCGCGTGGCGGCCTGGTGCTGCCCGTCGTGCGCGCAGGCATCCATGCGGCCGCACTCGCTGCTCTCACTGCTGTCGCGGGAGGACACCGTGCCACTGGAGGAGCAGCTTGCGCTGGAGGCAGAGGCCTGGCTGCCGCAGCGCTCCAGGCCCCGCTGCTGGCGGGGAGTCAGCTGGCCGGGCGTGGGCGGTCCCGGCTGCGGAGAAGCAGCCGCCGCGGACCCTTCCGGCAGCGGCTGCACGGGGCCGACCGACAGCATGGCGATCAGCGCGACAGCGTCCGGCTTTGCCGTCTTCTCCAGGTGGCTCAGAGCGCCCCCCAGCCTCCCCGCCCCGCTGTATGGGTCCAGATGACGGCTTCCGACGCCCTGCATGCACACAACCCAATTACGGTAACCAGTGGTCCAGGCCCTCATCATACTCTGCAAATTTATTTGTTGCTTTTATAATGGGGTCTGCTTTGTGCACCATGCTCTGCAAATCACCTTGCCCCTGTGGTTGAAGAATATGCTTTGAGCTATTTCATCCGCAAATTGCAGTGTTCCCTGGGTTAAAACATCTTAACAATTGTGCAGGCAACAGGGAATGATTTCCTCCATGATGCCAGACCTGCAGGAACATGGCGCCGGCTGGGAAGGTGGAGAGGCCGCCGTCGCCGTTGGAGCGGCCCTCGAGATAGGGGCGCAGGACGCGCAGCAGCATGAAGAAGGCGGAGACCAGCACGCTGCTGTCAGACAGGCCCGGCGGCGGCACGTTGCGGTTCGTGCCCCGGTTCTTGCGCACCAGGTGCTGCACCAGCTCCGTCAGCCGGTTGGGCACGTCCTGCTGGCCCCCTGCAATATCATACCCCCTAAGCCTCAGCCAATTTGTTTGCTGGCCACAACTAGGGTACTCGCATGCCTCGTGCTGACACTAAATACGGATGCCATACTAGGAAAAAATGGTTTCTTGGGAGTCGCTTTATCCTGCACAGATTTGCTATTGCGCACAGATTGATGTGTCCTAGCAGAATCGTCAATCTAGCTAAGAAGGCATTTTGGCAGAGAGGGGCCCCGCACAGGTGTCGGCGCCCGGGGTGGCGAGCAGGAGGGCGCAGAGCTCGGAGTGGCGGTCGTAGACGGCGGCCAGTGCGGCCTGCAGGTCGCGGCTGGCGCGCTTGTAGTGCTCCTTGCTGACCACGTCCATGCCCAGCTTCTCCGCATCGGGCCAGTGCACGAAGGGCAGACAGCCGGCCAGATCGCGCGCGCTCGGGGGCTTTACTGCCAGGAACCCCTCGAAGGATGCTTTCCACGTGGGCGCGGCCAGCCACACATCGCGCACGGCGGGGATGCGCATCAGCGCGGTCGCAAAGTCCAGCCAGCTCTGCAGGCTGCCCTTGCCCGCCCACATGCAGCCGGCTGTCCGGCACCTCCAAGAGAGGCAATCCAGCACATGCAGCATCCCCGCCCGCATCTGCACGCGCCACGACAAACGTGATAAGATCTTCGAACTAGCTTCCAGATTCCAGATCGTCTCATTTGCCCACGCCCTTGACTGGGCAGGACAGCGGAAGAGCAAAAGGCATGCATTTGCAAGGTGTCTGCCATGGATTTAATGGACATGTCTCAATGAGGCCATACGCATGGTTTTGTGTGGCACAATCATACTGACATGAAGCCGCCCACCTCGCCGCTGGTGATGTGGCTTCTCATGAGGTTGACCGCAAGGAACAGGGCGCCGTCGCCGGCCACGGCAGGCTCCTCCACCAGAGACAGCAAGAATGGCAGGAACGCCTCCATGACCACATATTCATCTGCAAGCATGGGACCTAGCAGGCCTCCGAGATCCAGCAGAAGCTGCTTCAAGACGCCACCCTCGTTCAGCACAGCCTGCAATGCAAAGCAGCAGGTGAGTGGTGAGTGTTTGAGACTGTGGGTAAACAGTACTTGCAGCCTGGAAGTTTTTGACTTGTATGCGGTGTTGCAAATGGCCTCTCAGTGGTTGTGCTGATGAAACATTCTTGAGCTGTGCTGCGCACCCAGGTCCCCCTCTTGCAGCTTCTCTTGTAGGCGAGCTGTGCGGCAGTGAGCGTCCGGAAGCAGCCCAGAAGGTAGGCAGCACCCGCACAGTGAGCTGGAGGTCTCACTAGCGGCTGATAGTCCTCTGTGGGGTGAGCAAAGGGCCGTGATCCAAAATTGAACTCGCACCGCTCCCCTGTCACACAAACGGCATGGTGATGACTTGGTAATCAGTGCTGAGTGGGCATTGCAATTACACGATGTGCTGATGTAGTGCTTCAAACGCACCATACGATAACGAGGCTGCAGGGAAGTAAGCCAATCGGCGGATGCTCTGGAAGGCTGCGCCCAGATGCACCCCATTGCGCCAGAATGAAACCGTCAACGTGTCGAGATCGAGCCCGCAGCCAATCACGTCTCCTTGAGCCCAGTCCTGACCGTACGGTAGACCTGCAGGATCCCAGAAGCACATCAACAGGTCCAGTGATGTTTGTACTAAACAGCTCTTTGTTCAGGATCCGCTGCAACCTGCAATTCACAGCTTGACACTAGCAGCAGTCTTGTGCTTCTGCAGCTTAAAAGCGCTTGGGTGCAAGCTTACAGCTGATATTCCACTTGCGCACGCGCTTCCCATCGAAAGAATAACTGTCCATTGAGTCGCCAACGCCCTCCTCGTTGCTAAACTGACAGCTGCTAGTGGCCCAACCGAGCTGCATGATCCCTGAAGTGCCCAGAGTGACCTCATACATCCACTTTCCCTGCAGGACAACACAGCCTTCTCATCTGGAACCCATCGGTATTTAGACAGATGCTCATGATTAGATAACACATAGGTATACAAGACAATCAATGGCACCAGAAAGAGCTAAGGTTCTGTTGGCATTCTGGGTTCAGGAAGGCACGCACCTGATGGACCACAGATGTGGAAGCCCTGAGGCTGGAGAAGTTAGAGCAGGATTCAACGCTTCGACCTTCTATGCGCAAATCGCCTGACACGAATCCCTGACGGATGTCCACCTCACAGGTGTGGCAACAGCCACCAAGGTGCGGGTTTCCTCGGAATGACAACGAGCCAAGCTTTCTCTGGAGCGTTCCCGCAAGGTCGTATTCATCCCCACCCGATCTGATGGCATCGCAACCCAGGACATCTCGAAGAGCGTGTTTTAGGTCGCGAGAGGCGCCCACTCTGCTGGCAAACCCAGCCATCGGGTCCAGACCAGCTTCTTGCGCTAGTTCATCGCCTTGTCGCCTTGGATTCCCTCTGGTTCCGACATCTGAAGCCGTGCTTTGCTTCCCTGAGGTTCTCTGCAAATCTATATGGATGCATCCGGAGCTCAGTCCGGGTTTGGGAGGTCCATTCTGGTTCGGCCATTCTGCTCAAAGCCAGCATCGATGGTGACTGGCACTGATGATGTCATCAGCCAGCAAGGACCTGGAAGACGACCAAATTTTCCTGGCTTCGAACAGTCTTTGACACAGTTGTAATTGATGAATACATGTATTGCAAGCTGGAACTGGAGCTGGATCTTCTGCTGCAGTTGGCGCCAAGAGAAGGAGAGACTCTGCTTCAGTGATCGTTAGATGAGCTCTGTGAAAGCATCATGCAGTCCCTTTCATCATCTCGAGCTGCAGACTGGATCCAGATCCGGGAGCCTGCTTCTGATGAGGAGGTAAGGATGCATTGCCTGTACTGTGGGCATCCCATGCAAGGCAAGGTAGATCGTCTACTCACTAGTACACGTCACGGTGCTCTAGCAGCGTGCCTTTACTCTATTTGCTTGCATCACAGGCGCTTTCTGCCCTTCAGCGTCTGGTGGCCGGCAGGCGAGTCGGTTCACATCATGGTATTGGCTTCACTGTGACTCTCTGAACAGGTTGTGAAGGAGACTGACGCCTGAGGTGTGCAGGCAATCCATTGGTAAAATACAGCTTGAGGATGCAGAGGCTTTGCTGAGACTGTTGAAGCATCCTGCACCGCAGCTGCATGCTTCAGAAGTGCAAGCATGCAGCCTCGTGTTATTGGCCCGTTTTGGTACCATGCAGCTCAGGGCTCCCTTGCGTAAGCACCGGTCCTTCCTGGCACACCACCTCACAGTGTCTATTGCGCTTGTCAGATGCACTTCCCGGTCCAGCCTTTTCTTCAGCACCAAGTGGTATGGCGTGTGCAGGCGCCTGCGCACAGGACAAATGGCCAGATGATGGCCCTCACAGTGAGTTAATTGCGTCTGCAATCACCACTGCTGAGAAGCTGTGCCTAGCCCCTCGCTGCCCACCCAGGCTGGCTGCAGCAGCTGTCTCCTTCCTCGGCTGCGCTAGTAGAGGCAAGTTTCCCTTTACAGCTCCAAAATGTGTCTATGCACCGGTAAGATAGGTGGAACACTGGAGTTATGTCTGCATGTTTATGAATTTGTTGTGTAATGATCTACAGGTGCTGATGAGGTTGGCAGGGAGCGCTGCTGCAGAGCAGTTGTTGACACGCTGCACAGGAAGGGGCACGAGCTACTGGGCAGTGGTCTTGTGCCTGGACTCATCGCTGCCATTGGCCACCTGCTCTCAGCTATTCAGGTTGATTACTGAACTCAATTGAACACCCTCTGCATGACAGCATGGTTCCATTGTGCTTGCAAATAAGCCAGACTCAATTGAAATGACAGTGAATCGTTTGCACAGGATGACTTGCAGACGTCTCTCTGGGTGCTGGCCTGCTTCCTCTCCATATGGACACCGCTGCGCTCAGATCAGCAAGACCAGGCAGATACAGCTTCGCCTGCTTTGGCCGGCATTGACAACATGGCACCCATCTATACTGCCATGCGTCTTGTCGGCACGCGCACGGCGGCCCTCCAGCCCGCAGAGGCATCCTCACATGTTAGTGGCTTGGCAGAGCTCTTGAGCAGCGGAGCGGTCAGCAACAGCAGGTGCCCTTGCTGCAATCTCAAAGCGGATTTTTCAGCTTGTTCGAATTTACAAGTCTTCCTTCGCACGGGCATTTTTCTGCGTGACTGAAGAGTGTACTGGATGCCAGGGAGTGTCAGAGCGGGTGTGTGCTGGCGGCTGGCGGCTTGCTAGAGGGCTGCTCGCGAGCTTCCCCACCGCTTCCCGCGCACAATTCAGGCCTCATGCTTCTGGAGCACATTGTGTCCACATCATGCAGGCATGCCCCTGCGCATGCACACCTTTCATTCAGTCCCTGCGCTCGTGCACCTGTCATTTAGCCCCTTGTTCACCTGCTTGATCTGCCAGTAAATGCCCTTGATCCAGGGCTGACTGCCTCACATCAGGGGCATTCATCCCTGCTATGTATATGCAGGCAAGCAGCTGCAGCTTGTGCGGTTCAACACAGCAGAGAAAATGCGGGAGGCGCGCACAGCGTCATGCGCGGAGATGCATTGCCGCAGCAGAGCATGCAGCAGGCGGGTGACACTCTCTGGCGGGATGCATCCTCCCTGGCATGCATGGAAGCCTATCAGGTGCGCCATTTGAAGCAAGTAAGCAAGTACACCTCAATTTCCCTTACAAATTTGGAAAGATTATTTAGAATGGTTCTCGGCCTCAAGTTTCCCTCCATTTTGCTGGCAGGCTTGCCGGCGGCCACCTGTGTCCCCTGGAGCACTGCATTGTCTGCTGGGAACCCTGGTGCAGAGCGCACTGAGCTTGGATGGCCTCTTTGCGGCTGCTCTTGAGGGCCGCCCGCCCGCCGCTGCGTCGGCGTGGCTGCAGCAGCACCTGAACGGCGCCCTTGTGAGCGGCGCAGCCAACTGCGCTCGCGTTGCCGCAGACATGTATGTTGCTGCAGAGCCACACGAGCAGCAGGTGCCTTATCTTTCTCCGAATACTTACATGACTCTGTTCTGGATTTGGATTTGGAACAGTCCAAATAAGTGTGTAATTGGGGTGGAGGATTGAGTTGAGCCTGGGGTCTGTGCAGGCAGCCCAACTGGCTGTGCATCGCTTTGCCGTCTCCTTTCACGAGCGGTATCGGGAGTACGCGCTTCGCACGCCGCACTCCTGGCTGGAAGCGGTCGACAGCGGAGCAGTCAGACAGGTGACATCATCCTCATTCTTGCTTCAGCATGCCTGAGTCCCAGGAGTATCTCTCTTGCCTGACGGAAATTGGTGCTTGTCAGCGTTGTGCACTTGTACATTGAGGAGTGCTGTGATGGACAGCATTGAGAGGACATTATCCTGAGTGTCTGGGGCCAGTGGTTGTGTGTCACGCTTTGCAGCTATTTGCAGGACTGAATGGCGACTGCAATGCAAATGCAGGTGCTGGACAAGGTGTTCATGTGCGCTGTGCTGCTGATGTCCACGTTCTGGGACGCCGCTGCCAAGCCAGTGAGGGGGCTGGCGGAGGGGCAGTCGCGCATGGCGCCCGAGGAGGTCGCGGTGCGGCTGCTGGACATTCTGGGCCACCTGCAGTTCTGCCGCATGCGCCTCTCCGTATATTCGCTGCTCCTGCAGGCGCTGCTCACCGCTACCGCCAACACCTCCGAGGTGCGCTATCAGTTTTGATGCCTTGGCAGTCTTAAGGAGGAGCAGACATCCTCAGATCATACAGTAAGGGCGTGGATGATTCTTTTGAAGTGCCCTTTGCAACATCTGTTGACACCGCTGTCCCAAACCCCTGCTCTTTCTTGATTGAATGCACGTTTTGTAGAGTCCTCCGTGTTGTTGTTCATGCTTATGTCAAGCAGAAATGCAGAGCGTATGTATGCGGTGCAGGCATGCCAGGGGCTGCTGCTGTTTCTGCCGGCCTACGCGGAGCTCGTGCGGCCCAGCGCGAGCGGGCGGCCACTGTGGGAGGCGGACTTGGTGCTGGCCTCGCGCATGCAGTTCCTCATGAGCATGCTGGGGCCGTGCATACCCCAGCTCACCCAGGCGCGCGCCTTCTCTGTGGCTCTTTCATTCCTACATGTTTCTTTATCTTCAAAAAGGTAGTGTGAGATTCTACGAGGTTGCATCGCACTGACCTGCAGCTGTGTGCTGCAGTGCAAGGTGCGGGACGTGGTGTGCCCCGTAGCGCTGCTGTACCTGCTGCACCCCCACCCGCCCGTGGCCTCCGCCGCGCACCAGCTCTTCTGCGCTGTGCTGGGCCGCATGGACATGGTGATTTTACCGCCATGCTACACACTTACCAATTGATGCATCCTCATCCCAACAACATTCTCTTGACCATGACAGCATCACCCAACTGTCAGTGCTATTCATGAAGATCATAAATTATCTTTTACAAAAATTATCTTTTACTTCCTTGCAGAAGGAGGAGGTGGTGCCGTACTATGTGAGGCGCTCGCTGGAGGGCTATCCCGGGCGCACGCCCCTGGCCGGCCTGGCGGCCGGCTGCGATGCGATTGCGCGGCAGCTGCCGGTGGGCAGCCCTGCTTTGCTGCTCGCGCTGCGCCGCGTGGCACAGCGTGCACAGCAGCTGCTGCAGGGGCCGGCCTCCGCCAGTGCAACACAGCAGGGCCTGGACCTCATTAACCTGCTCGCCCACCTCATGCTCATCATTGAGTTTGGGGTGCGGACTCTCCTGCCAGCCCTGTGACTCTTGCTCTAGCAAGCGCTGGTGCAAGCAATAGTTGTTATCTTTATTATTACACACTTTTCATGCCAGAGACAAGGTGCGTCTGCAGACAAGCTGCAAGCAATAGTATGGGAGAATGATTACTGCTGGTTATCAGAATGCACATGGCAACCTTCCGACATGGAGCAGAAACTTGGGGATCATTGCAGCTGTTGCTGATCAGGATGCGTTTGCGCAAAGGTGCGGTTCTGAGCAAGGTGTGGGGGCTTCTGCACAGGTGCTCCCGGATGCACTCCAGGCACTGGAGGAGGCCGTGCTCAGCTGCGATGCAGATGTGGCCGTGGAAGCATGCTCCAGCATCCAGCAGGTCCTGGGCGGCAGTGATGACTACACCAGGAAGATCCTGCTCGTGCGCTGGTACATGCAGCTTGCGTCCGCCTGCAGCCTGCAATACTCGTCGCCGCCACGCACTGGAACTACTTGAGCACCTTGACAGCCTCATAGAGTGCGCCAGAACTGCATCTCTGCGTATTGCCGAGCTCGAGGTGCACTTTATTAATGCAAGTATGATTGGCGCTGCCGTGTACCTTTTGAGTAGCTGTACATTGTTTCTTAGGCTAGGTTAGAACTGTCAGTTTAAAAAATTGAAGCTTTCATACTAAAATGCAGCTTGAACTTGCTTGGTGTGTGGTACTTCTGGCTTCATCCAGGTACTAACCGGTCATCATGACTGAGCCATGATGAAATTTGGCTGCTATACGAAAGCCACTGAGTGTGCCATCTCATTGATGATCAATATCGAGATGATTTCAATCCTGCATGCCGTTCATACGATCGGGACCGGAAAATTCATCAAACTCAATTAATTTGTAATCATGGCCCAAACACATGCTTCATGCTACCTGGTGTGCTGACGGCCGGCGCCAGCGCGCCGCAGCTGCAGCGGCGGGGACCCGCGACGACTGCAGTTTATTGCGCAGCTGTCACGCTGCAGCGCTGCAGCGTGACAGCGCTAGCGGCCGCGGCGCGCGTCAAGACGGGGAACACATACCTGATAGGAAATTGATATGGGAGCTAGGTAGTCTTAGTGTACCTGACGTTAGCATCGTTTCCCCTTCAACGGAGCTGAATCTTCATGATCACGTGTTTGCCAGATCACCTGAGGTGGCACAGTTGCCAATCTAGGCAACAGTCTGGCTCGCGTTTCTTTTTGGTGCAGAGCCTGTCCAGTGCATGGTGCAAGTTGAGAGTGCATTGACCATTGCAAGACTATCTAGCACGTTTCAAAGGTGCCATCTGAAATTGCACATAACACGCAAGCGTACGAGGGGCTCACTAGGGGAATCTGGAAATTGGCCGTTTCAACATAGCTATGCTGTTGGTGGGGCATGGAGGAAAATTGCGTTCTCAAAACCTTGATAATCGGTGGCACATGCAGCGGCGTCGGAAAGACTTCTCTTGCGACTGCAATAATGACTGTCCTGAGGTGCTGGAGCCCTTCCCCTCGACGCTTGGATGTTAGGCAGTGCTTTAGTATTCACCCTCCAGAGCCCGAGTCAACGTGTCTATTACAAATGCAGGAGACGAGGGATGACGGTCCAGGGATACAAAATTGGGCCAGGTGCGCTATCCTCGCATACGCTTAACATCCAGCATAGTTACTCCTGTTGGGTGCTCTTGCTTTCTGGGGTCTATGGATGACTGTGAGGCGTTGGGTTCATTTTTTATTTGTTGGTGTTGCAGACCTTTGTGACCCCATTCAGCACGAAGCAGCGACGGGAAGGCCGTCAGGAACCCTGGATGGCTGGATGCTCAGCCGTGAGCAAAACCTGGCGACTTTTCACCGCCACGCAGAGGGGGCAGATCTCTGCATTGTCGAAGGAGCGGCTGGATTGTTCGATGGTCGGGACGGCAAATCGGAGGAGGGCAGCACTGCAGAGATGGCAAAGTGGCTAGGGGCACCAGTCGTGCTGGTGTTGGACACCTTTGAGATTGGGCGCAGCGCTGCAGCCATGCTGAAGGGCTACCAAGCCTTCGACAGCAGCGTCAAATTGAAAGGGCTGCTGCTCAACAGAGTCGCAGACAGCGAGCAAATCCAGCGCTTGGAAGAGGCAGTGGAGGCAGCAGGAATCGATGTTCCCGTTCTGGGGGGCGTCTTCAAGGTGCCCCTTTCTCCAGCTCTCCCCCTTTGAGTTCCTTGCAGTCATTGTCACACTCTGGATGATGCTCTCCCCATCAGAGCTGTATTCACGGTGACTCACCTGTGCGGCCTGTGTGAATTTGCAGAAGAATACAGTACATTGAGTTTCTTATTCATTTGTATCATTGTTATTCAGCACAGCACTTTCAGCACAGTACTGAGGTCCTCTTTGCCACGTTACTGTGCTGCATCTGTGGGACATGTACATGCGTGGTGAGTACAGCTGATTTGGCCAGCAGGGGGACAGGGGAGGCATGAGGGAGCTGCGCAGGATCAGCGAAGACGGCAACTCCACAAAGGACAGACGGCCGGGCCTGGTGAGGCTGGTGGAGGACCACGTGGACATCGATGCGCTGCTGGCCATCGCAGGAACTGCCGCGGTGCCGCCGCCGCCCGCGCACCTCGCCCCACAGCCCGCGCCGCCGCAGCCCCGGGTCCGCCTGGGGGTGGCCAAAGACGTCGCCTTTGGGCACTGCTACACCGAGTGAGGCTCTCGCCTGAGCTCGCCTTGCATATCAGAGGCTGCTTGCTGTTTTTATGATGTGCGCATGAGGTCCTCTGGGCTGCACATGGGGGCCTCTCCTGAGAAGGCAAATTATGTGTACACTGCCCACACAGCTGGGGCTATTGGCCATGCCGATGACTTGTGGAGAAAGTGCAAGGACCGAGACCAGTGGGAAGGATAAAGCAGGTGTTGTTTGATGCACCTAGTCCTTAATACCTAAAAACATGAAAGCAATAAGTCAATTATGGGCTGCAGGAACCTGGCGCTGCTGAGGGAGGCTGGGGCGGAGCTGGTGTTCTTCTCGCCGCTAGTGGACTCGCTGCCGGAGGGCGTGGCGGGGCTGTACTTTGGCGGGGGCTGCCCCGAGCGCTACGCGGAGGAGCTGGCCAGCAACCGGCAGCTCATGGCAGCCGTGCACGCCTTTGCGGAGGCCGGCGGCGTCATCTATGCTGAGTATGCCGGCCTCATCTACCTCAGCCAGAGCGTGCAGCCCATCGGCAGCCTCCCCTGTGCCATGGGTGTGCCTCATCCCTTTCCTCTCACCCGTTTCATTTTGCTATGAACTTCATGATGGCCGCAGCCCCATTCAGCGCATATTCTTGTCTACCCAGCTGCTCACCTGCCTGGCATCCTGGCAAAGTGTGGCAGAAGGATAAGTTTAATGATGTCAATAGGATATGCTTTCATTTTCTGTGAGGTCGCCAGAGGTCACCTGAGAATGGTGGGGTGTGTGCAGCCGGGGTGTTCCCCTTCCGGACGCATCTGACGTCGGCGCGGCTGAAGCGCGGCTACGTGGAGGTGACTGTGGAGGAGGCCTGCCCGCTGTTTGCGCCTGGCGCACCCGCGCGCGGCCACGTCTGCCACACCGCCGAGATCCTGCAGGTGTGGCGCAAGTTTCCACCCAGACTGACAATGAGTCACCACGCCAGGACATCTTGTTGAGGGCCTCGGGAGCTTTGCAGCCCTTCACTCTCGGCCTGGTGGCTGCCTCGTTCGTGTTGTGAGCCACCTACAGCAGGGTACATTGTAGTGGCAACAGCAGAGCGCAGTACAGTGGCTGACAGGGGTTAATGTGTCGCTCCAGGAACGAGTCGTTGGTGGGCTGGCCCCGGGGCCGTCCAGCGGCGGCAATGCGCTGCGCAGCTCCATGAGCGGGCGTTGGGAGAGCGGGGAGGGCTGGCAGCCCGGCTACTCCGCCCTGCTGCACTCAGCCGCATCCAAGCCCGTCCAGGAGGCATGTCCCCCTGCATCCCCACATTAATTGGCATATATATGGAGGCCTTGGGATCCTGAGAGAAATCGAGATGTTGGGCTTTCCTTAAGATGAAGGATAGTGATCTTGTCTTTGCTATCAAAGTCAGGCCTAACTGGTGAGCTCCTCCGTGTAATACCGTACCAAGTGCTTGGCTAAGTTGTGCCTGTGCCAAATACGCAACAGGGCTACAGCTGGAAGAATGTGCTGGCGAGCTTTGTGCACCTGCACTTTGGCAGCCGGCCGGGCCTGGCAGCCGAGCTGGTGGAGCGCTGCGCGGTGGTCGACCTGTTCGCCGTCAGGGCGGCTGCCGCCGCGGCCGCGGAGGCTGCCGGGCCGCGCAGCTTCCCTGCAGACGCCAATCGCGGTGGCCGCGGGTACAGCAGCGCGCACGTGTCCCCCGAGTCCACCACAAACTTCCCCTCAGGCGCCCGCCCCATCTTCCCGGTGCGGCTGCCTGCTCGACTGCCCTACGCCTTGCAGATTGTCTGCAGGAAAACTGTTCTTGGGCTGCCTAATGATTTGAATCCTCTGGATCCTCAGGCCTCAGATGAAGATGAGGTGGAGCACCCTGTTGCATGGCATGCAGAGCAGAATTTCTCTTAAGACAGTTACGCCTTGGTCTATAGAGAACTCAGTTAGTGTGACTTCAGCGGCCTATGTGATTGCTGCTGCTGGGATTTTTGCTGGGGCTCGGGCTGAGGGTGAGGGGCTGCGGCGTAGGTGTGGTCGTCGCCTAACCTGGCGGCGCACATGAACCGGTCGTTCAGCGAGGGTGTGCGTGACGCATTTGACCGCGCCTCCGACATGGACCGCGCCATGAGCGTCGACACCGTGGCCCACCACGGCAAACAGTACCCCTTCGGTGTGCCACAACCTGCCCTTCCTATCGTGGCTTTTCTGCGTGTGCTCTGGCGGGATTGCCCAGCCGCTAATTGCCTCTCAGTCCTGATAACACTAAGTGCTCCTATGACTGCGCCAGGCCTGCCTTTGCCATCCCTGCCTTTCTTACCAGGTGCTTTCATGTTTAGCAGGTCCAGCTGGCACCTTTAGGGTCTATTGGATTGCACATGCGGGGTTGTCATCTAATAATTGTTAATATGTAGTTGTGACAGATGGGCTTTGTGCAGGGGGCCGGCCGCGGTCGCCAAGCACGACGCTGTCGCGCGCGTTCTCGTCGGATCTGCTGTACCGCTCGCCCGCTACCTCTCCGCTGCCGGGGTCCCCCACGCAGCGCTCGCCCTACTGCACGCCCCCCGACGAGGACCCCTACCTGCCCGCCACCGCCTGCCACCAGCTTCCCCCGCCGCACCCCCCCACCTCCTCCTGCGCCGCCCTCCAGCAGCACCATGCATCCTCGCTCGGCGCGCACACCGCCTCTGCACCTTCCCTGCATCAGAACGGCCACCCAGACTACCTGCCGCCTCCCCACAGCACCAGCCTGGCGGCCTCTCGAGACAGGTATCACAGTAGTATTATAGTACAGCTTTTTCTGTCTGCAGCACTCATAAGGTTATGCTGCTGTATGGCCATCTGGCCCCACATTGTTGCCGACTTGGCAGTTTTCAACCAGCCTACAGGAAGACACTGCATGCATGGCGTGAGCTTTGTCCAGACCAAATGTGGTGGCGTGCACGGGAAAGCTCACCTGCGCGCCGGTGGCTGCAGGGATCGCACGCTGTACGCGAGCACATCGGGCCGCTCGTCGCTGGAGGGCGGCAATGGCGCATGGATGCGGCCGGCATGGCACGCGCCCAGTGACAGCATCGTCAGCCTGGTGCCCAGCGCCACAGAGATCCTCTTCGCCCTCGGCCTCGGCCACAGGTGCGCCTGCCCGCCATCTTGCTTCTCAAACCCACATATAAACCTTTGCCTGCCAAACAGCCCTTTCAAAGTCTTCACATTGGATCAAACAGATACCCCTGCTCCTCCTGGCGTGGCGCCGGGTCCTGTCAAGATCCTCCGCACAAAGTAGCGACTGGCATCCCAATTGGGTGAGGCATCATGCGAAGAACAGCTGAAGGGGCTGTGTGTGTCATGCAGGGTGGCGGGCGTGACGGATCTGTGCGACCACCCGAAGGAGGCGGCCAGCCGGCACAAGGTGGTGCGCTGCAGCGCCGACTGCACCGCCGCCGACCGGCCCCCCGGCAGGGACCCTTGCAGCGGGGGGCCCGCCTGGACGGTGGACGCGGAGATGCTGGCGAGAGAGGGGCCCGGCCTCGTGCTGGCCAGCGACTCCGGCGCCGCCTGCGCCACAGACGCCCACACCGTCGCAGAGGTGGCGACTCCTTTTCCCACCCCAGCTTTGGGTGGATCAACTTCCCGCTGATGTCCAGCGGGCATGCAGGCAAATGGAGCGTGAAAAGAATATCCTCGAGGGGGCAGTGGTGTAGAGAAGGTGCAATTTGATGTCTGGGGGACTGTTGGGGGACCTAGGTCTCATGTCACTGGTTGCGATCATGGGGAGAGTGCAGCTACTCTTGTTGATGGTGTGGCTGGTTTGTGGCCGCAGGCACTCCAGAAGGCGGGCCTCTGCGGCCCGCACTCGTCCACGCGCCTGCTAGTGCTCGGACCCCGAACTCTGGGCGACGTCATGGACTCTGTCCTGGAGGTGCGCTCAACCTTAGTAATCTTCTTGTTGGTTTAGGCTTCTGCGTGTCCAACAAGACTCGGTGTAACATCTGCTGCATGGTGGGAGACGGGCTGTGATGGGCATGCGCAGGTTGGTGCGGCGGCCAACACGGCGGCCGAGGCGATGCGGCTGGTGGACAAGCTGCGGGCGCGGCTGAGGGCCGCGGCTGCGGAAGTCGCCGCGGCGCAGTCGCGGCCGCGAGTCATGGTGCTTGAAAGCCTGCAGCCTCTCAAGATAGGTGATGCGCTCGCCTGCTTTGCACACTGCCAATTTTGTGTTCTTGGCAGGGTGTTGGTTTGGAAGCTGTGCTGAAGCAACGGCAATTACTTCTGAGACAGTGAGGAGAGCACGTGCTGCAGCACTTTCTCATGGGAATCATTGTTGGCACAGGAGGGCTGTGGCTGCCGGAGATGGTGGACCTGTCAGGAGGCGACCAGGAACTGCTGGAGCCGGGCGCTGCTGGCCGGAGCATTGCCTGGGACGAGGTGGGAACGCCATCTCAGACCATCTTGCTTGTTTGTACAACTCCGTACTACATGTGCAGCGTGCCCTTTCACCCCACATGCAGCTTGCCCTCTGAACCACCCTGCTGGTACACAAGGGATCTTCACATTGCGGCCCCTGCTGTCATTTTACAGGTTCTGCCGGCTCCTGCGTCAGTTGATGATGCTGGAGACAATTTAAAAACAAGCGTATGGTGACATGAGAGGGGGGAATGCTGTGCAGGTGAGGGCGTTTGCGCCGGAGGTGCTGGTAGTGGCGGGGGGTGCTGGTGGCCCTGCGGGGGCGCTGGGGCCGGTGTCTGAGCTGGCAGCGCTGCCCGGCTGGTGGGGCCTGCCCGCAGTCAAGACCGGCCGCGTCTACATCCTCGACGCCCCCCTGCTGCTGCGCGCCGGACCCCGCATCGTGCGCACCTTGTCTCCCTCTGTCGCCTTCTGCTGCCTGATTTTGCACTTATGTGCCTTCCTCGCTACATTCGGTTTGAGGATATTTGCAGAGCCGTTTCTGCAATCCTGACCGCTCTGTCTGTCTCCTCTGTCTTGCCCCTGTGCCTTCATCGCCACATCGCGCATTCCGCATTCCTTCTCCTTTGTTTCAAAACTGCCTCTCTTCAGTGGAGGTCCCAAGGATGCAATGGGCCGCAACGTTTCATTGGCTGGGCTGTGGTTGCTGGCAGGTTGATGGGGTGGAGGTGCTGGCTCGGATCCTGCACCCAGACTTGGTGCTGCGGCGCTGCCCCGAAAAGGCCGTCCTCAAACTGGCGCTGCACGGCGGACAGCGCTGCCGGCAGCGCCTGGTCCCCAATTATTTTCTGCCCTACCGATGAAAGAATAAGTGAATCGGAGCAGCTCTGCAGTTGCCATTGAAGAGGGCGGTGTGGATGCCTACCAGGCTTCCACGCAGGTGTTCTTTTGTGGGCTCTTCTTTCTGAAGGCTGCCGCTGTCTCTGAAGTTTGGGGCTATCGACTTTGTTGACATGCCTGTCGAGATGAAATTCGTCCTTTTTGGGGGGCGTGGCAGCTTTCCTTAGCGCTGGAGAGTTCTGGAAAAGAGGAACCAACTTGAACTCATTGAGAATGGCCCCATACCCATGTCCGCTTGTTAGATAGGTAGCCGCTGCGTTTGCTGAATAACATCCATCATGACCCTTTTGTACCATATGTCTTGCTTTCTCGCTCACTAGGTGCATGCAAGGCTGCCTGCACTTCTTGAGGGATACACTCGAAGATCGCTATTGTATTCCAAATATTCGCGCTTCTTTTACCAGGGTTGATCTAAGACCCTGCAATTTTAGTGTCCCGGCCCGCAGCGCCATTTTTTCCATCTGCCAAGCCTCAGCTTCTTAGGGACTCTTAGCCCAGCATCAGCATGTGGTGCAACTTTGCATGTATAGTTGACATCCATGTGGTTGATTCATCAGCATGTCTATGAGATGATTGTTGAAAGGGAAGGTTATCATCCATCAAGAACTCTTCTGGGAGACTTCGAATTGAAATGCATACAGAAATTGCCACAATATCAGACTGCAGCATTTTGACAATAGGCATATGGGCCAGAGGCACGAACGCATCCAGATCCTTACTATACATGCCATGCAGTGCATCTTCCACGCACATGTGTTATTTATTATTACACGCCTTTCCTGCCAGAAACAAGGTGCGTCTGCAGACAAGCTGCAATAAAGGCTGCCAAAATCCTACCCCTTTATGGACTCGCAAGATCCAACCAGATCCAAGACCCAATCAACTGTGGGCACGGTGCTCAGTATTTATACCGCCAGCCGGGGCCGAGGGACATACGCATATATGTCGTGGATACGCATTACACGGGGATACGCACATGTGTACAGAACATTATTTCTTCCCTACATGTGCAGATCCGGCATTCGCCATCGTTTCACGCAAGACATACTGTGTATGTACTTAGTAAGGCCCCCATGCGTATCAAAAAGCACAATTAATTGACAAACAAGATGGCTCCATTTTGCTTGTCGCACGCACTCACGCAGCCATTGCATGCTAGATCTCTCAGCTAACAACCGCCATGCACTTGCAGCATGCACCATCAAGTTGATGGCCCAGCCAGCTGCAGCTGAGGTGCTGGCAGTCCCAGCTGTACAGTGCTTCCGGGAGCAGCCTGCAGCGAACAACACACAGCACCTCAGGAACTGCAAGTCTCAAACCGCTGAACCTTTCAGGGATCCAAGCTTGACGATGCACCCCCTTCAGGAAAGCATGAGAATGCCAGAAAGCTGTCAAGGCAGATTGACATGTAAACATTTACATTGCTGCATGCAGAGCTGAGAGCGGTTTTCAACAGGATGCAAGGGAGTGTGTCGCACAGGTAGGGCTCGGGCAGGGGCCGTGGAGGGCAGGGCCGGTGCGCTTGGCACCGCTTCCCCCTTCCTGAACTCCTGCAGCACTGGGTAGATGGACTCGAATGCCTCATAGATGTCCTCCCGCTTCTTGCCACCTGCACAAGCAGTGGAATTCGACTCCTCTCCCTCCTGTTTTGTGACAGCAAATGGGAGCGGGCTTTTGCAGATGAAGTGCATTGAAGACTGGGTGAGAACAACTAAATGTGGCTTTCTCTGCTCTCCGCACCTGTCAGCACAACCTTGCCCGACACAAAGATGAGCAGCACCACCTTGGGCTCCTTCATTCTGTAGATCAGACCTGTGCCATTTGCACACAATGATTGCACACCGCAGATGACAACATTCTGGCTCGCAGCAATAAGACAGGAGTCACAAGCAGCAGTAGAAATTGATAGGCTCGACAGATTGGCAGAACCTGACATACCTGGAAACAGCTCTGGCTCGTACTGCACCCCAGCACAGAAGAGTCAACACCAGACCAGTGATATACCAGTAGATGAGAAAAGATTGAGCTCATGCTGCAGAGCAATATGGCATTGTGGCAAAGGATGACAGCTCCGTGCAAGCGTTCAGGATGTGAGAGCGGAAGGGAGTCCATACGCTGGAGAACATTCCATGGCTGTAATTCAGGCCCTCCAGTCGAATGGGGAACTTCACATCGCAGGATCCCACAATGTTCTGGATCTTGAAGTCCTTGAACGTGGCAGGGAAGTCCAGCTTCTGGATGATTTTAGCATACTGCAACAGGCAACAGTCTCAGCACATATCGCTTCAACGTGCCTTGCACAGGCTTTCGAGCATTTGAAGCTTGTCCATTCAACTGAGAACAGCTGGATGACTGGAAGCTATATCAGCACCTTCCTTGCAGCAGTCCTTGCGTGCTCCTCACTCTTTGCACCAGTGCAGACCTGGTGACGGAGAAGTTTGTTTTTATTCTGAGCAAGAGTCTTTATTTGGGGTAGCATCAAAAGAGCGTGATGCCAGATCGTTGTACAGGAGCACAGCTTGCAGGCTAAACAGGTCACCAGGGCTTACCATTTTGCCAGAAGCAAACACTAAGGCAGTGGTCTTTGGATCTCGTATTCGCATGATCACCGCTGCAAACCTCTGCCACAACAAGCCTTTCAGTGAGGAGAAGGTAGGAGAGTGCACAACTTGCAACTGTCCTTTGCATGACAGAGTATAGTATTGTCATTCCAATGATTGGATACGATCCTTTCTCATTATCAACGAGAAGTAAGCTGCAAAAGATGCAGGGATGGGCAGTCTACCTTTGGATTGTACTCAGCATTTCGTGCCTTCTGTGCAATGGTTTTCAAGTCCAGCTTGCAATCCAGGTTGACCGTTGCTACGATATTCTGCAGCGTTGGCACAATGCCCGAGCGGTGCACAGAGCGGTCTATTGCCAGCTCTTGTGTAGGCAGTGGCCCCGAGCTAGGACCCGCAGCCATCCTGGGGCCAGCGACCCTTGGATTGACTAGGGTCAATTGTTCGTCTCCAGTTGAAAAATGGAAGGAAGGTGGCGTACGGTGAGATATCAAGGCACAGAACCTCAGCTACGAAGGCTAAGCTCGTCTCAATGACCTCCTTGTGAAAATCAGTGGCAAGCACGATTAACAATGTTCCTCTAGATCCTTGAGTAAAGCGGGAGCGCCTCGATTACACTGTTAAGGGTGTCTGCACTGCCAGAAGGTGTTCATCAAGCAGGTGGGCACTTAGTGCTCATCAGAGAGCAAGTTCATAGATGTTCCAGGATCTACCACTGTTTTGTACTTGAGGCATGGGATGTTCCTAGTCTTGTAAATTTGCTCAGCAAGAATTTGTGAAAGGAACCTTCTTGTCGAGAAGGAAGGGTTTTTAGATCCCTCTGCGATAAGGGCGTGATATGTTTTCCGGAAACCCTACAGCACGGGCTGGGAGATTCACAACACAAATTGTCGCACAGAAAAATCATCCCAGTGCAACATATCAAATTTCTATATAAGCGATGATCAACAGTGCAAGCCGAGCCATTGTGCGCCCTGTTGTAGGTCCGACAAAGGCCCAGGTTAAGAACGTCCCATCACTCGTCAAGTCTAGTCCAACCACAAGAAGAGGTGCTCTGCGTCTGTGCGTTGCAATGGCGACGAGTCCCATCATTGAAGCCTACGTGAAAGGTGCGATGATGCATCTATAAGAATAAGATCTATGCTTTTCCGTGTCGGAGAGTGTGAGATATCAGATCCTGCAAGGAGCGCACCTCATAAAGAATATTGATCTTGGATCTGACACATCAAATTGGGATTGCAGGAAATCCTGAGACGCACGAGCGAGGCGATTGTGAGTGCTCCCTTCTTCCTTTCTGCCCCAAGCATCGGCAGACATGTGCTCCCGTGGTTCTTGTCAATGGCTTTTGACCTACAGCTAATATAATATAAGAGTCCAGGAGCAGTTGTTGGAAAGTAAAGTACAACGAGCCAAATAATAATGCAATAATGGGCATCCAAAATTGCTTTACTAGCCATCCCAACTGTGCCACCACAGGCCCCTTTTCGCACCGCGCGCTGCTGACACTTGCAGAGAAGCACGTCCCGTACAAGGAAGAGTACATTGACTTCAGCAACAAGCCAAAGTGGTGAGGCTCTGTCGCGCTTTAACTCAACAATCTCCTGAATCCGGAAACCGATATTTTATGTGTGATGCATGCATGTGGCTGTGCAGGCTCTTTGACATCAATCCCAAGGGGAGCGTCCCCATCATCCATGACCTGGAGGAAGACAGCTGGATCCCAGGTGCATCTCTGCCATCTACTCATGCACTCAAGGCGAAAGTACCACTTGCACAGGTTCAATGGTTTTGACATGATCATATCCAGGCCTGCAGTGTCAAGCAGCTTCTGAAAAAATAGACGATTGTCTGACACAGACAGTGCAGCCATTGTGGACTACCTGGAGGAGCGCTTCCCTGAGCCGCCTCTTGGCAAGCATGATGCACCTCCACATGTGTAAGCATCCTCTCTGCATCGGCCACTAGTGTGCCTTCCTGCTCTTGCATGTTGGGGCCTGGAGATATTGAGCCTGCCATTGCAAGCGCAGGGGAGAGACCTTGTTCCCCAGCTTTGTGGCGGCGCTGAAGGCCAAGAAGGGCACAGATGAAGAGTCCAAGAAGATCGGCACCTTGGTCCAGGTGCGCTTCACAGCTACTACCCTTTCTTAGTTTCCAGACTCATAAATGACACCATACATAGAATGTCTCTGGCTTCCTGGGGTTTGAGGATGAGAGTGTTGATGGGCAGTCGCTGGAGGAGATCAACAACTATTTGAAGGACAACAAAAAGGAGTACCTTGGTGGCGCGAGGCCCAACCAGGCAGACCTGGGCCTTGCACCAAAGCTCTACCACGTCGAGCATGCTATGAGGGAATACAAGGTGCGCTGCACCTGTTCTTCCAACATTACAGACCTAATGCACACAATTGCACTTTCTGATGCTAGATGCAGGGTCCTCGTGACCTGTGTGTGTTGATGCTGCAGGGCTGGGAGATCCCAGATGAGCTCAGTGCTCTCAAGGAATACAACCAGAGGATCAGGAGCCGCGAGAGTTGGAAGCAGACTTACTACCCGCCAGAGAAGGTCGTTCAGGGATGGAAAGCTCACCTGGAGGCTTGACTGGCAGACGAAAGCAAAGAACAGGCGACATCTCACATGAGCTGCGGACCTGTTGCAAGGATTGAATAAGATGTAAACCCGTGGCAGTGATCGTCTACACTATTCTTATTGCAAGCTGCATGCTGTGCAGCAATGGCGCAAGATGTGCAAGTGCATGCGCCCTCATTGAGTGACAATCATATAAAGGAGCGTGTCCTGAGAAGAGTTGTTAATTGCTAGCACAACCTGCCAACTGATGATTGTCATGACTGATCAGTGTTTCATAATCGGCCCAGGCATCCTGAGTGACAAGGATGACCATTGTGGTAGTGCATGTTGCTATGTGTGGTGTGCATATCGCTGTGGTCGGCCCAACATACTATGTGTGGTTGAGGAAAATAATATGGTATTTTGTGTGCTGGGCAAACGGAAGATGGTTGGTCTCGTGAAGATTTATCCTCATCTGCGAGGTCCAGGATTTTCTGGAGAATTACGATGAAAGGACAATGCAGTTACTGCAACTCGGGAGCTGATGAACATCTCCAATTGTAGATGCTAAAAGTTCCAATGCATTGTGCTGATGTGTTACGAGACCTCTCCATTTCCTGTTTTACAGGCACTGCAGCACACTGCACAATATGATGAAATTGACCGGATTCTAGTCCAGGCTGACTTCAAGATGCAGCAAAAAGCAGAGGTAGTGCATCAGGACTGTATGAACACCATGAAACAAGATCACCCACAGAACACTCATCCTATTGCACCCCTCGGGGCTGGCACAGCCACTGGCAATGAGTGTGCAAATGACATGGACGCCTCAGCCAGCATCTGGACTCCCACAGATCCTAGGCAAGCACTGCTGGCAGCCAGCTGGCTCACAGACATTCTGACGCAAACGCTGCTGCAGGCTTGCAAGAGTATGCATATGTAAGCAGCAGCCGACCAGTGTGCTGTTTACCTCTCGTTAGCCAGGCATCAAAAGATAAGGAGGATCATTCCTTACAACTGCACTCACATGTACAACCTGGTCGTTCCAGGAAGCTGACATCTCGAAAACACCATCTTGAGAGAACAAAGCCCAGAGAAGAGTTCAGCTCGCGACCAACTGCTTGCGCACCCTGCCTGGTTTGAACTTTGGTGTGGGCTTTTGCACCCCCAGCAATTTTGTGCCCCTGGACGCCTGCAGAAGTCAGCAAAATAAACGTCATGTCTGCAGTGCACGCATAACACTGCTGGGTTCGGTGAATAGCACATGTCCTGATTTCTGGGTAGCAAGAAGCCGAACTGCCCTGCAGTTTGACACGAGCTGTTGGACTGCACCTGCAGGTGGCGCACTGGAGAGGGTGCCAGGTCCGACGTTGGCCCGACGATTTTCCGGCCGCCGCCGCCGACCAGGCGCACCGAACGCGGCCGCCGGGGGACCTCCCTGAGCACCTTGGGCGAGCCTGGCACCTGGCACGGCTTGGATGCGGCTGGGCTGCACAGGGAGCCCTTGGGCACCAACCGCACCGAGCAGGCGGGCATCACCAGCGATTGCGCCAAGCCGGGCGGGCCCGCGGCAAGGCCCGTGCTGGTGGCTGTGCTGCCCCCGCCGCCCAGGAAGCCCTTGGCGGCCTCCGCGGCCCTGGCCGTCAGCGTCAGCATGCGTCCTAGCATGGAGCCCTGGGCAGCAGCAGCTGCGCGCGGCGAAGGCTGCCTGGCGCGCTGCACGACCCGTTTGGCGGCCGCCGCCTTGGCCGCGTCCAGGCGCACCTCCCGCCGCTGCTGGGCGCCGTCATCGGCGTGCCGCCGCGCCGGGGTCGGCAGCGTGCCGCTCTCTGTCCGCTGCCGCTTGGCACTGCCAGCTGACGCCGCAGCCCGCGTGTTGGCCGACACAGGTGACCGTTTCCGGCCTGTTGCGCGCCCCGAGGCCTTGCCGGGCGGCCTCCCACGCGCGGTGGATGCGGCCTTGCTGGGAAGGCTGCTCTGCCCTCGGCTGGCGGAGGCCAAGCGAGCGGCAGCCTGCTTGGCAGAATGGGACCTCTTGAGGCCGCCGCCCTTCATTGGCAGTAGCCTGGCTGGCAGGGACGCCGCCCGCTTGCCAACTGCACGGGACACTGTGCCTACGGGCTTGCGGCTGGCTGACCTTCGTGCAGGCTGCTTGGCTGGAGTGTCCTCAGCCCTGGGCTGCTGCTTCCGCTGGGCCTTTTTTGGTGCGGGATTGGATACCCCTCGCTTGCCCGCCGGCTTTGCTGCAGCCTTTGCAGCTGGTTTGGCTGGCGCCTTGCCACGGGGCCTCCCCCTGCTGGCAGGCGCAGCCACTGCCGCCATGGACCGCCCGCCAGAGACTAGCTGCTTCTTTGATCCCTTTCCACCCCCTCTGCCCTTGCTGGCAGGTCCCACAACTGCTGTCATTCCCCGACCGCCAGACACCAGCGGCTTCTTGGCTCCTGCCTTGCCCTTGCGCTTGACGGGCTTAGCCGGCGCCTCATCCTCCGATCCCTCAGCTTCTGAATCCGAATCGTCTGAGTCTTCGCTGCTACTGCCTGACTCGCTGTCTGACTCGGACTCATCGGAGCTGGAGGCTTCCGCCTCACGAATCATGCGGCGCACGCGCGGAGCTGCCTCGCTCATGAACAGGCTCATCTGGATGGCCACGCTGTCCTTCTGGCACTCACAGAAGCCCGCGCTGACACCCACAGCGATCCAGGTCTTCGTTGCAAAGTTGGTGGACTCTGCGCAGTTGAAGCCGTGGTTGAAGCCGGAGTGGTATGCCCCTGCGCATCAAAACACAAACAACTCGAGACTCACAGCAGCAGCTGTATCATGCATGGAGATGCCCAAGATGATGTGGATACTTGCCAGGCAGGTATCATATCATGCAGGTCAACAAGGGTGAGCTGTTGCTCACCAGGATAGTTGATGATGAACTCTCCGGGTCGCTGGACGCAGCGCACAACTGGAATGTTGTTTTGTAGCAGCATGTAGGGAGACACAAGTAGCTCCTGCATCATGCATTCCTCACCTCAGTATTCCTGAGGCTGTACCAGCACGCATGTCCTCCACAAGGCGCACGACACATGCATGTCATGACTTCATGGAGTCAGGGACATTCCCGAGACGATCATGGTCCCAATATCCACACTGACGGGCTCCTGCACCTTGTGGCGGAGGAACTCTGGGCAGGCGCGGAACATGTCTGGCAGCAGGCCCTGCAAGAAGCGCTCGAAACGCTCCCTGTGCGCTGGCGGGATGCAGTACCATGACTTGGGTGCCCCGCAGTGCAGGTAGTTCACACTGGCCAGGTCCATGTCCTCGGTGTGCCTGCATGACAGGACATGCATGCATCACTTTGCATGCAATATTATCACAGTGAGGAGCGTCTCATGCAACCTCTACAGGCCAGACGCAGTGCAGTTCATGTCCTGGACTCCACATCGTCTTTATCGGCTGATGAAGGTCCAAACTTACCATGCAAAGATGCTCCGCCACATCCCAAAGTACAGGTAAGGCGTGCTGACTCCAGGGATGGCCAGGTTCTTCTTCTCCAGGGTTCTGCTGAGCAGGCTGTCCAGGTGCCGCAGGTTCCAGCCCTACAAAGTAGGCAGGTGAGCTAGATAAGGTCACCTTCTGTGACATAACAACCACACGTCTTTTCCTCCATGCAACCTTGAAACCTGCCCTCACATACCTAGGAGTTCAGACATGACATGTTGCACGGATATTTGCACGCTAGGCACACGCTCTGGATGACAAGGCAGTTATGTAGCAACCCACTACTTACTGCATGCTCTGGACAACAGCACGCATCCCGTCACATCCATATCCAGGAATGAGCACAAATAAATACGACGAAGACTACAATAATGGACATGATGCCCTGTTTACCTTCAGATCAGCATCGAAAAGGCTCCCTGGCACATCTGCTCCATAGAGGGGCGGTCGCAGCGTGATGTTGCGCCAGAAGCGGCGCTCGACCTCTTCCGGAGTCTCTTTGGCTGGCGGCAGGCTGGGATCCCCTACGGCTATGGGTCTGAAGTCCTTCGCCAAGGACATGGGTTTCTGCTCCACCAGCAGCGTGCGGTACAACCCACGCTTGCCCGTGGCATGCTGCTTGATGGGACGCGGGATCTCGAAATCGAAGTCATCAGAGTAGCCCTCCTTCCTTGGAGTCCATCCTTTTGGTGGTATTATTTTTGCAAGACCCACATTAGCAAAGCGCCTCTCGATGGACTCTATGTATGCCTCGAAAGACCCGCTGATGTCCTTCAAGGTCGGATGGAACACCGGCACTTCCTGGCACTTCAGAACCATCAACTCCGGAACCGCGAACAGGCAGACTGCGGCATTAAGGACACATCCAGTGCCACACTAAAAACGGTGGCGAAATGTTTCTGCTTCCAGAGATACCTCAAGCTCGACGGCAGCACTTGCTAGAGCCTTTGCAGGAGTAGGATCGGGCTCGAAAAGCAGGTGGATCTCACATGAAATACTAAGGGTTGGGCTTGGTGCGTCTCAGCCCATGAGGTAGCGACGAACACATCTTGATCACGTCACTCCGAGTGGCCAAACTTGGCGCCAGCCCGACGCCTAGCCCTTCGGCTCCTTGCGCAAGCGGCAAGCCATCGAGAGATTTCCAAAATAAAGATTGAAAGGTGCTCAATATTAATTGAAAAGAGACAATACTTCAGCTTTTCAAAGGACAACGATCGAATGATTGCACAATGATGGCATTAAATACGAAATAGTACAAAATGGATTACAAGTTTGCAAACCTGCTCGGAGCCCCATATCGCGGTGGAAACCTGATCCTTCATGGCACGGACCTTCTTTCAGCTGTTGGGAACCGCATCTCATCGGTACGATGAGGATTTTAGCTATCCGTATTTTCTCTGCTGAATAGAAGTTGGTAAGAAGTAAATAACTTGATGGATTTCGATGCTAAAAAAGTATTTGGGCGTCTCACAGGTGGACCTTACTGCGAGCACGAGCTCCACGCTCCCTTTTGAGGCCCTGAAGCAGGTATGCTCCATGAGAAGTGCCATCCTAGCAAGTTTGCTGCTGTTGGAACTCCCTCTATCATCTTTGCCAATTTGACTGATGTACATGGATTGCTCACAACAGATCAGGACGCTGTGCCTGAGCCCAGACGGAGGCCTGCTGCTGGCCATTGATGAGGACGGGCGGTCCCTTCTCATCAACAGGCGCCGCCGCGTTCTCCTACACCACTTCTCATTCAAGGGCCCGGTGGCAGCAGCCTGCTTCAGCCCTGACGGGCAGTACGTTGCCTGCGCCGTCGGACGGCTTCTCCAGGCAATTCCCCATCCACTGTTAGCGGATGCACGCAGTGGGCAATTAATTTTCACCCCTGCGCTCTCATGCCGGATGGCATTTGAATGGCGGTATCATGCCCTGTCACGCAGATCTGGCGCACGCCAGGCTACACAAAGACGACAGCGCCCATGCAGCTTCACCGGACGTACGGCGGCTGTGCAGCAGACATCACTGCGCTGGACTGGAGCGAGGACAGCGAGTGGATCGCAGTGGCCTCCAAAGACCTCTCCGCGAGGTGCGCCCCTCTGATATTGACATCTGAGATGCCACTTTTTGGACCTTATGTCCACGGAGTACACAGCGGCACAAGGCAAACAGTGCCTGCAGAAATGTCCACATCAGGCCATTATATGAATGTCGTGACAAAATATGTGGATAAGTGTAATGCAAGGGTGCTGTGTACAGGGTGTTCTCACTGCATCCCATCGAGGGGTACAGGCCGCCAATGCTGAGCGGGCACAAGGACATGCTGGTGGGGGTCTTCTTTGTGGGAGCCGCCGCCGCCTCAGCAGCCGAGCTGGAGGGCACAGTTGCCCCCCATCTGCTCACGGTGTCCAGGGACGGCGCCCTGTTTGCCTGGCAATTCCACAGCGACCAGCCCTCGGCCCCTGCGCAGCCCAGCGAAGCAGGCGTCAATGGGCAGAGCGACTGGCCTTCCCAGGGGGATGACAGGCCGTCCAAGCGGCAGAGGGCGGCCGGCAGCACAAATTATGCAGGTGCGCTGTGCCGAAAACTATCAATCGAAGCGCAGCATGCACATGGGGTGTAATTTTGGATAATTAGGCCTCTACCATGATTAAGTAGGCCTATGGTTTGTAAGAGGTATGGGCTTGTTTCTGCAGAGGGAAGGTGGCAGCTTGCGGAGAAGCATTTCTTCAACCAGCGCGGAGCCCGGCTGACGGCGTTGGACTACCACAAGCCAAGCAGGATCATGGTCGTCGCCTTCAGCAGCGGAATCTTTGACATATATCAGGTGCACCAACAATGACTTAGCATTGGAACAGCACTGTCTGCATCTGAGAACCAACACAGAGCCTCTCATACCGAGCATCTTGGCATCTTGGAGACACTTTCCGATCCTGCGGCGGCAGCCCATCATTGAGTCGCATTGACGGGCTGGCTGATGTGGTGTTCTGCAGCTGCCGGCGTTTGAGAACGTGCACATGCTGAGCGTGTCCCGGGAGGCGATCACTGCGGTGACAATCAGTCCTCGGGGGGACTGGGTGGCTCTGGGCTGCGCTGCTTTGGGACAGCTGCTGGTGTGGGAGTGGCGCAGCGAGTCATACGTGCTCAAGCAGCAGGGGCATCACTACGATGTCTCTGCGCTCGCGTTCTCGCCCGACGGCGCCTACATTGCCACAGGCGCCGATGACAACAAGGTGCCGCATATCACTTATGCACGCTCCCCCAAGCTATTCTTTGCAGGATTCTCCTCTGTCATCGGGTGTCATCCCCCGCCACTTTAGGTTGGATATGTTCATGGCACCTGTAAGTGTCCATGCCATGACCGCTGTTATCGCTGTGGAGCTAATGGATGTGTGTCAGAGCCCTGCATATTTGCAAGCAAGGGGAATCTATACACACAGCGAAGAGATAAACTATTCCTGCTCCTTGCAATGCAGGTGAAGCTGTGGACGGTGTCGAGCGGCTTCTGTTTTGTGACATTTGCGGAGCATACAGCGCCAGTGACGGCGGTGGCGTTTCTACCGACGTCGTCCGCGGCGGTGAGCGCGAGCATGGACGGCACGGTGCGCGCGTGGGACCTGCTGCGCTACCGCAACTTCCGCACCATGACCTCGCCCACCCCCGTCCAATTCGCCTCCCTCGCCGTCGACCCCGCCGGAGAGGTGCGGCGTTCCCTTCTATCTTTCCACCACGGTCAGAGGCCTGTATTAGGGCGTGAGCTTTGCAGCGCTCATGGCTCATGGGGCCAACACTTGGATGTGGCCGCTCAAGCTGATGTCAGACAGCAGGAGGCTGAAGGACACCGTCTGCAGCGGCTTCCCTCCTGTCTTTCCACCCTTGACAGGCCGTTTATATTGTAGCGTGAGCCTTACAGTGCTCATGGCATGTGGGCATCATCGCTTGAGACAGGATTCTACACAGCTAAGTCAGCTGTAACACAGTGAAATTGACAGTTAATGCCTGCTTTGCAGCTCGTAGCCCGCTGTTGCTGGGCCGGTGCAGTGTTCAGAACCTTCCTTATTCAGTTGCCTGAGCTACCTTCCTGAAGGGTGCTGTGAATTTACAAAAAAATATTGTATACTCTGTGACATGGCGCTCCTGCACCAAGCTTCCCTTCTGGACAGGCTCAGGCAACGGTGTAGAGGTGGGCAAAATTTAAAGAACTGTGTTAGCCTTGAGCGGTTCTGGGAGTTGCAATACAGATATTGTCATGGCATTTTTCTGTGTTACCACCAAATTTGGCGCTTAGCCTCTTCTTGCCATGCAGTTTGAGAGGATGACCTCTTCTCGTAGTCGATTTGAGTGTTCACAAAGCAAGCATGCAGCTTCCAATCGTGCAAAGGTCATTCACAACCGGCTCTAGCTGTGTGCATGACCCAAATTGTGGGGCCGTGGCTGCGGCTGTGTGCAGGTGGTGTGCGCGGGGTCGCTGGACACGTTCCAGATATTTGTGTGGTCGGTGAAGACGGCGCGGCTGCTGGATGTGCTGGCAGCGCACGAGGGCCCCGTCGTGGCGCTGGCCTTCTCCCCCACGCAACCCCTGCTGGCATCCGCCTCCTGGGACAAGACTGTGCGCACCTGGGACGTCTTCAGGTGCAACCCTCCTTGTCTCTCTCTGTGTTTGCACCAGTGAGCAGTGCAGGCTCTTCTCTATAAAACAAAGCAGCACACAATCCCATCGTGATAGGATGCCTCACTATGCAGCTCACACTAAGCAAGCACAGAATCACACTGGAATTCAGGCACAACCAATTTTAGTTGTCATGTTGACCTGTCCTGGGCATTGCAATTGCCGGTGCCCTGTGTGTCTGTGGAGGCTTGGGCAGGGACTGATCAAGAGAATGGTGCATGCATGCAGTGGGAAAGGGGGCGTGGAGGTGCTGCAGCACACGCATGATGTCCTGGCGGTGGCCTGGGCCCCCAGCGGCAAGCTGCTGGCCTCCGCCACGCTCGATGGCCAGATCTACTTCTGGGACCCCCTCGAAGCCCAGCTGCTGGTACAGTACCCCCCATCGTGTTCTTTCCCCTCTTCTCTGTTCTATTCTCATCCCTGACCTCACCCATCTCCCTTGGGATGCGTGGCCTCCTCAAGTGAGCTGCCTTAGCACAAACACAATCAGATGAATATAACCCTGTCAGATTGGTGTTTAGATTGTACCCTCACCTTTGAGCCCAAAATTGCATTTAGGTAAGCACTGTTAAATTATGTGAGTATGTTGCGTCAGGGCACCATTGAGGGTCGGCGCGACATAGCAGGAGGGCGGCTGCAGTCGGATCGGCGAGCGGCCGGCAACCGCAGCTCAGGCCAGTGCTTCACCTCCCTCGCCTTCTCCGCGGACGGCTCCATGCTGCTCGCTGCAGGCGCCTCAAAGTGTGCCACGCTGCTGACACCGTTCATACAACACCAGTCTCTATCATGCCTGTTGACTCGATCAAATCTCAGACTCCGCCAACATTGCGCCCATCCTGACCCGGACCTGCTCTGCAAAGTTGCAAAGTGTCCTGCTTAAGAAGGGTGAATCTGGATTGCTATGCTACTTACGCAAAATTCATTTGTGGAATTCAATAGTTTGCCACGGAAACGTAGCGCATCACACTGGTATACTACGACCGGGTGTTGCTTGCGGCAACTAAATGTAAACCATGCGGTGCCTTTCCGGTGGGGTTACTTGGAGATCAGCGCCCATGTCAGAGGTTGAGCATGTGCATGGCGGCGCAGGTTTGTGTGCCTGTATGACGTGGAGGAGAAGGTGCTGCTGCGGCGGGTGCAGATAAGCGCAAACCGCAGCCTGGACGGCGTCCTGGACCAGCTCAACTCGCGCCACCTCACCGACGCCGGCCCCGCCCAGCTCCTCGACGACGCCCCTGACGACGAGGACCTCCTCCTGCCGCCCACCACCGCAGGTGTACCCCGGTCCTTGGGGTGATCAATGTACAACATGTTAATGACCCACACCGGTCCCTGGTCCCCTTGGTCACATGCCCCCTCCAGCTGCTTGGAGCCGGCGAAGCTGATGTCCTGGCTTGCGCAGAGCCTGTAAGCACTCAGCAGCTTCTGCCATTGCAGCTTGGCAGTCTGCATGAATCTGGTAGTGTCCACATGCCGTGCTTTGTGTCAACAAGTGCATGTGCCCAAGCGCTGTCCAGAGCGAGCTTTATCTGCCCTTGCAGCCTGCTCGCACGCTCGACGAAGGCCATGCGCTTATGTCGCAGCAAGAACTACGCATGCTGCCCACATACTAGCAGGCAATGGAACAGAGGGGTAGTAACGTGTGCTGTGGTATGACAGGGGGCCCGGCAGGGGAGGAGGATCTGCCCGGGACGGGCGGCAAGCGGCGGCCGGCTGTGCGATCGCGCGCGGTAGCTCTGTCGCCCACGGGGCGCTGCTGGGCGGCGGCCACCACGGAGGGCCTGCTGCTGTACTCGCTCGATCCGGCCGCCATGTTCGACCCCACCGACCTCGCGGATGACGTCACCCCGCAGGCGCGCTGACTCACCCACCCTTCCCCAGTGTTGCATTATGGGGGAGGAGGGAACACCATTTTCCTCCTCACCTTTGATTATCCTTTCCTTCCCCACGTGGTCCACCCTCATGGATACCTGTCTATCCTGCGGAGAGCCAAACTGACAATCACAGCTCCGCCTTCTAGGTCTCCTGATTACTGCGGGCTGGAGATGAGGTACTTTGCCTTTGAAATTGCCTTTTCATGCGCAGGCCAACCTTCACCACTTGAGCCGTTACTGACGCTGCTGCAACACCTGATCAAATATCACTGGACACAGGGCGATGTTTGCATAAGGAACTCTCAAAACGAATTCATGGAAGACATGCGTGTTATTGAGGGTATGTGTGCGGCGCAGGCGGCGCGGCGGGCGATGAGGGAGGGCGCCTGGCTGCGGGCACTGCTGGTGACGCTGCGGCTGAAGGATGCTCAGCTCCTGCGCCAGGTCATCCTCGGCACACCGCCCGAGGAGGTCTGTCCATCCCGCTTAATTTGATCTTGTACTGGTTGGTCCGTCTATCAGAGAGTCCCCAGAAGGGGATGTATACCTGGCATCGGGCACCCAACATATCAAGTCAGCCTTTTGGGCTGGCAGTTTCAAACTTTCTATCTTCATGTCTCTGACACCTTGCACTGGCGCGGGCATGCTCATGCATGCAATTCGTGGAGTTGCTGCAAGATGACGACCTTTGGCAAACAGCAACTGCTGAATGGGTGTTCAAGAGTATATTTATCCTTGCTGCAGGTTGACATGATTGCCGGGTCTGTGCCGGCGGCTGCATTGACGGACGTGCTGGCGGCTTTGGCTGACTACATGACAGATTCCCCCCACCTGGAGTTCCTCCTTAAGTGGGTCCGCTCGCTGTGTCTCCGGCATGGCACAACACTTCAGGTGCGACGCCCGCCCCATAAAAAGAACAGCCCTTTGGCTCGTAGAGCCATGTATGATCTGTGACATCCGTCAGAAGGCATGATTCTGGTCCACTGATTGTAATTGTTGACTCTTGCGAGGAGAACTTCTGGCTGAGGGTTTTTGTGGTCACAGGCCATGCCAGCCTCCAGGACGATGCCAGTCTTCCGAGCGCTGCAGCAGGCTGTGACCAAGTCCCACGAGGACCTAGCCAGTGCCTGTGACACAAACTTGTACACCTTGCGCTACCTGTGTGCGGCTAGCAAACCCGCACTCCAGGCGCCGCAAAGACAGCTTGAGAAGGCAGGTTGAGGGAGTGATGCAATATTGCAACGCGCTGCAGGGCATGCTGCATGCTGCTCGTTTTACTGATTGGGCACATGCATTAATTGATGTGAGGATGGTGTGCCATGCATGGCAAAATCTGGGATCACAGAAGATATGTATATGCAAATGTTGAAAAGAAGTTAGTTCCTGATTGTCACCCGTTGACCTTTGAAAATAATGTCACTACTGTTCACAATTTCCACGTTGTAAATGACAATCGTCAACTCACGCAGTTGTCAGTGCATTTATACCAAATGATCTATGACTTTGACTGGCCAGGAGTCCATCGAGACACTTGCATGAGATGTCAGATGCCTCAGTGGGTCACCCACGGTGGTAGTGCAGAGCTTTCAACACAGATAATCTGTGACAGATTCTTGAAAGAAACCCACTGATCAGCCAAAAATATAAATCTTTTGCAATCTGGCAGAGGATCTGCGCACAGGATGACTTATTGCCGACAGCTGTACCGACAGCTGCAGGGCACCCTGTGCCCCTGCAAGGCAATCTGCGACGCAAGGCACTGCTCTGGTGTCTCCCTTCCGCGCTGCAAACTTCCAATTCAAGAGTATGTTTTGCACTCTACCTAATTAAAATCCAAAATCAATGCGCCCCTTCACTTGGCGTCATGTGGCGGTGAACTTTCACGGTGTGGCTTGGAGCCAGGGGGCGTGTGACAGTTTTGATTAGATGCTGTTCATTCGTCGAGTGTTTGGTCTGCAACAACCATGTCAAGGTGTAACGCTTGTCCTCATCATTCTGTTTAGCCTGCTGCCGCTGCTGCTGAATGAAAGCCCAAAGCGAATCTCTGATCGCTCTTCACCCAAGGAGTGCATCAAATGCTCACCTGCCTTATTTCTCGCCTCCCTTTCCACACCCTACAATACCATCAAGGCCACTGGACTGCAGCCTGAGCAGCCGCGCTCATCTCCTGTTATTGCAATCTCCACCACGAGAGAAGTGTGGTGTTTGCCCACTCCAAGGCCCTAGCCGCAACAGCCACAAGGAGGAAACACCACGTATGTGGTGTCCCCAGCTTAGGTGAGCCCAGCGCGAGAAGCTTAGTATGTGCCCTAGAGCGCTTTCTGCCGCAGCAGCCGGGATGGGCAACACTGATGACTGGGGGCTTCCCCAGCTGGGGTCTTCCCAGCACCGTGCAGCGTGGTTTTCACGCTGATCAGCACCCCTGCCGTAGCAGCCGGGAGAGGCAACGCTGTTTCTGAGTGAGCCAGGGGGGCGCCCCCATCAGCCGGGCCCGTAGACGCTGCGGCGCTGCAGCTGGTTGTGGGCGAGCTGCTGCACGAGGGTGCCCAGAGTCACGCGCACGTCGTCGACCTTCTCCACGGCCTTGAGCACTGGGAGGATGTCCAGCAGCTCGCGGTCGTTGGGGTCGTCGATGAACGTGCCGATGGGGAGCGCGTTGTCGGGCTGGAACACGTAGCTGTGCGGCGAGTTGTCCACAATTATCGAGTCCGGCAGCGGCCGCCCCAGGCATGTCAGGTCCTGCGCCCACAGACATCTCTGCTTTGACATTGTGTTGCTCTGCCTATGTTGCAGGCAATTCCCTAGCCAAAGAGAGGTCCGGCAGCGCCATTGTGGTGTTGGGGAGGTACTTTATGTCATCTTCGTTGCAGAGCAACATGCACCTGACTGCATAGTGCAGTGAAAAGAACAGAACTGCTTTCTGATTGGCATTGCAGACCGAGTTTGTTGGAGACCGGGTGTGATATGGTGTTGTACCTTCACGTAGTTGCCCTCGTAGGGGCAGCAGGCTTCCCGGAACAGCCGCCATCTCACCACCTTGGCCTTGTCCATCAAGTCCAGCAGGGGGTCTGCACAAGGACAACGCTACTTCTCAGATCCCTACTTGTGTCATCTCACATGCATGTTCAACATTCTCTGCAAGGAAATGCCATTCATGCTTTCCATTCCATGCTACAGCCACCTTTTGCCAAATACGATTGCCACATCCCTTCCAGCAATTGCAGGAACCATGCATTTGAGGACATACAATGGGTCCCTCCCGGGGCTTGGAGATCCATTGCCAAGCTCTTCTCACCTGCGTACTTTGACAGGCTGGCTGTGAACACGACGACCTCAAAGCAGCCGGCGATGGCATTCATGAAGTGGTCCAGCCAGGGCCGCTTGAGCACGTACACGTCCACTATCTTGCCCTCGATCTCCACGGGGATGATGTAGTCCGGGTTGGGGATGGGCTTGAACGAGCTGTGCACCAGCGTCTCGTCCAGATCCAGCACCAGTGTCTTCTTGCCCCTGTCCTGGTCCTGTTTTGAGGCCACAAATTTGTTTCACACCAAAAGAATGCATCCATCAGAAGGGTTTGATGCTCAGTCTGCGCACGAGCAAAGGATTACAGTGCATTGTGCCTGTTGTCCTGGTGACAAAAGCCATGAACATGTCCCACAGCCATGTCCCACTGGTTGCATGGGCACATGGTCCTAAAAGCAATGGACTCTCTGCAGAGTAAGTGTAGTCATGACGTGGTGAGCACCTGCAGTGGTCCAATGACCGGATCTCCCCTGTATGCGGGTGGGGTGGGGGGTTGAGGCGGGCGGATGATCGCTGTTTCCGCCTCATTGCTGCGGTAATACTGCTCGTTGGCATCTGGGGCGAAGCAACAGAAGAGAGCTCGCAAACGCTCCTTCCATGATGAGGGGCGCTCTGAGGCATCAGTGTCGCTGTACTGCAATGCTGCTGGAGACTTGTCATCCCTTGTCGTGACCTGCAGGCAAGCCAGTGTAGGATCAGCCTTCTGAAAGGCAAAACACCCATTTCATGGAGTCCTCTTGCAACATCCAACCACATCTGCACATACGCCGACAGCAAAAGGAATCAGTGTCCCAGAAAGATCTCCGATCAGCACAGAAGCCTGTGATTAAGGGGGTGATGGTACCTGGGTGATGACAGACTCTTCTGGCACATGGCGGTGGTCTTCTGGTGCTGCGCTGTCGTCACCAGTATCTATAGCTTCTCGATCGTTGTTTGATATCTGCACCCTCTTTGTCAACTGTAGCAGGCTGTTTCGGTTCTCTGTGCTGCGAACCATGCCCTTTCTTTGGACGCCCTCTACATGAAGACCCTGATCTGTTTCGACCTAATCCTCTTACCCTTTTCAAGAGCCTATTGGACCCCCGATGTACAGATATGCAGCGGGACAGCAGAGCCTCTGGCAATGCTACAAAATAATGTACTGACGGAAAGCTACACCTGTATGGTTAAAAGGTGGCGGGTTTGACGATCAGGGAGATACCTGCAATGAATGCAATCCAAACGAACATGCTGTAATTTAATGTCTCGAAAGAAATGGTTTTGGCTTCAGGGATCTCCCGCTCTTGCACTTACGCGGTTTGACCGGGGGGCCCATATCATTGCTCGCATGCATGCAAGACTTTTTGTCATCATGAGAAGTCAAAATAAGTCCAGAGGAGTCCTGAAAGTCCGAGCTTACAGTATGAAGTGCACTCACGTGAAGGCCCCTATGTAGCCATGACTTACTAGTGCGGTCACCCTCATGAGGGCGGCTCTGTGACCGCCAGCCTGGCAGGCTGACGGTCACAATACTGGAGTACTGGTCATATGATGCGGCATCATGATGACCGTAATCAATGGTTGTGCAAATTGCAGAGTGGTGCAATTGCTCGCAATTGCAAGACCATCATCTCTTGCATTCACCCTGCTGAAAGATCGATGCAATTTGCAGGACTGCAGGCTTATAACCTTTATCAAGTATGCAGCAATAACCAGCACGTGCTGGGCGTTTCTGCAACCTGTAAATGCCGTCGCTGACTAGCTATACCCTGACCTCAGCATTCAGCAGAACTCCGCGGTCTTGAATCAAGAACGGTGGCCCTTCATCTTCTTCTCCCTCCAACTCGGTCTTTCCCGCTGAGACCTGTCGCATTGGCCGCACATCAGTCACTCGCAAAAGCATGTGGCGGTGACCAACCACAGTTATGTGGACACAACACAGGGAGCTTCTACTTGCGAGGCCAGGGAAGGTAACGCACCCTATCACCAACTCCACGCGTCTCTCCACATCCTTTGCATTTTGACGGCCGAAATCGCGAGGGAACACTGCACGATGGACGCTTGGGGCACCCTGATTGGGCCTCTCCTCATCTTCCTCCTCATCCACCGGGACCCTGGCAAACAACAACAAAGCCATACAACTCAGAAACAACATGCCAGCATCTTCTTTCAGGCAGACCTACATTTAAACCCTCACACCATGAGAAAGAAGCCATCAGGCTCATGGGCATGCAAAGCCCCAGCATTGCCTGAAAGAGAGACAGCATCAAGTGTGAAAGGGTTGGGTAGGTGAAAATTTGTTACCGGGCTGTGGGTGCTCCAGCGGCAGACAGAAGCCGTTTCTTGGCGGCTTCTGTCTCCTCAATATTCCTCAGTTTGAAATTAATGGGGAGCGCGACCTCCTGGATGCCTGTCATCCAAGAAGATACATCCTGCTGCTTGGAATTCTGTGCCTGCATACCATTACCGGAACATATCAGTTGCCACACAAAGCAAACTGGCTGCAACATGTTTCAATGCCGTAGGGTCCAGAGAAGTACACATGTTATGATCCAATACCAGGGGGAAAAGTGCTGCACCCTCAAATTCTCTGGTATGCTGTACAGGTCGTCCTCATCTGTCCTTGCAGCGTCGCCAGCATCGGCAGTTTCAGACGGTTTCTGCCGGCCTAAGCGTTTTGCCAGCTGAGCTTCAATGTACTTCTCCCTGGCAACAACATGCAGGACTGCAGGTCAAATAAACAGTGGGGCTTGGACTGTGCTGGTGCTCAGATCAGCAGCTCAAAGTTTAGGGGAACAAGGAATGACCCTCACATCTCTGGGTCCATTTCGAGGTCACCCTTGCTCTCTTCCTTCACATACGATTCCATCAACTCGCTCTGTCCATCTCGCAAGGCAGGCACCTGCCCACATTGCAGGTTGCCATGAGATCCAGCAGGGGAGGCCAGGTTATGGCATGTCATCCTTGATCAATTCAAGACAAAAGAGGCTTCGTGAGCACCGCACCACTCCGGCCTCCTGAACTTGCGCAGTAAGTGCGGCAGCTGCGTCCAGCCCCTGCAGCAGCATCCACACCCCATTTTGATTGGATACTAGCAGAACTGACTCCTTGTGCTGAGTGGCAGAGCCGTGCTTGCTATATACTCACTGCTCTGCGCTCCCTCTGCTTCTGCAGCAGTCTGGTGTCCTCCAGCACTTTCCTGCAGAACATGAATGATAACATATGTCATGAGTATGCCACAATACGCATTGGCCTTGTGAAAGAAGGCGTCAACTCATACTATGGGCATCACCTGAGGCTATCGTCCTCATCCCCATCGGGGACTTGTTCCTGATCATCAAGCGCCTTTCGTTTTCTGATATTTCTGACTTTCTTTTGCGCCATTAATGCACTCTATAGCTGTGTTTTGTTGAAGACTCAGATGCTCATGTGAAAATAAAAAGCCCAACTACCTCTAATCGCACCACTCTTTGCGATGTCTTACTTCAGATATGTACGATTTATGGATTGAGGGACGGATGCAACGTACTGCAGCCAGCAAGCCAAGAACTTCGACAAAGTATTTATGACTGATAGTGACTCATGAGGCTTTACTGATCTTGGCCAGAGCCAGAAGAACGAAGACACGCACAGCAAACCACTGTGATCACATCGATCGCATCTTATCTTTTCTCAATGTGCATTGTAATCATGTAGCTGGTGGCGAGCGGGAATCGGATGGGTGACCAACTCCGGAGGGTGAAAGAACCTCGGAAAGATCCCCTTCCCGCAACGCACGCAAAATACGAGAAGATAAAAGATCTCAGTACTGGCGCATTTGGAGTTGTTCAGCTGTGCCGTAACAAGAAGAGTGGTCAGCTCGTGGCGATCAAGTTTCTTGAGAGGGTGAGCACTGTCTAACGTTGTTGACTACACCTCCAGCTTCCTTCTGCTGCTGGTTTCAGATAATCATGAAAGAGTTGCCAGCATTGTGCAGCTGATTTTCAGACGGCTGGTAGCTGCTCAATTGCAGAATTCAGCATTATGAGAGGCTCAGTTAGTCTGAACTAGTGCTAGCTGAAGCCTAGCTTTGACAGTAGTGGTATATTGGTTGTGGAAAGACAGAAGCCGCCCTAATTCCATATTGGGGCATTTCTGTTATAAAATGTGGCTGAATATAGCTAGGTGAGCGCGCCGTCCCATTGCACCTCTGCTCTGGCAGAGATCATCCAATTCACTCCTGACCCTGTGCCCCGACTGCCAGGGGCGCAACAAGATCACAAAGCATGTGGAGCGGGAGGTCATATGCCACAGCAACTTCTGCCACCCTCACGTCATCCAGTTCAAGGAGATCTTCTTGACTCCCACCCACCTGGCCATCGCCATGGAATACGCCCCCGGCGGAGACATGTTCCAGTTTGTGAAGAAGAACAGCGGCCTGAAGGTGCACCTGTGTCCCATGCATGCTGATGCAGACATCCTCAGTGGCTATGCTCAAACTTTGCAAATCTCCTCCTCCTCGATTGCCCCTTGACAAAATGGTTGTTCTGCCTGGTGGGGGTCGCATTGCCATGGGACAGATCTGGAAGAAGGGCACCTTACGCAGGCAATTGTGGTATGCGGTGAACTCGCTGCTCAGATGCTTTTAATGGGGTGTGCAGGAGGAGGATGCTCGATGGTTCTTCCAGCAGCTGATTGTGGGGCTTGACTACTGCCACCGAATGGGCGTGGTCAACCGCGACATAAAACTGGAGAACACGCTGCTGGACGCCTCGCCCAAGCCGCTCGTCAAGATCACAGACTTTGGCTACTGCAAGGCCAGCAACGACAGCCTGCCCAAGTCCAAAGTCGGCACCCCAGGCTACACAGGTGCATACACGCTGTCTCCTCTTCTGTCTCCTTTTCTGCTGCATGCTGCGTTTAAATGTCGCCATGCACACCAAAGAGCGCGCATGCCGGTCTGGCAGCTGTGCAATGCGCTTCTGCAGAGACATTCAGGCTTGTGCGCTGAGATAGCCAACAAACATGGAAAGAAGTGCCAACAAGCACGTAACTGATTGCATGCAGAGGGGGTAGTGAGATGTTTTTATTGTAGAATATCACATGCTGTCAGCTGGCACTTAGCATGGGTGGTGGGTGCTGTGCAGCGCCGGAGGTGATTTCGGCGAAGACGCACTACGACGGCACCAAGGCGGACATATGGAGCTGCGGGGTGATGCTGTACGTGATGCTGTTCTGCGAGTACCCCTTTGAGCGGCCGGAGGACGACGCGGACAAGTACGGCTTCCAGAAGGTGCTGGACCGCATCATGCGCGTGGACTACCGCTTCCCCAAGTACCCCAGGATCTCCGCCGAGTGCCGCGACCTGCTGCAGCTCATCCTTGTCGCCAACCCCGACGAGCGCCTCACCATCGAGCAGATCCAAAGCCACCCCTGGTGCGGGCTCAATGATTATTTCAACGCAATGTGTCCTCTGCTAGAGCGCGAAAGAGATTTCACACCCGTGAACCATCTGGTCCCTCTGCTCTTCATCCTGGTATAATTGGTGATCTAGATAGACGAGGGATTGCAAGACATGAAGCAATGCGAGCGCCAGAAAAGGAGAAAAGGCCGCCCTGCTTTGTTGATAGAGTGCATCACATCATTCAACGGTCTGAGTTTCTTTACTATCCCTGTGTATGACTCAACCTCAAATGTACGGCGCAGCAAGCACTAGCAGTGTTAAGGCGGCGGTAGTCCACTGGCAGAACTTGCTTCTCAAAAGTTCACAGCTTGCAAAATCGTAAGGCAAGCACATGCAGGGGTGGTTGAATGCTGAAGCGTCGGGCATGGGTGCTGCAGGTACAGGAAGGGGCTTCCGCCCACTGTGATGAAGATGAATGAGGAGTGCCTGCGGCTGCGGCCGCATGATCACCCAGGGTACCAGACCGTGGCAGACATCAAGAGGATCGTGGGGCACGCCATTGGCCCACAGCCCGAGCACCAGCAGCACGGGGTGGAGACACTGGTGGACAACCTCGTTATCGACGATGCCTCATATTTCTGATTCCTCAAGATCTGAACATGGAATCTAAAACCTGTGGGAACTGTTCTGGCAGCCTGGGTCGTGTGCCATTCATGCAAACTATTATTTTGAACTTGTATCTTATTGGGCGCGTTGTAGCAAGCCTGCTGGGTCGCTTATTTGAACGGCCGAAACTCTTGTCCTCATTGTCAATGTGTGCGATATTTCCAAAAGAAGCTGCCACAGTGTGAGCCCTGTCCCTCAGGCTAATGGAGTGATACCAACCGGGGCCTCGATATAATTAAGGAATCACAGTGTGAGTTTGTTGAATGTTTGTCTTCAGTACCGCACACATTTGGCGCACCATAAGACGTATCAAATCCAGGGGCACCATCTTCAGTTTGCCTTCCTGCCAGTGCCTTCCAAGGCACCTTCAGGATAGCTTCTCTAGTGACGAATCACATTCTTCCTTTTCTTCGAGGATGAAAGAAAAGGTGACATGGATTTGATGATAAAAAAAAAACTGCTAAAATCCCTGGAAAATAAACGCACATATCAATAGGTGAGCCTTTGGCACGACGTTTGACAAAATGCTCAGGTTCATGATCTCTTAGCATAGAAGCACGGGATGCACTGAACGCCATTGCAGCGTCCAGATCGGCGCTTTAAATGATGGTGACTCTGGCTAATGTATCAGATCCTCAAACGGACCGGGTTTACACCCTCTCTGTCTCAGATGCCCTGCTACTGGTCCTCATCGCCGTTTGTTTGCTCTACCTACTCCCTCGCAAGCTACTCCGGTACTGTAAAGATGTTAGCAGTGGCACAGAAGTGGGTGGTGCAAGGCTTGGGCCCAAGCGTCAATAGCTGTGAAGGTAGGCCCTCAGGTTTTTCGTTTGTGTCATACCCATTCTGCAGCCTTGTGGCAGCATTGGCACTTAGAATAATGATGTGGATTTGATTTTGTTCAGATCTGCAGCACGCGCAGTTGTTGAGGATATTAGAGGAACTGTGGAAGGGGAGGAAGTACGTTCTGCCACGAGATAGAACTCATTCATCAGAGGATATAATTCTCTATATAGAGAACTATGGAGCAGATCAAAGATGTCACCGTGGTATGAAGAATACGTGTTAGTAGAGTGATTCATAGCCTCCGTCATGCTAGTGGAGACAGTGTGCCCTGTGATCACGTGCTCCTGACAGGACGGTCACCAGTGGGATTGTCTGCTGCAGGCAGAGTCTGCAGAACAGTGTCGACGTCGGTCTGTAATTCTAAAAAAAGACCAAGCAATGGACCCTGCTCCGTGACAATCTTTACAGTGCTGCAACCATGTTGATTACTTTGTTTTGAGCGCTAGCCAAGCATGTCTTGGCAAGAGTCAGTCCTGAACTATGTGATAGGTAGCCTGAGTGGCACTTAACACCCTCAATTGATTGCTGTTCTGAACATGAAAGCTTAGTCTTCAGATGGTGCAAATTGGTGGCATCCGTTCTGTCTGACCAAAACCACACCGTCACTTGATGCTCGCATTCGGCAAGCACCGCTTTACTTTGATGAGGTCACCGTGGTCCACCTGTTTAAGCTTGCCCAGCTGCGACAGCTTCTTTGAGCTCTTCTTTTCGTTGATGTGCTGCTTTCCTGGTCTGCGAGTGAGCACTTTGCCTGTGCCAGTGATCTTGTAGCGCTTGGCAGCAGCCTGAGTTTGACACAGGAACGAGTGAGTCTACAACTTCAGCCACACGCACACGCTGGCTTGGTCACTTCCCGTCCTTCTGCAGGCACAATATGGACGCCGTGTATGAGGGTCACCTTTCTTGTTTTGAGCTTGCCGCACACAGCCCCAATCGCTTCAATCCTCTGCACCTGCAAGCAGCAAGCCTCCCTTGAGCTCCATATATGCTGGACCAGGGCACTGCACCTGCTGTCATTCCACAATCGCTACTAATTGGCGAGAAAGAGACATAGCCCAATGTTCATGGAGTGAAGTGCTGGCTGTGCCTTGTGGGTTCTTGAAGGAAGCAGCTGTGCTCCACAAAGTCCACTGCGTCGTGCACTCAAGGCTGTGTGCGAAGGAGCACTGCAGCTGGTACTAGTCCTGCTCAATGAGCTGACCTGCAATCGTAGCAACCACAAGACTAACGAGTAAATTATCAAAGACAGCAAGAAAAGGTCTGAATCTGCAGGGCACCTCTGGGGCCGATCCAAGGCACTTGACAGACACCCATCGCCCCACATGATAATCTTTGAGATCTTTTGCTTTGTATTTATTAGCCAAGAGGACCCCATGAGCCCTAGGCAAGTGCACAATGCAACGTCCGAAGATGGGAGCAAACCACTATCAGACGTGCATATCGAGAAACCGTACCTTGGCGGACATCTGAGGCCTGATGGAGAGGCCATGCAGGCTACAAGTGACAGATGCGAGAGACATCGTGACCCACACTTTCTGATTAATGCAGGCAAATCGAAGATAATCGATAGGCTGCTCTTGCTCGGATCCCCCCCTTTAAACGGGGGGCACCGAAACATGCATGAGCCAATTTTGGATATCGTATTCGAAAGCATTTTTATGCTCCATGCCCTGCTCCCACCCGTTTGGGCTGGGGTCGTAATGCGCGAAGAGAGTTCTTGAAATTTTTGGGCTTTGCCAGAGCAGCAAACCGGCGGCAGTGTCTGTATTGCATGCAGTCGCTATAATTAGAAGATTCTTGGACTTAACCTGCTGCTTTCGTGACGGCTTGATTTGACTTCTTCTTGAAGCAATCGGTAACTTCTGTTGAGAAATCTTGGTTGAACACATATGGTATCGACCAAGTCTCTCTGAGATAGTGAATCAATCGTCTAAGAGGTGCCAATGGCAGCATCGGCTGTTATCCCGAGGTACGCAAGCTCCAAAAGATAATAAAGCAATACAGTATATCCTCTAGAAAAGGTTTGCTTATTCTATTTTTCTGCAGGCACATCTTTGGTCTCCGTGGGGACGTGAAAGACAACGTGCACTATGTCGATGAAGCAGCCCTGGTTTATCCAGCTGGGCACAACATCATCATTCATAATCTTGAAACCAAGCAACAGCAGTTCATTCCGCTTCCTGCGGAGTCAGAGGGTCTTCTGGGCCTTGCTCTGACGCCCAACAGGAGATTCTTAGCAGTGACCGAGCGGGCAGAGAAGAGCACTGTCACCGTTTATGATCTGCAAACACTGAAGAGGAGGAAAGTGCTGGCATCGGTTGATATTGGTGGGAAGGTGAGCTGGTATTCAGCCCCTTGCAGGACGTGCAGCATTGTTTCTTGCTGCACCATCCAATATGCTCCTCCCCAGGTGTAACACAGATCGGGAGATGACTCCATGGAGAGTTCATTTTGAAGTTCGTTCTTTACTTGTATGCAGGAAATTGCCAGCATCGCATTCAGCTCAGACAGCAAAATTCTTGCAGCTCAGGGTGGTGCTCCCGAATGGAATCTGGTGATCTGGTCCTGGGAAAAGTCAAAAGTGCTGGCCTCAGTAAAAACCGGCAATGCCTTGGGGTCACCAGTGAACCAGGTGTGCAAATCAGATCCACTTGATATTCCTGATTGTCTTAGGCCAAGCATCTATCGACGGCTGGATGCATCTGCGCAGATCTTATTTGCACCTGGCAGCGCTCTGGACGGCAACATCATCGTCAGTGCTGTGGGCAACGGCATCTTCAAAACATACCGCTACCAAGAGAATGCCTTGAGGCCCATGCCAACCTCCATGGCCAAGCGGGAGCCGCAGAATTACACCTGCCATGCCTGGCTCGTGGAGGGTGAGGCGCATGCCACTGTACTTCTGTTCTGTCACTGCGCAGCCATAAAGTCTGTCAAATCAAGCAAGGCAGCTCTCCCCATGCATACTGTTCATGGGAGAGATTGACACCCGGCCCCATTGAAAATATCTTAGTAGCCGAGCGAGCGAACAGAAAGCAAAGCGATTCCCTGAGTAGCGGCGAACGAAATGGGATCAGCCTATTTATGGCTGCGGATAATTTCTCAGTTCCTTGAGGTACTCTTTGGCACTGCAGGGGACCAGGACCGCATTGTGGTGGGTACGGACCGAGGAGAGGTTTTGGTGGTAGTCAATGGCGATGTACGGGGCACGCTCGTCATAAGCCCCTTGACTGTCATAGGAGCCATTGTCGCTTCGCCGAAGGTACAATTTCCACAACTCCCTGGATATATCTCTGCTGCTGCAGCAGCTATCACATTTCTCATGCACTGCTGCCTTCCCCGCAGCATGGTCTGCAGACACACCTTGCCTCTGGCAGGAACGTCTTCATTTCTTAAGTCTTAGAGTTGCTGCCGTGCTGGCCAGGGCTTTGCTGTGGGGTCAACCGGCGGGGTGGTGATCCTGTGTGAGAGGGAAGCAGATGACCGGCTCTTCAAAATAGTGAAGCGGCTCGCCATCGAGGGGTCAGCGCAGAATGTGTGCAGCCTGGCCCTGTCGCCAGCAGAGGACACCCTCATAGCCTCGATGGACAACAACCAGATGTACAGCCTCAAACTCGCCAGCAACGCACAGGTGAGAGCAGCTCTACCTCACAACAGGTAGATCTACCTCATCAACACTTGCAGCTACTGGTTTACACATGAAGTGCTTGTCTTGCGGCATGCAGGTGGAGGACATGGCGCTGAAATTGGTGGAACAGCAGTACCACTGCGCAGAGGTGACCGGTGCAGATGCATGCGTGCGCAGGCCAGTTGTGGCCACGTGCTCCCTTGACCGCACCCTGCGCGTGTGGCACGTGCATGACAGGTGCACCCCAGACTTCCTTGCAATGTTCTGTGAGAGAGGTCATCTATGCTACTGTGCCTTTACTATCAGACAACCCCCAGGTGTGCACAGGTGTCAGGTGGCATGTGACGTGATAAGGCAGGATCAGTGCTAGGTGGGGGCTTAGTGCTGTTTGCGTGGCTGCCAGGACCTCGGAGCTGGTGAAGCAGTTCATGGAAGACCCTTTCAGTGTGGCACTGCACCCCGGCGGCTTTTCTGTGCTGGTGGGCTTCCCGGACAAGCTGCGCCTTTTCACAATCCTAATGGACAACCTCAAGTGAGCCACCGCACATGTTCTCCTAATTGTACTAGCCCTTTACTGGATTGTGCCATTCTAGCCATGAGCAGCTCTGTACAGGCTTTATATCATGTGTCAGGCAGTTTGCTGCTTAATTCAGGTTGGTGAAGGAATTCCCTGTAAAGGGCTGCACAGAGTGTCGTTTCAGCAACGGAGGCCACCTGTTTGCTGCCTCCAGTGGCAACAACATCTTTATCTATACCACCTACACCTGCGATCTCATAGGCACACTCAGGTGAGCACAAAATTCTGAGTTTTCCAATGCAACCTGATGGTGAACACGTTTGTGGAAATTCGTGACATTTTCCACAACAGGGGCCATAATGGCAAAGTCAAGAGCCTATCCTGGTCAACGAATGATGCTCTGCTGACAACTGCGGGCTCTGATGGGGCGGTTTACCAGTGGAAGCTCAAGAACTTCAAGAGAGCTAAGGAGAACGTCTTGAAGGTAGACCTAAGCCGCTTACATTCACCCACGCTGTTTGAAATCTGTGCACTTTAAGCTTTTCAGATCTCTCAAGGTCGGGTGCATTGCCATTTTTCGCCATTGATGGTTGCAGGGATGCCTGTACAATTGCGCTGTTGCCACAGCAGACAGCCAGCGTATGTATGCTACCAGCTCTGATCGGAAGATCAAGGAGCTGGAGGAGATTGCCGGCACCGGCATGCAGATCACCAGGGAGTTTGACACCGGCTGCATGCTTGTGCAGCTCGTGCTGCCCCCTGGTGAGTCACCGAACGTCTCATTGCTGCATGCATCTTGCAACAAAGTGGACATGCAGGAGCTAAATTCTCATCGGTTTCTCATTAGAGACACTGACAGCAACGGATGCGCAAAGGACCCAATTATTGTCTGGACAGCACGAGTGTGCATTGCAAACTCTACCGCACTTATGACAGGGAGTGTGTGTCATGTAGGTGGCAAGACACTGTATGCCGGGACAGACACGGGGTGCATACGCGCGTACAAGCTGCCGCTCAGCGGTGAAAATCAGGAGGTCAGATGCTTCAGCAGTGCAGTAACTCGGCTGCGCCTGTCACATGATGACAGCCTGCTGTATGCCACCTCAGCAGCTGGTGACCTATTTGTGTTCGAGGTGAAAGGTCGTGATCCAGTGCGGTCCCTGGCCAAGAGGTGCAGCTCTCCTCCACCGGACATTTTGTGCCGTTGTGTCAATGTGCTCTGGCTCTGCCTGAAGAGAACAATGGTACTGAATTTTGGAGCGATCTTTCAGGGACCAAGGTGAGAAGATTGCCTTTGCTGATGAGGTGCTTCTGCCCAAGTTGGACCTGGATGAGAAGAAGCTGCGCATTATAGAGCTTGAAGGACAGGTATGTCCTCCAGAATCTCTTTCACTTGGCAAGAGAAAGGCTCAGGAGTCCAAGAAAGGCTTGCACAATGCTCTTTTCATTAGTTGTGGATCTGCACAACCTCTGAGGAGCACAGAGGAGTGCATGCATGTGTGCATAGGTGCGGGACGTGACACTGCAGAACGAGTACAACATGCGCCTGAAAGATGTTGCGATGGCGGAGCGGATCAAGGAGCTCTCAGACACGCATGCAGCGGCATCCCAAGAGCAGCAGGCACAGTATGATCTGCTGCAGACGGCAAAGTCTGAGCAGGAAGCCAAATATGAGGCTGCAGCCCAAGAGGCATCTGAGCGACACCAGGCAACTACTAAAGCCCAACATGGATAACAACACCACACTCAAATTAGAAATCTGAGCAATATGTGAAGCACCCCTCAACAGCAGCAGCATGCTTCCACGCGTCCCATGTCAACAAGGCGCCTGAGCTTCTTTATTGTTGAGACTGCAGTGCATGCCTTCATAGAGGAAAAGTGGCTGGTGAACAGGCTATGCTGGCAGCACTCGATGACCAGTACCAGTCAAAGGTGCTGCTCGAGATTCAGCGATATGAGGAGCTTGTTCGTGAAAAGGACGCACTCAACACTCGGTGGGACGAGCAGACGCAGGAGCTCATTGCTAGCCATGAGCGCCTTCTGCAGGAGGTCTCTGACGACTTTACAGCCAAGCTGCAGGTGTTCCATTCTGCTTCACTGCGCACACCTCTGGGCAGCAACAATCTTATCAGAAAGTGTCTGCCTTGAACAAAGAATTCACAGCATCCCTGAACCTGTGATGACGACACCTACATACCATTTTCCTAGGGATGCGGTACTTATGGGGTATGATAGATCCGGAGTTCTCTTCTTTTGCAGGAAGATGCAGAGTTGCTGGATCAAATGCAAGTGGAGAAGGAAGACATGGAGAAGAGCCATGAAGAGATAAGGCAACAGATGGAGGAGGACACAGATCAAGAAATAGAGGAGCTCAAACAAATGTGATGGCTTCACCACAAAACCTACATACATTTAACCACAACATTGATCACATACCTGATCCGCATGCTTGTAAGATTTAGCTTGATTTTGATCACATGGGATGCAGGTATGAGAACAAGATTGCTGCGGAGATTGAGGTGTGCATGCGGCTGAGAGGAGAAAATGGAATCATGAAGAAGAAATTTGATGGCATGCAAAGCCAGATTGACAAAGAATTGCAGAATTGTGAGAAGCTGAGTAGCCATGAGCAGGAGTTGCAAAAGGTTTGGCATCTGAATTTGGCATTTTCGGAAGATTCTTGTCTGCCCTGTCACTCTAACCAAGACAAGCATGTCTTCGCCGCATGCAGTATGATTTGATGCCATCTGTAGACTACTGACGCATGTCTTGGTGCAGGTCATTACAAATCTAGAGCACAACATTCTGGAACTAAAGCAGGAGAGAACAGAGCGCGACGAGACCATTGATGAAAAGGAGAAGCGCATCCTTGATCTAAAACGGAAGAATCAAGAACTGGACAAGTTCAAATTTGTCCTTGAGCACAATATTGAAGACCTCAAAAAGCATGTCGTGGCACGGGAGGCGGAGGTCGCATCCAGCAAAGATGTTGTGAAGGTTGTCAGCCTGACCATCCCACGACAATGACAAATTCCTCATGCTGGCATGCATTACAGTCTGCATGGCAGGTCATGAGATTGCTTTGCACTCCTTCGCAGGGTACAGAAGGAAAATTGAGGGAGATAGAAAGGAAGAAGTCTGCACTGGAACTGGCCCTAGGAGATCTCCGTCAGAAGCTTGATAGCACTCGTGGCGAGGTACTTCAGAAGGACAGGACTCTGCGAGCTGCCAACCGCAGTATCATGTGAGCCCGAGCAAATTTCTGACAAGACAAAGCTGAGTTCGCTTGCCCACAACAGTTGTGTCGTACAAGTCACAAGAATATGCTTGGCCATTGACCAGCACGTAGTACCTTCAACGTTGAATTTAATGGACACAGGGGCTTTCAGCATGATCTGGAGGCTGTCATGCCATTTATACAGAATCCAAAAGTGCTGAAAGAGCAAGTGAAGCAACTACATCAAGCACATGGGGCGGCCCTTGCGGATGGTCCGGTGTTGGAGGACAGCAACATAGAGAATTTGAACAGGTGACCCACAAATATTTGCAGAGGCATCCGCACCTGCATGACTGCACATGAAACAAAGAGCAAATCATCTGAATGCCGTGCTGGTTTTAATATCTCTTCATGTGATACTGTCCATGAATAGGGATGCCATGCTGTAGGCAGCAGATGCCCTTGGAGAAGACAGTGGAAAGTGTCCGGGCAAAAGCTGCAAGCGAGAGCGTGGCCCACAAAGCAGAGAAGGCCAGACTATTGCAGGTCTGCGCTCTTGACAGTCAATTAATTTGACACTTCCCAAGGTTTTGATTCTGCAAACAAATATGATAGGAATTGAGTAGCTTTGTGAGGTGGTCATATGATGGTCATGCATGCGTTTCTTGATAAAGTGTCTTTGTGCAGGAGAACGCAAAGCTGATTCAAGAGATCAATGACCTGAGAGAGCAGCTTCTGCATTATCAGCATCCAAAGCATTGACAGAGGACCACTGGAACAAAACCTTTCACAAATCATTTACTTATACTGCCCGGTTGTTGATCTCAAGAGATGCACAAATTTTAATTGCTCGGAAGTTAAGCATGGCATTATCATGATGCTGAGCAATCGCTGATTTATGATAATGGCTCAACTTGAGCTTCACTTGCAGCCTGTCCAATGGGGGCGTTGCATGACATCATTGATCATCAAGTTGCTGACACAATTGCAACCTAAAACACATCTTGTTGAATTATCTCTTCAGAAATCAAACGTGCCCTCTGTACCATATTAGGACTACCTCGCTCTTGCTCTCAATTAAATATTCCCATGCACATCTGCACAACGGCACGGTGAGGCCTGTCACAGCTTGCCCATGCGGTCAGTGAAGTCTAGAGAATCAGAGCTGGCAAAGTGCTATCGGCCTGCAATGGCCGCTTCTTCAGCTGCCTCCATGGGATCCTTCACAAGCTGCCCTGCTTTCAGCTTTTCTGCCTGTGCCTTCTTCTCCTGCTCCTCAGCCAACTTCTCCAGCTCCTGCTCAGTCACACTCAAGAGTCACAACTTGAAAAGAACAAAGAAGCCCCACCAAAAGAGCAAATAGTGAGTGGGGACAGCAGCAACAGGAAATCCCAGGAAAATCAACATGTATCACATTGCTAGTTCTACACTCTGTAATACTTCGAAATGAGATCTCTGCTTGAGTAATCATCCAGAAGCACATTTTCGGTGCAAATACTGAACATGGGATTTGCTTGCATGCAAGGCTGCAGCCCTGTAAGTGCATACGTCTGGACAAATAAACTGCAGACACTGCAGAATTCCAGGAGAAATGCCTAGGTCTGGCGTTAGAAGTTACCTGTTCGGCCTCTGCGCGTTCATACCAATCATCTGCATCTGCCCATACTGGTTGATGCGAGAAGCCCTTGTCACCTCCCTTGATCTTCATGGGTTGCGCATAGTTGCAACGCAGCACCCTGCCATACAGCTCTGCATTGTGCATGTTGTCGATGGCATCGGCCGAATCCTGTCACAAAGGCACAAGGTAGGTGTCTGATCAAGGTTGATGTGCCCTCTAAGATGGGGCACTTCAGGCTCGCAGAGACACAGAGCAAAGCAACCCTCACCTCTGCATTCTCGTATTCCACGAAGCCAAAGCCCCGATGCTTTCCGGTTGTGTTGTCCAGAGGGATGTTCACATCCTTAATGTCGCCAAAGGGAATGAATGCTGAGTGCAGGATGGCCTCATTCACGTTCTCTTCCAAGCCACCAACATATAGAGTAGTCTTCTTGTTTGTACCTTTCCCACCAACGACAACTGCGCGCGGAAAAATTTCTAAGATGAAATAATTTTTGATGCACATTTATAAACCACTACAAGCAAGAGGGATGAAAGCCACAACATCAACAACGTTGCTTTGATTTTATGAGATCTACCTGTTGTGCTCTGCATCAAAGAGAGGCAGAGAACAAGTCTGATGCTTTTATTCTCCTCAACGCTGTCTCGACCTCAACAAAGAATTAATAACTCAACTAGTACACCAATCGTTGGTTACCACGGGTGCCTTTTCCGATCCTACTACTCTCACAGTAGATGAAGCGCTTTACAGGTTTCTATATATAACGTATCCAACCGATTTTCAAGGCTGCTTCCAGCCTGGTAAAGTGGAGAACTCTGAAGGTGCGCAGAGGCATGTCTACCAATAATTATCGACCCCTGCCTCCTTCACTTTTCTTGGAGTTGGGAAACAGACCCCATTCACCATATTTGAATCGTTTTATAGTCTTCAAAGCTGATGAGAAGCATACTGGCATCGAAAACGAAAGATAAGCTGTTGCACTGTGTGAGAAGTGCTTGTTTCTGGTCTTCACCATTCGATTCTTTCCTGATAACTCGTTTGTCAGCAAACGCAGAAAACATAAAAATACATGATCAGAGAGGCACAGACGACTGCAGGTGAGGATTAGACAGCAGAGGTATTGCTGGCTCCTGATCTCATGCCCTCATGCTGAGTGAAGCTCTTGGCATACTTCTGCTCCTCTCTTTCTCTACTCACAGTCTGATGTGCTGGCGTAGATATCTAGAAGCGGGTGGGAAGCCATTGCAGCAGCATCTGGAACGGGAGCAGAAGTACTGCCACGACAACCTCCATGCCGTTCGTGCCCTGCAAGGGCAACTCCATAAGGAAATACTTGATCAGTATCCAGATCAAGTGGTGAGCTCCCTCATTCAGCTCATGTAGATGATTGTGATCCTCTCCAATGGAAGTTCTTAAGTTCCAGTGTTGTGAGGCAATGGCAATCTTCATGCAGGACTCCCTCCCTGAGACACTTGGTATTTACCAGTACTTGACACGTGCAACTCCTGCTCGACCCCTGCCATGCTACCTGCGCCGGCAGTCCTCAGGCTTCGAGGAGATCCTGCTCGACATGAATGACATCAGCTCTGAGGGCTCGCTGGGACAGGTATTGGATCCCTGCCGTGCACTTGACTGGACTGGGATAAGGCAGCGACACGGCAATGGTGGCCGCATGTGGCAGGGCCGGCCTGCTGTTCGGTGAGAATCAGAGGTTGTGCAAGCACTCATGCATGCATGACAAGGCGAATGATTGTGTGCTTCTCCAGATGAAGGTCTCCAAATCGCAAAAACTCTTGGCTTATACCCTGGAGACACAGCAGGGATTCGAAATATACACCGTCCATGTGGACGACTTGGAAACAGGTATGCTGAATGCCACTCTTGCATTGGCCTTCATTCCGAGCTTTATTCCTGATGCGGTCATAAGATTCAGCATGTTAAGCATGAAATTGTACTGGCAACAGGAAGAACCCTTGACGTCATCCCTGACGTGCATAGCATAGAACTGGCTGGGGACAAGTCACTCCTGTACACCGTCGGTGGTTCGTCCAAAAGGCCCTCAAAGGTGTGCATATGGCTGGTGCATGCAATGAAGGGTGCAATTCCGGCGGGAATGGAATTTCATAACACGCACAGAGACCTACAATTTCATTAGGCATGTTTTGGATGAAGACAGGCTGATAAAGCTGGATCAGTGTGTTGAAGGTCATGCTTCACAAGCTGGGAGAGCACACAGATAATGATATCTGCATCATGGAGGAGCTTGACGAGCGGTTCTATCTCCATGTTGGCCGCACAAAAGATTACAGATTCCTTACTCTCAATGCTAATTCTAAGACATCGTCTGAGGTGCGCATCTCCTCACCTGATTCCTTCGTACAGAGATCAACAGCCTTGGCTTGCCATATGATTGGGTTGTGAATGACACTGGTGTGCAGGTCCACATTCTGGACGCAGCCAATCCATGGCACCAAAGCAAGATTTGCATACAGCCCCGCGTAGAAGGGTGTGAGTACTTTATTGAGCACCATGAAGGCCTTTTGTACATCTTGACAAATGATGGCGGGGGAGAGTATGTGGTCAAAGTTGCGGAGCTAAAAGGGACACGGAAAGGGTAAGGATATGCTCTCAAGAGCTGTGACAGGGCTATGCAGAGCAATGCGGAGGACAAATTCTCACTGTGGAGGAGCAGCACAGATCATGTGTTGCTGCTGTGCAGGCAATGGGAGACGGTGGTGCCAGTGAGGCAAGGATGCTGTATAGAAGACATGGACATCTTTGAGAGTGCGCTTGTCCTGTATGAGAGGCGCAACGGGTGGCCAGCAATTTCAATTCTGTCCCTGCAGAGCGGTGAGCTTCAGAGAACCGAATTCCTGCTTAGATCTTCGACACAATGCCTGTCATCAGAGGATAAGTATTGTATTGTCACATGCAGGCACAGACCCTCGGCATCAGCTTGGAGAGATTTGTCTACCGGAAGACATGGCAGAAGTGGTCCCCGGTGCCAACCCTGACTTTAAGGCAAGAGACATCATAGTGCGCCTATCTTCACCTGTCAACCCAGAAGCTACATGGCAATTGCAACTACACGAGCCATTCAATTTCTTGCCAGTCTGCAGTACAGGTGTGACCAACTTGAAAATTATTTGCGAAGCACGAAAATGTTGGCTATCTGAAGAGCTGCCCTGGAACTGCGAGTCTGCACTAAAATTTACTTGTGACAGGTGCCAGTGATGAATCAAAGCAAAGTGATACGACCAATCTAGAAAACGGCGCCCCCGGGAGCATCACTTTTGAATCAGACCCAGATTTCATCTGCACAAGGGTGGAAGCACAGTCGCCAGATGGAACCATGATTCCCATCACGCTGTCCCACCAGCGCGGCTTGAGAATGGACGGATCCCATCCGGTATTGCTGCATGCCTATGGCGCCTATGGCATGTGCCTGGATGCAGGCTTCAAGCCTGAGAGACTCAGCCTGCTCAAAAGAGGGTACACCTTTCCCAACGCTGTGCATCCAAGTGCATCCCCAACATTCTTGTAATCTGCATGTATGCGCATGCTCATTTATTCTTGAGTGATTGGGTGTCTTTGATGGCTCAGGTGGGTTGTGGCCCTGGCACATGTCAGAGGGGGCGGGGAGCTGGGGCGCCAATGGCACAAGTCCGCAACTGGTAGCGCCAAATCCAAGTCAGTGGATGACCTGGAGGCATGCATGGACTTCCTGATCAGGCGCAGGTACACCAGCAAGGGACTTGTTGCGCTGGAGGCCGCAAGCGCCGGCGGCCTGCCGGCCGCAGCGCTTATCAATCGGCGCCCTGACTGTATCGGCGCAGCCGTGCTGCGCGTTCCCTTTGTGGATGTGCTGACCGCCATGCAGGATCCCTCCCTGCCGCTCACAGTGCATGAGTATGACGAGTTTGGCAACCCGGCGGCGGACAAGGAGACCCTGCAAAGCCTGCGGGCCCTGTGTCCATACCAAAACATCCGGCCCAACACGTTTCCGCCGGTGCTTGTGACTTGCGCGCTGAATGACCAGCGGGTGCCCGCCTGGGGCCCGGCGAAGTATGTGGCCCGCCTGCGTGCAAACCAGCTGGGAAGCGCCGAGATCTTCCTGGAGCACAGTGCCAAGGGCGGGCACTTTGGGGATGACGCGAATGCAGTGCAGGATGCTGCCAGGAATTATGCGTTCTTGCTGCATGCCATGGACGGGGGTTGGCGCTGAGCTTGTCACTGGGATTTACTGGAAATGTGATTGGCTCTCTTTGGTGCATTCTGTGTGAATTCTCGATTGAACACAATTGGCCTGAGCTAGAGTCAACGGATAGGAGTCTCAATGAATTGGTGGATTGAGTGAATTGACCCAGAAATCTATACTGGGCACCTGCATTTGGGCTCATGTCAAATTTCCAAGGAGCCAATTACATTGTAACTGAATCGTGATCATGAATGTAGAACTTGGCATCTGTTCCCGCAATCCAATCCGAGTAAGGACGCAGCCACCAGCACACTCGGGCAAAAGGGTTCCGAATACTCAGAAGATCCCTCCAAACGCGTTTGTAAAATTGCATCAATGGCCTGATGCCTGTAATAACACACGCAAGCTGAATGCAGTTTCTTCAGCGAATGGAAATTCACCGGCGACAGGTATAGCTCACTTCTTCTGTGCTTAAGCTGCATCTACAACGAAGTTGATCTGACCAACATGGGAACTTGATGAAGGCGACAGGAGAGTGCAGGAATTGAGATTGGAGCAAATAAACCGACCTTTGCAGCGCACGAGGACGAATGGTAGGCTGCATGACCTCCAGTGCTCTGCTGCCTGCACCTATCTTGTGCACCTCTGACAGCAAGCTTGACCGCTGAGAGGTCATTGGTGTGGCAGATCCCAAGAAGGTCAAAGATTTGGCGGAGTCGATTGCAGAGATTGGGCTGCAAGAACCGGTGAGTGTCGCAAGTAGGCATTCTGTGCAATTTCCTCCAGTTGACTCACTGGAGATCCTGATGGTGTGGAAAACGCGCAGATCGATGTCTTGGAGGTGGAAGGACAGTATTATGGATTCTCTGGCTGTCACAGATATGAGGTAGGCTACTGGGAATGATGTTGTATCATAAGCAGCCCAGATCTTGTCTGCGGCATTCCATCTCTTGCGCATGCATGCATGCATGCATGTGTGGCACAGCCGCGCCATGCCGCCAAAGCGACATTATGATACGGTTGGAAACTTGAAAATATATTGTGCATGCAGGCACATCAACAGCTTGGCAGGGAGACAATACTATGCAAGGTAAGACGAGGCAGCAGGACTACCCTGAAGATGCACATGATGTAGATTATGACCCCCATCAAATACTGGACCACTGGCAGCAGTCCAACAAGACAGAGGATTGTAGTACATCATGTAGTACAATCATTGTACAGAGTGTGGAGAGCTAGTTGAAGTATTTCATAGAAAAGAAATTTAAGTAGATGGCTAGAGCTACAAGTCAAAAAAAAGCATGAGACCCCTCAAAGTGGGTGTCAGTTGCTGTCTTGTACATGTGAGTGAACAGATGCGTGCAGAAATTTAACCAGATACTGTGAAGGCCCAGCTTGTCATTCCACACGCTTTCAAAGTGCTTGCTAATGTTTTGTGACCTTTTGGAGCTGCTGCATGCAACTTCAGTCCTTCTGCCAGGGGAACTTGAACCCCATCCCAAACGAGTCTCCTTCCCCTCCTCTGTTGACATCCCCTGTCCCCAACAGAGTGACATGATTTCAGCACAGGAAAAGACAGTCACGTGCACCAAAAGCGCAAGTCTGAGAGGGGCAAAGTTCAAGAAGTGATACTGGACCCTTCCAGCCCATACAACCAAGTCTGTCTCTCACCGAGATTGACAACCGCAGACGTCTGCTTCATGTTGGAAGCTCCTGTTCCGCCGGCCCCAGTTGCATCATCCAGGCCGCCCTCTCCTTTTGGACCTGTAGCTCCAGAACAGTTCTGGTCACTACATTTCGGAATGGACAAGATTCTGGCAGCCGCAGCAGACGCAAAGCCACACGCGGTGGGGTGTCACAGCAGCTCACCTCCTTGGACGCAGACATTGCCGATCTTGCCATCCTTCCACTCATACAGCGCCATGCCGATAGGCCCTTCCAGATGCTCTTGGATCTGCACAAAAGGAGGCGTCACAGCGATTCAGTACCACGTTACTCACTGATACAAGCCCCCCTCAAATGACTGTAGCACTCTGTGTAGGGGCGCACATTTTCCATGAAGGCTTTGTACTCTGTGCTGGAGTTGTGCCGGCCCAGGTCAGCATTGCTGCTGTACCGTTCCCATACGTAAAACACGTTTGGCTCGAACTGATCTCTGCTCACTACAAACTCCTGGATTCCGTTGTTCCTCTGTGATTTCTTCCCATCTGAAAAGTCCAGCATGTCTTTGCACATCTCTGCCACCTTGTCCACCTGGGAGAAACGAAGATGAAGTCTAAGTACCTGCTCTAACTAAGCCCGGCAATGAATATGAGCAAGACCGTGTGATCTTGAGAGTAGAGAGCCTGCCTGATCTTCTTTTGCAACCAGAGTCTTGTGACATACTACGTTCTTCACAGTGCTTTTCTTTACTGCTGCTGTTACTACCAGCCTGCCCCTTTGTCGAAGATGAGCTGCGCTGCCATGAGGTCTCAATAAATTACATTTGCTGGTCAACTGCACCCCCGACATGGAAGACGTCGAAGCTGCCGACCCTCGCATTTGGTTGCTCCCAAAATGTCACTTACAATGGTCTGTTCGATTTGCTACGAATCCAAACCTATTCTGCAGATCTACTGCAACCCAATTTGCACTTAGATGTCAAAATGGGAATTTTGCACTTTGCAAAAGCAAGAAAAAGATCACTGTGCACGTGATGCAGATATGGATATGAGAGGGGGGACCCATCCCAATGGCGTGGGGGGACCTCTATTTTTAGCGCAGGGAGTAGTCGAGCAGATGCTGCTGTAAAGGAACCGATCGAGGTGAAAATATTGTGAAAGTTTTAAAAAGTCAATAATCTCATCAATACGTCCCCGCCCAAGAAACACCACGACCAATGGACAGGGAAAGGGAAGGCGATGCCGAACCTGCGTACTCTGTTCTTGAGCAGTACGCTCACCTCCAATTTCTGACATACATCATATGGTGCAAGCAGGCAACATCGTGCAAAATTTCTGATCTGATACTGCTTTCGGCGTATGCATGCAAGCTTGTTCTCTTGCAAGCAGGAGTCAGCTGGCTAGAGGAATGCACCAGCAGAGCTACACTATGGGGGCCGAGAACAGAAACATTCTTGCACAGCTAGAGGCTGTCGAGCACGAAAATTACGAGATCACAGAGTATCTCCGGCAAGAGCTAGAAGGCAGAGATGAACAGATTGCAGAGCTTCACGCCAGGGTAGAGCAGGTAGGTTTTTAGCTGAGGATTGCAAGTGTAGCAGCCCATGTCACAACTGGCTGAGTGGAGTATTCATTGCAGATGGTAGCAGAGTCGAGTGCTGCACGGCAGCGCTTTGCTCTGAAAGAAGAGCAGCTAAGGCAAGCACACGCCGCATCGACAGCAGGGCTGCATGAGGAAGTCGCAGGCTTGAGGGGCCAACTAGCAGTCTTGACGGATGCGATGGCAAAGCGCATCGCTGCAGACGACGAGCTGGTGAAGCTGCGGACGCAGGTCAGGAAGCTGGAGAATGATCTGACCACGCAGGCAAGCTCTCTCCGCCGTGCATCACAGTCAAACCCAACTGCGTGTTCACCTGGCACTACTGCTGAATTGGCAGACTCTGGGTGACGCGAACCCTGTTTCAGACTGAAGAGCAGTTGTGATGGCTATGGGGCAGGCTGCGGAGGCGGACATGCGCGCTCTGGAAGCGGCAAAGCGGGCTCGCGCAGAGGCGGAGCAGCGTGCCGAGGAGGCGCGCGGATGGGATAGCGACGGCGCCGGGCTTGACGCGCGCGGCCGGCGGCTACTGCAGGAGAATCACAGCATGGTTGCAGAGCTGCAGCTGCACATCTCGGTGCGCGCCTGTCTGCTGGCCTGCGCTCGATGTTGCAATGATTTTTAGACAAGCAACAAAGCCTTCGCTTCTGTACTGCACCACATTGATTCAATTTGGGCTGTGGCAGGAAGCGGAGGCCCTGCAGAAGGATGTGAACCTGCTGCAAGCGGAGACGGGGCAGCTGAGGAGGGATCTGGAGCTGAAATGCGAGATGGAAGTCCAGTACGCCCAGCGCGGCGTCCTACAGGTGTCTCCTTGGTTCCTTCACTATCTTTGAGGCCGTGCTTCATTGACTCTCACCTGACAGCATGCTGCTGCAGCTCAGCCTAGCTTAAGATACACTCTGTTCTGAGTATATCAAGCATATAACTTGGGGTGCAGGCGAAGCGGCTGGGGGACGAGAGGGCGAGGGCGGCTTCGCTTGAGGCAAGCCTGGCGCGTGTGCTACAGGATTTCCAGCGCGAGCGCGACATGCAGCAGGCGGCGCATGTGGGCGAGCGCTCGGCGGCGCAGGCCGACATCGTGGCCCTGCGGCGGCTGTCCAAGGCGCGGGGCCGAGCCCTGCACAAAGTGCGCTCGCTCGCGCAGGACGTGCTCCGCGGCCGCAGCGATATCGAAGTCTTCCTCGTCACCTCCCTGCGCATGGTGCGAGCCTTCACACTGTGTTCTAGCCACATGCGGGCCCACATTGCGCATCGCTCATTACTTTTGAATTTGAGGCAGAGCTTTTACTGTTCTGTGCAGGTGAAGGAGCAGTTAAAGCGCGGCAGGCAGCCTCTCGCGTTGACAAATGGAGGAGACGCAGGCTTGGATTCTCAGCTCGGTGAAAACATCCTGACAGGGAAACAACCTGACATCAAGGTGAGTCTTCCTGGTTCTGAGTGGAACGGCGTGTGTACTTCTGTTACAGTGTTCATGCCGCTGCATGCAAGATCAAAATTTGCATCCTCACATCTTTGTGCAAACAGGACTGGTCATGGGAGGACCGGGAGAAGGTGCTGCGGATGTTGTTTGCCAAGATCAATGAGCGGCAGGCAAAGGAGAAAAAGCAGGCCGAGCTGCCACCACCATCCTTTGACAGCGATGATGACGAAGTGGATAATGCTGCACCTCTCAGAGGGGTCGCCAATCATGCAGGGCCAGCCAGTCTTGTGTGAAAAGTGTACTATTGTGGACTCTTTCACACAGGGATAAACAAGTGACATACAGAGATACCATCGGAACCCCGGTGTCCTTGTGTTGCCACAGCAACGGACCGCCTGTTTGCTGAGAGAGAACGTGGCGCCCAAACGAAGTTACTGATGAAGTCTTTTTATCCAAAACTTTGCGCTGCACGCTCAGCAAAAACAAACAGGTATCAAAGTGATGCGGATGAAGGTATGTCAGAATGCCAAAGGCACAATTACAACCCTGCCGAGGGGGTGGCAAGAAACTGGTCTAGTATGCCTAGGCGATAATGAGTATGAGACCGCAGATTAGGTATTTTCCAAGGGAGCCCTGGCCAGCAGCGCAACACTGCCTGCAAGCTGCACCGACAATTGCACACCTGAGGTCAATGTGCAGCAGAACAGTAACTTTGGACATTCAATAAATGTGTTCCAAATGACGACCCACATTGGAGCGCAAATCTGCCAAGTGACTGTCCACGGATCAAGATCTCCTGTGGTGCTGATAGGATCTTCAATTAATGTATGCTTGAGTGAATTCCTGAGCCCTCCGATGCTACTTTAACTGTCCCGATCTGGTTCAGCTTCTCATGTAAAGCTGTACAGCATCAGCTATACAGCATCATCAACCCATGCTACGTGTTTGGCATGCCACAAAAAATTCTCTGCTCACACCTTGAGCTGCTGCACCAAAGTCAATCACTGTCTTTCAAAGGTGTACACGTTGCATCCCGAAGCACTAGCACCCGATCAGACCTCCATTGAGAGGGCTTTGGCAAAGGACATGGCCACATGCATGGAAAAAGAGTCTCGCGTGCCTAGCATGCGATGCAAAGTACACTAGTGCAGCCCAATCCACGCTTTTGGCAATCTCATAAGTTGTAGATCCAAGGACTGCATCAAGTTTTTGAACAAGAGCGGAGACGATCGAGGAACGACGTTTAGAAATGTCGATTAGGTGTTTATATATGCCAAGCAAAAGAGCACACGTGCCTTCACAATGCCAACCCTAAGGCCGCTTAGCTCAGTTGGTTAGAGCATCGTGCTAATAACGCGGGAGTCACCGGTTCGATCCCGGTAGTGGCCACCCTTTTTCTTTTTCAATCTGGTTGGACGAAGTGCACATGTCATTGCCGCACCCCTTTGACCTTGTCCTCTCGGGGGCTCCTTCTGTTTCCCAGTGATGATCCCCGGGTAGTCATTGCATTCAAGCCATCATAGGGCCGGCTCATCCGGATCCGGATCCCAACTTGGATCCCAATTTGAAATCCTTGCAATTGAATGCAATGACTACCCGGGGATCATCACCGGAAATAGTAGGGCAGGGCAATGTCAAAGAGGTTCGGCAATGACCATGTGCATTTCGTCCAACTAGATTGAGAAAGAAAAAGAAAAGAGAAAAATAGCGGAAAGGAAGTGTTGGGCTTGAATCGGTCAACCCGCGGAATCCAAATGATTGTAACATCTAGGGCTATGTTCACAGGGAAATGTAATGCCTTACCCAATTTGGCATTCGGTCCAACACAGTACTGATATGAATATTAACAGAGAATTTCTCAGGATACCGGTGGCTTGGAACACTAGCAACAATCATGCTAGCTTAAGCGCTTAAGCTTCAAGCATCTTTTAAAAGTTAGTCGAGGATTTTTTATGAATATGTGATGTCATTTGTCAATATGATGTCAAATTCACCGTCACCTGTGACAATACTATGATAATGAAAATTAGGACTTCTGCCAATGGGAATTTCATCCGTCACGGCGCCTCTGCCATGCACATGACTTGCTGAATCAAATTTGACATACTTCTTGCCAAAACCGTTCCATACTCCCAATACATGAATGAGGACTTCCTGACCGACCATCACTGTCTGTTCCTTGCATCCTGCTCTGCTCTAGGCCTTGGCTGTTTGCTGGCGCCCTTCTCGAGGATCTTGCTTAGCGGCATCCCAGGCAGCAGCGGCGAGCTGGCCTGCGGGTCCTGATGAGCTGCCTGGCTCGGCGGGTGCTGCTGCCAAGGCTAATCATCGCCATTGTACCTGCCGCCGACCCTGGGGTTTTCTGTACTAATGGACGGCCCGGGTGCATCCTGCACATTCAAAGGCGCATGTGCTTTAAGCTGCGTTGCCTGCGACGGTGCGTCTGCCCTCCAAACTGACGACCCCGGCATGTCTCCTAGCATCGCTGCCGAGCCTCCAGCAAATGAACTGCTGCTGCCTGCATGCTGCAGCGTCATAGCCTCTGCATCCTCTGAAGCCTGCGCCCCCACACACATCCCTCAATCCTCTTCCATTTAGATGCCTCCAATGCAATCTTTTAAGGCCCACGCCTGTGCCTTACATTGGCACACCAACTAGAAGCTTGAACACTAGTCGGTTGCACTGCTAAGGAAGCCTTCTATTGAGCAGGAGGTTGCATGGGGTGGGTGGTTGGATTGATTGGAGGGAAGGCTGCTACCTTGGATGGGCTACCGATGGGGCTGGCGCTGGGGGCGAAGGAGGTACGCCGCGCGACGGAGATGCCCACAGAGCCACTGCCGGTGGAGCTGCCGAGGCTGCTGGTGCGGTGGCGCTGCGGGTCGCGAGTCAGCGCCTGGTCTAGCGCGGCGATCACCGGGTGCCGCCCGCTGCCCACCCCCGCCCTGGCCTCCGGTGGGGTGTAGTAACCCAATGACCCCGGCTTGTCTCCTGGCACGTACCCTGCCCAGCAATGTGCTTGCAAACTTCATGTACAGCCAGTGAAGCTTCCACCCTTCAGCCGATGCTGTTTGCAGAAACAAGCGGTGGGGAAACAAGGTACAAGTCAAGCGAGTATGGGAGCTTGCGCATGCAAAGCAATGTGACACCAGCGAAGTGGGACGGGTGAATGAGATGTTGAGGGCGAGAAAGGCCCGGCTGGTGCCAGGCAGACGCACCGCAATTGACGGAGACTGTGCGGCTGCGAGCAAGTCCCGGCGACAGTGCCGACTTGCCGCTCTTCAGCACGGCGGTGGACTTGATGCGCTGCATCTTCCCAGCCTTCACAAGCGCCTGGATCTCCATCACTATGCTGCGGTCATCAGGATATAGCCGCCTGCACACACCACGCCAGCACATTCATGACCTGTGATTCCTGCATGTAGTCTGACTCCCTGTACTGACATATTGGTGAACTTATTGATTTTGAGCCGGACTCTCAATTTATCTTTGAGATAGGCCATGCTACAAGGCACAAGAGAGAGATGGGACAATTTCAGAGAGGCCACACCTGCATGCCTGGCGGATGAAGAAGCCAGGAAGGACGCAGGCAAAGGGCGTGACAAGAACGATCAGCCAGAAGACTGGAGCTGGAGCCAGGACCTCCACAAACAAGTGGTAGACGGCTTGTGACAGGGACAGCGGAAACAGACCATACAACAAAAGATACAAAAACCACACACCTGCCGCCACACATTGCACACAGAGATCAGATTCAAACTCCTGCATGCATCTTGATCATGAGCTGTGCCAGGCAAGGACAATGAAACGGCAGTGGAGTTTTTGGAGATGTGAGAGGGCACTTACAGACACTGAACCAAATGGACAGATGATGGAGAGGCGTCCAGTGATCCAAGATGGAAGCAATCTCCAGATGGACAGTGACCACCACAACAGTGAACAGAATGCTGCCAACCTGCACATCAGCATTACGCCATCAGTTGGTGGACATGAAAACACATGATGCTTAGATGCTCTCCTGAGGGGAAAGAATCTATGCCATAAAAAGCTAGACTCACCTCCCAGTGGGTGAAGGTTGTTCCGGAGCTGCGATCGGCATAAATGGACTGCGTGGCAAACATGACCATGACAAACATGACTGCCGCCTGGAAAATGGCATTGATGACCCAGCCCGCCAGCGCCATCGGCCTGAAATACAGGTTCCTCGGGCCTGCCTGGTACAGCCCTGCCAGGGTGACAGCAATAGTCAGCATGCAGCTTTTCTAGAGTAGTAAATCTTAAGCCACCGTGTCTCCAAAGCCCATGCAGCAAGAGAGCAGCCTTTGGTGGCTGCTCATGAAATGAAAGATGAGCAGGATTGCACCTGGGTAGAGCCGGCTCATCTCGCGGTCCACGTCTTGGTCAAACATGCCAATGATGAGTGGTGGCAAGACCGTGAAGATGACGTTGTACAGAGACATGTAGAAATCTGCGGCCGCCAAGCAATTGTCAGCACCCACCCATCACAGGCTGCTTCATAATTTTCATAGGCGTGATAGACAAAGCCTGTCTTCCAGCATGCCTGCCTTGAATGTTGTGTGATAGGTTGTCCCACATAGAGGTCATCTGGTTCCTTAATAGCCATGAAAACCATCTGGCCTGTGTCTTGGTGTAAGTAAGGGTGTTTTAGATGAGGATTGGCGCACCGTTGTAGATGATTTGACCGGAGAAGAAGCAGAGGGCGTTGTAGAAGAAGATGGTGAGGCCGAAGAGCAGGTTCTTGTAGAAGAAGTAGGACACCATTCGCGCGATGCGCAGGTAGGACCAGCGCCCGTGCACCAGGAGCAGCGGCTCCAGGAACCGGAACTGTGCTATTGCGAAATCGCTGCTCATCACTGCCTGCATCCCCTCTTGCCCGCTGATGCCCACGCCTGCAGCAGTGTCATCCAGAAACTTTAACGTTTTCTGTCAGCTGTGATTGGATTTATTGAGCTGCGCCATGTGACATGATGGATGCAAAATCCCAACAGGGTCATCTAGGGATTTAAGCTTATTTGTTACATATGATTGCACTTCTTGAAGTGCGCCTCATGTGACCTTATGCATGCAGGATCCCACAGCTGAGCACTGGAGCTTGTTAGCATTTGGTCTGGTAAGACATATTCTTCGGGTAAAGAGACTGAGGTGGGCACGTCCTGGGAGCGATCATTGGACACTTGGAACACAGCTGGGTACTGGTGACTGCGAGGGAAAATGCTCACCTATGTGTGCCTCCTGGATCATGCCCACATCGTTGGCCCCGTCGCCGATGCCGAGGGTGGTGTCGCCGGTGCTCTTGACGAGCGCGGTCACCTGCGCCTTCTGCTTCGGCGACACGCGGCAGCACACCACCGCTGCACACGCCTGGCCCACCTGCGCATGCCACCTCTGCGTCTTAGTCCCGCCCGAAAGGCTTCAATGTAAGGCATGCATGCTTGACTTGACTGGGCTTGAAGGCCTGACCTCCTTTGTTAGAGTAATCATCCAAGAGGTGAGAGGCAACTTAGGGAAAAGCGATTGATTCTCACAGCATTGCTCACTGCTCCTGCCGAAAGAGGCAAGGTGCGTCCGCAAACAAGCTGCAGGTAAAGGATGCTAACTTTGCTGGACTCGCCAGATCAAAGAAAGATTCAATCAAGAGCAATATTGAGAGTTGACTCTTGGCTCTGGCTTGATGGGTACAGTTCACAAGTAGGCAGGATGAGTCACTGATTGCTAAGAGGGGCAGGCCATTAGTCACCGCGAGGAGGGCGTCCCGGGTGTCGCCGGCCAGCGCGTGCACGAGGGCCTTGCCGTCGATAATGAGGGCGTTGCCTCCGTCGCTGCCGCCGCTGCTGTTCCGCGCCATGTGCCGCAGCGCGTCGTTCAGCTGCTCGCGCACCGCTATTGCCGCCAGCGCATCAGCCTCCTCAAAACGCCCCTCATCCTCCAGTGCATTCCCCTGTGCAGATGTTCAGTTCAGCTCACACAGCAAACTTATAGCCTTTTCCCTGACAGGGAACTGAAGGTTCCTTCAGGTCGTCCTGCCCATTATCTTAAGTCACGCATGCATGCATGTCCTCAAGCGGCAGAAACCAAAGTAATATAGGAAATATGAAAGCCGGCGGACCTCCTTTGTGGAGGCTGTCACAATGTACTGTGCCATCTCTGTGCGCAGCAGGCTGCAGGCGAACCCAATGTTAATCGCCGTCTCCTGCGCGCCCCCAACACATATTGATCGGCAGGCACAAGGACCTCTGCACTATTCTCACCCAACACAACTCTGTGCACTGGTCACAAATGGTCCAAAGCAGCACACCAGCAAAATGTTTTCATGCAATCTGCTTCTCACACCAGAATGTTGATTTCCGCGGAGTCTTCTTTGCACATTGGAATATTCATATTCGCGATCTTGTCAGGACATGAGGAAGTCCTCTGAGCACCTGCTTGTCGCCAGTGAGGACCCAGATGCGGATGCCGGCAGCTGCCAGGCGCTCGATGCATTCTGGGACGCCCTCCTGCAGCTTGTCCTCGATCGCGGTGCAGCCCAGCAGCTGCAGCCGCTTCTCTATGTCCTCCGCCACCGCCGCCAGCTTCTCCTCGCGCCCGTGCAGCGCCGTCTTTGCCGCATAGTACTTCACCTGCCACCTGCAATTGTAATTCCCCCTCTTTAGCATGACATGTATATTCATCTCAACTCAACTCCCCAAGCTTGATCATTATATTACGCACTATCCTGATAGGAGGACAGGTGCGTCCGCAGGCAAGCTGCAGGTAAAGGCTGTGCATGTCCTGTCCCTTGTAGCACTTGCCAGACCCAAGCAAGACACAATCAATCATGGGCATGGTGCTCAGATTTTATGCAGCCCCCCGCCAGCTGGGGCCAAATTTTTTGCCAACATGGCATCTTTGTCTCCAGGCACTTCATGCACGCCTAAAACCAAGGGCAAATGTACCGCTTTGCAGCTGTGGGCCGCTTGCTCTTTGTGGAGCATTTTAGTACTGTACACAATGCACAAGCAAGCAGCAGCAGAGTGGCTCACGCGTCATAGGCGACAGGGTCGAGCTCGACGCAGGAGAGGCAGAGTGTGCGCAGGCCGGCCTCGCCATACATCTCCATGTGCTCGCGCGTTATCTGCTTCAGCGCCGTGTTCAGCTTGTTGTTCTGCTCCAGCCGCTCATATATCACCGTGTCAGCACCCTGCATGCATTCACCAATTACAATTATTATCGCAGCCTGTTCCTGCCACGAGGCAAGGTGCGTCTGCAGACAATAACAACTGTAATGGCCATCACAGACCTACTAGATGGGCCCTGGCGAAAGCCATGCACAGGAGACTTGCATGAAAAGGTCGTGCTGATCAACAGCCATGTCCCCTTTCAACAGATAGAACATCAGAGGTACATATGCTGCAAGTTTGAGGCAGGTGCAGGAGGTGACGGGGCACCTAGCAACAGGGGCTCAGGATGAACTGTATCAGTGACCTTTCCTGGAGCCCACTGTTTATTGGGTGCGAGGTGTGACTCACCCTGATCAATCACTTATAAATCTTGCAATAGAAACGGCTGCAGGTGAGCTGTGTCACACCTTGCAGTAGAGCATGATGTTGCCGGTGGGCGTGCGGCAGATGACGCTCATGCGCTTGCGGGTGGAGTCAAACTCCAGGATGTTCAGAATCTCATATTCCACTTCTACGATGGCGTCCCCGTCCGGCTCTCGCACCAGAACAGAGGTGTGGTTGCGTCGGTGGAAGAAGAAGCCAAACGCCTTGCCCGCCGCCACAAGCGCCGCCTCGTCCGGCGACTCCGCCTGGTACTTTATGCCCTCCGGGTCCTCCGGGCCTGCCATTCAGCGGCAGTACAGCAGGAAATCACCAGAAGTCAAACTTTAAGATTTAGTTGATTGCTTATGAAACCGTTGCTGAACTGTCAAAATCTTTAATATGGACCTGCGTGCTCTCTCCTCTCCAGCTCTGGTCACCCTGGTCTAACAATGTGTCCTCGGATTCACGGTCACGAAGTGGTGGACAAGCACCTATTTCAGCAGCGCCAGATCCATAAAAAGGGTTTGTAGATGAGACAGAGAGCAGGGCTGAGAAGACGCAGGCATCAGTGTCCCATGGCTCCAACATGGAGACGAGGGTGTGCAAGAGGCAATGGGTAGCGCTGAAGGGAAGAGCGCACACCATCGGGGATGACGGTGTGACAGACGGCGAGCACGCGGAAGAACTCGCGGATGACGTCCGGCCGCGCCTCGTCGCGCCAGGCCCCTCCCAGCAGCCGCTTGTCATAAAAGTTGAAGGAGGGTGCGCGCCAGTGCTGCGCGGCCGTCGCGTCCGCCGCCACTGGGACGGCCAGCCCGTTACGGCGCGCAGCCGCCCGCTCAATCTCCGTAACGCCCGTTCCGTAGCTCACCCCCGCGATGGAGCACTTGAAGAACTCCATCTCGTTGCGCGTCAGCGTGCCTGCATGCAAGCGGTGGCTGATTGCTGCAGGATGAGAAGCACAGGCACGGCACCAGTATGCAATAAATTTCACAATTGCCAAGGGCAGCCAAACAATGCATGCATGAGCAGGTTCCTCGCATGTGAGCGCAGCTGGGTGCTACCATTCTACTAGCCCCAGGATGAAGCGCTGGGCAACAGCTTCACAGCTTCTGATTGCGTTCTGCTGATCTGTAAGGACATGTTGATGAATGCATGATGATGCTTGTGCAGCAAGCAGAAGTGTGGGTCTGGATTAGAAATTGAGTTGGGGTGCACCTGTCTTGTCGGACAGGATGGTGTTGACCATGCCCAGCTCCTCGTTGAGGTTTGAGGTGCGCGCCAGAGCAGGCGTGTCCGTCTCCTCATGGTACATCGACTGATCCCTGTTTATGAACACCAGCGCCTGCGCCCGGCACACGATGATTCTTCTTCATCTGCCAATTCCAAAGTCACAAACAATCCATGTGCAAAGCTCTGCATGATCTGCATGGCACATAGCACATAGAGGCATCATTTGCGCATCATGTTGAGAGGATGCAGCACAGGCGCCACATGCCGGCAGGGGCTTTAAAATGGATATTGGATCGTGGTTGAATTAGAGGCCCCTATGGGTTGCATGGAAAGGGGTCAGCGGCCCACCTGGACAACTTTGACCATCTCCAGGGAGACGTAGAGGGAGATGGGGATGAGGTAGCCATACAGCACAAAGGAGGTGACAAAGGCATACACCCCGCTCAGCACCGCCTTGTTGGGGTTGAACGCAGTGGGGGCAGCCTCGGGGGCGATGTACCACATCTGCGGTGAAATATTCTTCGTCCACAGTGCAAAGAGCGTAGCGCCCACCAGGCACATGGCGAACAGCAGGGCGAACATGAGCAGGATCATTTTGTCCATCTGGTGCTCTATGCGGCTGCGCTTCGAGGGCGGCAGCGTTGCATTCTTCATCACCTGCTCAATCGACACATGACAAATCCTTTAATTAAGAGTTTAAAAAAAAGAGGAATGCAGACATCAAAGCAGAGCGAGTGCCGTGGAGTATAGATTCCTAAAATTATCCTTGCTTGCTCAGTGTTGCTTCCAAATGAGTCCAGTGGCAACGGCACCACATTGCATGCAGCCTTTGGCATAGTGCCGATCACTGAACAACGTGACTTTGCGCAAATCCTTGGTCAGCATCGCTTCATTGCTTCAAGTATGAGGGGTCCCACAGGAATTGGGAAATAGCAGCAGGGGGTGTGCATGCCTTGGTTTCATGCCCTGCAAAAATGACAACGCCCAGGATGCTCTTGGTGTTGCGCAGGCTGGATCCGCGCAGCAGCAGGCATGCGGGGGACAGCGCCAGCGGCCCAGATTTGGCGATGTGGTCCCTCTGGAGCACCAGGTTGCCTGTAAAGGTGTACAGCGATGCATTGGGCTGCTCGCAGTGGATCTCCCCCTGCGACATATGCACACCTGCCGTCTCAGCCCTCCACGCACCCCTCAAAAAGCCGTGCATGCAAACAGTCGTATCTTGAAATCCTTGGCTTCTGCACTTCTGCTTGCATGTCTGCCTGGCAGGTTTTCTGGCAGTGACGGTAGCTTTTCCACTGATCCTGTTGCATGTGCCGTAAGCGGGTTATCACTCTTTTGTGCTCCTGCCAAGTGTGAAATTGTGCGGCTGCAGGCACCTTGAAGGCGGCAATGTTGTTGGAAGTGAGGCCTTTGGTCTGATCTAGCGCCTTTTTGATCTTCAGGTTGCTCTCCCCGTCCAGGTTGACAGTCTCCACATAGGCAATGCCGTCATCATTGGTGGACGACAACAGGAGCAGGTCAGCAGGAAAGAAGCTGTCCTTCTCCACCTTGATCACATCCCCAACCTGCAAACGAGGTATTGAATGCAACCGTCAATTCTGCAGCTCATTCTGCTGGATCATACACTGAGCACAAGCAGTCTTGAACAGGACTCCATGTTCTCTTCTTGATCAAATTGTCAAGATGATCTGCAGTACACGGGTGCCAGCAGCGCACCAAAATGTCTCGCCATTGTCTTCGTTCCCATGCACCGGTGACTGGGTTGAAGACCAGAATGCCTCTCTTGTTCACTTCTCTGTCCGCCTGAAAGCGGTGGAAGTCCTCCAGAGCCTCCTTTGCCATGGACACACCCAGCACCAAAGCCAGGGGCAAGAAGGTGGTGATGGGCCTGCATGGCAGAGCAGATAAGACAACTAGGCGTGCATGCTAGTGGATGCTAGATGAGGAAGCATAGATTCCATCAGGCTGATCTGCATACCTGACAGGACTGAGGGATGTGCATGAGATCGCCGCAACGAGGGTGAAATAGACGTTTGCAATTCGTCTGCAGGAGACACCACAGTGCTTCAGAACAATCTGCCGTGCTGCGATTGGAAGGAGCTTAAATAAATCACATCAGATTGCTAAATAAGGAAAACTCAAGTGACTAAAAGAGGTGGCTCCCACCTGAACTGCTCAAAAAGTGCCTTTGGGAAATAAGTGAATACATTGTACTTCGTGGTGGACACATAATTTCCTTTATACTCATTGATTTTTTGCCCCGTATTGACATTCAGAACTCGTGGCTGATTGGGTGGTGGTTTCATATGCGGCTTGACGGGAATCATCGGGAAAGATCGTACTGCTCGCCTCCGGATAGAACATAACCCGCGGGATAAACTCACATGCTAAGTACTCAGGAGTATTAACACGTGTGATCCTGGTAGTCAAACTAGTAATCGGACACTTCGCAGCATGCTACAGCTACCAGTGTTATCTGGAGGGATGCCGGGTCAAGATATGATTCTGCGACTATTACTCGGACAAGACCCAAGCACTGCGAATCATGATCCGTTCAGAACACACTGAGGACATACATAGTAATCAAAGGATGAAGGAGAAGAATACGAACAGGCAGCTCCAGGTTACAATTCGGAGTGTAACCGCCAAGGGAGGGAACACCGCATGGCAGACCGGTTTGGAATTATTTTATGAAAGGATGAAGAGAATGTGGTGATGACTTCTCTTTCGTCTCTTAAAGGATGGAGGCTGGGTAACAGGGAGCGACACCTAGCATGCAGCAGCTTTTGTTTGCATGCTGCAATATGCTTTCTAAACGTTTGCAGCCGCTGGCCGCCAGCGGCGGCCCGCGGGTGCGCAGGCAGCGTGCATTCTACAGCGGTACGAAATATCTGAATTTGTTTTTCAGACACCTGATTTGTTCATCTTAGGAGAGTGCTGAGAGTCACAAAAGCACTAGACAGGCCAGGAGAGCGCCGAATGAGCCCTAGAACACCCAATAAACTTGAAAGCACGCCAGACACACTGCCAGAGTGCACCTCCACTAAAGCATTGGTTACGGCAATCAGGTGTGCGCTGATCAAATGATACAAGAGTACAAGCACACTTCAGGTCCCCATGGGGAAGTGTGCCACGACATTGATTCTGCCATGGCATGCCAGCAATGTACAATTAGCCAAGACCGCGCAGCAAGCACCAGCGCTAGCCAACACCAGGGAGGCCGAGACTGATATCCAAGTTGACTAATCCATGAGCTGACCATTTTCCATGTCAAGACCATTCTGGTTAGATTCAACTGCCTGCACAACACAGCCGTCACTGGTGCTGTGCCAGTTTCCAAGGGATGCAAGATTCTGCAGCTAAAACAAGCAAAGATCTCTCTCTGAAAAAAATTGACGTTTTCTTGCTCGCCACTCACTGGGAGCATTGTAGCTGTCAAAGGCCAACTGCTGGGACACTACACATCCAAATGGAACACACGACTGTCTTGTAAGCAAATGAGGCTCTGCTGCAAAACAGCTTGCTGTGCTGAGCTGCACAAGGTTACTGTATGGGTGCTGCAGGAATTAAAGGTGACTGACCTGATGCTTGTCGTATTCTCCTTGGAAGTATGATTCTGCTGAAAAGTTGAGCTTTGTCTTAGGGCACCTCATCTTCATGACAGCCACATCACGAGCCCTGGCTGCCTCCAGGTCGTCATTGAAATAGCCAACATGTTTTGGCCCCTTGCTTACTGCAGCACACCAGCACGATCAAGCTCAGGTATCACACTCGTGGGTGGAAAGGCAGCCTGAGGAAGGATTCCTAGGCTAAGCGTGCATCTTATGTGGGCATTGATGATCTTGCTATTATCTCGATGCATTAAACGAAGGTAGTGTGGATCCTTACCGATGTTCATGGTCGCTCGCCACCGCTTGTTTCCTTTGTGCCAGCACACTCCAATATATTTGGAGACTTTGCGACCCTTGACCTTGGTACCTGTGCAGACATGTGGTCTGTATCAGAATCCTATTGCTGCGTGAATGCATCCGATAGATGCAATGCAAGAGCAGCATTGCTGATTGTGGCTTTAAGGCTTCTACACAGTTCACCATGTCGATGCCAAAAGATGGCTAAGATTCAGCTGGTACCTGAGCGCTTGCCGCCCTTCGGTTTCTTTTTTGTCATCGCGATCAGAGTCCTTCGTGCTGCCTCTCAGCGATCTGTGCTTGGTAATGCAGATCGCTGGCTGTCCGCTGGGGATTCATGGACCATCTGGGGAGATCAGGAACGCCATGGTATGGGCTCTGCAGCAGGTGCAGACTCATGTCCAAGACAAGCGTAATGTACACCCATAAGCATCTAGCATATATTATTGTTTTCCTTATGAGTCCTCAGGAACTGTTCGCCTAGACCGCTTTCCTGAAAGCACAATATATGCGCGATTGCAGAAGTCATTGTGAAGCGATCCACGTCGGAAGCTTTTGTCGCTTTGTTGAAACCACGATTTGCCATGAAAAGATGAATAGATTCGGGAGCATCCGATGGTGAAAATTTGACGCGCTACAGAAGCGGGTGTAGAGTTGACTGATGTACATCTTAGTCCACCTGCGCTGCTCAGCGCAGTGATACCAATTGGTGAAATGGGTTCAGATCGCAATGGAAATAGCAGCTTTTGGGATGACCCTGAAGAGGGGTCGAATGCAAGCTCAAAAAACGTTGCTCTGCACCCCAATGGAAGTGCTCAAACACTGAGGAACAGAGCTGATGGCATTCGGACGGATTTGACTGCAGAAGCAAGTCAAAGTGCTGATGTGACGCGATTTGGAAGTAACGACGGAGCTTCTTCATCTCAGCATGTGAGAAGTCCCATGAACTGTTAAATGGCTTATTGAACGCTTATACAGGTGCTCTATCTAATGATATGCTTCTTGAAATGAAGCGAGATTGACCAACTTGCCATACACATGCAGGAGCCAAGCTCAACAGATCATCCCAGCCGAAATGAGGAGTCAGTGCCCCTTAGGCAGGGCGAAATGAGCACGGAAGATGATCATGCATCGCATAATTTTCATGCCATGGAGATGGAGTTGCCTGCAGCAGCAAGGGGTACAAGCGAATTCAGGTGGCAATTAGATTCATGGCACCCTTGCAGATTCTGTGTCAAATTACTCAGGGGACGCATATTTCCAACATTCCACCCCATGCTCTGCAGGAGTGTTTTCATGGAGCAAAGAAAGCGAGCCCGGCGGGCAACCAGCATATGCCTGAATTTTGCAATGGTCTTCGAGCGAGCAGACGAAGTCATCCTACCAGCAATGTACAATTTTGTGGCCCAGTCGTTTCAGGCCACCCCGACTCAGCTTGCGACAATCACCCTCAGCAGAGCGCTCGTGCAAGCTCTTGCCTCCCCTCTTGGTGGTCTGTTGGGTGAGTGCTTTCCCATTGCAAAGACGTGCCTTCAAGTTCATTGTTACACACTGGGCTCACAAAGACAGGCGCCACAGATGATGTCCTGATTGTCTGGTAATGCAGGGCACTGGTACAACAGGGTGTGGGTGATCACTGTTGGGTGCATGATATGGGGCTTGATGACCCTTGGCTTCAGCCTGTCATCCAATTTGATCACGGCCATCTGCTTCTGGGCAGTCAATGGGCTTGGTCTGGCCTTGGTTATCCCAAATGTTCAGGTGAAGATCATGTTGCACCATTCCTGCCATGATGCATACCGTATGCAGAAAATTGCTTTCCGAGGATCACCTGGAGTTTTGTCAACAAGGATGCTGCATAGAAATTGGAGGTTTGCTGCTGCTTGATGCAGAGTGTGACAGCTGATTTCTACGAGGAGGAGCACAGGGGCAGAGCATTTGGGACTCTGCATTTGACCTCAGCAGCAGGCGCAGCCCTGGGTGGGCTATATGCTACAAACATGGGTGAGTGTGCGTGTAAACACAGGGTCCCTTGCACTGTAATTTGTCAGCATATTGCTGGGATGATCCAGTGTGCAAGCATAGCAGCAATATGGCTGATGAGAGCAACACCTGCAGGGGCGACCCACCTCAGTCAATTTGAGGGGTGGCGGCTGGCATTCTCAATACTGGGCTTCATAAGCCTGGCGATTGGGCTTGCAAACTTTGCATTCTCCAAGGATCCGCGAGTCTTCGATGGTCATCCACCCTCTGCCACGCAGCCTGGAAGGCAAAGCGGCCTGAAAATGTTCATGGCAGCTCTGAAAGACATCAAGTCGGTCATCACAGTTCCCACCTTTGCGATCATCATTACACAGGTCAGTATCTACATGACCATGACAAACCTGACAGGTTTCTTGACCAAATATCTCTGCAGCGGGATAACGACAACATGGTGCCTTGGAACAAGGAATGTAGCTGCTGTGTGCAATGTTGCAGGGAATCATCGGAAATGTGCCTGGCATGTCGCTTGCCTTTCTCACGCTGTACCTTCAGCTGCTGGAGGTTTCAAATTTCAAGGCCAGCCTGCTGGTGTCGCTGATGATGCTGGCACATGCTGGAGGAGGGCAGTTTGGAGGCTGGCTAGGCGATGTGGCTTCTCGGTGGCTGCCAAATGCTGGTCGCATCATCGTTTGCCAAGTCAGCGTAGTAGCAGGTGCGAGACTTTTTGCCTGCCGTTTGGGCATCACAATGCAGTAATTTTTAGATTGAAGGATTCTTTGTGCAGCACCGTTCTGTTGTCCTCAGGTGCTATCATGACGGCCACCATATTGAAAGGTCTGCCACACGAGAATGCTTCTGCGTTCTTTGCCGCCTATGTTGCGGTGTTCATGGCAAACGGCGCGCTCAATGCTTGGCCAGCTCCGGCCTGCAACAATCCCATTTTTGCAGGTTAATACTCATCATGCATGCCATGCACGCCTTCCTGCTTGGCACTGAATTCTGAACACCATTGACATCTTCATATTTGGACAATAAGCTTTCAAGAGGCATGGCTTTGCTATTTTGACCAGAATTCTTTCCACATGTGCCAATGTGTTCCTGCAGAGATTGTGCCAGCACGGCTGCGGACCTTCATCTATGCATTTGATCGCTCTTTCGAGATGGCTGTTGCGGCCTGTGCAGCCCCAGTCGTCGGAAAGCTGGCCGAGTCAGTGTTTGGGTTTGAGGTGCATTCCTGTTCTCTCTCCTTCGCCTGGCTTATTGTCATGCGAAGGCGCCTCGGCCACTGCATCCAGCTCTGCAAAATGCATGGGCTCGATTTGTTTGGAGCGCCACCAAAGCAGTGCAGAGAGCGTTGATATTATGGGCGACACCATGTAATATAAAAGCGTCACGAGGCAAGCAGGAGGCAAAAGGGAACAACAAAAGCTTTGTCTTGCATTCTGGAAATTCCTGCTTGCAGGCATGCACTTCATGGTGGGGGAGGATGTGCTGCGCTTCCACAGCTGAGCCTGGTAGCCCCGTCAAGCAGATTACCCCATTGCTGATGACACAATGATGATGTCCTTAAAGGTGCTTTGGCACACAGGGAACGGCGGCCAGCACAGGGGACGTTGCACATGACCTGCGCAAGGCGGAGTCTCTGAGCAATGCTATGCTGGTCATGACTACTGTGCCATGGGCGCTCTGCTGCGTCGCCTACTCTGGGCTGTACTGGACCTACCCCAGGCATGCCTCGGCACATGTCCAGTCTACTCCCGAATTGATGCCACCCCTTTGCAAATCCAATGTCTGTACTGAATCTGTCAGCCTTGCGTATAACCTCAATACACCGAACATTCTCCAACACCCATGCCGATAAGAAGACTTGAAGACCTTGCTTATTGCCTTAGCTAGTCGAAAGCTACTCAAGATCTTGCACTGTGTTGATGGGCAAGAGCTGCTGTGCAGGGACAAGGGGAAGGTCATTATTTCTGAGGGCCTACCAGATACGCGGAGAGGCCGTCTTGTGGAGAGGAATGGATTCCTGAGATTTGAGGAGAGTGGAGAGGGCCCGTCAAATGAGGGCTATGACAGCAAGTGGCAGCTGCTGCGCACCAGACCATCAGGAAGATGAAGTATGTTTTCGTCTGTAGTCTTCAGCAGTCGTTCTTCTCAGTTGCACTTGCTTGTAAACTTCTCTGAAGCATGGGCATGAGCATTGTGGGAACAGTCCAAGGAACCCCAAATTGAAGACTAGCCCCCCGGCTTGTCTCACAGAAGTATTCAAGGTGTACATTTCTACATGATTGCTGTACATTTCTACAGAATGACAGCGTGCTTGCTTGGGTGTCCTTCAAGGAAGAATAAGCTCAATGACAGAGTGCTGGTCGCCAGGTTGCTGGCTGACGGGGAAATGGCGTTGGCATGCATGCAGTGTTGTGATTGCTAATCAGGTTAGGCTGAGCTTGCCCTTGAAGGTATTCAAAGCTTTCATTCAGGCTTGTTGAGGGCATTCGGTGTAGCTGAAGTCAGAAAAAGTACCATGTGGGTACCCTCCGCCCCAGGGCTTCATTCATGGTCTTGAGCCTGAGTGGACATTCTCTCCATGCAAATGAACCTTCGGGCATGCATATGCATGCATGACTCACCGACATAGGATTAGACAATGATTAGGTCCACCTGCTTGTTTCAAACGACTCCTATTCTCACGTCTTTGCTGCCCTGCTTCTTCACATTCGCCGTTTGAGTTATGGCTCATGCACGAACACAGATGAGATGGCACCTCCTGTCTACCTTTGCGTTCAGTTTCGCAGCTGCAGGTGGGGTTCGAAGCGTAACACTCGACTGGGGTTGATTTAAGCCGTATCAAACTCTGGTGTGAACACAAATACTTTCGCATATGTCTCGACGTCTGGCTCCTCCTGTTACAGGTGTATTTGCAGGTCGGGTAGACACTGCAATTGAAAGCGTGCATAAGGACGAGCCCTTTGCGTACTTTTACTCCATTGCCGATGCCAGCACAGGCAACTCCACTGTGCTGTTCTTCTCTGACAGGAACGCTCACTGCATTCGGAAGTGGACTGAACAAGGTGGACCTAGCGAAAGCTTCAATCTCAGCCATACCCATCTGCAAGAAATCCATATTAAATTCAAAAGTGAATTTGGCAAGTTGGTTGAAAGATTTCAAGAGCACAGGAAGGACTTGCTGTTGCGGGACAGGTGGCCTGCAAGAATTTGCAGGAGCATGTGGCCATGAGGGTTTCAGGGACGCGAAAGGCTCAGCTGCACACTTTTTTACTCCAAAAGGGCTATGCATGAGTCCCAACGGGTTCCTCGCTGTGGCTGATAGCACCAATGCATGCATCAGGAAAGTCACGCTGGAAGGTATGCAAGAGCGTCAACCCACCGTTGCTTCTGTTCCATATATTATATTGACAGCGGAGATCAGGGATGGATTGTGCTTGTGATCAGGGGAGGTGACAACTCTGGCGGGGGAGTGTGGATTTCCTGGAGATGAGGACGGGGAAATGCACAGCGCGCTGTTTTCCAACGGCATTGAGGACGTCGCATGCCTCCCCAACTGCACAATACTTGTCACGGACCCCAGCTCCCGTGAAGTCAGGTCTATATCGCTTGATGAGCCATGCGCTCCTCCGCCTGATTCCCCAACCCCAAGTAAGCTGCTATCTGGAGCTGCTCTGTGAGCAATGCTTCATTCAGGCAAAGGAAGGCGTGCCATTTTGTGCGCTCCACTGAGATGCCGTTCAGATAAATTGTGCTGACTGCAGGAGAGAGGTCTGGTGGAATGGGAGTGGGTCAAGCTGCTGCAATTGGTGGGGTTGCTGGGATTGCTGCATGCCTGCTGGTCTGGCTCCTGGGTGTTGCCGGTGGGAACTGGATCAAGAAGCGAGTGGCTGCCAGGCGGGCGGCTGTGTGCTATGGCCTGGTGAGATTTCATGGCTGCATTTTCACTGGATTGATTTCTTTACCTCCACAAAGCTCTCCTATGACGGTGCTATACCTGACTGAACAGCGCTGACAGAGTCCACAAGTTCCCTAGAATGAGTCATGTTTGGCGAGTTGTGGCGTGGACCAACGAATTGACATCGGTGCATCTTGCTGTCGCACAGGTGGGTGACTCAGAAAACCGTGAACAATTCACCGGCACAGATGACAAGACAGCGACAATCAGCCAGGGACTTCTGGGGCACAAGACGAAAGCCGTTGGATCCAAGATGTTCCCTCTGCGCACGCATGGCGAGGATGACTCAGCGTACGGCTTCAACCTGGGCCGCAATCCGCCTGGCCCCTTGCTGCCTGACCTGCTCGACATCCCAGAGGAGCCAGAGGCGCCCTCTGATGCACTCCAGGGGACACATGCTGCTCATGCTGCGGCAGCCGGCACGCTGCACAGTGAAGACAGAGTGGAGGCTGCAGAGAGGGGCGCGGCGGACGGCAGCGCGCAGAGGCATTCGCATGATCCCTTTGAGGATCTGGGGGTGTGATGAGCGCAAGCTTCTATGGGCGCGCACTCGTGCACTTGACGCTGGGCTGCATGGTGTTGATTGACAGGCCTGCACATGCGTGAGACGAGGATAGAGATTGTGGGTTGATGAATGTTGACGGTGTATTGTGTAACTTATGGCATGAAGTAATAGAGCATGCTTTCTGTACCATGGCTATAATACTGAACAGCTGGTGCCCTACGGTGGTGTCTTGTCGGTCTATAGTCACCAATTTCGGTTAACAATTTTTGAAGCTTGAACATGACAACTGTTCACGGACGCCTGAATACATTGTTGCGCGTGTGCACTGCATGCATTTGACCACAAGCTTGCTGCCACAGTGATTGTCTGAGACATTTTGTCTCTTCCTCGATAAGATCTATTATGGATGACAGCAATTTGTAAAAGAGACATCACAGTAGATGTTGCATGAGGAAATCAGCAACCCAGCGGGCCATGGCAATGATGGGGGGAACAGTTGCCTATTCAGGTTACCCTGCTGAGCTGACTTTGACCGCCCAAGGCTCACTCGAAGAAGCGCCCTCAGCAGTTATGTGATCGTACATAAATTATCAATATGATCAGATATCCAATCTGAAGTATCACAATCTTTCCGTTGTGCTGTTTGCTGATGGTAGGCCTGGCTTGATTGTTGTTCAGAACACAACAGAACAAGATGGGTACCCCAACTTTGCAAGAGAACGCTGTGATGGCCTTCAAAGAATCATTGTTCCAACATCTAAAGGAGATCGGGGTCATCGGAGCCATGAAAGTAGGTGTATCCAGCAAATTTTGAGTAGAGTAAAGAGTGTACGTAAAATGGAAAAAAAGTGCTGATCAGGACAATGAATGACATACTCAAGATCCTGAAAACAAAGAAGGATCCTGGTCGCATGAATGAACGTTTTTGTGCAGACACAGCTGCACAGGCGCGTTTTAGAGAAGCTGCCTCAAAATGCAGAACTCCCCAGCTCTAAGCTGCAGCAGAAGGCACCAAGCGCATTTGGCTTTATCACTGACAATCTCATTGCAGAGTACCTGGCAGCCTCAAGGATGGAGGTCACTCTCAATGCCTTCCAGTCTGAGAGCAGCCTGAGAAGCACAAGACTCGGCAGCGCTCAGATTTTGCAGCTGCTGAACATCAAGCATGGCACATCCATTTGGGAAGCGTTAATCGCTCAGGGAGTCCATCTGCAGGATGCAAAAGGTAAGCATAGTCATCCATGCAGTGCATCACAGGAGGCCAGAGTCAAAACGTAATCTCTAAATTGCAAAAAACCTGCTGTGAATTGTGCAGGGACTCCCAACGGGTTGGCAGTTGCCCTTCTTGAGGCCATTGCGGTAGTGTCACTGCATGAGCAGACATGCATGGGAGCCTCACAGAAGATGACCAAGTATCAGGCATGTGACCGTAAACAAAATGACACAGTGCTTTGCATCATAGTGGGCACACACCTGGGCGTCATCGAGGTCATGCACGGTGTCAAGTAAGATACTGAGAGAGCAGCGAACATGTGCAGGATCCCATCCACTACAAATCAAATGGCATGCAGGATGCGGCTCTGGCAGGTTTGGCTTAAGCATTACATACTTCAGATTCTGAGCATTTTGCAGGAAATACTTGTTGCTGCTCAAGGCATTGTTTGACAAGTTTTTCTTTCGCCTCAGGACGTGATGCTGTTGACAAGTATGGAGAAGCACATCAAGGCTTAGTCGCAGACCTGCAAAAGCGGGCCAGGGTGAAGGAAGCAGCGGCCTGCAGATCTGAGGCTGCTCAGAGACGGTCTGCTGACGATGCAAACCTCGCCCTCGATGAGGTGCAGCACCTATCGACGATCCAGGAGCTACATGAGCAATTTCTACCTTTAAACTCCTTCATCCAGAGACAAGAATGGGCCCTGGATGCAAGTGTTGGTTTCAAGTGCAGGCAGTGGAAATTTTGGAGGCGTCCATGCGCGCATTGGAGGATCTGCGCTCGAGGTTTGCAGCCTCCCAGCGCACAGTGGGGCACCTGTCCAGGCAGCTGATCGCCGCGCAGCTGCATCAGCAGGCCAGCCCTGAGAGCGCCTTCTGCACTGCTGTGACCCTGGAAGCCCAGGAAGCCCAGCTGAGCCGGCACCAGACGTGCGCACCTGCCTTCCCACCCATGCACATATCCATATATAGATTGAGCACTGTTTCTTACAATCTTGATGCAGACACCATCAGAACCTCTTCAGCACTAGCAAAAAAAAATTCATGGCACACCAATACAGAAAGTAAGAATGTCCTAGCAGCATACGAGGACCAGCAGAAGCCTGATGGAGGTTGAGGTTGGAGCAGGGCTGCACGGGTGGAGCGGAGGGAGGAGGCGTTGCAGCAGAGGATCCTGGCGCTGAAGAGGAGTGTCTGCAGGCAGCGCGCAGCTGCGGTGCGACGCCTGGCATCAGCATCCGTTGCACCCGGGCGTCCCCCTTTGGCAGCTGTGTCCACGCTGTCAGCTTCATTTTTGTCAGGTGAGATGCTGTAGCATCTTCTGGTGATCTGCATGCTTGCCAGCAGTGCGGCACATCTTTGTGGAAATTTGCCATGCTTAGGTCATATTGAAATGGCAAGTTTAACATTGCGTTTGATCCTGTGCATTGCCACCAGGGGCTTGGAGGAGAGAGGATGGAAGTGAGACGGATCCTGACACTCGTGCTGAGAGCGCCTCCTCATCTCTGCGTGAAAGCTCATGCACAGATACTTCCTTGCTGCATTCTCTATGGCGTCACCCGTCATCTCCAGAGACATCTGAGCAAAGAATCTTCAAAGGTGGCACTTTTATCGGGACTCAGTGTGTTTCTGCTACATGCAAAGTTTTGGATCGCATGTGCTCAATTTCCGGATTCTTGCCTGCAATTATGCACGTCCAGGCTACTCAGCAGTGCTAATGACTACAAATCGCCTTTGCAGGCCACAAGACTGTCCAGCAACAGACATCAGCAGAGACAGGAGATGCATCTGTACAGATGCCTCACATGCAAGCCCAGGCGGCGGCCCCGTCATGTCCATCAGCACCATCAGCAATCGCTGAACAGGAGGACACCCGCTGCAGCGCTAGCCATGACAGCTGTGACACACAGGAGCCAGCTGACGATGTCGCAGCATCCCTCAACAAAGCTCGTGGAACCAGTGACCAGGATATATCTGGGACGGCTGCTGAAGCGCTTGATTGTGCAATGCCCGATCGTCTGCCAGGTGGCCTTGACAGAGCAGGGAGTGCAGCAGAGCGCTTCTCTGCCAAAGGCCTCCAGAATGAAAGCCCCCCAGTCGGCAGTGAAGCTTTGAGCTTGGACAGAACTGTGGCCTCCATATGTGACTTGCTGACTAACACGTCTCCTGACCCAACAAAGCCAGAGGAGCGGGCAGCAGTGAGGGAAGATAGCGCAGGTGAGGCAGCTTCTGACAGCCATTCTGACCATGCCCAGCATCTCAGGAACACAACAGCATTTGGCGGAGCTACGGAGCCTGTTAGCTGCCCTCAGAACGATGCAAATTCTGAGAGCGGCGACAGCAGGGCTGAGTCTGAGCACTTCACAAGCGATAGGGAGCATGAGATAGAGCAAGCAGTAACCAGCAGTCTGGAGGACCTTGGGAGTGAGAATGCTGGCTTTGACACAGAGCAAGAGGAAGCCCTCATGGCTGCGCTTGGACTTGATAGTTTTTCTGATGCAAGCATTGAAGAGGAAGACTTTTCTGATGCAAGCATTGAAGAGGAAGACTTTGGCAATAATGAGGAAGACTTTGGCAATAATGAGGAGAATGGCGATGGTGCATGACAACGCAAGACTAGTCTTGTATGTATGTAAGTTCTGATCAGCCTTCTAAAAATAGGGCAACACTTACATCTTCATAATTGCAAGATCAGATGGTGTTGCATCTGAGCACGAGATAGGCAATTGCAGATAAAATGAGTTGAGAAGGTTGCTAGCACTATTCAGTAGGAGGCTCCTAGTACTCAAAAACAGGCCAAGACAGATCAAGATTAATTGTTCCTCCTCCATGCATAAGGCTCTACTTGAAAATGGAATATCAAGCAATCTTAGGGGGAAAATGTGCAGTACGCTTCATTCAAGAAATCTCATCTTTTGTCCCATATATGTACTGTAGACCTCCAGGAAATTTTTCACTCATCCTAATGGTCCAGAGCGCAAGAATTGCTCCAGAGATGGTGCTTTTGGGTAGTGTACACTTCCTAGAGTAGGACAGGAGAGTCCCCTCACTACACATGACAAAAGTCTATGAGCAAAATTGGCACAAGCCTCAGCAACCACTTCATTTTAGAAGAGCTTGCATGGTCTAGAAATGTACATTGGCCTTGCATCGAGAATACATACATTGCTGCTTATCAGCATAATTCAAGCCCCGCGTCAAAAACTGCTTTGTCCCAGCTCTGAGGCCAGAACAAGAAACGTAGCAGCAGGTATTTACGGCTTGGAGGGCAGAGCTTCTTGGGCCTCCTCATCCTCCACCAGGGTCCAGTCATCAGAGCCATTGAGGGTGTGGTCCAGAGCAGTTGCTGGAGAGTGATCCTCTGCATGCTCCTCGCTCGTCACATAGCCTGCAGACCAGAAATTAAATGTCACTCCTGTGAAGTTGACTCAGGCATGCTTCATCTTCTCAGCTCAAAAGCATGAAGCGCACAACCTTCAAAACACTGGAAAAGGGATGCAGAGAGGCATACTTGCAGGCAGGACAGCCGCCTCATCAGCAGTCTCTGCCTCGTTGACGGACAGGGCTTCGCTGCCAGCCTGCACCCACTCCTCAAATGCCTTGTTCAGATCAAGCTGCCCAGAAGACAGCGTCTCGCCCACCGCCTTGCCATCACCCTGCATTTATGCAGCATACCATCTTCAGTGCCACGTTCTTGGTACGCTTGTACATTATATGGTAATGAACAGTAGCAGGAGCAATAAAGGCATGCGAGCGTCGGACAGTGACATTCATACCTCGACGGTGGCAGGGGTGTTGAAGTGACCAGCGTCCTGCCCAGAGTCATCCTCGGTGTTGCAGCGGCGGATGAGGCTGTCCAGCAGATCTGGCTCCGGCCCCTCAGAAGGCACCTCCCTGCACACCCAAGGCACAACTCATCATCAGATTGCGATTAAAGGAATGCCTGCAACCAAATGAGGCAACTTCATTGGTCCTGTGGTGTTTGCACAGGCATTAAAAAGTACAGTACACAGCCAGTGATTGGTGCAGAGCCTCACGCAGTGGTCAGGATGCTGTCAGTCTTCACGGCATCAGCCTGTGAGGGCATTCCATCCTCAGCAGGAGCCACAGGTGCTTCTTTGTCAGCCGCACGGCGATACTCCTGGTGGAAGGTTGGCGGGTGCACCTGCAAGTGCAACCAGCATTGTCAAAATGCAGAGGCAGAGCAATCTGGCTGTACAATTGCATGCAGCCGGGAAGCATGCATGGCATGTTCATGCGCAAATTACCTTGCCACAGGAGCACAGGAAGTCATCCTCATCAGAGTCGGTGAAGTCATTCCCATCCATGCCCCACTTGGCAAAGTCCACATAGCCCGATAGGGATGCTGCAGCAGTCTGGGCTGCCATAGCAGCAGACTGCGGTCCATTGATGACCCTGTACACAGAATGCCCACTCAGTTGCTGAACCCCAGACAAGAGCTGCAGAGAAAATTGCCTTTCTTAGCTCTCTTCCCTACAGATGTCATACGGACATACTTTCGCATCACAATAGTGTTGACAGAAGAATGGGCTTACTTGTCGAGGTTTGCAGCAGCAGCCTCTTTGGCACTACCGCCCTTCTGCTCATCAGAAGCATTGCCATAGATGGCGCTCAGGATGTCTTGGTGAGCTCCGTGCGCTTTCTTCTCTGAGGAGACCTGCTCTGGCGCCGGAGGGGCAATGTCCTCCGTGGCAGCAGCGACCAGGAAGTCACTGTCCGCCTGGCTTGGGAAGTTTGAGCGCTTGCGTGCTGGCGCCTTTACCTGCATATGAATCGCTTTAACATTTCAAAACTGCCGCCTGCATTTTCTCTGCCACAAGGTATTGAATGAGACATTGCATGCACGGTGGCTATGCTCTCACAATCTGCAACAAGAGTATCACGAGACATTCTTGACAAACACAGGATGAGGCGAGGTGTCACCTGGGCGGCATTCAGCTGCAGCTGGCGCCATGCAGCATACTCGACTTGGGGCCGGCCCTCGGAAGCCTCACTCTTGGGCGGCGTGGGACCAACCTGCAGCTGCGCAACGGGCGCACCCTTGACCGGCTCGGCTGCTGTCACGTCCTCAAAAGCCGTTTCGGTGTTCTTGGATGGAGACCGGTCCGCCAGATCCAGCACAGGGCCGTCCATGGGCAGAGACGACTCTGCAACAACCCACTACTCAATTTGGGCTTCAGGACTTGAAATCGAAGCAGGTCATCCAGAGACATCACAAGTCTCTCCGTTTGTAATTGAAGTGAAGCGAACCCAGGCTCGAGGTAAGCGTGACCTCAATAACAAGAGGGCCACAATACACACGAGGAGCATTGAGCTGGCGAGTACCGGGTGAGTGAGAGAACTCCTCGGCGGCATCCTCGTAGTGCACATCCTCCACCATGCCGTCGACGGACTCGGCGATGATTGACTGGGCGTCCCAGGCGTGGGCCTCAGACTCGGGGGCGGCGCCGGGCAGCAGCATGGAGGTGCGGTGCTGCATGGCAGCGCAGGTGTCCAGCAGCGCATTCAGCGTGGCCAGGTGCCGCTGCACTGTGGCCAGCCCTGCCTGCCGCGCCTCCTCACCTGCCATCCCACCACTCATCTCAATCACTGTTTGCAACCTCAGGACATGCCAAAGCATTGCGATCTGAATCACGCAAATGCAGCAAATGACACCCATCGCATGTCAAGGGAAATGCGGAACATCCACAACTGATCCGGGACACGAAACATTGCTGTGAAAAATTAACTCAATGCACAGATGTCAAAGTGGCACCATGAACACACTCCTGACATAGAATAGCATGCGCACCCTTCTTGGAGGTGTCCAGGGCGTTGAGCATGGCATCCGTGTAGCGCTGGCCGTACTCCACGATCTGGCTGCGCGCCTCCACCAGGCGGGCGGCCAGGTACTGGTGCACGAACGCGCGCACGTGCTTCACAGACGTCTCCACCGTGTCGTCCACCAGCTTCATGAAGTAGTCCTGGAGCCGTGCACACGACCAGTCACAACATGCAATCTCATTCTCATCATCTCATGGGTCCCCCACTTGGCTGAATTCAGAGATCGTTTATGAGCCATTGCTCACAGTCAGACAAGGGGTAAAGGCCAAAGTGCATTGCAGTGTGACGCACCATGATCTGATCCGGTTTTAGTTCGAAGACGGTCTCCTTGTACGACTCGGTGGTGGTGCGGGAGGTTGGGCGGCCCACGTAGTACTCGCTGAAGCGGCACAGCCCAATTCGGCGGCGGCGCTTCTCCCACACCACAAACTCCTCCTGCCCCTCCCTCGTGCGCTCTACCTCGCGCGGCTCAATCGCTGCGCCATGCACCCAAATCAATCAAGCTTCTGACCCAGCAAAAACTACCATTGCTCCAGTGCCTTCCAGAATAATTGACGACATCCGCTAAAGCATCTTCTTCAGCAGATTGAGAGGATAGTTACCTGTGTCGAAGAGGTCCTGCAGGTCGGAGTGGAACTGCTGGGCCGTGGGGGGGTCCAGGTGGAGGGCGGCAGGCTCCAACTGCACCTCCAGGGCCTCCCCCACGGCAACCTCCACGCGCTGCGTCAGGCGCTTCAGGTGGCGGTTCAGCAGCCGGAACATCGCCTGCTGCCGCTCGTTCGTGGCCGCCTCCAGCGCATGCCAGAAGTCGCGCACCTGCAGCCCCGCAACTATTGTTTAAAATCTGTTCATGCATGGCTGCTCCCTACACTCACCAAGTTTACATGCAGCCCTGCTGCAGCTGCTCAATGCACAGATCATCTCCCGTACGCAGCCAGATGCAAGCGGAAGGAAGATACTGGAAGGGACAGAGACTGAGAAGGAGGCATTTATGGGACGGTGCACACCTCGGCATCGATGGTGGCATGGATGTCATTGTGCAGGTCGTGCAGGGGCAGGGTGAGCTCGTCCCGGGCGGCAGAGCCCTGAGCAGCGGCGCGCGCCCAGAAACGGGCAGCCTTGTCAAAGGCGGCGTGCCAGCGGCCGGCCAGGGCGTCCCTCAGAGCAGGCCGCGCACCAGAGGAGGGGGTGGAGTCCAGCACTATCTTGACTTTCTCAAATAAATCCTCCTTTAACGCCTGCATCTTTCCCCGCACCTGAACAACAGCATATCGTGTTAATGGAACTTCCTGCATATTAGTCTCCTCTGGTGCATGTAAGGACATGGCCAGACATTTGTACCCTCTCCATGTCAGGCATGTTGCATAGAACATGAGAGTCTTTGCATGAACCTCACCTCGTCCACAACTTCCTGCTCGATGTGGTCAGCCTCCTGCTGGACGCTGTCAAATTGCGTCAGGACATCCTCAAGCTCATTCTGCAGCTTCTCGGCCTCCTCCTGCAGCGTCTGCACGTCCTGCTGCAGCGCTGCATTCGTGGCCGTGGCCACATTGCGCACCTGCGGCATGCATGCTTGTGAGCTGTGAACGATGCATCAGACACAGGAGCTTATGACCAATGCCCATATAACTTGGGAGAAGGGAGATAAACATGAGAAGATGTGCAGTACCTGGTGCAGGAGGCGGGAGGTGTCATCCAGGACAGAGAGGAGCTTGAGGCTGCCGCTGTGGCTGTACAGGAAGCCGAGCACCTTGCTCTCCAGCTGCTCCAGGCCAGACTCTGCCAGCATTTCCTTGGCAGCTGCCACGTACTCCTCAGCAGGGGTGCTCTGTGCCCTGCGGCTCCCGAATGCCAGCTTGCCAAAGCGCATCCGCTCCTCGCTGCCCGCCTTGTTGCGCAGTATCAGACGCGACAGCATGGCATCTTGCGCAGACAGCAGCAGAACCTGCGGGCAGGTCACTCCACTTAGATGTCCATCCATCACCGCCTAAATGTGCGCTCAAGGACATTGCGGACGACTTCGGTGTACAACAACAGTGGCAAGCTGGGATGAGAGGTCACCTGGTCCGAGGAAAGCCGGAAGCCCTCAGACGCCAGCTGCTTTGTGACCAGGTCAGCCACATACTCCTTGATCTCCTCCGGTTCCAGGCCCTCACTGGTGTGCATGAGGTCCACCTTGTTGACCACAAAGAAAAGGCGCTGCGAAAGCCTCGCCACCAGCTGAGGATTGATGTCCTGCGCAACGGAGGACACTTCTACATGAGAGGCATGCATTTGTGCATGTATCCTGTGTCCCAACCCTGAGCATGATCGAGGTATGCATGCACCCACATTGGCCGAAGATTGTGCATAAGAAATATCAAAGGCAACACACGCACCTTGAGTTTCGTCAGAAGGTCTGCTTCCTCTTGCGTCTTCAGCTTGGTGTAGTCAAGGATGTAGATGACAGCATCAACGCTGTCCAGCAGGCGCTCCACCTGGAGCATGCGATCCAGCACTTTGAAGAGGGGCATCACCAACAAACCGCTCTGCATCTCATGCATGGAGCAGTGATGATGGCCCACAGTGATATGCATGCATGTCATTGTCATGCGCATGTACCTGGAACTTGAGGGACTCCTCCCCGGCCTCGTTGGGTCCCGGGGTGTCCAGTAGCTGCAGCGAGACCGCATCTGGATCCACCTCAGAATCCTCCAGGGCAGCGATGGGCACATGCACGTCCAAAAAGGCCTCGTCGCTAGACGTGTGATTGCGGGTGCGCACTTCCCTATTCAGGTAGCGCAGGTGCTCACCTGTAAACAAGGACAAACAGTCAATTTCTGAGCACATTCAAACTCGCGGGCATGGCAAGAGACAACGCAGATTTGAATACATGCAATATGTGCGTGGAGCCTTTGCATGAGTGGCTGCTGGGTGGGCAGAGGGACTTACGAATGGCATATTCGCCCACAATTGTGCGCAGCTCTCCCTGAGCAGTGGTGTAGCTCAGCTGGGGTGGCTTTCCTTCTTCCAGGATGGTGTGGGTGATGCGTGTGATGCGAGCAGTCTCTGGTACATTGGAGCTCGGCAAAACCACTGCTCCAAGAAGAGCGTTCAAAAGTGTGGACTTCCCTGCACGCAATGGACCAGCAATTCATAATAGTACACGTCAGATGACTTTTGCTCCTAATCAAATATCTCTCTGGGACGGGCTGATGGAAAGCACAAGTGCCTTGATGATCCACCAGGTAGGATAACGGTGCTACTCCCTAAACTCTTACGAAAAGCCCTGCAGGCAACCTCAGGAGCATGTTTGCAAGGCAGGTTTGGCACAACATAGATTCTTCAAAGAGTCCTGACGATGCACAAGGCACCTTGTACAAGACGTCCCAAAGATTCTGGCCATTGTTGAGAACGAAACTGATACTGTCAATCGGACGATCACTGTTGAGCAAGGTGACAAGCAAATCGGTCATGGATCGACGATAAAATCCAATTTTAGTGATTTCATCCTAGGTGTTGAGAGCCACCAGAAGCTACGCTAACATCTGCACTCTCGCTGCAAGCTGATCTTACACCGGGGTGATATTAGAATTCTCATACCTGACTTTGTGAGAGCAAGTACGGCGCAGCTCAGGCCTCCCTCTTTTCGCCTCTTCAAGTCAGTGTACTTTGCAAAGAAATCACTGAGCTTCGTATCCAGGAGGAGCTGGTGACCGCCATCCGTCTTTGGTGCCTCAACAAGACGTCCCAAGAATCTCCCTGTGTCTTCCAGGAGGGTTGTCACGTCTCCTTTCAGCTCTGCATACTTCCTCGGAGCTTCCATCTCTGCCTTGTTCTTGTACAAATGAATACTTTCCCTTAGTTCCCATCCGCCAGACAGCGTGTTGCCGTCTGCATCTTTTTTGTCAAAGGTTATCGCACAAATGTGATGTGCAGTGTGCTCAGATCCCAGATCCACGAGGCACATACGCACAGCAAAGCTGGACATTTTACGGGCCACAAATCCACGGGATCCTCCAGGCTACGGATTTAGAATGTGGCCATGTGAAACATTGGAAGGGGGCGAGAAAGCGCCCATAAATGAGCAGTCTCAGCAGGGTGTGACTGGAATACATTGTAGCCACTAATTCACATGCATTGTACACCCGATCAGCCCAGGCCTCATCGGGCCATGGCCAACGTTGGCGCCAGCGCTAGCTGGTTAACCCCGGGGCCCCGCAGCCGCTGAAGAGGCCGGCCCGCGGCCGCGTGCCCCGGCACGTCACGTGTGTCACTGTGTCGGTCACAGTGATCATCATGAAAGCCGGTGAACATGCATGCCATGTGACCCACACGTTGGGCCCCCTCGCTTCCACTATCAACAGCTGTTAACGTTTTGGATGCGCGCGGCGCCGCTGCTTCTTCAAGAAGCGGCAAGTAGCATGGGCAATACCGTACTCAGGCCGCAGTACCGCTGCCAGCTACAGCTTGTGACAGGGCAAATACAAGGCCGTACTGCGGCCAATGCTGCAGCCCTTGCCAGCACAGCTAACTGCGTCCCTGAGCTTACTGATAAAATTCGATAATTCCATCACTAACGATTTCTTCCTGGTGTAGGGTCCATGCATGATTCGGGCTTCAAGCTGAACTTTTAAAAATAGTGCGAGCAGGTTGGAGGATCCTTTGCAGCGCCAATTCTTGAAATTTGAAGCATGATGCATCACATGCAAATGATGCAGGAATTTGAGTGCAACATCCGTGGAGGTTGCAACAATCCCCAAGTCCGACTTTCGGAAAGTAATTACAGTGCATACTAGATGCCAGCAATCAAAGGCATTGCTGGCGCCATCATCATGTGCCTTCGTCAGTTCCTGCAGCCCACAATAGCGTCAAATTCAGTGTTTATTCAAGTTGGCGCATACATATGTCAAACAATGTGACCTGACTGATCTTCCTATACTGCACAGCGCTCCACCATGTTCCTAAGAGCTTTCAAGGAAGAAAACTTATTCAAGTTTTGGACACGTTCCTCTGTGAAACCCCAAACAATTGTCTCTCTGCAGGTGAGAATATGTCTCCGCCATTCTCGATGCATCTCAATAGAAGATCCACCTTCACGGCTGCTCCTTCAACCTGTGACCATGCAGAATATTCAGAGTAAACGACAATTCCTCATGCATGCAGATTTGGAGTCATGATTGTGCTGCACAACAGTGCTCCAGCTCGAGACATGCCTCACCTCTTGCAACTTGAACAGATCTGTGGAGAAGGCTGCTGTGAAGGATTGCACATAGAGGTCCCTGAATGTTTTCTGTCCAGCCACTGGTGCGCACGACCCAGATGTCTGCTTCTCAGCCAGAGGAGTTGCAGCCAGTGTGTCACTCTGCTGCCTGTCCTGTTGCAGGCTGTCTGGCTGCCTTGTCATAGCCCCTGCACTGGACATACAGCTCCACATGGTGCCATCTAACAACTCCATTTGTCAAGCTGAAAGGCACTGAAAGTCCCTGGTACAGCCTCATGAAGGATTCTGTGAGCGGCACCTGTGGAAGGTGATTTCCTCTTCTGTCTTGTCTTGGACTTCTGATCAGGTTGGGTCTGATGGTCTGCACCATCAAGCTCCCTGCAATGACACATTTGTCAGAAGTTGAGTCCTTCCCGTCATCTAGGCCAAAGGCCAAAGCCAAAACTTCACCAGTTCTGGCTTCTCACTGTGCAGAATCCTTAGACGGGGTAGAAATGTTGAGCTTATTAGGCGCCTGAGCATACCTGGGGGATGGATGATCATGCTCAGCTCCATACGAGCCTTTTGGTAGGCCATCGCTGAGCCTTCTCTTTTTCCTCCTGTTCGTATTTTCTGTTTGCTCTTTTTCTAGGACATATTCCTGCTCCCCTCCGTGTGTGATCTGCTGAAAAACTTTCAAGCATGAGCAGACCATTTTAAAATCAATCGATTTGCCATTCACAATACTACACAACTGTCATGCTTCCCTAGTAACTTACCGATGCCTTTTGGGCGGCCAGGGCACGCGCGATGCTGGCCAGGCCTTGCTGATCTCGAAATTTCTCAAAAGACATGAAGGTCGATTCTTGGTGCGTGCTTTCTAGTAGAATTTGTTTGAACTCCAACTCGCATCGAAGTGGTAGGGCTTCAGTTTACATCCCTTGCTATATAGGGTTACAGCCCCTAGGGGCCTGTCCAGGCCCGTCCAAAATAGGCTGCTCCTTGGCTTGCCTGCCACAGCCGCCCTTGCAATTTGCTTCATTGCGAGATCAGCTTTCGTCCACCCACTTGTTCTTTGGTGTGGACAAAATGGCGGACGCTGATGCGGGTGGCAAGAGGCGGACGTTCCGCAAGTTTACATACCGTGGAGTTGACCTGGACCAGCTCCTTGATATGAGCACAGATGAGCTGGTGGACTTGTTCCCAGCCCGGGCCAGACGCAAGTGAGTGCATGTTCTTCTCAAGCCAAGTTTTGTCGATCCGGATGTTCGAAACTCGAATTAAAGATCCACGAGCATTCTTGGTGATGCCAAAGGTCGTGACATCTGGGCTTCAAGGACAAGAGTTATAATGATGGTTTGTAGCTGTCTTGCAGCAACCCTTCATGGCATCTTATTTTACCATTTTGCTGTCACATATGTATCGATTAAATTGCATTGTCTAGTATTGAAGACCAAACGCTCTGCCAGAGTATGTCTGATAGAAAGCTGAGTCTCACAGTTTCAGATTGCTTCTCATCTGGCATTTCTTGGTATACCAGAGCTTTGAGGGCTGTGCTGTGCAGTACTGAAGCAAGTTGTCATGCTGGTCAGGTTCCAGAGGGGACTCAAGCGCAAGCCGTTGGCACTGATCAAGAAGCTGCGGAAGGCGAAGAGGGAGGCAGCAACCGGGGAGAAGCCAGAGCCAGTGAGGACGCACTTGCGAGACATGATCATCGTGCCTGAGATGATTGGATCCATCATCGGCGTCTACAACGGCAAGACCTTCAACCAGGTGCGAGGGCCGCCTGTGCTGAATATGCTCCAGTGCGACATGTCATCAATTTTGGGCAGTGAACAAGCCTGTTATATAGCAGTCCTCGCAAGCCTGCCGAGGCTGTTGACAGAGCATAATCGGTGCTCGCTCTCAGTGTATGTCAGCCCTCCTGGAGTAGGGCCTTGGAAAGCAAAAATGCTGACTATCATCAACAGGCCTGTTCAAGTGAGTAAGCTGCTGTGCAGGTTGAGATCAAGCCGGACATGGTGGGCCACTACTTGGCAGAGTTCTCAATCAGCTACAAGCCCGTCAAGCACGGCAAGCCCGGAATCGGTGCCACTCACTCCTCCCGCTTCATCCCTCTGAAGTGAAGGGGTCACTTCTGCTGTCAATACACTGCGATGGATCGCTGGAGATCTTCCATCGATGCTCGGAGCAGCTATTACAGTGAAGATGTGACAAAAAGCATTGTCTTCCTTGACATGCTTCTGGAGTGTACATTAGATTGTCAGAGATTGATCAAGAAGATCCCGACGGCTCGCTGAAGAGCTCCTAGCAGTGTGCCGGGTGCATGTGTGAGCACACGACAACCAAATGTAATAAATTTTTCTTACGACTATCAAGGGATTCTTGAAGGAGAGCTGATTCACCTGGAATATCTGTCAAGTCCATCAGATTGGCTTGCTGGAGGGGTGATGCTCGCCAATCCAATGGGACTGGCCACAGGGGGGCAAGGTCACAACAATGCAGCACTTAAGGGCTGGCACATCATGACAGCAAGCTTAAGCTGCCAGCCAGAGCCTCTGGCTTATGAGTGGGGCCGTCGGCAGGTCTACTCGTAAAACTCTCCAGCGCTGTCACTGGCAGCTGCAGTGGTTTGTCAAAAGTCCAGTCACTAACCATGTCAGTATAAACGGCATACGCGGCGCAGGCCTGATCATTAACTCATGTGCTCCCAGTTACTTGTACCGTGATCATCAACATCATGTTCACGGTGATGGTACCGGTACGTACCAATTGTGCTACACCGTGACAGGCTGCCAGTGGCGCCAGTGGTCCGACCTGCGCATGCGCTGGCTGTGACATTATGCAAGTGGCCACCACCCTGATGGAGATGGTGGTCCACTGCAGTCACTGAGGCACCTATCAAAGTACTTCCATACTTTGCATACTCAGATTGTTGTTGGAGTTCACACCTATCATGTGCTGGGACCTTTTTTCTTTTTAGACCGTACCATGGCGTTCCTGTTCGAAGAGTTGTCCAGGTTACGTCAGCAAAGTGCAGCTGCATTCACGCATAACATTCCTGCTGTGTGCATCTTGTGTGTGACAGGTGGCAAACAGAGATCTCAAAGGCGTGAGGGTGCTGCTCTGCAGGTGAGGTGCCGAAGTGTGCCTCTTGTGCTTCTCCTGCCTGTCATACCTGCCTTGCACATCTTGCTTCAGCAGCTCAGCAGTCAGCTCAGCGTACGACTACAGCAGCTGTGCAGCCTAGCTGCATTGCAGCTTCCACAGTCAAGGGATCAATCCCTCTGGTACTGTTGCTTATCTGGAGTTCAGGTCCAGAGGAAGAACGTTATTTTTGTGCTCTGTAATATTGCTTGCTACTAGCCCACCATTTTTAAGCCTCTTGCATTCATTGATCTGCTTCTGATCACCATGTCTCTTTAATTACCATTCACTATATTGACATCACGTGCACATATCATTCAAAGTGACTAACCTTGTAAACAGGGTGTGAGGGCACGCCGCTGCCTAACACATCCTTCATCGCAGCAGTTGTCCAGGTCAATTCGCTTGGACTTTTCTTTTTGGTATACACGCAAGAGTGTGAACCTTGTTGTAAAGCATTCCTTGATTAATTGTTCAGCAGCTGCTGAGAGGAGGACACCATCGAGGGAAAACTTGTCTTTGTGGATGTTAGGGCAAAGGATCACAGGACGTGCATAAGCGCGCTCCACTGGCGCGAAGACCCGTAAGATCGCTATGAAAGTCCGATTTCTTCTAGCCTTACTCGCCATTGCGCTCACTCCTCAGGTTTTCGGGCACGCCCAAGTATACTTCACAGGACAGAAGTTCATCAGCAGGGTCAATGACCCAACGGAATTGTCACAGGACGGTTTGACAGGGATACTTTCAACTTGGTTGAACATCAATCGAAATGACTATGTGGGGTCTTCAGTTTCGCAGCAGGTGGGATCTGTTTCCACAGTGCCCATCAACCTGTCTTTCACCTTCTGCAAGGCTAGGATCTAAATCAACTTATGCGCAGATGGAGCGGGTGATGCTCCCGACTATCTTCTCGCGCCCAGAGGCACTATTTTCTCTGCAAGCACTGGTAGCTCCAGGTAAGTACATTTGCCCTACAAAAGGTGTGCAGGCATACTGTGATGCGTGTGCTTGCTGGCATGCTTCCTGAAAAAACACCCAACAGATAAGACGGTGCTGACTAGGGAGGATGTCCCTGCAACAGGTGATGAATCCGGTCAGTACTTTCTGCCCGAGGAGGGAGCACATTTGGCTTATCTCAAAGCAGACAACACTGCAGCATCTGCAAAGGTTCTACAGGCGCTGAGCTCAGTTGCATACGGGGGCGTCAGCACTGGAGCTGTCGAGCATCATGAGTTTGGCAAAGCGTCAGGCTGCACTGACGCCTGTATGGAGGATCTCTTTAAGGTGAGCAGATGCTTGTCATAGCCATTGTGAACATGGCTTGCTAGTTGCCACAACACCGATGCAGAACTTCCAAACACGAATAACCCATGGTGCTGTTGAGCTTGTGATGGCTGAAGTCCATGTGTGGCTGTGGGTTGTAGGAAGCTCTTTCAAGGATGGGAGGAAATTACACAGCTGGTTCCGCTGCTTTGAGGGGTGTTGCTTACATCCCGGAAGCCTCACACCAGGGCACGGTAGAGCTTGGCCTCAATGAGAATGCTGGCCGGGTATGGGCAGTGGAGATGGCGATTCTTCACCAGGCCGCACAAAACCTGGCCCAGACAAGGTACATGGTAATCTTTGTCTGCCATTGTTTCAAATGAAGTGGACTCCTTGTGAGCAAAACTTGCAGACACTGCTGATTGCCCCAGGTTGCTCAATTTGAGACACTCCATTGCGTGCAGGCAGCAACAAGCAGGCTCGGCGCGTTCTGTGCCTGTGCTCTATGAAGCTACTGTTCTCAGCCCAAAGCTGCTCAGCGAGAAATTCGGGGCTGCAAGTTCAAAGACCCAGGCCGCGATGAGTGCCCTCAAATCTGTTGTTGACAGTGTCCGCACAGCGTTGGGAGATATTCACGGAGACAGGTGAGACTGTTAGAACCTTGAAACTCAAGAGACAGGGCAATAGTATGCCAGCCTTTCCCGTGTGTGATGTTGAGAAGTCCCTTTGGTGGAGTAGCATAATCTCATATGTGAGATCCCCGGTTTGTGGATGCAGGATGGTGGCCCATTTGGCTGTTCTGGACGATGCTCCGATCCGCAAGAATGACGCACGAGCCACTCTGCAGTGGCATGAACAGCAACAACGAAGGCACCTCCTGATGTCTGAGTCAGGTACCAATGTCTCCTCTATGTGAAGAAGATGCACTCTCATTAGGCAGTCTCTCTGTGCTGCCCATGATTGCGGTCACCTGATTGTGCATTCTTCAAATCTTTGTCGCGATTGTGAGGCTCTGTTACTCTTGAGTCGTGCCTGGCACTGAAGGCTCTCTGATTGACTGCAGCTGAGAAGAAGGACTCTGCCACCAGCTGGTTTGTCCAGGCAGCTGCCTACATTTCTGCAATTCTTTTCTTGGTATTTGCGATTGCCAGCTGCCAAGTCTTGGCGAAGATGCAATTCAAGCAGGACTCGCTTCTGTATGGCCGCACCAAAGCTGAGTGATGGTCACAGCGCAAAGAGTCTGTGGTTGCTGTGATCTTACAGCTTCAGCAACAAAACAAGAATGCGGTCGTCTGACATGAAGCATACTTCTGATCAGCAGCTTGGACATTTCTGCTTGGCTCAAGCATACCTGATGAACATATTCTATTGGGCCCGGGCTAATAACCTTTCGAGCACGGGTTGGCTATAGCATGCAATGATCCTCTGGAAACTCTGAATGTAAACTTTACTTTTGTGAGTCTCTTGTATTAAAATAGACATTCCGAGGCTGCCGATTGAAGATGGATGCCTGCACAATACTCTGCGGCGCAGAGTCTGCGCATGCACAAGACTGTGCAATGCTCATACTTTGCTGCCACCTGTCTGCGGCAGCATGCATGATGTTGGCAAGCTGGTCATAAAAGCTCCCAGTCAGGTTTGCCCTTGCTTAACTGCGCGGCAGCATTTTCATCACCTCTGCAATTTGCATAGCCAATGCATCATGCAGTCTGCATGCATGTCTTCCCCTCTATTCCTCTATAATAGTCACTGCACTTTACGTGAGAATTCACAAGGAAGTTTCCGTGTACGGCGGGGTTGAGTCTGCCCAGTCTGCTCCAAAGCAATGATATATTGCCTAGACTCAGGTCCAAGCCCCCAAAAGCATGCCGGACATGATACAGGTAAGTTCTAAGCATTACCAACGTCTTTCCCAAGGAGCTCGCTCAGCTCACTTGTGAGGCGGTCCATGAGCTCGTGTTCATCTCGCCGATAGATCCACTTCCCATCCACGAAATCATATCGCACAGGGCCACTGCACGTCCATCCCACGGACTATGAACATTGTAGTTTGAAAAGCTTGGTGGGCCGGGTTTCAAGCAATGCCAGCAGCAAAGGAGATTGCTCACTCACCTGACTGGCGAGGACATCCAGATCTGTCGATTGGGTGTCTGTTTATTGTACACGTAGGTTCCGTAGGGCCCCAATCTCAGAGTGAGGACTCCTTGCTGCATGCACAAGCCCACAAGGTATGGGTGTAAGGCAATAAATCCATCATACTTTTAGGCAATGATTCCATCACAGAAGTAATGAGCATGCAATGTAGATTGCAAGGGAGACACACCCCAAACTCAACATCCGAGTCAGGAATGTCCTCTTCTTCAACAATCGTATCCATCATCTCGTGCAAAGTTTCCAGTAGTGTGTCTGCTTTGCCATGAAAATCATCTTCTGGCATTTCCGGCATCCTGCATTTGGCAAAGCATGCATGATCAATGCTTAGTGCTGTGGGACAGATCAAGAACAGTCATAGCAGCGTGTTCAATCATACTCTTCTGTCGGTGATGCTGATGAGAAGTGACGATGTTGACTAAAATCAGCAGGCCCTCTTCTGCCCTCTGCGAGGTGCCAGTCTGTTCCCTGTGGCAGACAGGTTCATGTATTAGTGATGTCTTCGTCTCATCAAGATGGGAAGGCGAAGGATTGGTCAATGCAGAGATTCTCACCACGTGTTCGCTGCAAACACTCCTAGACCTCCACGGTAAGCTGTCGTGATAATGTATTCGCGGACATGCGGCATGGAGCACACGTGTCTGCTGGACAACCGAAAGATCTGCGGCGTTCTGCCCCAAGGATGGAAGAAGGACCCTAAGACGAGATAATGGTCTCATACTACAAGCCATGTCACATCTACGAACCGCTCAAAGCTGCCAATAACACCACCATTGATCGAGATCGTGCCGGCACCAACTCAAGTGAGAAAATCGCTGGCTCGTGTGGATTACACTCTTGGACTATAAATAGCTGTATTTCAATCTGTTTTGATATTTCCAGAAGAAGCTTGGCTTCTCCTGCAAAATTGCTTCCACCCATGCATGCAAGCTTACTAACCCCGTTCCGGAGATGTGTCGGAGCCGGCTGTCGGGGCTAGGAAAGCATTTCTTCTTCCATTAATCTGCGTGGTTGCTCCCTGGAGAATGAGTATAACAGTGACATCAGTGTTGAGCATTTTGTGCTTACCAAAATAGAGATTGTAACCGTGACCGTCGCCTAGCTCAGCAATCTCACAATGGGCAAGAGAGGCCACGACTCAGATGCAGCATCAAAGAAAGTGGAAAAAGTAGAGAAAGTTTCAGACCCCCAATTTGAAGTTGAGGATCTGGACGTTAGCAGCAGTGAGTCGGACGATGAACCGGCTGCTGTTGAGGAGGGAGGTGACTATGATAGCGAGGAGTCTGCAGGGGAGCTCAAGGATGAGGAGGAGGAGGAGGATGATGAAGATGGCGATGACGATGGCGCTGCAGGGCTCGAGTCATCTGATGATGAGATAGACAGGGCAGTGCTGGACCTAGTGCAACGCCAAGAGGGCGAGGAGGCACAGCCTCCTGAACAGCGGCAAGACAGGAGTGACAGAACAGCGGATGCAGGAACATCAGAGGCAGCCGGCAATGACAGTGACTCGTCAGATGACGAGCGGCCAAACCGCAACACAGGCACGCGTTGGACTCTGGAGTCGCTCTGCACTTCATCATGGAACTGAGCATGTGAAGAAGCCAGCCTAACACATGTCTTATTTTTTGGCAGTGGGGAGAGTACCCCTGGAGTGGTACCGCAGTGAGGACCACATCGGCTATGATCTGGACGCCAATAAGATTATGACCAAGAAGAAAGAGGACAGGCTGGAGGCTCTGTTGGCCAGGAACGATTCTGGCAAGGCACTTCGCACCATCTACGACGAGTACAATGATGAGGACATCGTGCTCACCAGGCAGGAATTGGAGCTGGTGCAGCGCATCCGGGAGGGAAAGTTTCCACATGTGGAGGTGATCTTGCATGTGAAATTGTTCCGTTGTAATGAAGAAGTGCATCCTCATGATGGAGGATCCGTGTGATCTTTCAGTGTAGTGCTTGAGATCTTGAGGCATGCGCCTGATGGCCTTTTTGGCTGTGCCAGGTGAACCCCTTCGAGCCAGAGGTGGACTGGTTCACTCGCGACAAGGAGATCCATTCCTTGTCACAGGCACCAGAGCCCAAGCGCCGCTTCATGCCCTCAAAATGGGAGGAGAAGAAGTGCGCCCTAATATCTGTGACATTTGTACAACGGTTGTCATATGTGGCACGTCACATGTGCTGCCCCTTTGCTAGGCATCTAAGCAAGGTGCTGGTTTGTCAAGAGCTCACATCAGAACGGCTATGCAGGATCGTCAAGCTTGTGAGGGCGCTGAGGAAGGGCTGGATCAAGACGACGGCTGAGCGGGCGGCTGTCCAGCAAGAAGTGGAAGCTTACCTGCTCTGGGAGGATGACGGCCTCATATCATCCAAGACCCCTCACGGTGGGGAACTTCTGCTTCTCATCGCGGCTTACTTGGAAAGGGTTAATTTGAGGATGCAGGCAAGCCTAATTCCATTGTGAGAACTCACACGGCTGTTTCTGGCTGACTGCAGGATTGTCCTACCTCCCGGCAACCAAGACACCTCTGCCTGGCCATGCAGAATCCTACAACCCTCCCAAAGAGTACCTGCCTACAGAGGTGAGCACAAGCACCTGATGCCAGCATTAACATGTGCGCGTGTCTGTCAGACCTTGGCTGTGGAATCTTGCGTACGCTCCTGCCGTCCTCCCAGAGCAGACCTCAAAACATTGCCCTTTGACCAAGTGATAGAAAGTATTTCCTCCTTCTGGGCCAAGCGTGCGCATGTTTTTACTTGCCTCATGGGATACTTTCTAGGGTAAATGAAACGGTGGTGTCAATCACTAATAATCGCCTGGCGGTGGCACAGGAGGAGCGTAAGGGATGGGAGATGGCAGACGAGGAGGACAGGGCTGGGCCGTTGGCGCGCGCATTCCAATCGCTGCGGCAGGTGCCGGCGTACGACCGCTTCATCAACGAGCGCTTCGAGCGCTGCCTGGACCTGTACCTGTGCCCGCGCACGCGCAAGAAGCGCGCCTTCGTCAGCGACGCCAAGAGCCTGGTGCCCCAGCTGCCCAAGCCCCGCGACCTGCAGCCCTTCCCCACCAGCCTCGCCATGCGCTACCTGGGCCACACTGCCCCGGTATAATCTCCACCAAGAACACGCTTTACCAGGAAACCATAAGCCTCCTTTCACGGTGTCCTTTCCATGATGCTGGGAATGGCTCAAGTCCGGACCATTCCAATAAAGTTGGTGGAGCAAAGATTTGCATCCGCAGTCTGTTGGGGGCACTTGTGCAGACTTTGTCCTACCTGTGTGCAGGTGCGGAGCGTGGCAGTGGACGCGAGCGGGCAGTGGCTGGTGTCGGGCTCGGACGACGGCAGCGTGCGGCTGTGGGAGGTGGCCACAGCGCGCTGCATGCGCACCTGGGATCTGGGCGCGCGCGTGCACTGCGTCGCCTGGTGCCCCGCCTCCGGCCTGCGCATCATCTCCGCCGCAGTCGGCAACTCCGTCGTCCTCCTGCCCGCAGGTGATTCGCCTCGAACAGCAGCGCCTTGGTAAGTGCAGGAGAGTCACACTTGACAGCTGTCATATTCACTCTATCACCTGCCAGACGCTGATGCAGTTGTGGGGCGCGGTGCGCAGGTGCGGGAGCGGAGCAGGAAGCGGCCTCGCTGCAGGCGCTGCAGTCGCCACAGGGTGCCAAGGCAGCGAGCGGCAAAGCGGCGCTGTGCAAGTGGCAGCCGCGGGCGGACGGCGATGGCCTGGAGCTCGTGCACCAACACCCTGTCAAGCACATCACCTGGCACGCCCGCGGCGAGTACTTTGCCTCCGTTGCGCCCACCGGCAACACGCAGGCGCGCACTAATGCGACCTCCCCTCGTTCTGCTGCCTGGAATGCTCATCATGACCAGTCTATCAGTGTGGCAAAAAGCTTACTTCGATTGGGAAGGTTAAGATGCAGCGCTAAGGGCTATGGTGGTGCACAGGCGGTGCTGGTGCACCAGCTATCCAAGCAATCGTCGCAGAACCCGTTCCGCAAGAACCGCGGCCGTGTGGTGCGCACGGCGTTCCACCCCTCCAAGCCCTTCTTCTTCGTGGCCACGCAGAACCATGTGCGCATCTACAACCTCGCCAAGCAGGCCCTCGCCAAGAAGCTGCTGGCCGGCTCCGGCGTTGCCTGTCTCGCCGTCCACCCCTCCGGCGACCACGTCATCATCGGCAGCGAGGTCAGCCCACACTGCCCTCGGTCGTTGAACAGCCGCTCACAGGCCAGCTGCATCTTATTGCTCATATGCTAATGCACATGTTCTCAGGCGCCAAAAGGACAGCAGCCATTAGGAGATACAGCCAGCAGAAAGCGCTGACAAGCATTGCCCATGTGCAACAACACGCTCAGGGAATTTTGTAGGTGAGACATGAGTAGAATGTGTACTAAGTGATGACCCATGTATGGCTGTGCAGGACAAGCGGCTGGCATGGTTTGACCTGGACCTGTCCAAAAAGCCATACCGGTCACTGCGGTACCACTCCCAGGCTCTGCGCGGGGTCGCCTTCCATGCGAGGCACCCCCTCTTTGCCTCTGCCTCCGACGACGGAGCTGTGAATGTTTTCCATGGAATGGTGTACCAGGTGATGTTCACTGCCTGCTTCTTGGCATTGGACGTGTTTTGAATCATTGCGCATGCACGCATGGCCTTTGACGGAGGGATATGAAGAGGTTGCATGATATGGGTCTGACATTGCTGATGTGGGTGTTCTGCAGGACCTCCTCACCAATCCGTTGATTGTGCCGGTCAAGATATTGCGCGGCCATGAGATTGTGCAGCACGAGGGCGTCCTGGACTGTGCGTTCCACCCAAGCCAGCCATGGCTGTTCACTGCGGGCGCTGATGCCACGCTCTGCCTCTTTACAAATCAGTAATAAATGAATAAATTTGTCATGTTGTGCTGCAATTTATGCCTAAAAGTCTGGACGCACTAGTGTCAGGTGTCACTTGAGTTCACTTGAAGAGTTAATTCTCTATAAATCAGTGTTAGGCAATCTGTGCCTCTGCTGATGCATTTACGGTGATTGTAAGCTATCTATAAGCAATATTAGCAGGTACTTGGTTGTTGCAAGCGTTGAACGTTGTCGATATAAAACTGTAAATCTGCAAGTGAACGTAAAGCATAACAATCAGAGTGTCTGCAACCTCGGGTGTCCACTGACGTGGCTACTGCAGAGCTGTAATAAGTGACTCAATATTGTAGATGTACCAATCTGCCTTTCCTGCTATGGTGGGCCGCTCGACCACACCGCCATAGCCTATGAATATCTCAGCACCGCCTGGTTGCCTTGCTTCAAGGTCTGTGGCCCCATCTCCCACCATGACAAGGCTTCTATAGCCATATTTCTCCTGCACATGCACAAGCATCAGTGCACTTCATGCACAGTGATTCCACAGAGCACAATAAAAATCCAAAAGCTTGTCAATCAAAAAAGGCACCTTTATAAGACGCGCTGCAGCTGCCTTGCCACCACTGCGAGAAGTGAGCTCGGTCTCATCAAATCCCGCATATGATCCATCTTCCTGTTTCCAATGTGTACACGGTGTCAGTAGGGTTGTCAGCAACAAGAAGGCAGCGTGCGCAGCATTGCAGAGTAGAAGGGTGGCGCGCACATTGAAGAGGATCCTGTTGGCATATACATGATCACGCGGAATCTTCAAGATGTCAGCGATGGGATCAATGATCACGCGAAAGCCACCAGACACCAGGAATACGCCAGTTCCTCGGCTTTGCAAGAGGCTCACAAGCTCAGGTATGCCTGCAGGAGAGCAATTGAAATTGCGGGCCCAAGGGAAGCAAAGATTTGCAATGCAGAGACGGCAGCCAGCATAGTCATAAGCTGCCTTGCCTTTGCTGATGCGCGGTGGATGTGCTGCCAAAAACTCCTGAACCTTCTGTTGCGAAGTCTGCATGATGTTCAGGCGCTGCCTGAGTGCGTCTTGGAAGAGCACTGTTCCCCCCATGGCACTGCAACACACGGCGCCATTACATTGATGTGCTGGCCTGTCTGCATTTTGCGCTGCCCAGATGTCACTTTGATCAATGACCCACACGCATTTACCTTGCAGTCATGGCAGCTACCTCATTTCCCACTCCTAGAAATGCAGCCAGCTCATCGATGGACTCATCCTCACACCTGCACCCGAGCAAGACATGTCATGGCCTGCTATGGGATATTAGTGGTTCTTGCGTTGTGGCGGACCAATGAAGGAGCAGGGGCTCACAATGTGCTATCGACGTCAAAGCACACCGCCTGCAGAAAGCACAGGGAGTTTCAGGTCAATGCAGAAGGTACATAGCAAGCATCTGTGGACTTGGTGATGTGGGATTGAGGGGCGCAACCTACTTCAGCTGACTGCCAGATATGCCGCACGTGCTCTGGAGGTTGTTCAGTGCCTGCAGCAGCACAAGGATGAGCATGATGGAACCAGGCAATGTGTAGCACGTCAGGCAAATTGTATTTGAATCTTTGTACCTACAGATCCCATCATCTGGACCTCTCTGGCTGATCTGCACGCTGTCACAAGGCCCAGGTGTAGCTTTAACAGCTGGAAGCCCAGGGGAGACGAGCGTGTCTGGCCCTTGACTGTCGAATATAAGTTTACTGAAACATTTGATCTAAACCTGTCGGATGTTGCTCTGCAAATTATGAAACATGGCTTTACTTGATGGAAAGGAGAAGCATGTGCCCTGTGCATTGGCCAACCTTCACTACAGATCCGCGTCTCGGATGAGAGATGGCATCACCGTCAGGTATCACGGACTTTTATTTTATTTCTGGGCTCTATCAATTTGCACTCGAGGAAATTGAAAGAAACGCCTCAGGGCAATCCAAGACGGTGAGTCATTGCAATTGCCCAGCTGGGCAGCAGCGCTCTGTGCTCTCACTTCGTTCTTCTGGATTGACAGGCTCTTTCTGGTCTGCCTATTGATTGCTATATGCAACAATCATATGTCCGATTCATAGAAGTATCAGAGCGGCCATATTTCGCGTTCTCCGAGTCTGTGAAGCTCAGAGCGCGCGCTACATTTCCGGTACAATATTGCTCAGACATGCTATATGCCGGCATGAATTGACATCACTCATTTCCATATTATTAAATATCATAGATATTATCTCGTCTCAGGAGCTATGGTTAGAGCTGGCGCTGTTGGTCAACTCCATGCGCCAAATCCATGCCGTCAGAGATCTGCAACATTCTCTGCCTCACACCCGACCTTCAACGCTTCCATACTGATCAAAGGGCATAAATTGAATCTTGAAAGCTTCTCTAAGCTGCGCAACTGCGGAAGACGGCATTCAGTAAGCAGCCATACCTTCTCAGTGCCCCATACTTTGTTCTCAAGGCAAACGTACTGTTGTGGGAAGCTCTTAGAAACGTGAATCAACCTTGAATCCAAGGTACACGGAAATTTGTGCACCAGTGTCCTCAAGAACACCGATGCCTTTCACAAAATCCATTTCTCTGACCTATGTTTTATTGTGCAGGGACAGATGCGCCAGCTGATCAGGCATGGAGCCAATGCACTGTTGAGGACTGTCTCCACCAAACAAGCGGAAGCAACCCATGCGAAGCCAGGGCCTTTCAAGAGGATTTCAGTGAACCCTGGTATGAATGCTTGCACTCACACCAACACACAATAAATTTGCAAGTAGACTTGCATCTTCCATTGTGCATGCGCATGTTCAGACAATGAAACGGCCTCTTTGCTTGATTGTGTAGGGACGCCAGAGCCTCTTGGGCCATCAAAGATATCTGAAAGCGCCAAGTCTGGGGTCAACTTTGCACTATTTTCCGAGCATGCCACTGCGATCACGCTGCTCCTGTCGGACAAAGATGACAAGAACACAGTGGAGATTGAGCTGGACCCAGCAACCCACCGGACTGGTAACGTCTGGCATGCAGCTGTGGAGGGCTGCCCTCTGTCTGGAGTCCTCTATGGATACAAGGTGGAGGGTCAGACAGGCTGGGACAGCGGAGACAGGCAAGCAACAGACCTGCAGAACACATGAGTGTTTCATCATTTATAGAAGTGCTGGGCATGCAGATGCAGCGACATGAGCATTCATAAAAGCTGCTGTCTGGTGCCACAGGTGGGACAGCTCGAGGGTCCTTCTGGACCCATATGCGCCATTGGTGAAGGGCCGCGCGGAATTTGCAAAGCGGGACGACTTTGAGCGCTTTGAGGAGAAGGTGCGTGCCCCTTGCACTTGTTCTGCTGGATGGTTCCTGAGTGCTGTTGACATTAGCCTTCATGTCTGATCTTGATAAGACGAAACTCCTTGTTTACCCACAGACGGGCAGCCAGTTCAGAGGCACCTTTGAGTTGGACGCCGCTCCATTTGACTGGGGCAAGGACTACAAAAGGCCAAACCTGCCACCAGAGGACGTCATCGTGTACGAGATGGGAGTGCGCTCCTTCACCGCTGATGAGTCCAGCGGCGTGGGACCTGGAAAGGAGGGCACCTATGCAGGCCTCATTGCAAAGGTGCTCACTGTCACCTGGAGCGGTCATACTTGCCTGGCATGCCTCATAGCACGATGGAGAAGTTTGATCATACATGCATCCTGCACGGCACGTCTTGCAAGGGGAAGGGCAAGCAGCTGGCGGGCTGTAAGAGGACTGGATGTTGATTTGTGAAGCCCTGAGCCATAATGGGGCTGCTGCTGCGCAGATTCCACACCTGGTGGAGCTGGGCATCACTGCAGTCGAGGTGCTGCCGGTGTTTGAGTATGACGAGCTGGAGTTCCAGCGCTCGCCCAACCCGCGCGACCACATGGTCAACATCTGGGGCTACTCCCACCTCTCCTTCTTCGCCCCCATGAGCCGCTTCGGCTCGGGCGGCAAGGGCCCCGCCGCTGCCGCGCGCGAGCTCAAGCAGCTCGTCAAAGCGCTGCACGCTGCCGGCATTGAGGTCCTCCTGGACGTCGTCTACAACCACACCGTCGAAGGTAACCCAATAGAGCACGCATGCATACCACACTTGAGCACGTGAAGAGCTTCAAGCAGTATTTGGATGGTGCTTGGATGGATGGTTGTGCTGGGTCTTGGGATGCCGCTCTCTTGGCGTGGTTTAACAGAAATGTAGTTTGCTAGTGAATGGGGTGCTAAGTACAGAAAAACTTGGCTGGGCTGAGCCTTTTGTCATTGCCATGACAGGTGGCGATGACGACCCTTACACAATGTCATGGCGGGGCATCGACAACAAGGTGTACTACATGGTGGACACCAACCAGTACGTGCAGCTGCTCAACTACTCCGGCTGCGGCAACACTGTCTCCGGCAATCACCCAGTCACCAAGCAGCTCATCATCGACTCCCTCCGACAGTGCGCTGCCCTTTTCCTGCATGCTTGCAATTGTCCCCCTCACTTGGAGTTTTCTGACTTCTACACCCTGCGTTCCCCATGCTCACTGAGGTTGCTTTGCCTTGCAACCCACGACGCCCACTCTGGAGCATTGCACAACGACACCCAGATCGTGACAATAAGTTAGCTTGTGCCAGCTGTAAGCCACAGGAGCTGGGAAGCCCCAACAGATCTAGGCGCTCAAGGTTCGATAATAATTACAGTGTCTGAGACCAATGTTTGCTGCTGTGCAGGTGGGTGGAGGAGTATCACGTGGATGGGTTCCGCTTTGACCTGGCGTCGGCGTTGTGCCGGGATGAGAAGGGCAACCCAATGGAGGTGCCGCCGCTCATCCACGACATTGCCAAGGACCCAGTCCTCAGCAAGGTGCTCCCCTCCCAGCGGCCCCTCCTCTGACCTGCCTCACCTCACCCACATCCTAAATATTCCTAAGTCTCTGTCTGTCAATGGCCACATGGGCTTTGGGGCTGGGTGTGACAGATGCGCACGGAGAATGCCCTATGTGGCCCCTGTGTGTTGGCATGTTGACCCTTTATGGCCCCTTATGGTTGGGTTTGAGAAATGCATTGGGTGCCCTGCTGCACAGGTGAAGCTGATTGCGGAGCCGTGGGACTGCGGCGGCCTGTACCAGGTGGGCGGTTTCCCCAACTGGGATGTGTGGGGTGAGTGGAACGGCAAATACAGGGACGACGTGCGCCGCTTCATCAAGGGCGACGACGGCACGAAGGCTGCCTTCGCCACCCGCCTCTCCGGCTCGGCAGACCTCTACCACGTCAACCAGCGGTGATTCACCCTCGCTGACTGTACTACCACCGCATGACTGTCTTCAACCCTGCCAAACCTTGGCCATGCATCACAACATACACGGCAGGCAGCACATCTAAAGCACGCGGACTGCTGAGCCTTGCTGTGCCTGACAGGAAGCCGACGCATGGAGTGAATTTCATCATTGCGCACGACGGCTTCACGCTGTACGACCTGGTGGCCTACAACGAGAAGCACAACGACGCCAACGGGGAGGGCAACCGCGACGGCTCCAACGACAACTTCTCATGGAACTGCGGCGCGGAGGGCGAGACAGGGGACGAGGGCGTCAATGCGCTGCGGCAGCGCCAGATGCGCAACCTGCACCTCGCGCTCGCTGTGTCCCAGGGCATGCCCATGGTCCTCATGGGTGCGCGCCATGACTCCCAACACCATTTAATTAAAAAGTCTGAGAAGCCATGGACAGACCCCAATGCAAGCACCAGCTCGTTAGAAGATGCTCTCATGGATGGAATGCCAATTGGCTGCATGCCTTTCCTGGACATTCCAACAGGGATGTATCTGTGCAGGTGATGAGTACGCGCAGACGCGCGGAGGCAACAACAACTGGTACGGACACGACACCAAGATGACCCGCTTTGATTGGACTGCATTGGAGGCCCAGCGCGACACATTCTTCCGGTACTACAGGTGAGCTCCTCAGCCGTGGTTGGTGACAGCTGTACAATTCCAGGCATGCTTGCTTGAGATTCATCAATGCCATGGCACATTGCCTGATTTGTGCTCTTGTGTGTGCAGCGGCCTGCTCAAGTTCAGGAGAGGGCACCCTCTACTGGGCCGGCCAGAATTTCTGACGCCTGAGGACGTCACATGGCACGAGGACAACTGGGACAACCCAGAGAGCAAATTTCTGGCCTTCAGCCTCCATGACAGGTACAGCACACCCTCCAAGATTCTCACATTAAAGTCAAGGGAGCTATGCAAGTGTGCCCACTGCTGCCGGGAGTTGACGTGATGCATGTGCTGCAAACAGGGGCCAGGGCTGTGGGGACCTGTACATTGCATTCAATGCGCACGCATACCCCATCACTGTTGGCCTGCCGGGGGGCCTCAGCTGGGTGCGTGTGGTGGACACCAATCTGCCCTCGCAGCGTGACTTCACCCCAGACAATGACAAGGTGCTGGCCGGTGACTACACTGTGAACCCCTTCTCCTCCATCATGCTCAAGGCTGTGGCTGCTTGAGGCGACTGCAGATCATGCCTTGGGAGGAGCGTTCACGGCAAACACATCGTGGCGTTTTGAAGGCCAATTTTGCCAACCTTGGGCCCAGATGAGTGTGTGTCAATCTAAAAGGAGGCCATTCGGTTTGCTTTCCACAAGTTTGCTGAATGGACAATTTGTTGTTTTGTCATTAAGACATTACTTGAGAGTGGTGAGCCAGACGCCACTGAATTCATCATCACTTGAATGATGCATCTCAAATAAAACCCCTTCGCTGAAAGAGTTGTAGAAGGAAAACTTCTTAGAGCAAGACTTCCCGGGTACATGAAGGCTTGTCAATAAGGAATCTGCGTGACTTCCATAAAGAAAATTGCAACGTGCTTGTGACTTACGGGTTTTCATTCACAATCCAGTAGATGACGCAGGAGAATTGTTCAGTTTAACAAGCATATAACAAGTTTGTTCATTCATAAGACACCCATTTTGACCTTTCCAGTGACCCCCTAAATGGCCGCTACCAACCTGCCGAACATTGGAAGGTCTTCATACATATATTTATTTGATGATACTTACACTCACGCATTGCCCAGCTGATGGGCACCGATCTTGTATGCAGTCGCACGCACAGCAACGTGGTCCCGCACTTGAAACTTTATTGCCTTCAGGGGAACACCCAACTCATTGCCGGCTGCATCGGCCAGATTGCACTCGATGGAGACAATTACAGGTCCCACGTATGAGGGCTGCACACATGCACACAGACATGTCAGATCACAACGCTTGTCAGAAAAGCACTGCTGGCTCATCTGCGTTGACTCGTATGCATGAAATTCATGTGAGATTTTAACAAGAAGCTAGAAGGGGCTCTTCTCATGAGAACTGGTGGCACTCACCTCCCAGGAAATCTGAATGTGGTAAAATATATTTGCAGACACAGCGACTTCCGACACATACTGCACAGTGGCATTGGCAGGCCCATCAACAAACGTGCATGCCTTCATGTCGGGATAGCAGAGCCCTGTGACGGCCTCAGAGCATCCAATCACCAACATTGCGTCCCCCCTGCATACCCAGCTCATGTCTGCTTCACATTCTTCAAGAAAGTTTCTGTCATGCATACAACACCTGCAGATTTTGAAGGACGTCTACCTTCTGTCTTTGTTTCTAAGCAAAATTCACAATGACAAAATAATGCACCTGTCTGTCAGGAGGCCCTCAGACCCGCAGTAGGACATGTCCACGGGATAGATGCTGCATTGTGGTGCTACCTCTGTACTCAGTGAGGCAGTGCAGCTTGGCTGCAAAGCACATGCTGTGGAGGAGACCTGGACAAGTGTGCTATTGGCCTCATAGGGATCACTAGAGGGCACGTAACCTCTAATTGTGATAGTGTCATTGCTGCCCTCCTTGTTGTATCGGATGATGTCCACGATCTGCCCACCTGCACCCAAGTACTTGAGCCTCAACACATTATGGAAATACGTAGGGCTACATCTTACGTCCTGTTTGTAGAGGTTCGTACCAGGGTTGGTCAGAAAGCTATCGAATGCCACAGAAGCTTCCAGGGGCAACTTTTGTTCTGCTGCAAACCAAGTGATAGCCTGATCTGGGGGCGTTATGTAATCCCATGCAGCCGGTTTTGAGTTGCTGACGAATTTAATTGTTGGGCGCGCATCTGTTGCGGCAGCTAACGCCTGGATACAGGAAGATGCCTCAGAAGCCTAGGCGTTACACCAGCATACGAGTGCATGCAATCGCTCTGTAGGTAGTCAAAAGTTGGACGCGTTAGAAAGAATTATGAAAAAAAAAATCTCAGATACAATTCGCACCGTAAAAAATAGCAGGAGGGCAAATGCCAGGCCTGTGAAGAACGAACCCATGGACGATTGTCGGTCGAGTTTCCCGTGAAGTCCGCTTGTTCAGAATTGACAGAAAAGAATCCAGTGAATCTCAAGATCATTCAATGTATGATCGTAACAGTTTTGGGAAGAGGAGAATAAGGATCGAAAGGGGACGAAGCCCATCATCTTCGTAGCTTCCAATGCACGAGAAGCTGGGATTAATATATTTAGGATACCCATCATAAAAGGGTGAACCCTGATGAATCTCCCATGTCGCCATTTCTGCACATCCACCTCCTCAAATGTTGTTGACTCTCGTATTTCAATTGCAGGAAATGTTCAGAATGCGATGGCCTGGTATGATATTGTGACAAAGTTATCCATATGACTTGAACTTCAGTACAGGGCCCATCACAGCAAGAAAAAATGTCGTTTGGCTTTGGAGGTGGGAGCCTGCAACATGAAGATTGGGATTCTTTTGGTGCAAGACTGAACTGGCCCAGAAGTCATTGAAGACACTTTGCCAAGCAAGAGTGTTGGTGCTTTCAGGGGGCGGTTTTGGATTTGGAGCATCACAGCCCGCGCAGTCTCCGTTTGGTGGGACTGCTGCTCCATTTGGGCAAGCACCATTTGGGCAGCAGCAACAGGTATGCTTGTCCAGCAAGTAACGGAAGCGATACATTCAGGTGGACAACTTTGTTGGTTATCCTCCTTTCATCCTTCAGGCTTAACCTTTCATCAAATATTATGTTCTCTTGCAGGCTTCATCGCCTTTTGGAGCGACAACCAGCACTGGGATATTCGGCGCTTCTCAACCAGTACGCTCTTGCGAAGATCTCGTCTGATATATCCTGAAATGAGGGAGGTGTATAAAGCTGATTTGTCTGACTCGTATGTGGGTGCCTAGGCTTTTGGTGCTTCTAGTGTGCCAGCATTTGGAGCATCAAGCACACCAGCATTTGGATCTGCAGGCTTCGGGGTGCGCTCTATCGTCATGGTTGAGCACACGGAATAAAATTGTAACGAAATAGACGCAAATGACCTGATCAAGGAAGACTAATTGGAACATCAGCCATCTAAAATACAATTTCATTGACCAGGCATCTCCCACGTCTTCTTTTGGGAGCCCCAACCCTTTCGGGGCTGCATCCCAGGTATGAGGGCAACCTCCACCATAAATAGTCATCATACACTGCAGCAAAGAAACGTTGTGGCCTATCCTAGTGGCAATCCGATCCAACGGTCTGGTGGTGCAGCCTCTCTTTGGGGCAGCATCCACTCCCGCCTTTGGAGCGCAGCCCAGCACGCCGACCTTTGGGGCAACCAGCACAGCATTTGGCTCAGGGCAGCCAAATGCATTTGGGGGCGGTTTTGGAGCTGCCAGCACGCCAGCATTTGGGGCAGCAAGCACGCCAGGGCCCTTTGGTGCCAGTGCGCCAGCCTTTGGGTCGAGCACACCAGCCTTTGGGTCTGGTGAGTAACTCATCATGTCTCCCAGCAGGTTTAATTTTAACGCCTGCGGTTTTGGTCTATTGTGCCCCTCACTCTTATGACGAAGGCTTGAAAAGGGTTATCTTTTGCTGTGCAGGCTTTGGTAGCCCATCTTTCGGCGGTCAGGGAACCCGCGGAGTGCCACATCAGAAGACGCAGGAGGTTGACAGCAGCACATCGGGTAGTGCCAAGACCACAGTCTACTTCAACTCCATCAGCGCCATGCCCCAGTACCAGGACAAATCCCATGAGGAGCTCCGATGGGAAGACTACAAGGTTCCCTTCCTTTTCCTCAACAGGCTTGCGGTCATTCAATATTTTTTGTTCGGCATCTTTACTTGTACATGTCTATTGGGGTCTTCACCATGCAGTGTTGCGCAGGCGGGCTGCAAGGGGAACACAGGTTCCGCGCAGCCAGCGCAGAGCGGAGTGTTTGGGCAGGCAGCCACGCCCTCCATCTTTGGCCAGACCCCCCAGGCCAGCTCGCCATTTGGGCAGTCCACGCCGTCTTTCGGGGGCGGCGCCTCCGCGCCGCCCTTTGGCGTGTCCTCCCCTTCCATTTTCGGCTCACAGTCCTCGCCCGCTTTCGGTGGCGGAGGTGAGTCATCGTCGTGCCTGGGCGCACTGAGTTGATGGCACTGTGTATTCGCCAGGCACACCAAACAGATGAGCGGAAGGCAAGCGCCTGTGGTCCGGTGATGCAGGGGGCTTTGGGACGACATCCTTTGGGGCCACTGCCAGCGCACCCTTTGGGGGAGCTTCCACGCCAGCCTTTGGAGGGACCTCATCGTTTGGCACCTTTGGCTCTGCGCCAGCGTTTGGGCAGAGCTCAGGGGGCTCGTTTGGCTCGACCACCACATCCATATTTGGGCAGCAGTCTACACCCGCCTTTGGCGGTGGCAGCGCTCCCGCCTTTGGCACAACGGGTGCCTTTGGCCAGCAGCCGGCGGCGCCATTCGGGTCCTCGCCGGCGCCGTTTGGGGCCAGCACTCCCGCTTTCAACCAGTCCTCATCGCCCTTCAACTTTGCCACATCTGCATCCGCGTTTGGCCAGCCTGGCACATCGCCATCCCTCTTTGGATCCAGCCCAGCTTTTGGACAGACCTCCACAAATTTTGGAGGAGGCAGCCTCTTTGGGCAGACTGCGGCCAAGCCCTTCGGGGGCAACATGTTTGGAGCGACCTCGTCCCCGTACGGTCAGCAGCCGTCCCCTGGATTTGGCACGACGGGCGGCATCTTTGGGCAGGCCAGCACGCCTGCCATGAGTGGCAGCCTCTTCGGCAACATCCAGCAGTCGCCGGGCATGAACCTCTTTGGCCAGCAGACTCAGCAGCCGCAGCAACAGCAGATGATGGTGCCTGCTCAGCCACTCGGTGAGTTTTCTTTATCAGCCTCCTCTCCCTTGTAGGCTTGCCAAGCGCTTTTCATTCTGAGTCTATGACTGCGTGCATGCTGGGGCTCAATCCTTGCTTCTGTGGCTGCAGGTGTGGCTGTGAGTCCATATGGAGTCCTGCCACAGGCACCGAACGTGGGCACGCCCATTCCTGAGTACAAGGGCGGCATTTCAGCGCGGCCCCTGTCCGGGCTGGGGCCACCCAGGCCCACAGCCGTCATGGCTTCCCGCTCGCTCACGCCACGCTCTGGCAACCGCCTGCGCCCCAGCCGAGCCCGCAGTGTCTCAAGGTGCGGATCCACACCGCACCCAGGCCTTCAAAGATATTCTGCATTTGCTGGGCTGGCCATCCGAGCTTACTCTAAATTGAAGAGCATTAGACCTGCTGGCAGGCTTTTATGTTGAACGAAATGTGTGCAGGGGCTCTTCCAGCCCTTCAGACTTCCTGTCGGAGGAGCCGGACTCAGTCGCCAATGGCAGCGCCCACCCCAGCATCTTCCTGGCGCGCGACAACCCGCGCCAGTTCTTTGTGCGCGAGCCTCTGCCCTCCACCATTGCCTCCGCCACCTCCTCCCCGGCGGCTGCCGTGCCGTCGCCTTCTCCCGCCGCCAGAGCCTCGTCCTCCCGAAAGCCTCCAGCCGAGCGCAGCACGGGCACAGGTAATTCCTGCAACGCCAATGTCAGCATCGATCACGGATGTTCTGCCTGAACGGTGAGCCAGAAGCTAGAGATGTCGGGTGAGATGGTGTGAGGGATTGCATGGTGGCGGCAGGTGCAGATCGAAGGGGTGACGACCAGCAGCGCGCCCGGACACAGGACGATGATGACGATCAATCTGGCCCGCCACAGAATGGGCGCTCGTATGGAGATCAGCAGCTCACTGATGAAGAGGTGGGAGGAGTTTCCTGATACTGAATTGTTTGGATGGTGGTGGACTTTCTCTTGCAGGCTGATGAAGACTGTCTCTGACTGACAGGTGGCGCAGCTGTTGCCATCGGTGCAAGCAGAGGATTATTATGTGGAGCCATCGCTGACTCAGCTGGCGGCCATGGCGCGAGAGGACCCTGATGCCCTGGCCAGCGTCGCAAATTTCAAGATCGGCCGCCGCGGCATCGGCGCAGTGCGGTGGCTCACGCCCACTGATGTCAGGAGCCTAAATGTGGAAGGGACTGTGGCCCTCTCACGTGGCAGTGTCGAGGTGCGACCTTGGGACCTCTTCTCATACTCACCGTGGCCTTTTGTTTTGCCAACTATGTTTCTCGCTGCATGCATATTGCAGCTGAGTTCCAGGCTTGACAAGAATTGTGCTGCAGGTGTACCTGGATGAGAATGAGAAGCCTGAGATTGGAGAGGGTCTGAACAAGGGAGCAGAGGTGACGCTGCAGAAGGTGTACCGCATCGACAAGGCCACCAACAGGCCCACCACGGACAAGGACGCCATTGCGCGCTTTGAGCGGAAGCTCAAGAAGCTGGCCGCCGATCAGAGCGCTCGGTTCATCAGCTACGATGCAGACACCGGCACATGGGTCTTCGAAGTGGAGCACTTCAGCAAGTGAGTCTTGCAATTAGTGGACAGTAGAGACCATACCGAGACACCTGGAACATTGCATCTGTCTGCTTAGAACTTAAGAAAATCTCAGGGTGTCAGCTCACTTGCACCTACTAAGCCATTGCGGCTATTGATGTGCAGGTACGGGCTGGTGGACTCTGACGACGAGGACGCGCCTGCAGAAGGAGCTGCGCCACCCGATGACCAGAGGCCGGCCAGCATTGACGACGAGGGCGGCGAGCCTGAAGGGGAGGGCATGCTGCTCAGTGCGTCACTCACCTGCGCCTATTTGCTGATAGCAACTGCATGCGCAATGGAAGATTCATCTAAAAAAAATGGCAACATCACAGTCTAGCTGGTGGTTCTGAGTAGGCGATGAGGAAGATGAGGAGATGGACGGCTACAGCCAGCACGGCACGGCGTTGCGTGGCGCAGATCGGGCGCTGGACATGATGGACGCTGATGTGCGCGGGGCCGCTGCATCGCCCGTGCTGCCGCTGGCGCTCAGCGCGCAGCTGGGCCTGGACCCTGCCGACCTCGTGGCCCTGCGCTCCGACTTCTTCCCACAAACAAGTGCGCAGACAGCCCCCCAATGGTTCCTCCCCCTGCCTTGTGAAATTCAGGCACTGTGTACAATCCCTGTGATGCTCCCAAATGGCGGTGGGTGTCTTTAAATTGTTAAAAACGATCTGCAAGGGTCTTTGGTCAGAAAGTGAAGTGGCCAACTTGTGCGCGCAGCTCCAGACCAGGGTAACAATCTGATAAGGAGGAAGCGGGCACCATCGGGCGCGCCGGGCGTCAGCCCTGTTGGTGCAGCTCCTCATGCGGCAGCCAGGGCACCTGCGCCTGCCTTGGAGGCTCCCAACGACCTGCCTGCACCGCAGCCGGCAACTCTGCCGAGCGCTGCCGTCCCTGCGGCGAGATCTTGGCGACGTCCTGCGCCTGCATTGCGGCCTCCAACTGCCACAGGTATGCAGATCGTCCATTGGGCACCCTTACAGCAGAATTTTACTACATCAGGACTCGATGCATAGTGGCTATTGTAAAGGGGCTGGCCTATTTTGGTACAAGTGTTCACAGACTTGACGCTCCACAAGTGTGTTGCTTTGGGTGTATGTGGCCTGGTTTGTTGAGGGATGTCGCCCAGTATTGCATTTGCAGGCAGAGCGACGGACAAGCGCCCTGGAGCTGACTTGGCAATGTCTGAGGGCGCAATAACGGCGGTGCACGACTCTGGGCAGCCGTCCGAAGGGGCGCAGCGGTGCATGGTGGATGCAGGCCTCCTCCTGGGGCGCTCCTTCCGCGTGGGCTGGGGCCCCAATGGGCGCCTTGTGCACCCAGGTGAATGGCGCCGCTGCACCATGCATGCATCTGTGTGGCTGCTACAACATTGCAATCCAACTCTCATGCGTGGGGCTCGTGTTAAAAAGGTAACATGTCTAGCATTCACTAGAGTGTTGCCCTTCTTCGTGACATGGGAAAGTGGTGCGCAGGCAAGATGAACGGTGCAACAGAAGGAGCGGCAGTGGTGATGCGCAGCCTGCCAGTCAACGAGGAGGTGCTGACCAAGGCCGCATCAGAGGCAACCGTTGCATCGTTGAGGACGCGCACACGCGAGCGCTGGCGGCAGCTGCTGGACATCCATGCACGCCACAGCTCCCCTGTCTCAACAGTGCAGCCAGCGGGGCGCGAAGGCTTCGTTCCACACACGCGCCAGCATGCCCTGAAGTGCGACCGCGATACGGAGCTGCATGCCCTCTGCTGCGAGTACCTCGTCACTACCAAGGATTTCCTGCAAAAGGTGCTGCGGAGTTTGAACCGTACCGCATGCATAGTGGAACAGGATCAAGGCCACCTCAGGCCTGTTGTGACCGTCAGAAAGTCTCCTCAATGGGCTCACCATATCTGACGTTTGGAGATCGTCAAACGTGTGCGCAACAGACTCCACAATTGTCTTGTGTGGCACCGGCTCAGTGATCTCTGTGGTTGTGCTCACAGAACCGCGTGGACACTGATGGCTCAATGGAGGGCCTGGTGACAAAGCATGAGGTCTGGACATGGGAGCTCCTACATGTCCTATTCTCCCGCATTCAGGATGCTGAGAAAAGCAAGGATGCCAATGCGCAGCCTGAACCAATGGTATGATGATTTGTGTAATCGTGCATGGCTTGCATTGTAGCAAGTAGCCAAGGGCGGCACCACCGCTTGAGCAGTGTTTGATTTTATATGCCTGGATGAATCAGAATTTTCTATGATGTGCCTTAAGGTATTCCGAATCTAATTTCTTTTCTGTGCTTGCAGGAGGAGGGAGGGGACAAGGATGAGGGACCTGGAGGGAAGAAGCGACGTCGTCTGCTCAGCTGCTGGCTGAGGGTGACTTTTTCTCCGCCTTTCTCCCAGACAAAACTTTGCAGCATATGATATGAGCTATAATGGTACAGTGAAGCATGGGGCTGACATTCATAGCTTCATGTGGCAGGATCGTGCAAGGGGAGAAGTGGAGGGTGCACTGCAGCAGCGTGCAAGCTTGCCTGAGAGACTGTGCCAGCTGCTGAGCGGACAGCAGCTGTCTGCGGCGGTGGCGCTAGCCTCTGCCACTGGCGACGTGCGGCTGGCATCTCTGATCTGCCAGGTAATTCCTCAAGTGCTCTTGCGACACACAATATTGGCTATTTGCTGGCCTGAGCCAACATGACGATCAGAGGAAACATTGAGGAGAAGAGAGGTGGTCAGTGTGAAGTTTTCTTGCTTGCGCAGGCTGCTGCGAAAGGGGAGGCGAGGGAGGCAGTCAGGAGGCAGTTGCAGACATGGCAGGAGGCGGACTTTGTGGCGCACATTGACAGGGAGCGGCTGCATGTGTACCAGCTGCTGGCCGGCCAGATTGATGCTGTGGCCCCGCACATGAACCTGGACTGGCGCCGCGCCCTCGGCTTGCACCTCTGGTGCGGCTCCGCCATTGCGCCCATGCCTGGCAATGCCATGATTCACCGCTGCGGTAAGTAGAGACTTGTATCAGCATGTGACGTTAAGTCAAATGTGTGGTCACAGGTATGGGCAGAGTCCTGGGGTACCAGTGGGCCATGCGCTCCAGGCCTTCACTGCCTCGTTCCAGGCTGGTGTAGCGCCCCCACCAATCCCGCTCTACCTCGAAAGAGCGCCAGGGAAGCCGCAGCCTGCAAGGTAGGCTGTGTTTGCTATCATTTGAAGAAGCATTTTAACCTGCCCCAGCCTTGGTGAGCCCCATATAAAGAGCGAAAATGAATGGCAACATGCCCCTCAGCATTCGTGTAAGAAGGCGGTGTAGACCTGTAGGCTGCAAGGGTGCATTTGCGAGTTGACAAGGCTGCAAGCCTGTGCATATTGGCCCCGGATTCCGGCTGCAGACGGACCTGTGTATGTCCTATGGCCCTCTGGGCTCTGGGTTTGCCACTCGTAAAGATTATTATTATTATTTTGCCAGAAACCAGCCAAATGTGTGCCTTTACTGCGGTGCAGTGATGTTGTGGACGTCAACTTCCTGCTCCTGGAGCTCTTCTGTGGCGGTGCTACCGTGGCTGACGGCGCCTTCCTGGCGCAACTGCTGTCGCCCGCGGCAATCACGCCCGACCGCCTCAACCACATGCTGCCCTGGCTGCTCCTGCAAACGCTGCAGGCCATCGATGCTTTGCCCACTTTAGACCTGGCGCCCCAGGCACGTCCATCACTGCTTCTTCCTGAGTTTCTTCGCTGCAGCTCTGAAAACAGAAACATGCACGTGGAATTGTGACATGGACTTTTTTGTAAAATGTGTGGCGAGGTTCTGAGAGTGGTGACTGCTCCAGGTGTACGCGGTGTACGCGGGCCTGATCAGTCAGCTGGAAGCGATTGGGGGCATGGAGGAGTGGGTGCTGTACGTGGCGCAGCACCTGCCTGATGGCCCCGCGCCTGACTGGCAAGGCCTGCGAGACCAGCTGGTACGCCCCTCTTCGCATCTTTGCGCTGAGCGTGTCATGATACATGGGTCTACATGGTGTGTGATGCGTGTGTCAGATGCACCCCGCCTGAAGTAATCATGGAGGGAAAAAATGAGTGGAGGACTGAGAAAGCATGGATGCCTCAGGTGCAGCAGCTGCTGCTTCGACACGCACCTGCGCTGGCAACCTCACCGGACAAGCAGGCCTTTCTGCGCGACAGGCTGGGTCTGCCACCTGCCTCGGTTGCTCATGCACTCATGCTCTGGGCCAGGTACCGGCGGGACACTGCAGGTAAAACATCCACCTCAATTGCAGGGAATTTATTTACATTCTGCTGCCCTTCTGAGCCTTTCGCAACAGCTGTACACCAATAATCCCTGGGAGGGTTTGGATTTGTTCCAGCGTGAGGGCATCGATGCTGACATAAGTGTCATATGGTGGCTTGCAGAGGAGTTCCAGCAGGCGGTTGGAGCAGAGGACTGGACCACGGCACATTCTGTGCTTGTCACACAGCTGGCTCCAGGATGGTGGTGCAGCAATCAGAATGGGCAGCTGCAGTCCTGCTTGACGCAGCTAGAGGCCACTGCAGGCCCCGTGCAGGCTGCTGTTGGGCCTGCGGCATGGAAGGCTGGAGCCCACCTTTACTCCACCTACTTCAGATTGCAGGCAGGCACTTTTAAACATGCTCCCTTTCTTGTCGCAAGCTATCAGTGCCTCTGTGCAAGCCATTTCAATTGCTGTTATTTACTTATTTCATGGTGGGCTCAATGGCAGGACCTTCTTGATCAAGCAGAGGAGGGGAGAGGACCCTCACGCTTGCAGCTTGCAGGGGAGCTTGCTGGGCTGTTGGAAGCTGCCAGCTCCAAGCTATCCAAGGATACTCCTTCTGACAGCAAACTTTTCCAACAGGTCTGCACATCATTCACTCACCACCTCTGCCGCTTGAGACGTTTGTACAGAGATGGTGTGTGTGCTATCACACGGGAGACCAACGTTTTGCATTTTGTCTGTTCAGGTGGTGCTTGGGAGCATGGCACAGAAGCTGGCATCGTGGCTGCTTGGGGATGGCGGCCTGTCTGCCACGGATGCATTGCAGCGCCAGCTGCTTAGCACCTCGGTCAAGGCCCTGCCGTCCGCCAGTCTCACCCATCACTTGCATGTGGGGAGTTGCGCTCTGGGGGAGGTGCTGGTGTGACCACACTTACGTGGGCTTTGTGATCAGACTGGCAGGGAATGCTATGGTGCCACACACTAGTGTATTACAAGCCATGATCCGGTGGAATATGTATGTCCTGTTACTCACTCGGCAAGAGGCCACTACAAGGTGTCTTGCTCCCAGCCTCGCCATGCACTGAAATGACATCACGTCTATATATAGACCATTAGTGAATGCAGAGAGCACTTGTGTCTTTGACCTGTGAGCCAATGCATTTGCGCATAATTTGCCTGTTCGTATGTGGCCCTTTTATTGGGTTGGCTGCTGTAAGATCTGTAGATTTCCAAATTACTCGACTTCCTTCATCTAGTACAACTGATGCAAGTTGCATCGCCTGCTCTTCAAGACACTTTTAGCAAGATTAATAATCATTAATGGAACTCAATATCCTAAAATACACTGGCTCAAGCTTGCAATTCAAATTGCAAGTTGAGCAGATCCAAGATTATTGTTGAGCATCAAAAGTAGTTGTCATACATTGGTCGAAGTTTCGTGTCAATTTGCTTTTATACCGGTACAGGGACCTGTAGGGCGACAATTCTCTCTCGCGAAGATCTTCACCCAACGCTTTTGCACTGATTCAGCAGGCTACCGAGCGCTGGCATTCTGTTCTGCTCTGATGACTAGAGCCAACTGCTATATTTTGGATACACTTTGCAACGTGGGATCTGCTACTACTACACAGCTGTCACCACATGTCTTGCAACTTGTCTAATAGGCGCATAAGGACGAGGCATTTGGCCTTTAAGAGGCGCTTTCCTTAGCTTGCTGTACTATCTCAGATCCGTGAAGCTCCTCCTGCAAAGCACAGTGGTGTTCAGAAGATTGCTAAGGCCTGATATGTGGGCAGGGCTGGGCAATTCCTTGTAAGACTTGTCACCTTTTTCACAGGTGCAGATGCACTTGTGTAAGCTCCGACCATAGAAGCCGTCAAATACACCCCCGTCATGACAGTTGCGAGCCCCAGAAATCCTGCAGCAGTGCAGAAGACAATCTTTAGAATACTATGGGAAGAGCCCATAGCTTAAACACCGAGAAAACCAGTGATGATAAACTGTTTCAGACCTGTTGTGAGTTTGAATGCAGCATCTCCTGCACCCATGGTGCTGTGAAAAGGCGGAAGCTGTCAACAGATCTAAATTGATCAACTTTGATCTGCGGAAAGTTTGGCATGAACTTTCAGACGTGGATGCAGAACATCAATGCAGCATATTCCCCATCAGATTCTTGACGCAGAAATGAACGATTCTGAGGAGAGAACAATTGTCGAGCAAGAAACGGAGACATTTGAGTGCGCACGTCATCATGTGACTGCTATGACGCGGCGTTCCTTCCTGTCTCCCAATCATGGCTTTTTCTCGACTTTTTTGATCAGACGAACGGGCAGTAAGAGGCAGGATTTGATTGTTGTCTGGCGCTGTTGAACGGAGAATCCTTCCGGCCATGCAGAACTTGCGCAACGTCAAGTTGCCTGCTGGGAACGGTGCTGGCAGGCTGGTCCAGGCTGTGCTGTTTGGTGGCGCTGCGATATACGGGGCTTCACAGAGTTTGTTCAATGTGGAGGGAGGTCATCGCGCGATCGTCTTCAATAGGATCTCTGGCATCAAGGACAAGGTGGGCCGATGGCTCCACAGCTGTTGGAAGCTGCCACTAGCACGTTGAGATGCATCAGCAATACTGTGTATGAATAACCTTGAAAACTTTTCTGAATCTATGGATATACTTTAAACTCTATTTTCAAGGCGTCCTGGAGGCTGACGGTGGCTAGTTGCAGGTCTATGAAGAAGGCACCCACCTTATGATTCCTTGGTTCGAGTGGCCGTACATCTACGATGTTCGCGCTCGTCCAAACGTAATCCAGAGCACTTCAGGATCTCGGGATTTGCAGATGGTGAGTCCTACAACCTAAGTACTCAACAAGCACTGCCTCCTTGCTTTGGCTGTCATCACATTGTAGGACCAGCAGTAACTTGGAGCTGATTTACACAGGTCAACATTGGCCTTCGAGTGCTGACGCGGCCGATGCCTGCGAAGCTGCCAGAGATCTACCGCACACTGGGCACAGATTACGCAGAACGTGTGCTGCCATCCATCATCCAGGTCAGGCTTCTGAGAAGCATGATGAACACGTGGCTGTCATATCTGCAAGCAAAATATGCTGCCTGAAGTGCCAAGGTATGCTGAAGTATCTGCACTGTGTTGTTCCAGGAAACTCTGAAGAGTGTCATTGCTCAATACAATGCCAGCCAGCTCCTGACGATGCGTGAGGTACGATTGCAGTCTTCCTGCCTACCAAAACTTCCAGGTTGTCTGCGCGTGCTGCCCTTCATCCGTTGTTGACACCTGCTTGACAATTGTTGATGCCATGCAGGTTGTCAGTAGAGATATCAGGACCCTGTTGACCCAGCGTGCCCAGTACTTCAACATAGTTCTAGACGATGTGTCCATCACCAACCTGACCTTCAGCAGGGAGTACACAGGCGCAGTTGAGGCCAAGCAAGTGGCACAGCAGGACTCAGAGCGTGCCAAATTCATTGTAAGTTGCCAACTGTCTTTCGTTGCATTTTATGACTGACATATATCGAGTTGCCTTATTTCATCCTTACTTCTGTGCAGCACTTATTTTGTTGTTCCACAATGACAGGTGGAGAAGGCTGAGCAGGAAAAGCAGACCGCCATTGTCCGGGCGCAGGGAGAAGTGAGTTTACCGCCTGGAGTCAAACATTTGTAATTTGCTTCCTTTTCTAATGGTAAACAAGGAGGATGTGGACTCAACGTTCTGTGGTCCACAGGCGCAAAGTGCGAAGCTCATTGGTGACGCCATCCAGCAGAACCCTGCATTTCTCACCCTCCGAAAGATTGAGGTATAGGCTTGGAACTCCCTGTCTTTTGTGCGGATAGGGTTCTGTGGCTTCCAGCTAAGTACTAAACTGTCAGCCTGGTGCGCATGTAGGCCGCTCGTGAGATTGCAAGCACCATCGCTGGCTCTAGCAACCGTGTGCTGCTCAATGCAGACAGCTTGCTGCTCAATCTGGTAAGTGACATTGCCGCCAAAGCATCATATCTCTTTGCACCCCTGCTGCTGTCATTCTGGTTGTGTCATCTGGTTGGTCTTTTTATTGATCAAACTTCTTTGCGGTTTGCAGGACAACATCACATATGATCTGAAGAAGGCAAAGTGAGCTCAGACTCCTGTGAGGGATGTAGTGCAAGTGAATGTTCTTGCGGCAATCTTTTGGAAGTACCCTCGTGTAATTGCAGCATCATCTGTTGAGATTCTGTGTCCTCGGCAGTGCAGTACGAGATTGTCTCTTCGCATGTGAACTATTCATTGCAGACTTCTAGATGTGTTGAATAATCTTTCTGATGAGTCAAATCACAATGTAAAATTCGTGCTTGGCTGATGTGCCAAATACTATGTGCGCGTACTTGTGGCTGTCTATTTCCAAAGAGCCATGGCCATCCCAATCACAACCAGAAGGGTTGCAATGGAGAGCAGTCTCTTCGGACTGATCATTCGGCCGGTAGTCACACAGTACCGATGTAGATCACAACGGCAGAGGATCATGCTTTATTACTGTTCCTGGAATCGGCTACAAGTTCTCTTTCTTGCCCTCTTTCTTGCAATCCTCGATCTTCTGACTCTGCATCTGCTGCTTCACTATCTGCTGAATCCTTTCCATGCAGTGTCACTGGCACGTTTGACTCACGCTGCTGCTCCAAGCCTTCTGCACCAGTTTCTGCCGATGCAGCTTCTTGTGCACTGCTTTCTGCAGGCTCGCTGAGAACACGCTGCCGGGCTTCACTGAGACCTTCTGATACAGCATTCTGTAGCCTCTCATCTGCATCGCCTCCAATATCTATCGCCTCCTTCAATTTGGCCCTTGCCTGCGGAATGGATGAGTATGATCAGCAATGCCATCGCATAAATAACGTTATTGCAGGTCAACCTTGTCACAGTGGCATGACTTCCGTATTGGAAAGATGCTTGAAGGGTGTACCTCCTGACTTTTCCGTGCTAATGCCAATGCTTTGTTTGCTTTAGAGATCGCCGGGAAGAATTTGTCATTGTTCTCCACCAAGACTGTGCCAACAAACAACCCAGCCGCTCCCAAGATGCAAATCAGCCAGATCCTCCCCTTGTCAATCTTCTGCTGAGGTATTGCTCTGGCAAGGCTCGAGACAGTAGCGGGTGGTATCGTCTGCGCATTCAATCAATAGGCATTAGTTTAGGGACGTCGCATCCTATAAGCTCCAGGAGTGGCACAAATACTGTGACAACTGTGGGGAGCATGGCAAATAACATTCACCTCGAGCTCAGCCCAGGCTGGCGGTGTGAACTGTGTCAGAGCGATTGCTGCAAGCGCTGCTCCTCCAATCAGGGTCGAGATTATCTGTTCCTTTAGTACCTGCCAATTTGGCTCATCCTCAGCATGCCATCTTCTCTGCACGAATCTTAAAATGCAGAAGGCCCCAATTTATCTATTTACAGCTCTCAGACAATGCATATTTGGAAAGAGACTGACCCCTCTCCTACTTGCATCGCATTGAGGGCGAGACGATCTTTGTCGGCTGCACGCTGATCTGTTTGAGTAAGATGTGCCAAGCACCAGGCGCGATACGTTGCTGTGCAAGCTACTTCTCATCCCCTGAGAGCATCTCGGAAGAGCAGCACGTCGACAGATGCATTCCATACTTGTCTGAGTTCTTTGATTTGTTGTAGTTCTTATTTACCTGTCTATTCTCAAGAGCACATTACCTGTTTTGAGGGGAGATGGCTTGGAGATGGACACCCGATAAGAGCAGGTTACCCGTTCGGCAGCGTTCGCTGGCGTTCCCGATTCAGCAGTGGCAACGGCAACGGCAGCATCAGTTTTCATTAATTGTCCTGAACGTGACTCGAAAAGCTCGATTATTTTTACACAAGTTGACCTTACAAGCATCACGGCCAAGCGAGAGTGCAAGATCTACTCAGGACCCCGTTGGTGTCGTCGAATATAGTCTTGATCACACTATCCGGAGAGCCTATCGCAGGGCAGCCAGGACGTGTCACACGCCGAAATGGCTCGAATGAATCCTCTGCAAGTGTAACTTTTCATCGTTCACAGTGAGCACAAGTCAAACACTCTTTCCTCGGATCGGAGGAAACAATGCAAGTCCCAGTTGCTGCCGTTCTGAACGCAAATACCAAGAGGGATACAGGGAAGAAAGCACAACATGGAAATATCGCTGCAGCAAAGGTTCGTGTGTTCCTTTCAACTCTTCATGACGACCAGCTTGTCTTTACAGCAAAAGGTTGAATGTTGATCATCACTTCTCCGATGAGAACTTTGTTGCAAATGTTGCCATGCAGGCCGTTGCTGATATTGTGCGTACCACGCTGGGTCCACGTGCTATGCTAAAGATGTTGCTGGACGCCAGTGGAGGTGCGAAACTTCACGCCAGATCACCTTGCACAGGACTTGCGCAGGCTTATATGTCTGACTGGATATGTGACATGCAGGGATAATCTTGACGAATGACGGCAATGCTATTCTTAGGGAGATTGATGTCGCCCACCCTGCAGCAAAGGTGATAGCTTGTGTCTCCCACATCCTGGGGGCAGTGGAGGCACCGATTGCGCTGCTTGCCCTCTGACCATTCTGTGATGTTGATGCATGCAGTCCATCATTGAGCTGAGCAGGACACAGGACGAAGAAGTGGGGGATGGCACAACATCTGTGATTATCCTGGGTGAGCCTTCCCTGCAGCATTTGCAAATGTTCAGGGCTTGTGTGGATGATGGTGGTAATACAATGATGGACTCTATTGACACTCTATTGAACTGCCTGGTCTACAGCTGGAGAGATGCTGCATGTAGCAGAGCCCTTTCTGGAGCGCAACCTGCACCCCACAGTCATCATCCGCGGCTACGTCAAGGCGCTGGAGGACGCCCTGTCAATTGTGGACGAGCTGGCGTTTCCCATTGACACCAATGACCGGGAGCAGATGCTCAAGATTATTGCTTCATGCATAGGGACCAAATTCACCTCACGCTTTGGTACTCTCATGCCGGTAAGACATTGTGCCATTCACTCGTTGAGGATTGGTTGTTGTGGTCTGTCCTGCCTTTGCCTGTGACCACTGGTTGATCAGATCATTGCATGTTTTTCTGTCCAAAAGCAGTGTTTTAGATTTCCCTGGGGAAGGGAGCAGTGCAGCCTTAGCGCGTACCACGTGACTGGTAGACAGGCAGGCAGTTATGATGCCGTACGTACGGTTTGGATGAGGTACCAAGGATTTCATTGGATCTGTCCTGCAGGAGCTTGCGCTTGATGCTGTGAGCACGGTGGCTGTGAACGAGCCGGGCAGCAAGCGGGAAATCGACATCAAGAAGTATGCCAAGATAGAGAAGCTGCCCGGCGGTTCCATAGAAGACTGCCGCGTGCTCAGCGGCGTGATGTTCCAGAAGGATGTGGTGGCGCCCGGGCGCATGCGCAGAAAGATCCACAACCCGCGCGTGCTGCTGCTGGACTGCCCCCTCGAATACAAGAAGGGTGAAAATCAAACAAACGTGGAGCTCTCCAGGGAGGAGGATTGGTAGGCCACTTGTCTTCTTTTTCAAGAGCGAATCTTTTCAAGCGAGATAAGGTCATGCCGTGCCTGGCCCCTCATCCCTGGTGATCATTGATTTGGCTGTCTGGTCCAACTCTCCCCTGAAGTGCTGGCGCCTTGGCTCCAGGGCCGCGCTGCTCAAGCTGGAGGAGGAGTACATAGAGCGGCAATGCCAGGAAATTGTCAAGCACAAGCCAGACCTGGTGGTCACAGAGAAGGGTCTGAGCGATCTGGCCATGCACTTTCTCACCAAGGCGGGCATTTCTGCCATTCGTCGCCTGCGCAAAACCGACAACAACCGCATCGCTCGCGCCACCGGCGCCACCATCGTGCACAGGTTTGCATGCTGTTGAGCCAAGCGGCGGCGACTCATTGCAGGCTGGATCACTTGCAATGGTGAGGTGCCAATAACCAATACTGCAAAGCTGGCCACTTGTGCTTCTTGGCTTGAACCCAGTGCAATTTGTTTTGGCTACAGAGTGGAGGAGATTCGGGACACGGACATCGGAACGCGGGCGGGCCTGTTTGAAGTGCTTAAGATTGGGGACGAATTCTACAGCTTCCTGGTGGACTGCAAGGACCCCAAGGCTTGCACAATCCTGCTCAGGGGGGCCTCCAAGGACGTCCTCAACGAGGTAGACCTCTTCCACCATGTAGTTTTTTCAACGGCCAGGGAGAGAGAGGGGGTCAGGGTGAGAGGGAGAGCATGGGCCTGAGGGTGGTGTGCGGCTGCGGCAGGTGGAGCGCAACCTGCACGATGCGATGGGAGTGGCGCGCAACGTTCTGATGGACCCGCGCCTGGTGCCGGGCGGGGGCGCTGTGGAGATGGCCATCTCTCGCGGCCTGGCCGATCGCGCCGCCTCCCTCCAAGGCGCCGAGCAGGTCCGCTTATCTGCCACAGGATGGTGCAAGACATGCCTGTGACATGCCTCCCAGCATCTTTACAGGTTGGCTGGCTGTGATACTGCGCGTGTGCGCCTGACAGGGACCGTACAAGGCCGTGGGGGCAGCGCTGGAGGTCATCCCACGCACGCTCGCCCAGAACTGCGGCGCCAATGTGATCCGCACGCTGACCAAGCTGCGCGCCAAGCATGTTGAAAAGGCCAACTCCACCTTTGGCATCGACGGCAACAAAGGCAAGTCTCAGTGCACCCGCCAACCATTTTGGGCCAGAGCGCGCAATCGCCTCTTGTGTGCAAAACCCCAAGGGGAAGAGCAGGGCAAATGGCAGCATGCGTGGAAGAATGTTTCAACCTGAAAGCGCTGTCGGCATGCGCCTATATGGAGTCTTTGTGACGGGAAGATGCCGCCTGCAGGCGTCATTGTGGACATGAAGGAGTTGGGAGTGTGGGAGCCATTTGAGGTGAAGGTGCAGACCATCAAGACGGCTGTGGAGAGTGCCACACTGCTGCTGCGTATTGACGACATCGTGAGCGGCATGCAGAAGAAGAACAAGATGGCCCCCGGACAGAGCCAGGCGCCCCAGGTCGAAGACCCTGACGCGGTATGCCTCCATTCGCAACAACCTTGTGCATGATTCAACCGCTTGCACCTGTTTTTGCTGCGCATCTACCTCCATCTGTGGTGACTGCACAGCGAGTTGTGTTGATGGCAGTATGTGTGTGCATGCAGGTTGACTCGGAGCAGATGATTCAAGAGTGAAGAGGTGGATAACGCGTGCCTGAAATTGCTTCAACTTTATGGTTGATTGGCGCCTCACCGCTTTGGGAGCATCTTTCTTGAAGACTGTAAGCATGGACAGTGCAAAAGCAAGGCGTGGCACCCTTCAAGGAAGTCTGCTTGACACCAGTGCTTTGTGCTTGAAAGTGGCATTTGACTTCATGCAAGAATGACAGTGTGCATGTCTTAATTTGATGCTGCACGCAGCTGCTCAGCAACCGGGAAATTTCCTTGCAAAATATTTCATCACTAGATTTGACTCTGAGTCATGATCAAGCTTGAGCAGTGATAAAGAAGTGATGAAGCTGGTTCAATGTAGCTGCTACACTCAATTGACTGGCAGATTCCTATCATATTAATGATTCCTTGTAGTCAAATTTATAAATTGGCTTTGGCCGAAACCCCCGGTTTCGGCTATACCAGGTGGAGTAACTCTAGGAGAAGTTCTCCTCTAACTAGAGTTACTCCCCCTGGCTATACCTCGGCCGTCCGACATTATTATTATTATTATTATTATTATTATTATTATTATTATTATCATTATTACATGGTCGGCAAACCCAAAGCCAGAGGCCATAGGGCATACACGCAGGGCGTCTGCAGCCACATCTGCGGGGCCTACAGTAGTCTGCAGCCTATCATGATCATGGATACTCACACATCGTATCTAAACATGAACTCCCTGCATCGGATAAGTACCCTTCAAAGATCCGATGCCTCTGGCCTGCCAGCAACGCTACACCCGGTGGGTGACGTTGAGGGTATCATGCAGGAAAACCCAGAGTTGGGCAGACAAGCAACTTAAGTCAAGGATATGCATGTAGTCATTCTCACACGGAACAGTGCACACCACTAAAACAGACCGACATATCATGATGCCCTATAATTATCGGGGGAACAGTCTTGCAGTACGCATGTGGTCACAAAGTGTGACTCACAATACTGGCCGCGGCGGCGGCGGCAATAGCAAATAGCGCTACACGCGGCGTGCACAGGCGGCCGGTAAATGGCACATGTCAGTGTACTGTACAGTGTGACAGGCGGGCGCTATAGCGGTAGCTACCGCTATTTGATCATGATGTATATGACACATGATTGTCGTTGTCTGCGCGCTTGTCCAAATCATCATATCGTGCATGCAGATTATCGTGGCTGGCCTCCATTCCAGGTTCACTCCTTTGCTGCAACTTGCTTGAAGCCTGTGCATATCGGCCCCGGGTTCCGGCTGCAGACGGACCTGTGTATGCCCTATGGCCCTCTGGGCTCTGGGTTCGCCACTCATTATTATTATTATTATTATTGTTATTATTATTATTATTATTATTATTATTATTA
>JADEYI010000089.1_pt1 | contig 167862 bp, 137 predicted proteins | sample 8542331 | NCBI WGS metagenome assembly JADEYI01 (sample SAMN16510988, study PRJNA670497) | mine drainage metagenome | isolation source: biofilm near Copperflume 1 | place: Germany: Marsberg coppermine Kilianstollen | collected 2018-02 | reverse complement strand
TTAAAGTAGTCAAAATAATCAAATGTTGCTAAATTAATTTGTTAAAACACTAGTACCACTGGTGGCGTTCTTTATCATGCCCTGATTGGTACGGATTTTTCGTACAATTCTTGTCCACAAAACCCTACCAGTGGCACCGCGTTCATCCAAAACATACAAGCTGGCTCAACGATTGATTTGGGAAATATTACGCTTCAGTTTCATGCTGCTTGTGACGGCAAGGCACAGGTGCTGGTAGCTACCGGTAAATACTTAGGCTCAAATGGCAAGAACATTTCCCTTGGCTGGAACTAAAAGATCTGTTCTATTTTTTAAGTCGTGCCACCACTTGGAGTGGTGGCACGACTGCTTCAAGGGTGGTTGGTATGGAGTCAGTGAACACCCCAACCACTGACCAACTCATTTCACCTTTCCTGTAACCTGTTTTGTCAGCAAAAGGAAATCCATTACTTTACGTATTCGATAAATTTTATTTTATGATGGACCAATTCTACTTTAGTAATTCCTGCGCCTGGAAGTTAGCCCTGTGGGTTTTTCTTTCCTGGCCTGGCCTGCTATCCGCGCAAGACGAAAAATCGGTTGCCCCAGTAGGGCGAACCTATGCGATCACCAACGTGACCATTGTGCAAGGCCCAGGCCGCAAAATTGAAAAAGGTACGGTGGTGATGAAAGATGGATTGATTACGGCCGTGGGAAGTACCGCAGTCATTCCGCCTGAAGCGATCATCATCAAAGCAGACTCCATGTATGTGTATGCCGGGTTTATTGACGGGCTTTCGCAAACGGGCGTTACCAAACCGAAAGATGAAAAAAAGGATAAAGTAAAAGATCCTGGCAATCCTCCGGCTGACCGTGCAGGGATTACTCCGCAAAATGATGTGCGTGATTTTTTAAATCCTGAAGATAAGTCGGTAGAAGAGATGAGGAACCTTGGCTTCACCGTTTCGCAGGTTGTCCCTTACGGAAATTTTTTACCGGGAAAGTCAGCAATCATTCTGTTGGGGGGCAAATCGGCCGATGACATGGTGTTGGTGAACAATTCGGCTTTGTATTCTGAATTGGTTGGAGCGCAGGGCGTTTACCCTAATACGGTCATGGCAGTGATGGCGAAATGGCGAGAGTTGTATAAAAATGCATCGCTTACCAAATCCTACCAGTCACTTTATGCGACCAACCGGAGTGCACTTCCCCGCCCGGAAAACGATCGGATTCTTGAGGCGTTCTATCCGGTGATTGACCAGCGGATGCCGGTACTTTTTAAATCCCAAAAAGTAATGGAAACGCAACGTGTTTTTACATTGAAAAATGATCTGAATTTTTCACTCATGATCGGTGACGTGAAAGAAGGATGGCCGATTATTCCAAAAATAAAGGCTTCTGGTGCAAAAGTGTTTTTGTCGCTTGACCTTCCTAATGAAACAAAAAAGGAGGATAAGAAAGAATCAAAAAAGGACAGTGTCAAAGTTGAAAAACCGAAAAAAGAAAAACCAAAGACCGCTTTTGATTTAGAGAATGAAGCGCTGGAAAAACGAAAGACAGAAGCCATTGCTTTATACACTTCACAACCTTCTGAATTTAACAAAGCGGGTATCACCTTTGGTTTCTCTGCACTGACCGCCAAGACTAAAGACATTCCATCCAATCTTATAAAAATGATCGCAGCCGGGCTATCAGAAGATGCCGCTCTTGCTGCATTGACCACTAATCCTGCTCAGTTACTTGGCCTGAGTGACCGCATGGGAACGATTGACAATGGTAAGATGGCCAACCTGGTAGTGAGTTACAAACCTTACTTCAATGAGAAAGCAAAAGTTCGCTATGTGTTTGTCGATGGCAATCTTTACACCATTGAAGCAAAGGAAGTGAAGAAATCCGATGGCAAAGTTTCAGCGGGCGGGAGTTGGAGTTATAGCACGGAAACTCCGCAAGGTACATACACGGGTAAGGTGGTGATCAAGGAAGAAAAGGGAAGGCTTTCCGGTACGATCTCTAATAGTTTATCGAATAAGGACACGCCATTAAATGATGTTTCATTGGATGGAAATTATTTAACCTTTAATTTTCCTTACGATGCCGGTGGCGATACGCTGATCATTGATGCAGCGGTGACGATTGATGAAGATACATTCGAAGGAACGCTGACCGCTGGTGATAACGGAAGTTTTCCGGTGAAGGCCAAAAAAGACCCCAAACTTTAATCTGAATTAGTATGAAGAAAATAATTTCAATTCGACTAACTAAAATAATAACCGTCATTGCGAGCATAGTGAGAGCATGTGCGCGTTGGCGCGAAGCAATCTTTTGGTTGGAGATCGCTTCGTCCTGCCCGCCATTCCTTGCTGGCACTCGCGATGACGTTAAAGTATTTTTAAGAAATTCGATCCTCCCAATTTTTATTTTATTTCTTTTTTCTTTTCAGTTAATCGCACAGGATAAAGGTTCCCTGCTGATAAAAAACGGAACGGTGCTTACTGTTACGCAAGGCACCCTGACGGAAACAGATGTGCTGGTAAAAGACGGCAAGATTGCACAGATCGGAAAAAATATCGCTGCACCCAAAGATGCGAGAGTGATTGAAGCTTCGGGTTTGTTCGTGATGCCTGGCATCATTGATGCCCACTCGCACATTGCCTTGGATGGTATCAACGAAGCAACCAGTCCGGTGACGGCAGAAGTAAATGAAGGCGATGTGATCAACCCGTTGCAGATTTCAATTTATCGTGCGTTGGGTGGTGGGGTTACGGCTGTGCATGCCATGCACGGTTCAGCCAACGCGATTGGCGGCCAGTGTGAAACCTTAAAACTTCGCTATGGCACGTTTGATAATGATGCCTTGAAAATGGAAGGCGCGCCACGCACGATCAAGTTAGCGTTGGGCGAAAATCCAACCCGTGTTCATGGTGGTGGCAATAATATTGTGCCGCGCACGCGAATGGGTGTGGAGTTTGTAATCCGCAATGCTTTTTCGGAAGCAAAAAAATATACAGAAGACTGGGATACTTATAACAAAAATAAATTGACCAAAGGATTTCGTGGCGCACCTCCCGCCTATAATCTTCGTTTGGAGACGTTGGGTGAAATATTGAAGGGCAACATCATCGTTCATTGTCATAGTTATCGGGCCGATGAAATTTTTATGTTGCTAAAAGTCTGCAAAGACTTTGGTATTAAACGCCTGGTCTTTCAGCATGTGAACGAAGGTTTTAAAGTCGCGCCCGAGCTGGCAGCCTACGGGGCAATGGCATCGGTCTTTTCTGACTGGTGGGCTTATAAATTTGAAGTGTACTATTCTACGGCTTACAATGCCGCTATACTCACAAAAAATGGCGTAACCACATCCATCAATTCGGACGATGCGGAGATGATGCGCCACCTCTATCATGAAGCGGGTAAGACGCAGAAATACGGAAGCCTTTCCGATGATGAAGCACTCGCCCTCATCACGATCAACCCGGCCAAACAGTTAGGGATTGATTCCCGCACGGGTTCCCTGGAAAAAGGAAAAGATGCCGACATCGCCATTTTTAAAAACCATCCGCTCAGCATTTATGGTGTTCCGCAATACACGATTGTGGATGGCATTGTTCGTTTTGATCGCGCTCATGATCCTGCCGATATGCGGTTGATGGTTGATCCGAAACAAAACCTGGATGATACCATGGTGCAAGAAAAGAATGTTGACCACTGTATGGACGGAACGGAATTTTTGTTTGGCGATCTTTTTGGAACTGATAATAAATAATTTTTATGAAGAATTTTCAAAGAAACTTGAACCAAAATAATAGACCGTCATCGCGAGTAACAGCAATGATGGAGATTGCTTCGCTCCCCAACACAAACCCAATGCAGATGCTCGCAAAGATGTTTTCTATTTTTCGTATGCCGAACTTCCAGCTATTATCTGGATTTTTAACTGCCCTACTCTGTGCGGTTGTATTTCACATTGAAGCGCAAAACCAAAAAGGAAAGTACGGCACATTTGCCTTAACCCACTCGACCGTTGAAACGGTAACCAAAGGGACAATCACCGATGGTACTGTGGTGATCAGTAACGGTAAGATCGTTTCGGTAGGCACCAATGTAACCATTCCGCAAGGTGCAGAAGTGATCGACTGCAAAGGGCAGTTTATTTACCCCGGCATGATCGATGGAGGCACCAACCTCGGGCTTTCCGAAGTCGGGTCGGATCCACGCACACAAGACTTCAACGAGTTGGGTGACGTTGACCCGCAAATGAAAGCACTCACGGCCGTCAACCCGAATGCTGTGGCGATTCCGGTTACGCGTGTCAGTGGCGTGACCACCGCGCTAACTTCACCATCGGGAGGAATATTTTCAGGCACAGCCGCCTTAATCAATTTACATGGTTATACCCCGGAACAAATGTTTGCAGGCTTCGAAGGTGTGGTAATGAATTACCCTAGCGGTGGCCGCAGAGGTTTCTTCGACCACAGAACGGATGAAGAAATAAAAAAGGCAACGGAAAAATCCTTAAAAACTTTAAATGAAGTATGGGAGCGTGCCGTTCAATATTACAAAGTGGATTCGGCCACGAAAGGAAAGAATGCGGGCTACTATCCCGAGATGCAGGCGTTGTTGCCGGTAGTGAAAGGCGACATGATGTTGCTGATCGAAGTGAACAAAGCCAAGGACATTACCGCTACTTTAAAATGGGTGAAAGAAAGGAAGATTTCAAAAGTAGCGCTCACCGGAGTGGCTGAAGGATGGCGCGTGGCCGATCAGCTTGCCAAAGCAAAAATTCCCGTGATCACTGGTGGTGTGTTGGAACTGCCCACCCGTGAATATGACCGATACGATCAGTCCTATGCAAATCCCGGACTGTTGAAAAAAGCGGGCGTAAAAGTTGCCATCCGCACCATGGAGAAAGGAAACCAGAATTTCAGAAACCTTCCTTACCATGCAGGTTTTGCCGTAGCTTACGGCATGGACAAGGCGGATGCCCTCAAAGCCATTACCATCGTGCCGGCAGAAATCTTTGGTGTGGCCGATAAACTCGGTTCCATTGAAGTAGGCAAAAGCGGGACGCTGTTTGTGTGCGATGGCGATCCCTTCGAAACCAAAACGCAGATTAAGCAGGTGTTCATTGACGGCTGGCAAATTCCGATGAGCAGCAGACAGACGTTACTTTATGATGAATTTTTGAAACGTGAGCCGGGGTTGAGTAAGAAGTAGGTTTTAATGCTTAAGGATACATTTTTTTTCGATTAATCCCTTTACCTATCTTTGCTCTTTCGTATTCAGGTATTTATGGGAATAAAGTCAATTTTAATTTCGCATTTGGTTTTTTTGACCTCGATTTTCTGTTTTGGACAGACCACTTATACTATTAATAATGTTACGGGAAATTGGGATGCAACGAGTACTTGGTCTGGAGGTGTTGTGCCCCCTAATCCATCCAATCCCTCCAATGCTGCAACCTATGCTACAATCGCTTGGAGCAATTCAGCCACGGTAACTTTTCCAGACGGCACGGCAACTGTCCTAAACGCTACAGTTGGGACGATGAATACTGGTAACACAAATGTGTTTAATGTAGGAAATAGCAGTGGTGCTGCTGATTATCTTTCATTAGGATCATCGACCTTATGGGCTAATGGCACCGGAACTTCAGAATCTTTGAACGCTAATAATACTTTTACACTTACTATTTACCCAGGGGCGACTTTAGAGATTTGGGGAGACCTTAACATCGGCAATACGCTTAACTTAACCGTTCAAGCCGGAGGTAAATTAATTGTCCACGGCAATGTAAATTTGGGAAACACTGCCGTCCTGTCCGTTTCTGGAGCTATATCGGTGAGTGGTAATTTTAATATGGGAAATGCTGCATCAGTAACTGTCAATAATGGTGGGTCTGTAAATGTTGCAGGTTACGTGTCAACCGGAAATAATGATACTTTGACTACAAATGGGTCAGGTTATTTCACTTCTGCCGGCGGTTGTGGAGGAGGGAGCTCTGGTTTTTGCGGGGCACTCCCAATAACTTTGATTTTTTTCAAGGGATCAATTTCCGAGGGAAAAGTATCTTTGACTTGGGCAACTTCATCCGAAATAAATTTCAATTATTTCAGTATTGAAAAGTCATCAGATGGTATGTATTTCCAACCAATAGCGGAAGTAAAAGGTAATGGAACCACATCGGCAAGACATGATTATTCTTATGATGATCTTAGTCCCTTAATAGGTAAGAATTATTATCGACTCACTTCAGTAGACTTCGATAACTATCAACAAACCTTCAATACAATTTTAGAAAGTTATACAGGTAAACTGGAATTTGATATTTACCCTAATCCCTCAAACGGACGTAGCCTTACTTTAGCTTATAATTTTGATAATCCAGATGGCATGGTAGTTATCTATGATAATCTTGGGGCAGTCTTGAAATCCTTCAAAACAAAAGCAACAAATAATATCGAATTCGACAGCCCGTTAAGTAGCGGGATTTATTATGCAAAATTTTCTTCCCCATCGCTAACGAGTGTAGTAAGATTTTTGGTTACTAACTAACTAACTTAATGTTGCAAGGGATTCTGCTTTGATTTTATTTTTATTCTTTTATAATTTATGCGAGCTCTAAGTTCATTTTTGCTTTTGATTTTGCACTTTATCCCGACAGGCGCTTCTGCTCAAAATTTTTATGACTGGACGAGAAAGGCGGATACCTTGTTTAGAGAAAAAAAATATGCTCAATCCAGCGTATATTTTGAAAAAGCAATGCACGCCATTCGTGAGGTCTATATTTCTCCAGGAGATTTTAGTTATTGTGCTGCTTCTTTCGCTATGGCCGGTAACGCGGATAAAGCTTTTTTTTACCTTACAAAGGCGGTTGATAAAGGAGGTATAACTTCAACTCGGCTTGAGCACGATGATGATTTTACAAGTTTGAAAAAGCTGAAGAAATGGAGTTCCATAATAAAGGAGGCTAAGGAAATTGAAGCGGAATGGAATGTCAAATTAATGGAACAACTTAAAGTAATACGTACCAAGGATCAGTTCAACCGAAAGAAAATGGATAGCCTTTTCCAAAGAAAAGGAAGTGATCGTTCTCTTTTAAAACATTATGAGTTGGAGCAAAAAAAATTGGATTCGTTGATTTTTATAGAAACGGAAGAGATTTTGAGGAATGGGTTCCCCACCCGAAAACAGGTAGGCAATGAAAATGAAGTACTGTTTTTAGTCATCCAGCACTCTAATTTAAAGGCCAGGGAAAAATATTATCCATTATTTGAACGAGCTGCCGAAAACGGTGATCTTAATTGGAAAGCTTTAAGTATCATGTCCGATAGAATAAGAGTGAATAAAGGTCTCAAGCAAATTTATGGATCACAAATTCATAAGGATTCTACCGGCAAAATTGTGCTTTATCCTATTGAAGATTTTCAAAATCTAAACAAGAGACGGCTAAAAATTGGGTTGGATCCCATTGAGGAATATGTGAGTTATTGGGGGATAAAGTTGTAATGAAAAGGTCTTCAATATTTTAAAACACCTCTCGCTTACATCATGTTTTTTTCTTCCGTTCTATAGATTCTAGTAACCATTGTTATTGAATAATTTAATTATTACGTTGATCCTGTAATAATTCGTTCCTCTTATTGTACTAATAAGGCAAACAATCGGTGAAGTGAAGGACAAAACACAACGACATATTTTTGATGAGTTGATTAAACACCACAAAGGGCTGATTTTTAAAATCGTTAAAGCGTATGCTTTTTCGGTTATGGATCAAGAAGATCGGAATAAAGGGAAGTAATAAGATATCCGGTAATTTCGAAAACGTAAAAAAACCAGCGTCCTTCGAGGACGCTGGTTTGTAAAAGTGTCAGCGATAAATTGTTTTTACTTCCCCAATTCTTTTTTAAATAGTTTTCCAAGTGATTTTCCTGACTTGGCGTACCCTTCTTGCAAGCGCGCCCCGGCTTCAAAATCAAAGCCCATGGCATCTTGGCCTAACGCTTTTAGAATTGTTATTTTCGCGATCATGTTGCTGGGATTTGCTGTTTCTACAATGGTTACCTCCGAGTCAATTTGTGCGGGCATCCGCATCACGCCAACGTTCCAACCTGGCTCGGTTCTAGTGGTATGAAATTGCAACGTGTATTTTGGTTTATCTCCAGCAGTTGTCATGTCAGAATTCTTGGCAAACAATTCCCTAAACTGTGGTTCAAACCGATTGGCCCTGTCGGCAAACCAAGCTTTCTCCCATTTATCGCCTCTGCCCGCTTCTTTCTTGTTATACTCGTCCTTTTTTTCTGCGAGGTAATCTTTCTCGGTTTGGCCCTTCTTGCCAACCGTCATATTGTCGTAGGAAAACTCAACTTTAATAGCGGTTTGCCCTTTTAACGGTGCCAGGCTACCTTCTGTAATTTTTACTTTTTGAGCTAATCCCGCAACAGAAATGCTCAATAGAAAAATGATGATGTTTCTTTTCATGTTTTTTGGTTTAAAATGGTAATAAAATAGTTTGGGTCTGTCCAAGATAAGAAAACATGTTGGTAAATCAACACACTTAGGGTGCAATTCCAAATTCACCGCGTAGCCGAGCCGCAACAAAGGTTGCAATAACCCTCCAAGGTCTAATTCAAGAAGAGCTAAAACAATTGACGCAGTTACCTGCCTTTCTTACGGAACGCGTTTCCAATTAATTTTTTGATTCTACCCACGAAACGCTCCGATGGGAGCGAATGGTGGGTAGAAAAGGCAAATAAGTAATATTTACGTTCCATAGGAACGTTTGGTGCAGAAGCGACATTTTGAAATGCACCCATACACTTAGGCATAACAGAATTTCATAACGTTAAAACAAATCAACTTTAAAGTAAATCTATGCTATCTTAAAATTACTGGCTAAACCTGCGCCAGCACAGCCATCGCTGCATTATGTCCAGGGATTCCACTTACGCCACCACCGCGCTTTGCTCCGGCACCGCAAATAAATATTCGAGGATCATCGGTTTCAACACCCCATTGCGGTGCCCCATCGTCTTCCCGAAAGGGAAAATCTAAATCACGATGAAAAATATTTCCTCTCGGTAAACCAATAGCCGCTTCAATATCTAATGGCGTCTTTACTTCAATGGCTGGCTCGCCCTTTGAGGATTTTGCAAGGACCGATTCAATGGGATCGATGAGATATTCATTCAATGATCGCATGGCGGAATTGAGTGCAGCACTTCTTTGCGCATCATGATTTTGATCGAAGAGCACAGCAGGCGTGTGGAGCCCGAACAGTGTTAAGGTATGATAACCCTCTCGTTGTAATTTTGGACTTAAGATGCTTGGATCGGTCAACGTGTGACAATAAATTTCAAGTGGAAGAGTGGAGGGAATCTTTCCCGATTTTGCTTGTTGATAAGCTAATTCAAGTTGCTCAAAACTTTCATTGATATGAAAGGTTCCAGCAAATGCTTCTCGGGGATCAACACCGGATTTAAGTTTTGGCAATCTAGTAACCAACATGTTAATTTTTAGTTGCGATCCTTCTAAACTTTCAAGAGGTGTCATCCCGCGCAACTTAGCGAGCACTTGAGGTGCTGCGTTGGAAAGTAAATAGTTGCAGACAATGCTACTGCCGTCTTCCAGCGTCACACTGATTTCTTTAGTATCCGATTGTACTTTAGTTACCCGGCTATTCACTTCAATGGATACGCCTGATGATTTCGCCACACGCGCTAGCTCACTTACCAAAGCACCCATGCCTCCAGCTGGCACCTTCCATTCGCCAGTTCCATTTCCGATTAAATGATAGAGAAAGCATTTGTTGGCTTGTGTCGAGAATGCGGAAACAAAAGTACCGATCAAGGCATCCGTGAGCACTACTCCACGCACAATGTTGTTTTTAAAAGTTTTTGAAATCACTTCACCAATTGGCTGCTCGATCAAATAATCCCATACAAGTGGAAGTCCGATCTTTGTTTTCAATTCAGATCGTGTTGGCAAAGGATTGAGAAGGGAAGGCGCAATCTTTTGCGCAAAGTCACCTATCTCTCCATAGAACTTTTTCCATGCAGTTGCTTCTTGTTCGCCCCCTACAAATGATCGGAAAGAGGCCTCAGTTTTTTCATTCCAATTTCTTGAAACATAAAGGCCGTGGTGTTTATCGTGAAGATGGTAAGGCGTGTAACTCGAAACTTTTCGCGATAACGCTTTAAAGTTAAGTCCTAAGTCGCTTATGATTTGATCAGGTAATAAGGAAACCAAATAGGAATACCGTGAAAGGTGAGCATCAAAATCCGGAAATGCCTGCACACTGGTGGTGGCTCCCCCAATTTCAGCGTTGGCTTCGAGTATTAATACTCGCTTGCCGGCTTTGGCCAAATAACAGGCAGCAACCAATCCATTGTGGCCTCCTCCGATAATGACGGTATCATATTTCTTTGTGCTCATGAAAGTTGAAGTTGAAGGTTGAAAGTTAATGGTTAAAAGTTGAAAGTAGGCAATAGAGAGTAGGCAGTAGGCAGTGAACAGTAGGCAAGGTGAGTTGACAAATAGGCAATTGACAGTTGACAAAGCAGTAAGCAAAGGGCAGTAGGCAATTACAAAGTTGATAAGTAAGTAATGGACGGTGCGAAACGTAAACACCTAAACACAATCGAAACGTCAACACATTAAAACATCAACACGTTCATAAGGCCGCTCATCAAAATCTTTACGAGTTAGTGACATTGAATGATTGCCTTTCCCTTTTCTCTCGCTAATTTCCGTTTCCAAAACCTCTATCCATGAAAAAGTTTATCTTACTTTTCAATTTGATGCTCGTTTCGCACCTTCTTTTAGCGCAGGCTTACGACCCTAAATTATTTTCACAACTAAAGTTTCGGTTCATCGGGCCTGATGGCAACCGCATGATTTCTGTTGTAGGCGAGCCGGGCAACCCGATGGTTTCGTATGCGGGTGCAGCCAGCGGAGGTATCTGGAAAACCGAAGACCAGGGTATCACCTGGAAATCAATTTTTGATGGAACAGAAGATTCATCCATCGGAGCGTTGGTTATTGCTCCATCTAATCCAAAACAAGTTTGGGCTGGCACAGGTGAAACTTTTTTGATTCGGCCTGCACATGCGGTAGGCAATGGAGTCTATAAATCTTCCGATGCCGGAAAGACCTGGAAAAATCTTGGTCTGGAAAAAACATTTCGGATCAGTCGCGTGATTGTTCATCCTACTGATACAAACACCGTATATGTAGCCTCCTTGGGTCATGCACACGGCCCACAGCAGGAGCGCGGTGTATTTAAAACTACGGATGGAGGAAAAAATTGGGAGCGCGTTTTTTTTGTAGATGAAAACACAGGCTGCTCAGACTTAGCGATTGATCCAAAAAATCCGAATACATTATATGCGGCTATGTGGCAAGTGGAGATCAAAACGTGGAATTTGAATAGCGGTGGAGCTTCCAGCGGAATCTATCGCTCGCAGGATGGGGGCAAAACCTGGCAGCCACTTCGCAACGGACTTGAAAGTGGCCCAAGTCATCCGGTAGGAAAAACATCAGTGGATGTGGCCTACACCAATCCGAAGATTGTGTATGCATTGGTGGAAGACACCGAGCCAAGACTTTACCGATCAGAAGATGGCGGTGACAGTTGGAAGCTGATGCAAAAAAATCATTCGATGGGGCAGCGTGCGGGATATTATACTCGGCTTCGTGTTTCAACGGCCGATGAAAATACGGTGTATACGATTTGTGTCGGCATCATGAAAACGATTGATGGCGGTAAGTCGTATGTAAAAGATTTCAATCAGTGGGCACCGGGTGGCGACAATCACGATATGTGGTTTGATCCTAAAGATGGCAAACGCATTCTTTGTGCCCATGATGGCTGTCTGAACATGACTTTCAATGAAGGAAAGTCTTGGCAAAACATAAATCTACCGATTGCCCAAATGTATCACGTGGCGGTTGATGATCGCGTGCCGTACTATGTCTATGGCAATCGACAAGATGGCTACAGTTATCGTGGTCCAAGTCGTTATTTGGGTGGATGGTCAATACCACTTAGTGCCTGGCAAGGCGTTGGTGGTTGTGAAAGTGGTTTTGCGCAACCTGATCCGCTCGATAATAACATTGTATGGAGTGGTTGCTACGATGGTGGTCTTGATGTTTTTGATCTCACTACGATGCATGCCCGTGATGTACGGGTGTGGCCGCAAACGCAAATTGGTGAAACTCCGGCCAATGCAAAGTATCGTTGGCATTGGAATTTTCCGATGGTGCTATCCAAACATGTGAAAGGAAGAGTGTGGGTGGGCAGCCAGTTTGTTCACGAAACCAACAATGGCGGGCAAGGATGGAAAATCGTGAGTCCGGATTTAACTACAAACGATAAGGCTCATCAACAGAACTCCGGTGGTATGGCTAGCGACAACCTCATGACGTATGATGGTTGCACGCTTTATTCGTTAGCAGAATCTCCGGTGAAAGAAGGCGTGTTGTGGTCGGGGAGCAATGATGGCGTAGTGAGTGTGACTCAAGATGGTGGAAAGACATGGGCAAATGTTTCTGCCAATATTCCGGGTTTGCCAAAATGGGCGACCATCCGAAATATAGATGCCTCAAATTTCGATGCCGGTTCGTGTTATCTTTCAGTAGACGCGCATCAGGTAGGCGATTTTGGATCCTATGTATTTAAGACCACGGATTTCGGAAAAACATGGACACGGCTTGCCATTCAATTGCCGGAATCCAATTCTAATTTCGTAAATCAAATCAAAGAAGACCCAGAAAAGAAAGGATTGCTTTGGCTGGGCACCGATAAGTCCTTGTACTTTTCTCCCGATGACGGTAAGAATTGGGTTCACTTAAAAAACAATCTTCCTCCCGTTCCGATCTACGGAATTGAAATTCAAAAAAACTTTAATGATTTGGTGTTGGCTACCTACGGAAGGGGCTTTTACATTTTAGATGACATCACACCGATCCGTGAACTCAGTGAGCAGATTCAGAATGCAGAGGCGTCTTTGTTCTCTCTTCGCAACTCCTACCGTTTTCAACCTGTTGGCGGAATGAAAACAGAACGCAGTTTTGTGGCTGGCCATAATCCACCGGATGGAGCTGCTATTAATTATTTTCTAAAAGAGAAATCAAAGGATAGTGTGGAGGTGCAAGTTTACAACGGTCAAAATGAATTGATCCGAAAAATAAAAGCGCCAAACAAACCCGGTATTCAGCGCGTGTGGTGGGACTTGCAACTGCAGCCCTATGACATGCCCAAACTGCGCACGCAGCCAAAAGGTAAAGACTGGGTGAAACAAGATGACAAAGGCGAGCGCACGATGTTCATCTACGACCTTGACATTGGCCCGGGACTTAATCCGCCTACGGTTCCTCCCGGCAGGTACACCATTGTCTTGAAAGTGAACGGAAAGGAGTACCGCCAATCGCTTCAAGTGCTGAAAGACCCCAACACAAAGTCAACAGAAGAGGACATCGCGAAACAGTATGCATTGGGCACCCAACTTTATAACGCCACGAAGACTACGCTTAAACTTATCGATGACATGGAACATTTACGTGCCCAACTTCTTGCAAAAAAGGGAGATAAAAAATCAGCTCAATGGGAGGATAAAATTTATCAGCTTGAATCTGCCTTGCACGATGTACATCAGACAGGAGCGCGCATGGATATTTTTAGGAATCCACCACAAGTGTTGGAGCGGTTACTGGCGCTGGCAAAAGAAAGTCAGGTTTACAGCGCGGATGCTCCACCAACTGATCAACAAAAGGAAGTATATAGGCTAACAGCCGGGCGATTGGCAGAGATTCAAAGTCAATTTGAGTTGTTGAGGAAAAATCAGGAAATCAAAAGGGTGGAAGGAAAGAAATAGTGAACGCCTTTCGTCTTTTGTATTGAGAAATTGGATGTTGTGACTTTTTTACTGGCTAGCTTGATTTGTTTTCTAAAAGTTGTGGAAATCTTTGAATCTTAAACCGAGCAAAAGATTGAAGGTTGACTACGTAAAAAAAGATGAAAAGTAGCACTTAACTTAGGGAACATAGAAGTATCCCGAAATATCGAAGAAGCACGTGATTAAATACGCGGCAAAGTATAGAATAGTTGCGAATTCTACTTTCCATCGCTAACATTGCAGTTCTTTTAGGGCCCTTAGCTCAGCTGGTTAGAGCATCAGACTCATAATCTGAGGGTCGCTGGATCGTTCCCAGCAGGGCCCACTTTTCATTTTTGGCATTGGAATTCTACATTCTCCTTTTCTCCTTTTTTGTAATAGCGCTCGTCTATTCATCGGTGGGGTTTGGTGGTGGCTCTAGTTACTTAGCCGTTTTGGCGCTAATGGCAGTTAGCTTTGAAGTGTTACGGCCCATAATAGCCTTGCTTTGTAATCTTGCCGTGGTTATAGGTGGAAGGAGAAATCACTGAAGATCAAACAGTTATGAATTTGATTTGCACCTTTATATATAAAATTGAGGTTTAGTGGTAAAATTATCAACAGCTAGGGATTGGCTGCCACAGAGCACAGTGAAAAATCAAAGAGGGCACAGAGAAATGAAAAAAGCAGTTGTTATCACGAAGTGTGATCATAAACAATCAACCAGTTGCCGTTTTTCTTTTTGAAAAGAAGGGTGAATATCCCTTTTGGATTGTCCTTTTCACGGGTTAGAAAAAACTTTCCTGTCACTAAGTAACTATCAGAAGAAATAGAGTCCATTCGGAGTATTTCAAAACGCAGTTTCCCCATTGCAGCAACGTTGGGATAGCTTCTCTTGTACCGCACCAGGGTGCTGTCCCATCCTGAGGTGATTTTACTTCCAATGAAAAGTATCGAGTCGGACTTCCAATAGCTTTTCATAAATTCTTCGAGGTCTCCACGATTCCAGGCGGAAACTTGCTGATCGAGAACTTTCCGGATAGCGGTTTCATTCTCTTTTTTTTGGGCAAAGGAAAAGGTATGGACACCAAATAGAATGAATAGCAGTAATGTATTTCTCATGTTTTGGTAATTAATTTATTAATTCTTTTTTGTTAAGTTCTTTAGTGTTAAAAGTAGTCATTGTCAGGAGAAGGCCGAAAGATATCGTTGATCCGATGGTTATACCTGACGAGCATCTCAAAAGCGGTATTTCTTTTTGGTGCATTGTCTTTTGTTTATTGACAAACAGATGGGCCAGCATCACCAACGCATGGTGAAGGCATCACGCCATGTATTTCCTTACCTGATAATCAGGACATCTAAAATCACGGATTACTGATCCATTTTGGCATAGGAGGAATGCCGAGGTCAATATTAAATGCCAATGCTAAAAGTCACCCGCCAAAACAAATTGTTGCTCGGGCTGGGGAGTTGGTAGGGGCCGTACCGATAAAAAACAGCTCCGCCAAACCCCCAATAAGCGACATTCGCATAGTTCACCCTGAAAATATTGTTCAGTCCTAGTCCCGATTCAAAATACCCTTTTCCAAAACTTTGCAAGGTGAGTCCGGTTTGCACCTTTGGGTTACCCAACTGACCAATTCCCATATTGTGAAATAAAAGTAGCTCTGGTTTGGAATATTTTTTATTGATCAATACGTTCCCCACATTGTGGCTCAGGAAAAGAGATGCATATTTCGTGGCCGTGAATTCATATAATCCCATCGTTTGAAAGTAATTTTCCACCACATAGCTTGATGAGCTAGCGCCTCTGCCATTATACAACTTGCCGTAAGGCGCGAGACCATTCAAATAGCCAGACGTGAAAAACAATCGGGTCTTTCCTCCATACCGATGCTTTATTTGAACCTTCGAAGCAAAATCCACCCTGGAGTAGGTAAAGTTTTGGGTATTTGCAATAGGGGCGGCCTGCACAAATGATAGTGTGAATACCGGGAATTGTTGCCCAAGAAAAATCTTTTTCCCCTGAAAGCCCATGTAGTTCTCCTTGCGTACATAGCGAAAAGCAATGCCGGTTTCACCAATGAGGAACGTGTTGATCAGTTCGTTGTTAAACAAAAGGTTATAAGCGTAGGTGGGCCGAATTTCATTTCGTGATACAAAGAGGGAGGCGTGAACATCTCGCATGAGCCTAAACCCGATTTCACTTTTATATTGCTCGATATGGTCAAATTGCGAGGCTACATAAAACCGGATCGTCTCTGATCCGAGTTGTTGTCCTTCGTGATTTTCGTGTGAACTTCCGGTTTCATAAATATCTTTTGAATAAAGAAATCGCAAATAGAAATCTTTATTGAGATTGAAATTAAACCGCATCTCTCCACCGTATTTCCATTTTTCATCGCGAATTCCATACCCAGCGTAGCCCCCGAACCTGAGCCATTTCGAAAAGCGGGTGCTGGTGTATAGTCCCGCACCCAAACGCAACCTTTCGTAATTGTTGATCTTCGATATCCGGGTTAGGTCAAGCTCCACCGGACCAAGTCTTGCAGATTGTGTTGCTACAGCTTCCAATATTCGGTCCATCCAAATGATTTTACGCATCGCTGAATCCATGAAGGTGTAGGCGCGGGCTTCTTTTATGGTCAATGGGTTGTGCCGGTATCGATCGAGGATCAGCTGGTTTTCCTTCGGTTTCGGTACGGACAAATCAATCATAATATCGCCAAACTCTTTGTTCGATAACTCAGGATTTATTCGGATGTCCTCAAAGTAACTACGGTGTTGCACAATAATGTGTCTTCCGGCAAGGAGCATGTTCTTAAAATCGAGATCCGTATTGATTTGGATAGGAAACCAGTGCCCTTCAATCTTCTTGTAATTTTGTTGGATGCGTAAAGCCGTTTGCGCTAGAGAATCGGATGAAGACGCGATTACGTTTTTTATGGCAAAGCCGTCCGTGCATATTGAAATCACACCAGACAGGCCATTAAATAATTTATTGTGTTTCGGTTGAAATTGAATAATAAAAACGGTGTCTTTGCCAAGGTAGCTGGTATCAGAAAGCAAAAAATCATACCGGCTGAATGTTCCTTTACTAACGGGATTAATAAAATCCTTGCCGAGCAAATTGATGTTGTCGTCATAAAATGCAAATGGCTGATAATCGGTGGCTACGTTGGTAAAGAGTGGACTTTTGAAGCCCGACACTTTTAAGGCCAGCAATTTTTCTTTTACCTTTCCAGGATTCAATACTTCTTTTTCGGTGACGGACTCACTCAAAAAGAAATCGGTTTTTCGGGCAAGACTGTCGGTAAAAAGGAATTGCCGTTGACTTCTTTTTAGTTTGATGGTATCGCGTTTTATTTTTAAAGCGGCCACAATAGAGTCCGTTTTCTCTGAGGGCTCACTCATTGTCGCCAAAAATTTGTTGTAGGCTTTATAGTCATAAGACTTTAAACTTGCAGGGTCGTTTTCTTTTTTATGCAGGATCGCTTTGCGGATGATCTCGAAAGCAGGGTTTTCTAATTTAGTGGCACTCACTTCCACCTCCCGGAGTTGGGTCGCGCCAGGTCTTAAAGAAATGACCGCATGGTTTTGTAGGTAATTCAATGAAGCAACCCGCCTTCGATAGCTTACGTGCGAAATGTAAATGGAGTCGGTGTATCCGGGTGGTATCGACAAAGAAAAATTCCCCTCGATCTCAGAGGTTGTTCCACTCCGCCCATCGGATAACGTTAGATTGGCAAAAGCAATCGGCCGGCGGGAGAGGCTGTCGATTAATCTCCCCCGAATTACAATTTGGCTTGTAGCCGGAAGGATTAGGAGTATTCCAAATAGCGTGAGGAGCAGACCTTTTGCCACGGATTGCACAGATTAAGACCGAAAATTTGTCCTCGGAAAACCGGTGCTTTTGATTGTCATCCCGGAAAATTTAAAGCACAATATTTACAATTCTCCCTGGAACAATAATCACTTTCTTAGGCGCTTTGCCCTCCGTCCATTTTTGCACGGATTCGGAAGCCATCACAATTTTTTCCATGTCGCTTACCGGCATGTCCAACGCAAAGTTCATTTTGGCGCGCACTTTTCCGTTGATCGAGATGGGGTATTCGAAATCATTTTCTTTCAGGTATTCCTCTTTGAATTCTGGATACCGTGCATTTAAAATGGAATCCCTATGACCTAACTTTTCCCAAAGTTCTTCTGTGATATGCGGTGCATAAGATGCTAATACGATGGTGAGAGGCTCTAGAATTGCGCGCTTGTTGCATTTCACAGACGATAACTCATTGGCGCAGATCATGAATTCACTCACGGATGTGTTGAACGAATAATGATCTACATCGTACTCCACTTTCTTGATCACTTTATGCAAGGCTTTCAATTCTTCCTTTGTAGGTTCTGCCTCAGAAACATTCCAGTTGCCGAGATTGTCATGAAATAAATTCCAAAAGCGTCTCAAAAATTTATATACACCATCGATCCCGCTCATGCTCCACGGCTTGGATTGTTCTAACGGACCGAGAAACATTTCGTACATACGAAGCGTGTCAGCTCCGTATTTATCAATGATATCGTCTGGATTAACAACATTGTATTTTGACTTGCTTATTTTTTCATTAGCCGAACCACAGATGTATTTTCCATCTTCTAAAATAAATTCTGCATTTGCAAAATCCGGCTTCCATTTTTTGAAAGCTTCAGTGTCAAGTTCCAAATCATTTACGATATTGACATTAACGTGAAGCGAATCGGTATCATAGTTATCTATCAATCCAAAGGACACGAACTTATTTGTTTCCCTGATGCGATAAACAAACCTCGAACTTCCTGTAATCATTCCTTGGTTGATCAGCTTCTTAAATGGTTCATCAAAACTCAAGTAGCCTAGGTCGTGCAATATTTTTACCCATAGGCGTGAATACAACAAGTGCGCTACCGCATGTTCTGACCCTCCAATGTACACGTCCACCTGGTTCCAGTAGTCGAGTGCTTTTCGGTTAGCAAATTCTTTGGTGTTGTGCGGATCCATGTAACGCAAAAAATACCAGGCAGCCCCTGCGTGGGTTGGCATCGTGTTGCTGTCACGCTTAGCGTTTTCTGAAAAATTAATCCAATCTTTTAGGTTGGCCAACGGCCCTTCGCCAGTTCCAGGAGATTTGAAATTATCCGTATCGGGCAATTTCAAGGGCAATTCATTATCATTAATCGGGTAAGGCATGTCATCGCGATAAACTACTGGGAAAGGTTCGCCCCAATACCGTTGGCGACTCCAGCCCGCATCGCGCATTTTGTAATTTACCTGTCGCTTGCCGATCTCTTTTTCTTCCAGTTTACTGATCACTACATCAATGGCTTTGTGCATCACCATCCCGTTAAGGAAATCGGAATTTTCGAGGATGGCTTCCTTGGTGGGATTGGCTTCTTTGCCGTCAAAATATTTGCCGATGATGTTTGTGATCGGAATATTAAAATGTTTCGCGAATTTAAAATCGCGCTCATCGCCACAAGGTACTGCCATGATGGCGCCCGTGCCGTAGCCGGCCAACACGTATTCACTGATCCATACTTCAATTTTTCTGTTGTTGAAAGGATTGATTGCATACGCTCCGGTAAAACATCCGGTAATCTTTTTCACCTCAGCCATCCGATCAATTTCTGAGCGGCTCTCTACGTACTTTAAATACTGTTCAACTTCTTCTTTTTTGTCATTGGTCGTGATCGCTTTCACGATTTCGTGCTCAGGAGCAACGACCATGAAGTCAACTCCGAATATGGTGTCGGGACGAGTGGTGAATACGGTGATTTTCGCCTCACCCCGTACCTCTCCGGTGGAGAGGGGGTTAGACTCTTTTATTGAGGGCGATTTGTCAAGCGCAATTTTTATCTGAGAAAGAACTGATTTTAAATTGCTCTTAACCTCCTCATTTGTAAATCGGATGACCTGAAAATCTTCGGCATTTAATACTACAGTTCTGGCATCATCAAATTCTTTATTGTCCTTATGATATTCACCATCGACTTCAATAACCACTCGTTTATCAAGGCAAACAAAGTCTGCGATATAAGCGTCTATAGCATGTTGCCTTCTTATTTTATATCCAAGCTTACTATTTCTCAATTCTTCCCAAAGAATGCACTCCTCTTCAGTTTGATTTTTCCGATTGTCTCGTGAAAATTCTTTAAGGTACTTCCAATATTTTTTATCTGCAGTCTCCCTTCCCCTCACTGCTGTTCCCCTCTCCCCCGGAGAGGGGTTAGGGGTGAGGCGAAAGTCAATCAACGCACCCACACTCTTTCCAATCCAATTCCGTTGAATCTCCTTCATCGAGTCGCTAAAATCAACCTTGTCCAGTCCATCCAACAAGCGCTCTGCATATTCGGTTATACGCAAACTCCATTGGCGCATTTGTTTTTTTACTACAGGAAATCCGCCCCGATAACTTACACCATTGATCACTTCATCATTGGCTAATACAGTGCCCAAGGCTTCGCACCAGTTTACATCCGTGTTCGCGAGATAGGCTAGCCGATATTGCATCAGGATTTCTTGTCGCTGCTTTTGGTTGAATGCTTTCCAGTCGTGAAGCGTGAATGTGACTTCGCCATTATTCAACTTGTATTTCGTGTTCGGAAAAGGATGTTCCGCATTTCCTTCATTTTCAAAAATCCAAGTGAGGGATGAAATCTTTTCGGCTTTTTTATTTTTCCGGTTATACCAACTGTCGAAAATTTGGAGGAAGATCCACTGTGTCCAGCGATAATAACTGGGATCACAGGTTTGTACTTCCCTACTCCAGTCGTAACAAAAACCGATTTTCCCCAGTTGGTTTTTATAATTCTTAATATTGTCTTGCGTTGACTTGGCGGGATGGACTCCGTGCTCTATTGCATATTGTTCAGCCGGCAAACCAAAGGCATCAAACCCCATTGGATGCAATACATTAAATCCTTTTAAACGTTTGAATCGTGCTACGATATCCGAAGCGATGTAACCTAAGGGGTGGCCTACATGCAAGCCCGCACCAGAAGGGTAGGGAAACATGTCCAGTACATAATATTTTGGTTTAGAAGGATCTTCTGTTACCCGATATACATTTCGTTTTTGCCATTCGGTGTGCCACTTCTCTTCAATGCGTTTAATCTCGTCTTTGCTGTAATCGCCCATGGGTCAATAAAAAATCAGTTTGAAACAGCAAAAGTAGTTCAAACTTGCGAATCGTGTAGCGAAAATTTCTCGCAAATACGCTTGGGGTCAGCGTTGTTTATGCTTCATGGTCTTTTTTTCCGCGTGTATTAATTTATTGATGAAAGATCTACTTCATGCCAGCCTTATCAATTCGTTTGGGTGTATCCGTACCCTCAACAATAGAAGTTGAGCTCAGTGCGATTGCCCGGATCGTGTTGGTGATATTGGAAATGTCCATTGACTCAAATTCATCATCGACAGAATGGTAAAGTTTGTCGCTGTCGATCTGGTCAGTGGAAATGCTGTGTGCGGGCACGCCTAAACGGGCCAAAGTCGCGTTGTCGGAACGGTAAAATAAATTCTGCTCTGGATACGGATCCGGATGAATTTGAAAGGAAGTACCCGACAGATTTTTTTGTAGGATAGTTCCGAAATCAGATCGCTCAAAGCCCGTGATGAAAGCGTTGTTCGTTCCCCACTTCGAGGGCTTGCCAATCATTTCGATGTTGAACATTGCAATGACTTTATTTGCATCCAATTGTTTTGAAAAATATTGTGAGCCATAGCCACCAATTTCTTCAGCCGTGAAGGCGACAAAAATGAGTGTTCGCTTATTGTCTTTTATTTTTTTGAAATAGCGAGCAAGCTCAATGACAGCGGTAGTTCCTGAGGCGTCATCGTCCGCACCATTCGCTATAGAATCGCCATTTATTTTTAACTTCTGAATTCCGATGTGATCATAGTGGCCGGAGAAAACGACAAACTCTTCCGGTTTTGTTTGTCCTTTCAATACGCCCACCACATTGTTCATCTTGAAGGAAGTTATCTTTTGTGTCGCCTTCAAAGAATAAGAGGAGACCTTCATCTTTCCAAGAACAAAAACTTTGACGCTTTTCCGTCCGTTCATGAATCTTTTTTCAAAGAACCCCTTGAATTCTTTAAAATTGGACTTGAACTCGCTGGCTACTAAAATCATTGATGAAGAGGTGTCTTGCATCAATGGGAATGCTTTATCAAAAAAATACTGATCCTTGTTTGCAACACTTTTATCGAAGTCAATGGATTTTATTGTTAAACCGTTCTGCAAGCTGACCTCCGTTTTCTCAGAGGCAAGTATTAAATTTTCAAGTTCTACCTTTTCTCCATCGATAATTACTTCAAGATAGGTCGGACTGATTTGATCCTTCTGAAACTCCTGCTGAAACCCATTGTTGCCGCTCATAGGCTTAATTCCAATTTTTTGAAATTCCTTTTCAATGAAGGCAGACGCTTTTGCGATTTTTTCAGGAATCATTGCCGGTCGCCCCATCATGTCATCAGCGGATAAGGTTTTGATGATTCTTGAAACATCTTTCACTTTAATGATTTTGTTTTCTTTCTGGGCGAAAAGAAAGTATGGAAAGAAAACAAAAATGGCAATTACCTTAGTGAGATTCATAGGACGGTCGTTGTAAAAAAAAAATATTCGGTCAAATATAAAAGCAGTTATCCACACTTCTTTTTATTATAAAACATCAAATTTTTTTGAGATCTAAAAGTCAAGTAAAAAGATTAGCCACCAACTCGCCCAAAGCCGGCCCATGTTTGAAGCCGTGCCCTGAGCCTCCGCCCAAAAACCAAATATTGTCGGCCTCTGGGTGCCGATCAAAAATAAAGTTTCCATCCGGTGAGTTTTCATAAGGGCAAACGCGATTCTCTATTAATGGTGCATTCTTTAGTTGAGGAAATCGATGGCCAATAAATTCTCTTGCTTTGGCCAAGGTAATTGGGTTAGCCATACGGTCGCCAAAAGTAGGATCAAATTTTTCTCCCCGAATATCTACCCCAACTTTAAATCCTCTCCTGGCATTTCCGGCAATGCCGTAATAATAGTCCTGGCCATCAAGGTCAATCCAAGCGGGGAAATTATCGAGAAGAGCGGATTGTTCCTTCGGCACACCAAAGTAATACACTTCCTGTTTTGTACATATTATTTTCTCGCCAAGATATTCAGGAAATAGTTGGCCTAACCATGAGCCACAGGCAAAAAGATAAGCATCAACAATAATTTTTTCGCCATTAGATAATCTCAGGTTTTCCAACTTGTGATTTGAAATATTCCCAGGTTCTGCATGAACTAGAAGATATTTTCCGCCTTCCTTGATAAAGGCCTCGTTGACGACCTGACAACTTTCGCGGGCTTTCAAGTAGCCCCCAAAGGGATCAAACCAGCCATGGTGAATGTCTTGTGTGTTTACGGAAGGGTATTTCTTATTGATCTGTTCAACTGATAAATATTGGTATTCCGCTTTATATTTTTTTGCAAACGGAATGGAATCATCGATCAAGGGGTTTTTGTCCTGATAGCAAAACCATAAGACGCCCGAGTTGAAGAACAATTTTGTATTCCACCGTTCTTGGTGTTCTTTCCAAAGCTCAAGGGCACGAACATTCATCTTAAAATAAAATTCATTTGCACCGTAAGTAGAACGAATCACCCGTGTTTCATCTCCTGAGCTGCTGCGCGAGTTACCAGGTCCCCAGACATCGATTAACGTTACATCAAACCCGCTCCTTAATAAATAGAGTGAAGCCCAACCTCCAAATGCGCCCGCACCAATTACTGCGATTTTGGATTTTTTTGGAAGTCCAATCTTATCTTGACGAAATGAGTTTGAAACTGGGGAAAAGGTATTGGTCGACATAGTAAAATAATCAATTGGCCACGAGCCATTTATCCCACTCTAATGCGAAAGCAAGCGCGAGAAGTAGAAACATGAAAACCGCCAAACTTTGGTGAAACCAAGATGCTGAAATTTTAAATATCACGATTGATATAAGAAGCGCCAGGACAATGCAAGGGCCAACTAAATCCAAGGCCTCATAGTTCCTTATAAGGATATCATCAAGAAGCGATAGTAGGGCAAGTATAGACCCAAAGAGGAAAATCCTTCTATAATTTTCGAAATAAAATTTTTTTAAGTCAATGATACCCTCACTAAAACCAAAAGGAAAGAGAAGACGGGCTAATATATATAGTACAACGGGATAAAGTAGAATAAAGAGAAATACTGGAAGTCGCCACGGGCCATAACTTCTTAACTCAAAAGTAACCCACCATTCCTGAACATGAAGGACTAAGACTAAAAATACCAATACTAAATGGGGCCAATATATTTTTACCCTTTCATTTTGATGGACAAGGTCTGCGATTCCGGTAAGGATTTGGGTGACACCCAACCCAAGAATAATGGATATGAAAACGGTGACATATTCAAAAGCACTGATCATATTAGTTTAACCATTGTGTCTAATCTATTTTTAATATCGTTCTAAATTAGGTCTTTTTTGTTACTTTTAAGATGTTTTGAAGGGACGAGGAGCAATTTTCGGAATTTGTTTTTCAAAACTTGCATCAATCTTGAAAGAAAAATATCGCTGTGGATAAAATTTATTTGAAATAATGCATTCACAGTGTAGATTTGTGGCGTTCCGAATAAAAGCGGTTACCATATAACCATGATGAACAAAAAAATATCTGGTCTTCTCAAGCTCCCCATCCTCGCGCTCCTCGTACTTACTACCTGCATTTCCTTTTCGCAAGACATCTCTAAAGATGCGGCTGTGATAAAGGCCGGTGAGGAGCTTTTTAATGGCAATTGTAAATCGTGCCATAGGGTTAAACAAAAATTAGTTGGCCCGGCATTGGCAGGCGTTTACGATCGTGCTCCATCCATTGATTGGATCAAGAGTTGGGTTCGCAACTCGGCAAAAGTTATTGCCAGTGGTGATAAATATGCCAACACATTATATAATGAATACAATAAGAGCCAGATGACGGCTTTTACGAGTTACAAGGACGATCAGATCATGAGCATTCTTGCCTACATTAAGGCAGAAGCGGATAAACCCGATGCACCTCCTCCTGGAGCGCAAGTAGCAGGTAGCGGTGCAGGCCAGCCTTCAGTTCCTGCAGGATATCTTGATGCAATCCTGGGTGGGTTGATTATCATTCTGATATTAATGTTGGTGATCCTCGGTTTGATTACCAGTGCGCTTAGAAAATACTTGAACGATAAAAAAGACTTAACCAAGGCTGACAATGAGGTTGTTAATTCACCGTATTCTTTAGCGAGCCTTACAAAAAGCCCTGGGTTTATATTCTTAGTGATTTTCGTTGTTGCTGCCATTTCTTTTAAAACCGTAATTGACGGACTATATTCCATAGGCGTACAGCAAAACTATCAGCCGAAACAACCCATTGCCTTTTCGCACAAACTTCATGCGGGTGCTTACGAAATAAATTGCGTTTATTGCCATACCGGTGCTATGAAAGGGAGACAAGCCAACATTCCTTCACCGAATATTTGTATGAACTGTCATTCACAAATAAAACAGGAGTCACCAGAGATACAGAAAATTTATGCGGCTATTGGTTACGATGTAAAGACAGCTTCTTACACGGGTAAACAAAAACCTATCGAATGGGTGCGCATTCACAACTTGCCTGACTTGGCTTACTTCAATCACTCACAACATGCTAACGTAGGTGGTATTATTTGCCAAACTTGCCATGGGCCAATCGAAGAGATGGAGCAGGTGAAACAATATTCTTTGTTGACAATGGGCTGGTGCATTGATTGTCATAAAAAGACCGATGTAAATAGCCAAGGAAATGCCTACTATGACAAATTGGTGGAAATTCATGAAGCATCAAAAGGCAAAAACAAAAAAATGAAGGTGGAAGACATTGGCGGCATGGAATGCTCAAGATGTCATTATTAGTTAACATAGAATCAAATCCATTCGATCTGATATAGATTATGAACGAAACAAAAAAGACATACTGGAAAGGGTTAGCCCAACTGAAGAATGACCCGAGCTTCGTGAAGCACGCTGATAAGGAGTTTGTTGACTTGGGCGTTGCCGAAGATCCAGGACACTCCAGAAGAGATTTTCTCAAGATGATGGGTTTTAGCGTTGCTGCCGCTTCTTTAGCTGCCTGCGAAGCGCCTATACGAAAAGCGATTCCGTATATAGTAAAGCCCGTTGATGCTGACCCAGGTATCGCCAATTATTACGCGTCAAGTTATGTCAACGGTGGTGATTATTGCAGTGTTGTAGTAAAAGTAAGGGATGGCCGTCCGATTAAGGTGGATGGAAACAGTTTATCCCCGGTTACATTAGGTGGTACAAGTGCTCAGGTGGAGGCATCGGTGCTTTCTCTTTATGATAATTATAGACTCCGTGGCCCTAGGAAAGGAGAAGCCAATACCGATTGGGAAACGATCGATAAAGAAATCATTTCAAAACTTGAAGAGATTTCAAGTAAAGGTGGTGCAATTCGGATTGTTAGCAACACCATACTAAGCCCAAGCACTTTGAACACCCTTGAGGAATTCAAAGCTAAGTACCCTACCACAGAGCATATCCAATATGATCCAATTTCTGCATACGGGATTTCAAAAGCCAACGAAGAATCTTTTGGTTCAGCAATCATTCCTTCCTATGATTTCAGCAAGGCAAAAACGATTGTAAGCATAGGTGCAGATTTTATTGGCACGTGGGTTTCCCCAATTGAGTTTGCGAAACAATATGCGCAGACCCGTCAATTAAATGATGATAAGAAGGAGATGTCGCGGCATTATCAATTCGAAGCGAATTTATCGCTTACCGGTGCAAATGCAGACTATCGGACTACCATCAAGCCTTCTCAGGCAGGATTGGTTGTCGCTCAATTATATAATTTACTGGCTTCAAAAGCAGGAAAAAGTGCTTTATCAACAGGCATTGACAAGGTTTCGAACTTGGAAAGAGCGGCTGAAGAACTTTGGGAAAATAAAGGTAACTCCCTTGTAGTTGCTGGCTCCAACGATAAAGCGGTGCAAGTGCTGGTCAATGCGATCAACGAGTTGCTTGGTAATTATGGAACCACTATTAATTTAGGTTTGCCTGTTAATTTCCGTCAAGGCAATGACGAAAAAATGGCTGCCTTTATCAATGAAGCAAAAGACGGAAAAGTGGCTGGCGTAATTTTCTACAATTGCAATCCGGTTTACGACCATCCGATGGGCGAGGAGTTAACTAAGGCATTGAAAAACATGTCGCTGACGGTATCAACATCTTACACACCGGATGAGACGGCCTCAGCTTCTGCTTACATCACGCCTGATCATCATTACCTTGAATCATGGAATGACTTTGAACCAAAGCCGAATTTTTACAGTGTATCTCAACCAGCGATCACGCCTATTTTTAAAACTCGACAAGCTCAGGAAAGTTTTTCAGTGTGGGCCGGTGGAAGCAATGAAGATTATTTTAGTGTAATGCAAGCCAATTGGAAAAATTGGTTTTACGATAAAGATAAAAAGGATGCCCATTTAGATTTTCAATCTTTCTGGGATAAGTGTTTGTACGATGGGGTTTATCAGGTTAGTACAACCGATCCCAAAGTTGCAGCTTTTTCAGGAAATGTAGAGGCGGCAGCTTCATCCATTTCGTCTAACTATAAAGCAGACAGCAACACGACTGAATTAGTTATTTATGAAAGTTATGGTGTGGGGTCTGGATCGCAAGCCAACAATCCGCTTTTGCAAGAATTACCGGATCCGATTACCAAAGCCGTTTGGGATCATTATGTCACCATCTCTCAAAAAGATGCAACGAAGTGGGGGATTAACAACGATGCCGAAGGCCGTACCCAACTGGTTGATTTGACCGCGAATGGCAAGACCATTACCGTAGCAGCATTAGTTCAACCCGGCCAAATGGAGGGGACAGTTGGAATAGCCTTAGGCTATGGACGAACAAAGGTTGGAATTGTAGCAGAGAATATCGGGGCAAATGTATATCCAATCGTTACGATGCTCAACGGCTCCTTGAATTACAGTGCGGGCGTGGAGGTGAAGAAAACGGCCAAGGATTTTCAGATTGCCCAAACACAGATTCATCAAACCTACATGGGGAGAGAAAATGTAATTCAAGAGGCAACGCTGGCTGAGTTCAGAGTTAACCCAGGAGCAGGACGAGACTATCCGAAAATTTCAGAATGGGATGAGAAAGTAGATGCATCTTCCTTGTCAATGTGGAAGGGTCATCAATATCCCGATCATCATTGGGGTATGGCTATTGACTTGAACACCTGCACGGGTTGCGGCTCTTGTGTGGTGGCTTGTAATGTGGAAAACAATGTTGCCATCGTTGGAAAGGACGAGGTGATTCGCAGACGCGAAATGCATTGGCTGAGAATTGATCGCTATTACAGCAGCCCTGAAGGCACAAAGCATGACGATTACAAGGGATTGGAGAAGGTAGCCGAGAATCCGGAAATCACCTTTCAGCCGATGCTTTGTCAGCATTGCAATAATGCTTCGTGTGAAACGGTTTGCCCTGTAGCAGCAACCACCCATAGCACGGAAGGATTAAATCAAATGGTATATAATCGTTGCATTGGAACGCGTTATTGTGCCAACAACTGTCCTTATAAGGTGCGAAGATTTAACTGGTTTAAGTACCACGATAATCAGCAGTTCTACCAATCTAATCCTGCCATGAATACGGATTTAGGTCGGATGGTGCTCAATCCAGAAGTGACGATTCGTTCTCGCGGGGTGATGGAAAAATGTTCCTTTTGTATCCAACGTATTCAGGCTGGCAAGTTGACTGCCAAACGTGAGCGCAGAAAGGTAAAAGATGGAGAAGTGGTTTCAGCGTGCCAGGCGGCCTGTACTTCCGGTGCTATTTTATTTGGTGATATGAATGATCCTGAAAGTCGCCTTACCAAGTTACTTCAGATTGAACACGATCCAAAAAATCCGAATTACGGTATCGATAAAAAAATTGGTAACCCAAGGGCTTATCGCGTTTTGGAAGAAATAGGGGTGAAGCCAAACATCTTCTACCTGACGAAAATAAGGAACAAAGACAAAGTAAAAGAAACTGCTTAACCTAGCTAACGAATTACTTATAACGGATAACTTTTAATATGCAAGTAACCTCAGCCATTCGAGAACCTCTTATAACGGGAGGAAAAACATTACGGGATGTTTCGGAAGATATAAGCAGGCAAGTAGAAGGGAAGCCATCTAACCTTTGGTGGGCTGCTTTTAGCGTTTCCTTTGTGATGCTCCTTTTTGGACTTTATTGCTTTGGGGTAATGCTTTGGAATGGCATCGGGATGTGGGGATTGAATAAAACGGTAGGATGGGCCTGGGATATTACCAACTTCGTGTGGTGGGTAGGTATTGGTCACGCGGGTACACTTATTTCTGCGGTTCTCTTGTTGTTCCGGCAGAAGTGGAGGATGTCAATTAACCGGGCGGCAGAAGCCATGACCATTTTTGCTGTGATTTGTGCTGCTAGTTTTCCGCTCGCGCACATGGGTCGTTTGTGGCTAGGTTTCTATTGGGCTCTTCCTTTTCCGAATGCGTTCGGTTCCTTATGGGTGAATTTTAATTCGCCTTTACTGTGGGACGTGTTTGCTATCTCAACTTATTTCTCCGTGTCTTTGGTATTCTGGTACATGGGCTTAATCCCTGATTTTGCAGTTATTCGCGACCGGGCAGTTCGTGCTGGGCACAACACCCGTGCATTGATTTATAATGCCTTGAGTTTTGGATGGATGGGAGGCGCTAAAACTTGGATGCGCTATGAATCGGTAGCCTTAATACTCGCTGGTCTTTCAACTCCTTTGGTACTCTCCGTTCACTCAATTGTATCAATGGACTTTGCCACTTCGGTGATCCCGGGATGGCACACTACCATCTTCCCGCCTTATTTTGTTGCGGGTGCGATTTTCTCCGGCTTTGCGATGGTATTGACGTTGTTGCTCATTACTCGTAAAGTGTTTCATCTGGAAGATTACATCACGATCTATCACGTTGAACTGATGAACATCATCATTATCGTTACGGGTTCTATTGTAGGAGTGGCTTACATTACTGAATTTTTCATTGCTTGGTATGGGCAGGTGCCGGCTGAGCAATATGCATTTATTAACCGCGCGACTGGACCGTATTGGTGGGCCTATTGGTCGATGATGACCTGTAATGTAATATCCCCTCAGTTATTTTGGTTTAAGAAGATTAGAACAAACTTAGTTTCAACCTTCATCATTTCCATTATCGTAAACATTGGGATGTGGTTCGAACGATTTGTAATTATCGTAACCTCCTTGCACCGTGATTATTTACCCTCAAGCTGGTCTATGTTTTATCCTACGATGTATGACGTGGGGCAGTTTGTTTTCACCTTTGGTTTTTTCTTTTGTGCTTTCTTATTGTTCGCTAAATTTTTTCCAGTAATCAACATCGTTGAAGTAAAAACTATTTTAAAATCCGACTCTGAAAAGAAACATTGATATGGATAGTAATAAAAATTTTGTGGTAGGGATTTATGAAGACGAGGACGTGCTTCTTCACGCGGTAGAACAAATACGTGATAAAGGCGTGCACATTCACGAAGTCTATTCACCCTTTCCGGTTCATGGATTAGAAGATGCCCTAGGCTATCGCAGGACGCGGTTACCAATCGCTTCCTTTATGTTTGGTATAACGGGTACGATACTGGCCTTGTTTACCCAAACTTGGATGTTAGGCTACGACTGGCCAATGGATATAGGTGGAAAAGATTTTGCTTCCTTGCCTCCGTTCATTCCCGTAACCTTCGAATTTACCGTGTTGCTTTCTGCCTTTGGTATGGTCATTACGTTTTTGATTGTGAGTGATATGAAGCCTTATAAGTGGCCACGTCAGTTTGATGTTCGGAGCACCGATGACAAACATGTGATGGCGGTTGATTTGGCGGCCAATAAATTAAGTAAAGATGATTTGAGCCGGATCTTAAAAGATAGCGGTGCCTCTGAAGTAAATGAAAAGAACTTTTAATTCGTTGATATGCGATTGATTACGAATTTATTTTTAGGTGTTTCTGCTGCGGTATTGCTAGTAGGCTGTAAAGCCGGTGGAGACTATCAAGGGCTTGAATACGCACCCAATATGTATCATTCAGTAGCCTATGAGCCATTGAAACAAATCACCGACAAAGATGCCGGCCGATGGGTGAACTCGTTGGATAACGATAGGGGGGAGTTTTACAACTCCAATCAATACAACCCTTTTGCCATGAACATGAGATTGCCTGCACCGCATACCGTAAAGCGTGATGCCCGAGGTTGGTTGCCTTATCGGGGAGCTAATGACAGCACAGGGCTGCGTTTAGCCAATAAGTTGGTAAATCCTTTTGAGACTTCTCCGGCAATGTTGGATCAGGGTAAAGTTTTGTTTGAAACCTATTGCAAGCATTGCCACGGCCCTAAAGCTGGCGGTGATGGCAAGGTAGCGCAAGGGGTAAAGATTGATGATGTAGAACATAGTATGTATCCCGGTGTAGCTAACTTGCAGGGCGATGCTTATAAGAATATTACAGAAGGCCATATTTTCCATGTGATCACCTTTGGCAAAGGACTTATGGGAGCGCACGGATCGCAAGTGAGCGAAGAAGACCGATGGAAGATTGCCATGTATGTGAAAGAACTTCAAAAGAAATGATTTAACCTTTTCAACTCAATGATAGCCGAAGAAAAATACGATTTTAAACCGGAGACCAAACGAAAAATTATTATCCTTGGTGCTGTTGGCCTTTTGCTTTTTGTCCTCGGGGTATTTATGACCATGCGCGCTGGTGGCGGTCACGAAGGTGGTCATGAAAAGCATGCGTCCACAGAAATTTCAAAAAACCTAACGGCCAGTGTAGCGCCCATCATTCAGGAAGAGCATCAAAATCATGAAGCAAATGCCGAAAGTCATCAAGCACATCCAACTTGGCTGAAGCGCATTTATGCCTCACTATGGCAAAACAATATTTTCTTTACCGGTATTGGCATCATTGGATTATTCTTCATTGCGATTCAGTATGCCTCGCAAGCGGCATGGTCCGTACCCGTAAAACGTATTCCGCTAGCGATAGGACATTGGATTCCTGTGGCAGGTGTTATTACCCTTGTTTTATGGTTTGTTGTAAAGGAAGACTTATTTCATTGGACTCATAGCAATCTTTATGTTCAGGGTGAACACTTTGACAAAGCCATCAACGGAAAATCCGGTTTCTTTTTCTGGCCGATGGCCGCAGGAACTTTCCCCCTGTTTTTTATTTTTCGAATGATTGTGTTTTTTGGTCTGTGGTATTTGTTCTTTACCTGGATAAAAAAGGAAATGTTGGAGGAAGACTTAGACGGTGATATAAAACACTTTTATACAGCCCGTAAGTTCTCGGCTATTTTCTTGGTAATTTTTGCGGTATCGTCTTCAGTAGCGGCTTGGGATTGGATCATGAGCATTGATACACATTGGTTTAGCACCATGTTTGGATGGTATGTATTTGCGAGCTGGTGGGTGACCGGATTAGCGGTGATTACGTTGATCGTAGCTTATTTAAAAGATGCTGGTTATTTGAAAATGGTTAACGGCAATCACCTTCACGATTTGGGTAAATTTATCTGGGCTTTCAGTATTTTTTGGACTTACATCTGGTTCAGCGCGTTCCTGCTGATCTATTATGCTAACATTCCAGAGGAGACAGTGTATTATATCACCCGGATGAGAAATGCACCTTATAGTTGGATATTTTATGCTAACCTTATCCTAAACTTTGTTCTGCCCTTTATGTTATTGATGACAAGAGATGCAAAGCGTCAAGTTGCCATGTTGAAAGTCGTTTGCCCAATAATTATCGTAGGCCATTGGTTCGATTTTTTCAATATGATTACGCCTGGAGTAATGCATCATGAAGGCGGGCTTGGATTTTTAGAGATTGGGACGGCCATGGTATTTGGTTCAATATTTTTGTATGTCGTGCTGAGCGCACTTTCGAAAGTGCAGCTAGTGGCTAAGCATCATCCTTTCATGGAAGAGAGTTTGAACCATCACATTTGATTAAAATGAACTAAAGGAACTTGATATGAATATGATCATTGGTTTGGGTGTTGTATTAGTGGTAGGCATACTCTTCATGATTTTCCGCATTGGAAATCTGCTGGAGGTTATCAAAGGTAAAAAAGAGGAAAGCGATAATTGGAATAATGTCAATGCCGCTTTATTCCTGGTTTTCATGGTAGGCGGACTAGGACTATTTTTCTGGTACTCCTTTTCGCATTGGGGTTCTTATGAGCCACCCGTAGCATCGATCCATGGTAAAGTCACCGATGACCTATTTTGGTTGACTATGTGGGTAACCGTGATTGCTTTCACAGTGATATTCATCGCCATGTTCTGGTTTACCTATGCGTATCGATATAACAAGGATAGAAAAGCTGATTTCTTTGCTGATAATCATTACTTGGAAATCACCTGGACAGTAATTCCTGCAATTGTTCTGGCACTCTTAATTTTTAAAGGACTTCGCGTTTGGACAGATATCACCGGGCCGGCCTCCAAAGAGGCTGTTGTGATAGAGGTAATCGGGCAGCAATTCGCATGGACGGCTCGGTATCCAGGCGTAAAGGATAAAGAATTGGGGCAACATAATTATCGGTTGATCGATGCGTCAAATGAGTTCGGTTTGGATCTTCGTGATAAGAATTCTTATGATGATTTTAAATCGTTGACGCTGCATATCCCAAAAGGTAAAGAAGTCTTGCTAAAAATCCGAGCCAAAGATGTTATTCATAGCGTTTTTCTTCCTCACTTTAGGTTGAAGATGGATGCTGTTCCAGGGGTTGAAACTCATTTCAAATTCACTGCTACAAAAAGTACTCAGGATATGCGTGATGAAACAGGCAATCCCAATTTCAATTATGAGATGGCCTGTACGGAAGTATGCGGTAAAGGTCACTTCTCGATGCGCTTTCCGGTTGTGGTTGATGAACCCGATGATTATGATAAATGGATGACGGCACAAGATTCGTGGCTTAATCAAAACCCTGATTATTTAAAGTATGTTCCTGATAACCTTAAGGAAGCAGCAATGATCAAAGCAGGTTTGCCGTTGACTAGTATAAGCATTGAAACTACCCAATCAGTAACTTTGAAATAAGAAATATCATGGCAACAATTGACATTCACTCTCATACAACAGTTGACCATCACGATGAGCATAACCACGGACATGCACATCATGGTAACTTTTTCACGAATTATATTTTTAGTGAAGACCATAAAGTAATCGCCAAACAATTTTTGATTACAGGGATGGCTTGGGCACTTATTGGAGGATGTATGTCTGTTATTTTTCGCTTACAGCTTGGTTTTCCTGATTCAAACTTATCTTGGTTGAAACCTATTTTGGGTGGTTGGCTCACCCCTGAAGGAAAAATCGATCCTGAATTCTATCTTGCTTTAGTAACAATGCATGGCACTATCATGGTGTTTTTCGTTCTTACAGCAGGACTAAGTGGTACGTTCAGCAATTTCCTTATCCCTCTACAAGTTGGGGCAAGGGATATGGCTTCGGGTTTCATGAACATGCTTTCCTACTGGTTTTTCTTTTTGTCGAGTAGTATCATGTTTACCTCGATTTTTATTTCAACGGGACCAGCCGCAGGTGGATGGGTAATTTATCCTCCTTTAAGTGCCTTACCTCAAGCAATTTCTGGTTCTGGTTTGGGGATGACGCTATGGTTGGTTTCGATGGCCTTGTTTATAGTGAGTTCCCTGCTGGGTAGTATCAATTATATTACTACGGTAATTAATATGCGTACCGTTGGGATGTCATTCACAAAGTTGCCATTAACAATATGGGCTTTCTTTTTAACAGCCATTATTGGTATCCTTTCATTTCCAGTGCTTTTTGCTGCTGCCTTATTGTTAATTTTTGACCGTAGCTTCGGAACTAGCTTTTACTTGTCTGATATTTACATAGGGGGAGAAGCCCTGCCAAATGAAGGAGGAAGCCCTATTTTGTTTCAGCATTTATTCTGGTTCCTCGGCCATCCGGAGGTTTATATTGTATTGTTGCCTGCTTTGGGTATTACTTCAGAAATTATATCTACAAATTCACGTAAACCGATCTTTGGTTACAAAGCGATGGTGGGCTCTATGTTGTTCATTGCCATTCTTTCATTTGTTGTTTGGGCGCATCACATGTTTGTCACCGGAATGAATCCATTTCTTGGTTCTATCTTTACTTTGCTTACCTTGATTATAGCAGTGCCTTCAGCGGTTAAGATTTTTAACTATGTTACTACGTTGTGGAAAGGGAATATTCATTTTACTCCCGCCATGTTGTTTTCAATTGGCTTGGTTTCGTTTTTCCTAACGGGTGGCATAACGGGGATATTCTTAGGGAATTCGGCCTTGGACATTCAATTGCACGATACGTATTTTATTGTAGCTCATTTTCACTTGGTGATGGGCAGCGCTTCCTTCTTTGGTATGGTGGCTGGTATTTACCATTGGTTTCCAAAAATGTTTGGACGTATGATGAATGCTAAATTGGGTTATATTCATTTCTGGTTCACATTTGTTGGCGTGTATATGGTTTTCTTCCCAATGCACTATATTGGGATTGCAGGCTTTCCACGCAGGTACTACTCTTGGACTAATTTTGAGACATTTAGTGGGTTTGCCGATATGAACTTTATGATCTCGGTGGCGGCCATTGTTACCCTTGCTGCTCAGTTTATTTTCCTATTCAATTTCATTTACAGTATTTTCCGAGGTCGTTTGGCTTCAGCTAATCCTTGGAATTCAAACACATTGGAATGGACAACACCGCGTCACCCGCAACATGGTAATTGGCCTGGAGAAATACCTACGGTTTATCGTTGGCCATACGATTATAGCAAGCCTGGAGCAAAAGATGATTTTATTCCTCAGCATATCCCTTATTCTGAGACCCCTGAATCCAATCTTCCCCATGAGAATGAAGAAATCAAACTCGAAGGGATGGGTGCTGCCATTGTAGTAGAGGAAAACAAACATTAGTAGCATATAATAAAAAATTGAATTCAGCAGCGATCAAGGGATTTTACAGGCTTTGCCTGACTACCCTTGTCGCTGTTTACTTTTTAATTATGGTAGGAGGAATAGTTAGAAGCACAGGTTCTGGAATGGGATGTCCTGACTGGCCCAGGTGCTTTGGATCATGGACACCACCGACATCAATTGAACAACTGCCAGTTAACTACAAAGCAAACTACTCAGATTACCGCGGAAAAAAGAATCAAAAATTCGTGCGCTACCTTCGTTGGATTGGCATGAATGACATCGCGAACAAGATCGCAACAGATAAATCGGTTTTAGAGGAAACAGAATTTAATCCGGTGAAAACCTGGATTGAATACATTAATCGGCTTGTGGGTGTTACTATTGGGGTTTTTATTGTTCTGCTATTTTATCGTTCGTTGGCATTCAGAAAGGAAAAACCTGTTTTGTTTTGGCTTTCGTTGGCCGCGCTTCTTCTGGTCATTTTTCAAGGTTGGTTTGGCTCCATCGTAGTGTCCACAAACCTGACGACTTGGACAATTACGGTTCATCTATTTCTTGCTTTGGCATTAGTCGGGATTCTTGTTTATCTCTTACACTTGAGTGGAGAAGTTTATCAGATCCAAGCAAGTTCATTGCGAGGGCTGTTGGGGGCGTGCCTGGCCGCACTTCTTACACAAATCTTCTTAGGTACGGAAGTCCGTGGAGCCATTGATGTTTTGGCGAGTCGTTTTCCACGCGAAAGCTGGGTAAGCCAATTAGGAGTCTCTTTTGTTGCTCATCGCAGCTTTTCCTGGGTTGTTTTGATTTTGAACGTGACGTTCTTTCTCCAAATCCGAAAAACAATTGTACTGAAAACTTTATCTCGTGCCTTGTTCCTGTTAATTTTGTGCTCTTTGGTTACCGGTGCGGGAATGGCCTATTTGGATGTGCCATCTGCGCTTCAGCCAATCCATTTATTGTTAGCCTCGATTACCTTTGGAATAGAATTATTTTTGTTTTTTGAGTTAGCCAGAAAAGTTTCAGCGAATAGATAAGGAGATGATTTCAGAACACATTCAAACACTTCCACTCCAGGCCATCGCATTCGCAAAGCTGAGGTCTTATTGGGAGCTTTTAAAGCCACGTCTGTCCTTTTTGGTTGCCTTCTCATGTGCTTTTGGCTACGGGTTGGCTACTAAAGGAAATGTAAATTGGATCATCCTTTCAATGTTAACCTTGGGTGGCTTTTTACTTTCAGGGGCATCGGTTTGCATCAATCAAATTATTGAAAGAGATTTGGATAAGGTAATGAATCGCACAACGAACAGGCCATTGCCAACGGGGAGGATTTCGGTTAATGAAGCGGTTGTGTTTTCGCTAGTATGTCTGATCGTAAGTTTAGGTATACTCGCCATTTTCACAAATCCGTTGACGGTGGTTCTTTCAGTAGTTTCCATGGTGTTGTATAGTTTCGTTTATACGCCTTTAAAACGGGTTGGGCCAATTGCTGTTTTTGTGGGTGCAATTCCAGGAGCGTTGCCGCCACTTCTTGGATGGATAGCTGCAACCGGTGCGATTAGCCATGAGGCCATGATCATTTTTGGAATTCAATTTATTTGGCAGTTCCCACATTTCTGGGCTATTGCTTGGGTGTCTGATGATGATTATAAAAGGGCAGGCTTTAAGTTGTTGCCATCAGGTGGCGGAAAGGATTTAAACACTGCGATTCAAATCATGGTGTACACGCTGTTCTTAATTCCGTTGGGCTTGTTGCCAGCAAAGTTTGGGATCACCGGTCTAAACTCGGCTATCGTGGCCACTGTTTGTGGGGTTGCTTTTTTAGCGCAGACTTTTTCGTTAATGAAAACGGGAAATCAGAAGTCTGCCTTACGGATCATGTTTGGATCGTTTTTATATTTGCCCATTGTGCAGATTGCTTATTTGTTGGATAAAATTTGATTATGGAAAATGTGATAGACATGCGAATTGTTGAAGAGCCAAAAAAACCAATGGCGATGCATCCAAAGAAATTTGCGATGTGGTTATTTTTGGCTAGTGTGATGATGCTATTTATGTCGTTGACTTCCGCCTACATTGTAAGAGAAGCGGAGGGAAATTGGGTGTATTTTGAGCTTCCTTCCTTGTTTTATGTAACCTCGGTAGTTATCGTCATCAGTAGCGTTTCGTTGCAATGGGCGTTTTTTGAGGCCAAAAGAGATAATTTAAAGCGGGTAAAGACCTTGGTTTTGGTTACTTCTTTTCTTGGGGTGGCTTTCTTAGTGGGCCAATTCTTTGGATGGAAACAATTAGTATCCAATAGTATTTATTTGGTCGGAAACCCATCCGGGTCTTTTCTCTATATTTTAACGGGATTACACGCCCTTCATATTATCAGTGCTATCGTGTTTCTTATGATTATTTGTGCATCGGCATTTCAAGGTAAAATTCATTCCAAAAACATGGCCCAAATGGAAATGGGCACAACTTACTGGCATTTTTTAGGAGGCCTTTGGCTATATTTGTTCATCTTCTTATTATTGTACAGGTAAACTAACCAACATGTCACAATCTACTGCAACTACAGTTCCGCAACGAAGCGTTTGGGATGGCGGAGTATCACCCATGGGAGTAAGCTACGGCAAGCTCATGATGTGGTTCTTCTTACTATCTGATGCGTTCACCTTCTCAGGGTTGTTAATTACATACGGTTTAATCCGGTCAGCACATCCTGCTTTCACGTTGGCTCCGGATTTATTTGTTTTTTCTCAAGAATATTGGCCAATTCCTGAAAAGGTTTTTGAGGCAGTCCCATTTTTACATGGGATTAAGCTTCCTTTAGTTTTCGTTGGTTTAATGACCTTCATATTAATCATGTCTAGTGTTACGATGGTGTTGGCCGTTGAAGCGGGCCATCGCATGGATCGTAAGGCGGTTGAAAAGTGGATGCTCTGGACGATTGTCGGAGGCATTACTTTTTTAAGTTGCCAAGCTTGGGAATGGACACACTTTATTGTTGGCACGGATGCTGGGTCTGTGATCAAAGAATTTGTTAATGGCGAATGGACAACTCGAACAATTTTTGGTGCTTCCCTTCACGAGAATCAGTATGGCCCTCATGATTTTGCTGACTTCTTTTTTTTCATCACAGGTTTTCATGGGTTTCACGTATTTAGTGGTGTGCTTCTCAATTTCCTGATTTTCTATAGAACGGTTACGGGTAGGTATGACCGAATTGGTAGCTATGAAATGGTAGAGAAAGTAGGATTATACTGGCACTTTGTAGATTTGGTTTGGGTATTTGTGTTTACTTTTTATTATCTCGTTTAAATAATTGATATATGGCGCATCATTCAAAGGAACCTCAGATAACCGTTCTTCCTCCCAATAAAGAAAAGATTCGTCACCTGTGGAAGGTAGCAGGTATCTTGTTAGTGATTACTATTTTTGAATTCATTACCGCATTTAGCATGCCTCACGGAGCTGCCAAAACATCTATTTTTGTGTTGATGACAATTGTTAAAGCGGCTTACATTGTAGGGGAGTTTATGCACCTGCGATACGAGTCTAAAGTGTTGCTCTGGTCGGTGCTCATTCCAATTGTTTTTATTGTTTGGATGTTGGTGGCGTTTGTGTATGAAGGCATGAAGCTCTCAGACATTAATTTTTTGGGGTTCTAATTTTCAGAAGAAGTTTATAGAAAGAAGAGGCTAAAGTTTCACCTTTAGCCTTTTTACATTTAACAAAAATGAATAAAAAGGTCATCTATTTATTTCTGGCGTTAGCCTTACCGGGTTTATTTTTTTTATTTCTAAAATTTTACGGGCATAATCAATTCGATATTCCTGTTTACTTTGAAAAAGGAGTGCCCAAGGAATTATCAGCATGTGGGCTAAATAGTAATACCCAATATTTCTTGCCCGACTCAGTATTAAAGGCCATCGGTTGGAATAACGAAATAGCACTTATTACGGTTGGCACTTCCGAGAATGATCATAAGGAATTGACTCGTTTACTTAAGGAGCTAAAATTGGCTGGCCTTAGGATATTCTCATTGGATAGCATTCAAGTTGGCCGATTAAAGCAATGGAAATCTTGCGTTTTCTTCTTGAAAGAACCATGGAAGTTAGTACTTATCGATAGTCAAAAAAGAATTCGTGGATATTATGTCCTTGATAGTCGCGAAGAACTTGAGCGGTTGGAAGTAGAGTTAGAAATTCTTTTAAGGAAATATTGATATGCAGGAGCAGCCAGAGCCTTACAAAAGATTAATTGTCATTCTTTCTGTTGTCATTCCGCTGACGGTAGCGGCCTTATTTGGCGTTAAGATTCATGGTTTTCATTTTTCGTTTCTGCCGCCCATCTATGCTTCCATTAATGGGCTTACCGCAATCTTGCTCGTCTTTTCCTTCATTTCAATTAAGAAAGGAAATCGTAAACGGCATGAAGTCTTGAATAAAGCTTGTATTGTGCTGTCATCTTTATTTTTGGTTCTTTATGTATTGTATCACGTCACCAGTGAAACAACCGTTTATGGAGGAGAAGGGTTATTCAAATATGTCTATTACTTTATCTTAATTACCCATATTCTTCTTTCAATAATCGTTATTCCGTTTGTATTGTTTACCTTTTCAAGGGCTTTAGCAGGCAACTTTGAAAGGCACAAACGTTTGGCTAAATTTACTTTTCCGTTGTGGCTATACGTAGCGGTAACGGGCGTTATAGTTTATTTGATGATAAGCCCTTATTATAAATAGAAATGAAAAAAATTTTGCTCTCAAGTCTTCTTCTGACGATCGGGGTATCCGCAGCGCCTGCCCAATGTGCGATGTGCAAGGCTACCCTTGAAAACAATATAAGTAACGGTCATATTGGTATTGCGGCCGGCATCAATTTTGGCATTTTGTATTTGTTTGTGGCGCCTTATCTGCTAATTGTTGTGTTGGTTTATTTATGGTATAGAACCAGTAAGAAAAATGCAGAGAAATCAATTGGTGGCAATTGGGCAGGGTAGGTGCCCTCGTTGCCGGGAAGGCTTTATCTTCAAATATCCGCTTACTAATTTAGTACGGTTTAGTGCTATGAATAAAATTTGCCCTAATTGTGAAGCAAATTTTGAGCCTGAGCCTGGGTTTTATTTTGGTGCCATGTATGTGAGTTACGGGTTTACTATCTTGCTTTTTATTTTGGTATGGGCGGCTCTTCGTTTTTTCTTTAACCCGTCAGATTTGACTTACATTATCGCTATTATTATTGCGGCTGCCCTTTTTACACCGATTAGTTTTCGCTACTCAAGGATATTATTCCTCTATTGGTTTGGAGGATTGTAAAGGAAGAACACCTAAAAATTCTTTTTCTTGGGTAATTCATGGGGTTTAACAACAAGACCTAATGGTAAACAAAATTCTCCCTTTTCTTATTGCCTCGATTTTTTTAATCGTTGCGATCGCTTGGGATTTTCATAGTAAGAATTCATTTTCAAATGAAAGCATCGCCTTAGAAATTGGCAACAACCTTAATCGAGAGTTGGCCGCTTTGGGAAAGGAAGCCATCAAAATTTCTACGGATACCGGAAAATTGGACTGGTCTTCCCTTCACTATTCATTTTATTATTTGAACAAAGGGAGGATTGTAAGCTGGAGTAAAAACGATTTCGCCATTGATGCCTCAGATTTCGCGGGCGACTTCAAATTCAAACTTCTACAAACCGCGAGAGAGGATTTGCTGCTTTGCAAATTTCCTCAAACTGATCCGTCTTTAATAGGGATCATTCCCTTGAGGATTGGCTTTGAAATTGTGAACCGCTACCTGACGACTACCTGGAATGAGCGTGTTTTCCCAGTTCAAGGATTGAAGATATTAGCCGTAAACGCCCCAGAAGGGAGTGCTGTTTGTACAACTGCCCAACAATGCGTTTTTAAGGTTCAACTTTTGGATGGCGTCTTTTTTGAAAATTTCATTTCCTTGGTGATCACTTTAGTAGCTATCGCTTTCACTTTGGTGGGTGTTTATTTTATAGTGATTGAACAGCACCGAAAACGTAACTATTTTCATGCTTTTTTAATTTTGTTTGGAACACTGGCGGCCATTCGAATTGCAATGGTTAGTTTTTTATTTCCTGGACGGTGGGTTTACGCTGAGTTTTTTGATCCTAAATATTTTGCATCTTCTTCTTTTAATGCTTCTGTAGGCGACTTTTTATTGAATGCGTTGATCGTAACAATTCCTTCCGGTTATTTATTTAAGATTTATTCGCGATTAGATTGGGTTAGAAATAGTAAAAAGCGAGATGATTTAATTCTTTGTGTTATTTCAGTGCTTTTGCTCACTGCTTCTTTTTTTTCATTTTTGTTTCCTCATCTTTTTGTTGAATCCATTTTTCATGATTCAGCAATTTCCATCGACATTACATCGGAAAGCGATTGGGATTTATTACGGGTGATGGCCTTGATAGCCTTACTACTGGGATATTTGAGTTCTTTTTTCTTTGTTCATATTTTAGTGCGTTGGGCGAAGTTTTTAACCAGATCCCGAAGGAGCTTTTTAATCAATCTGGCGATTAGCGGAATGTTGTTCGCTGGTTATTTTTTGTTTTCAGAACTAAACTATTGGCCTACCTTTTTTATTGGATTGCCCTTCATTTTTTTACTTTATTCTTCCAAGTATTTTCGTTCAATTTCGGTTATTGGTTATCAAACCTTTTCATTTTTGTTGATCGTTGTGATTGCCTATGCGGCACAAGGTGCATTCGGGATTTGGCGTTTTGCTGAAGAGAAGGAGGTTCGCTCAATGTTTCGCGCAGCGAGTAACCTAATCAATCGGGATGTGCTTGGTGAATACCTTTTAAATGAGGCTGTAAAAAAGATTACGGCTGATGAATTCATTGCGTCTAGTATGGGTGATGTGCTGACACAAAATACAGTACGGCAAAAAGTAAGAGAAATACACCTGAATAGTTATTTCGATCGGTATGAGGTGATGGTAAGTTTGTACAATACAGACAGTAGTAGTGTTGTTAAGGATGGGGAAAATTTTAAAAATTCAATAAGTGCCCTGGTAAATGAATCAAACAAAACAGCCTATGAGGGAATCTATTTTATCCGCAACAGTAAATCTGAGAGTGTAAAGCGGTACCTCGCTGTAGTGCCTGTGAAGAGAGCCCATTTGGTAGGCTATATTGTTCTTGACCTTTCTTCAAAACAAATTATTCCTCAACAAGTTTACCCTGAACTTTTGGTCGATAACCGCTTTTCCCAGTCACTTCGAGACAAGAATTTTAGTTATGCTTTTTACAAACAAAAAAAAATAATAGGCAGTATTGGCAGCTTTAATTTTGATCGTGAGTTTAATGTCGATTTCCTAACCAACTCAATTCTTTATTCGAAAGGAATGATAGTTAATGGGAATTGGTTGGTGGGAGCTGAAGATGAGACGGGAAAAGGGGCAATCATTTCCGCAGAGGCTTATCCGCCCTTTTTTTCGATTGCCAACTTTTCTTTCCTTTTTGTGTTGGGAATAAGCTTAATCTTTATTTCATTAATCGTTTATTTAACCGGGCGATGGCGGAATGGACTAGATCTTAATTATTCTGCGCGGATCCAATTGTATATCTATCTTTCTTTTATTCTTCCGCTTTTAGTAGTGAGCACGATCGCTTTACGGATGATTAGTCAGTCTGAGGAAGTGCAACTCGAAAAGGAAATAAAAGAGAAAGGACTACGGATAACAGAGAATATGGCGGATCTCCTTAGCCATACTCCGTTGGACAATCTGGATTCATCGAATGAATTGCAGAAATGGCTTGGAGAGGTGGCGCAAAATACTTTCACGGATGTAAATTTTTATTTGCCTTCAGGTGATTTGCGGGCTTCCAGTCAGCCGACTATTTTCAACAGTAAATTGGTGATGCCTTTGCCCGATCGCGCTTCGTGGAAGAAAATTATTGAGGAACGATTTAACATTGTGCAAGCCAGATGTCGAATTGGTTTATTGGAGTATAATAGCCTATTCTTTGCGGTCAGGCAGTCTGGTAAAAATCGCCTTGATGGGATTCTTGAACTCCCTTTTTTTCAGTCCAATTCGCAAGCAGCAAAAGCAAGTGTTTTGGCTAACATCCTCGTTACATTTGTCATTGTATTTATATTGTTCTCTTTCTTTGCGTTCAATGCCATTGCTCAATTAACTTCTCCATTGAAATTTATTGCAAAAAAACTGAAGACTACCTCGTTGGGAAATAATCAACCGATTGAATGGAATTCGAATGACGAAATTGGGTTGATGGTAAAAGAGTATAATCGGATGTTAAGCAATTTAGAAAAAAATAGAGTAGACTTAGCGCGAGTGCAAAAGGAGAGTGCGTGGCGGGAAATTGCCCAGCAAGTAGCCCATGAAATAAAGAATCCGCTTACACCAATGAAGCTCACCTTGCAGCAGCTTGAGAATGTGTTTTCAGATAGAAAAGGAGAGGATCGAACAAAAAAATCAGTTCAGATGCTTTTAGCGCAAGTGGAAATCCTTAACGGAATAGCAGGATCTTTTAGTGCTTTTGCTATGATGCCTTCTCCTGATCTAAAACGAATAGATTTGTCTTTGCTGTTGGAAAATACAGTAGGTCTCTTTAAGAATCAATATGAAGGATGTGTAAAATTAAAGAAGCCTTTAAACTCAATATTTGTATTGGGGGATGATCATTTGTTAGGACGAATCTTTTCAAATATTATTTTAAATGGACTTCAATCGAGGTCAGAGGAACAACAAATTATTGTTGAAATTACCGAGCAACCGGAAACATCCGAATGTATCGTTTGTTTCCGTGATAACGGATTTGGCATTCCAAAAGAATTGAACGATAAGATTTTTATACCCCATTTTAGTACTAAGCAGACAGGCTCTGGCTTAGGACTTGCCATTGCCAAACAGGGCATTGAACAAATGAGTGGTACAATTTGGTTTGAGACCTCCGAAGGGAAAGGAAGCACTTTCTTTATAAAATTAAAAATGATTGTTTAGCATGAATTTTGAGGGGAAAAGGGTTAGCCCTTTCCCCGTAACGTACTCATCACTTTGTTGGCGAAAACAAACTCATCCAGTTCGGCCACCCCGGATTGGGTGATATCCGCATGGTTTCCTTCCCAGAGATTGTGACCCTTATAAAGAAACATGATTTTTTCGCCTATTCCCAGCACTGAATTCATGTCGTGGGTTACAACAATTGTAGTGATATCGAATTCATGTGTAATTTCGCTGATGAGTTCATCGATCAATATTGACGTTTGGGGATCAAGGCCTGAATTGGGCTCATCGCAAAATAAATAATTTGGGCTATTGACAATTGCCCTGGCGATGCCCACTCTCTTTTTCATTCCTCCACTGATTTCTGAAATTGATTTTTTGTTTACATTTTCAAGCCCCACTCTTTTTAGGCAATCGTTAACCCGATCCAATTTTTCATCCAGCGGCATTTTGGTAAGGATATCTAACGGAAACATGATATTTTGCTCTACGTTTTTTGAATCAAACAAGGCACCACCTTGAAAAAGCATGCCGATCTCCCTTCTTATTTCAGATTTCACTTCTTTGTCTGCCTCCGTAAAATTTCGTAAATCATAATAGACCCGTCCTTCATCGGGATGGATCAGTCCTACGATGCACTTAAGGAGAACACTTTTGCCTGTACCGCTTGAGCCGATGATCAAATTTGTCTTCCCTTTGTCGAATTCGGAACTGATTGCTTCCAACACCATTTTTTCTCCAAATGACTTGGATATTTCTTTTATCTTGATCATCGCAACATAATATTTACTACGAGGTAATCTGCTAGAAGAATGGCGATTACGCTTGCCGTTACCGCCTCGGTGCTTGCAATACCGACCTCAAAAGCACCCCCTTTTGTAAAGTAGCCTTTGAACGATGAAATCGAGGCGATTAAAAAAGCAAAGGAAAATGATTTTGTGAGGGCTATGATAATTTCGAACTGATTAAATCCAAACCGAAGCCCCGATACATATTCCGTGGGGGTGATGATATTTATGAAGGTGCCTATCAGATAACCACCAATCATCGAGCAAACTCCCGATAAAACGACAAGAAGGGGGTACATCACAAGTGAGGCAATGATTTTTGGCAACACTAGATAAGACGAGGAATTAATTCCCATAACTTCTAAGGCATCAATTTGTTCAGTGATTCTCATGGAACCAATTCCTCCCGCCATGCTAGAGCCGACTTTTCCTGCAAAGATAATTGCCATCACCGTGGGGGCGAGCTCAAGCATCGTCATCTCCCGAACGACTTGGGAAATGACAAATCGGGGGATCAAAGGACTCACCATGTTGTAGGCTATCTGGACGGTGGTAACTGCTCCAATAAAAGTAGAAACCAGAATAAAAAGAAGGGCTGAGTTTACTCCGATATGAATGCACTCTTCTAACGTCAATTTATAGTAGGTGGCAAAGGATTCCCTGCGCACAAACAATGAGCCTAAGAAAATCATGTATCGACCAAAACCTTTCATTTGTAGATATGCTATATTGCCCAAAGATAAAATAAATTCTTATGAACAAGTTGGTTGTTATTACTGGTGCAACTAAGGGTATCGGACGGGCAATAGCGGAGCGTTTTGCGCGTGAAAAATGCGATTTGGTAATTTGTGCCCGAAATATTGAAAACCTTATCCGGACAAAGGAGGAAATTGAAAAGGCACACCATGTAAATGTTTATATTAAAAGTACCGATGCATCCAGCAGAAAGCAAGTAAGCGAGTTTACAAAGTTTGTGCTCGATCTCAATCGGCCAATTAATGTCCTGGTCAACAATGCGGGGAATTTCATTCCTGGATCTACATTAGAGGAGGCGGATGGTACGCTGGAAAGCATGATCGAAGGAAATGTGTACAGTGCTTATTACACTACCCGTGGCTTGATCAAACGAATGCGACAAGATAAATCGGGTCATATCTTCAATATGTGTTCTATAGCCAGTATAATTGCCTATCCGAATGGCGGTTCTTATGCCATCTCCAAATTTGCCCTGTTGGGTTTCTCTAAAGTGCTTCGTGAAGAATTAAAAGCGCATAATATACGAGTGACAGCCGTTTTGCCCGGGGCTACCAAAACCGCCAGTTGGGAGGGTGTAGATTTGCCCGACACCCGTTTTATCAAACCGGAAGATGTGGCCGAGGTGGTTTTTAATGCCTACGTAATTTCAGATCGGAGTGTAGTGGAGGAAGTAATTATCCGTCCGCAGTTGGGGGATATTTGAGGTGTAAACTTGAGGTAGGATTAATCACTGTCTTGTCCTATTATTTAAACTCCGCACACCAAGGACAATAGTCAACTGCAGCCAAAATCGTTTCGAAATTCTGATCGACAATGAAAAATTTGTGCAATCTACTTACACATTTGACGACATCACTAAGTTCACCGATAACATTGTTAAAATCCAGCTAACGTAATCTTAATCAAAAAAGAAGGCGGTGATGCGACCTTCGTAGATTTAACAGCGATTTCGTTGCAACGATTGGCATTGTGAGAGACAGCTAAAATTGTAGCGAGCGAAGGCGTGAAAAGAAACCCAATATTTATACAAGTCAACCTGATCTTTGTCTACACAAAAGAAGCGAAGCGAAACATTATTTTTTTGACGGCATCAGTGGGGTAACGCATAGCCTGCTATTTGGCAGCATCCATTTGGTTGCTGGACTTCCCCTGTCGCGATATGGACAAAGGAGGTGGAGGATCGAAAATATTTTCTCAAAGAAACAAATGATTTCTTTTTGATAATTTAGTGTCTGCTGACAACTTTCAAAAACCATTTAGAAAGAAGCGGATTAGTTATGTTTATTAAAATAGCACATTATGGATAAGAGAAATAAAATAATTTATTGGATTGCCACGCTCTGGCTAGCGTTAGGTATGACAGCAACTGGGACAGGGCAGGTAATTAAAATGAAATCCGGCAATGGGGGAGAAGAAATGATCGCCCATTTAGGCTATCCGGTATATCTTCTTACAATATTAGGTATCTGGAAAATACTTGGCGTTATCGCTGTGCTTATTCCTAAATTTCCTTTAGTGAAAGAGTGGGCTTATGCAGGCTTCTTCTTTGCCATGTCGGGCGCTATTCTTTCTCATTTATTTTCGGGCGATGGTTTCAAAGAACTTTTTGGATCATCCTTATTATTGGTTCTTACAGTAGCCTCCTGGTATTACCGGCCAGCCGATAGAAGAATTCCTTTACTTTGATGGGTATGAAGAAAGTTAGAAGAGTTAAACTGGATTTATCCGTAAAACAATCTGAGGAACTACTCAAAACGTTAAGAATCCGTTTTGAAAAAAACACGAACCGTCACAAGGGTCTTGCTTGGGTTAAAGTTCAGGCAAGACTTGAGACCAAACCGGAAAAACTTTGGTCGCTCAACGAGATGGAAAGAACGGGTGGGGAGCCAGACGTTGTTGGTTATGATAAAAAAACAGGAGAATACATTTTTATTGATTGTTCTGCGGAAAGTCCTAAGGGTCGAAGAAGTCTTTGTTACGACCGCGAAGCGTTGAACTCTAGGAAAGAAAATAAGCCCAAAAATAATGCCTTGGATGTTTGCGAAGCCATGGGGATTGAACTTTTGTCGGAAGCGCAATATCGGGAGTTGCAGTCCTGACAAATTATTGGAAGAAAGTTCGATTCAAAAACATCAAGCTGGGTGAGGACACCCGAACCAATACGAAAACTCGGTGGTGCCCTTTTTTGTGATTGTCGCTTCGGCACAGTGTTTGTTTATCACAATGGTGCAGAGTCTTATTACGCTGCCAGGGGTTTTCGTGGCTCATTAAAAGTCTAACAATTTATAAAAGGCTATGGCAAAAAGCAACAGGAATCCAAAAGTTGATTTCTTCTTCGGCAAATCTGGAAAGTGGCAGGAAGAGTTTGTGGAATTACGAATGATCATTCTTGACTGCGGCTTGACCGAAGAATTGAAGTGGGGCCAGGCGTGTTATTCCTTTCAGGAAAATAATATTGTTTTGATGCATGGATTTAAAGAGTACTGTGCCCTGCTTTTTTTCAAAGGCGTTTTGCTTAAAGATCCCAAACATATTCTCATTCAACAAACGGAAAACGTGCAGGCGGCTCGCCAGATCAGGTTCACCAACGTGCATGAAATAGTTAAAATGAAATCCATCTTGAAAGCTTATGTTAAGGAAGCCATTGCCGTAGAAAAAGCGGGTTTGAAGGTAACACTTAAAAAGACTTCAGACTTCAACCTTCCTGAAGAACTTCAAGATAGATTAAATGAAATGCCAGCCTTTAAAAAAGCATTTAATGCATTAACCCCTGGTCGGCAACGAGCTTATATTTTTTATTTTTCTCAAGCCAAACATTCCATTACACGGACTTCACGGATTGAAAAATGTACACCACAAATTCTTAAAGGAAAAGGGTTAAATGATTAACCAGAAAAATTAAAACACAAACATCTAAACCATCACAAAGGTTTGCCCCCTAATAGAGACTAGAATTTTATTCTTGAATAAAAGTAAATTTCTTAGCCTAAAAGAGCAATCTATAAAGCATCGATCTTGGTGTAGGGAACAAAACTAGGAGGTAAGCGTTCCGACTCCGCGGTTTATGCATTCACTAACAAATCACTCAAAAAAAAGGCACTTATTTTCCGGTGCCTTTCTTTCTTATTATCAATTTTGGCCAGAATCCCTACTTGCCCTCGTGAGGATTACTGAGCTTGCAGTTTATTTCGATAGGCAAAACGGGTAATAGTCACATACAATACAGGTACGACAAAGATGGCCAAAGTAGTGGCGGCTAACATTCCTCCAAACACCGTCCAGCCAATTGTTTTTCTGGCTTCTGCCCCCGCACCGCTTGAAAAAGCAAGGGGCAATACACCAAATATGAAAGCGAGCGAAGTCATCACAATTGGTCGCAGGCGCAATTTTACAGCCTCCAGCGTTGCCGAAACGATTGTCATGCCGCTATCCACGCGCTCCTTGGCAAACTCTACAATAAGGATGGCGTTCTTGGCTGCCAAACCAATCAAGGTGATTAATCCAATTTGGGCGTACACATTATTTGTTAGACTAGGAATAAATGTGAGTGTGAGGATAGAACCGAAAGCCCCGATAGGAACAGCAAACAAAACGGAGAAGGGCACTGACCAACTTTCGTACAAGGCTGCCAAAAACAAGAACACAAATACAATAGATATGGCGAAGATGGTGAGGATCACATTTCCCGCCTTGATCTCTTCACGGCTCATTCCAGAAAATTCATAACTGTACCCAGCAGGGAGTGTTTGTGCCGCTACTTCACGCAAGGCCTCAATGGCTTGCCCACTGCTGACGCCAGGTTTCGGGATTCCATTGATCTCTATCGCCCGATAGATGTTGAAATGGGAAATCAGTGAAGGAGTCTCAATCAACTTGGTAGTTACTAGCGAGGCTAACGGCACCATATTTCCCTGCGAGTTTCTTACATAGTATTTGCCAAGGTCAGCAATTGAAGCTCGTGAAGTGGTGTCTGCCTGTGCCATCACACGGAAGTTTCTTCCATAAATGTTAAAGTCGTTGACATAGGTGCTTCCGAGCATGGTGGACAGGGTAGAATAAACGTCAGAAATTGAAATGCCTAGCTTTTTTACTTTCTCACGATCTACATCTACCTGATAACTTGGTGTTCGTGCGGTAAAAAAAGTATAGGCCATGCCAATCTCTGGCCTTTTGTTTACGGCTGCTAGAAATCCACGCGCTATTTTTTCAAATTGCTTGATGTCATCGGTGCTGGTCGTTTGTTGAAGCTCAAAGGTAAATCCAGCCGTTTGTCCAAGTCCGGGTATAGCTGGAGGTGCGATCACAAGGATCCTGGCTTCTTTTATGTCGGCCAAACGCTTTTGCACTTCCGCGATTACCCCTTTCACATTTTGACCTTTGCGCTCATCCCAAGGTTTGAGGTTCACGAAAAGTGTTCCCACATTGGATTTGTTGGAGAAGCTGATAATATTCAAGCTGGCAATGCCACCAACAGTTTTAACAGCGGGCATTCCATTAAGTCGTTTCATGATATTCTTCATCATTTCTACACTGCGCGTTGTTGAGCTTCCTTCGGGTAATTCGAAAGTTACGTAAAAGCGACCTTCATCTTCTGTAGGGATAAACCCGGTGGGCTTGGCCGAAAAAAGGAAGTACAAACCAACAAATAGACATAATAACATTACAACCACTAGACGGGATGCTTTTATCCATTTTCCAACTCTGCTGGTGTAGGCATTTGTGATTTTGCCGAAACGGTCATTGAAAACAATGAAAAACTTATCAAGGAAATTCTTTTTTCGATTTTTGTCCGTTGGCTTTAATAAAAGTGTACACAAGGCGGGTGTTAATGAAAGTGCTACAAAAGCAGAGATAATTACTGAGATGGCGATGGTAATGGCAAATTGTTGGTATAGTCTCCCTACAATACCAGGCACAAAACCAACGGGCACAAATACAGCTGCAAGAATCAAAGCGATCGCAACGACAGGTCCAGAAATATCCTTCATCGCTTTTTCTGTGGCTTTCCTCGGAGTCATTTTTTCATGATCCATGTTGTGCTGAACGGCTTCTACTACTACGATGGCATCGTCCACGACAATCCCAATGGCAAGCACAAAAGCAAAAAGAGTGAGCGTGTTGATGGTGAATCCGAATAGGATAAAGAATATAAATGTGCCGATTAATGAAACCGGAATCGCGAGAACTGGAATCAAAGTGGCCCTCCAGTTTTGCAAGAATAGAAACACCACAATAACCACCAACAGCAAGGCTTCTAATAACGTATCAACCACTTCACTGATCGAAACTTTAACTACGGTAGCGGTTTCAAGTGGAATGGCATAGTCAATGTCTTTTGGAAAGGATTTTTTTAGCGTCTTCAACGCACTGATTACTCCATCGTAAGTTTCCAATGCATTTGCACCGGGGGCCTGGTAAATGAGCAAGAATGCAGCGGGTTTTCCGCTCACAAAGGCAGTGGCCGCATTGTAATCAAAGACACCCAGTTCAATCCGGGCAACATCCTTCAAATAAACAATGCTTCCTGAGTTAGGTAACGTTCGTACGATAATATTCTCAAATTGACTTTTGGAATTGAGGCGACTGTTGGTCAATACGCTATACTCAAAAGTTTGAACACCCGGTTGAGGTGTTCCGCCAATTGTTCCGGCAGCGACTTGTATATTCTGTTCAGCGAGGGCGCTTAATACTTCGGTGGTGGATAAACCCAGACTTGCTAACCTTTCCGGGTTGAGCCAGATACGCATACCAAAGTCTGCCCCGCGGGTAACAATATCACCAACACCCTTTACACGCTGGAGGGCATCTTTCAAATAGATGTTTGTATAATTTCCGATGAATCTCGCATCGTGGGTTTCGTTGGGAGAGTATACTGCTATGGCCACCATGATGCTCGGATTCCTTTTGCGAGTTACCAGTCCGAGCCGCTTTACCGCTTCGGGCAGGGGAGGCTCGGCAATGCTCACCCGGTTCTGCACATCGAGTGTGGCAATGCTAATGTCGGTACCCACATCAAAAGTTACGGTGATGCTGCTCTGGCCGCTGCTGGTGCTGTTACTTTGCATATACGACATGCCCGGAGATCCGTTGATCTGGGTTTCAATGGCGGTAGTGGTTGTTTGTTCAACGGTCTGTGCATCAGCCCCGGTGAATGTTCCTGTCACACTTACAGTCGGGGGTGTAATATCTGGATATTGAGCGATCGGCAACGTACTCATTGCGATAAGCCCGACCAATACAATTACTACGGAGGTAACAATAGCAGTTACCGGTCGCTTGATAAATACATCTGCAATCATGAAAACGAAGGATTAGTTTTTTACTTCTTTTTTTATTTCCGGTTTTTCTGCATTCAGGGCAATCGTAGATCCTTCACGCAGATTTTGAATACCTTCAGTGACGATCGTTTCGCCTTCTTGAAGGCCTGATTGAATGATTACATTTCGATTGATCTGTTTGCCCAGCATTACACGCTGTTGGGTGACTTTATTGCTATCCAACTTCACTTTGTACACAAAATATTCCCCCAACTGTTCCGTTACCGCCTTATAGGGAACCATGATTACGGCCTGGGCGGAATGGTTAGCAATACGAATCGTGCCTGCCATACCTGCGCGCAAAAAGCCTTCGTTGTTAGCGAAGATGACCCTCACTGTAATTGTGCCTGTTTGTGAATTTACCGCCCGATCAATGAAGCTGATGTGCCCGAAGTGAGGGTAAATAATATTATTGAAAGCCAATGAAAAAGTGGAATCTTTTTCTGCACCTCCTGATTTCATGAGTTGGGTAAATCGAAAAATTTCTTTTTGGTCAATTACAAAATCAGCGGCAATGGGGTTGTCCGTTGAAATTGTATTAAGCAATGTTTGACCCGGAGAAACGGATGTGCCAATTTTTACTTGCGAGATACCGATCGTTCCGTCAAAAGGCGCAAAGATGGTCGTGTAGCGCACGTTGGTTTGCACACTCCGCACGGTTGCCTTGGCTGATTCTACTTGCTTTTTCGCTGACTCGTAAGCAGATTCCGCATTGTCAACCAACTGCTTGGCCACCGCATCGTGCTTGTTTAATTCGCGATAGCGATCCACATCTTTTTGAGCTCTTTCCAGGTTGGCCTCTTGCACGGCCACGTTGGCAAGGGTCTGCTGGTAGGCAGCCTCATATTGCTGATGATCAATGGTATAAAGTTTGTCTCCTTTTTTTACATGATCACCTTCTTTGAAATATAGGCCCGTGATGTAACCACTTACTTGCGGACGAAGCTCGACCTGGTTGAGGGCAGTAATCGTAGCGGGATATTCGTCATAATAAGACGCTTTTGAGGTAACTATTTTTTGTGTAGCGACTTGAATCAAGGGCGACCCTTGCATGCCCTGTTTGGGTTTGCCGCAGGCGAGAAGCCCTGCACTAAGGATAATGAGATTTCTTAGGGATGTTAACATGGGTATGGAATTTTTGAATTGAATTAATAATTGATTTGACCGAGCGCATATTGTACATCAATCTTGCTGGCAAGAAGGGTATATAATGCGTTGTAATAATTTATCCGTGCAGTTCGGAAGTCCGTTTCTGCGGTGATCACTTCGAGGTAGGTTTTTATGCCTGTTTTATATTGCAATTGCACGATGTCATAAACTTCTTTGGCCAGTTCTACATTTTGCCTCAGCGACTGATAACTGATAAGATTGGCTTTATACGCAGCCATCGCCTGCGTGTATTGGGCGTTGACATTGTTTTTGAGATTCTTAATATCCCAATCAAGACGTTTGAGCTGCCATTTTTGCTGACGAATGTTTGCCGTCCTTTTGCCCCCTTGAAATATCGGAACGTTCACCGTAAGCATGGCAAGCGAGTAAGCATTATTGTTTTTATATAAATCGCCCACTTTGTTTGAGGTGACCAGTTGGGTTGCGTTAGGGTTGGTTGTAGTAGGATTAGGTACTTGCTTAAGGCCGAGAAAATAGAAATTGTATGATCCAGTCAACGCAACAGTAGGTAAATAGCTCCATTGATTATATTTTATATTGGCTTCTTGCAAGCTTCTTTGAGTAGAAAGCAATTTGTAGTCAATCCGGTTGGTGTAATCCACTTGCTGTACCGTATCTAATTGGATTTCATTTTCCATTTGTAGGGTATCATAACTGATCTTTAACCGGCCTTCAGTAGGATAACCCATCAACGATTTTAGATATTCGACTTTATATTTCAAGAGTTCCTGGTTGCTTTTCAATGTAGCCATGGTATTACTCAACGTGATCGTTGCTCGTTTGTAGTCAATTTTATCAACCAGCCCACCCTCGTATTGGTCATAAGCAGTTTTTAAGCTTTGCTTTAATCGAATGATATCACCCTGGCCGACTTTAATTTGCTCTTGTGTTGCAAGCACATCGTAAAATGCTTTGGTAACGTTCACCGCCAAATTAATCTTATTGGCACTGGTATTTTGTGCCGCTTGAATACGCACTTGTGTTTTGGTTTTACTCGCTAGAAACACGTCCCGATTGAATATATTTTGTGAAAAAGCAAATTGACCTAGAGAGGTATTATTTACACCAAATCGTACAACATTTCCAAAGGCGTAATTGGGCAGCAGCGCGAAATTATGGATCACGTTGTAATTAAAATTTAATTGTGGATACCAATCGGCAAGTTTGCTTTTAATGGTCGTTTCTGTGGTATTCTGGTCAATAATGGACTGCTGGATCATTGGTTGGTGCTTCATGGCATACGCCACTACATTTTCCAAGTTGGCCTCGGCAAGTAAACTGTCGGATTTCTGTGCATGACCCAACCGAGGGATCAAAAAAAAGAGCGATAGGATTCTTACCGTTGTTTTTACTTTTTGTAGCATTTGATTAATAAAGGTTTGGTGGTATTCGGGTTTAATGAATTGCGGGGTCACTTGTACCGTTTTGAAAATTGTTTTTAAAAATTGTTTTAAAGATTACTTTCTTTCGCTCCTGCAAAAATTTTTTGTAGCCTAATTCGCTCATTCCATGAATGGTTTGTAAAATCGGTTTAGCCAATATCGGGTAGTTACAAAGCGAACTCAAGTTTACCAGAAAATGAGTAAGGCTAATCGGTTTAATGGTACCTTTCGAAATTTCTTCATCCAGTTGAAGTTGAAGTCGTTCTTTAAGTTTGCTGTCTTTGATGCAAAAGAACTTGACTTCATTTGGACGTCTTATCATTTCTCCAATGATAAAATTATCAATGTGTGGATTTTGCGTGGCCCGATCAATGAAGACATCAATAAAAGTGGCTATTTTAGTTTGTAAGGGAGCATCCATTCCAAGGATGTTCAGAAACCTGGCTTTTCGCTCTGCAATGGCCTCTTCAAAAAGGGTTGCAATAAGATGTTCACGCGATCGAAAATAGTAATGAATGAGCGCCCGGTTTACACCGGCTTCATCGGCAATTTCCTGGGTAGTCGCATAAAGAAGACCCTTTTGAAAGAGCACTTTTTTGGCCGTCTCTTTTATCAGGCTTTCCGTTTGAGGTGAAGAAATCAATTGTCGCTAATGTTTAACAAAAATGATAAACATGGATTTCAGGCATAAGTTCATTTGGCCATGAAAATATTTTATTCGCGCTGATTTTTATTTAAACGGTAAGGAGGTCGGGCTGTTTTGGGCCGTCATTGAAGGCAAAAAGAGGAAGCATTTTAGGAGCGGAATGCAAACGGATGCGGCTCCTAAATTTTTATTTTTTCCCGAAAATTCTAATTCAATTAAAATCATATTAATTTTGGGCTTACCTCTGTTCCCATGATCGTATTTTTCCGCGCCAGCGGTTCAGTCATTTACACAGTAAGTGCTTCTCATTCTTTTGATAAACAAGAACTTGACAAGTTGATTTGGCTTTTTGGCGGAGCGCTTCCAATGCCAGAAACCGAGTTGAAAGGTAGGTTTCTTGGACCTCGTAAAGAGATGGTCACCCCGTGGAGCACCAATGCGGTAGAGATTACCCAAACGATGGGGATCAAAGGTATCGAGCGAATGGAGGAATTCATGAAGGTTTCCAGTGCTCATATTTCCCACGATAAAATGCTTCAAAGGATTTATGAGGTTCTTGACCAGGATATTTTTACTGTCCACCATTCCCCTGAACCCATTCTCCTAATTCATGACATTGCCGCCTACAATGAAAAGGAAGGACTGGCGCTCAGTAACGAAGAGGTTGGATACCTTAATGGGGTAAGCCGACAACTTGGGAGAAGTCTTACAGACAGTGAAGTGTTCGGTTTTTCTCAGGTGAATAGCGAACACTGCCGGCATAAAATTTTTAATGGCACTTTTGTTATTGACGGTAAGGAAAAAGAATATACGCTTTTTCAATTGATCAAAAAGACTTCGAAAGAAAATCCCAATTTTTTAATCTCTGCCTATAAAGACAACGTAGCTTTTGTGAAAGGGCCTACGGTGGAACAGTTTGCCCCGGCACAGCAAGATCGACCTGATTATTTTGTGACAAAGGATTTTGATTCGGTGATCTCCTTAAAAGCAGAGACACATAATTTTCCGACTACGGTTGAACCTTTTAACGGTGCAGCGACAGGGTCAGGGGGAGAAATTCGCGATCGGCTTGCTGGCGGAAAAGGATCGCTGCCCTTGGCGGGAACAGCGGTTTACATGACGTCCTATCCACGATTTGAAAATGGAAGGCCGTGGGAGAAAAAATTTGAAGAAAGAAAATGGTTGTACCAAACTCCGCTAGAGATTTTAATAAAAGCCTCTGATGGCGCCAGTGACTTCGGTAATAAATTTGGGCAGCCGTTAATCTGTGGAAGTGTATTTACTTTCGAGCATTTTGAAAACGGCAAAAAGTTTGGCTACGACAAAGTAGTGATGCAAGCCGGAGGCATTGGCTTTGGCAAAGAAAAAGACAGTCAGAAGGAGCATTTGAAGAAAGGCGATAAAATCGTGTTGCTCGGAGGCGACAATTATCGGATCGGGATGGGCGGAGGTGCAGTTTCTTCCGTTGCCACAGGCCAGATGAGCAATGCCATTGAACTCAATGCTATCCAGCGATCCAACCCAGAAATGCAAAAGCGGGTGATGAATGCAATCCGTGCTATGGTGGAGGCAGATCAAAACCTTATCGTTTCTATTCATGACCATGGCGCGGGAGGTCATCTCAATTGCTTATCGGAGTTGTTGGAAGAAACAGGAGGCACTATTCAAATTGACAAACTTCCCATTGGTGATCCTACTTTGTCAGACAAAGAACTTATCAGCAATGAGTCGCAAGAAAGGATGGGGTTGGCCATTGACGAAAAAGATGTAGAAACCTTAAAGCGGATAGCCGAAAGAGAACGCGCCCCGCTGTATGTGATTGGCACGGCAAGGGGAGACCAGAAATTGGTTTTTGTGGATTCGAAAGACGGACTTCAACCCGTTGATTTAAAATTGGAAAACCTTTTTGGCTCTTCTCCCAAAACAATTATTTCAGACACGACAGAAAAAAATAAGTATAGTGAAATAAAATATCAGGAAGAGAAATTCAAAGAATATCTGGAGCAAGTTTTACAATTGGAGGCGGTGGCCTGCAAAGATTGGCTGACCAACAAGGTTGATCGCTGTGTATCCGGAAAAGTTGCGACCCAGCAAACGTGCGGAGCGATTCAACTGCCGCTCAATAATGTAGCGGTGATGGCACTCGATTTTGTAAATCACAAAGGTGTGGCTACTTCATTGGGTCATGCGCCAGCGGCTGCCTTGATTGATCCGGCAGCAGGAAGTAAACTTGCCATTGCTAAAGCGCTGACCAATTTAGTTTGGGCTCCCTTAACGCATGGTTTGAAAGGAGTTTCTTTGAGTGCCAATTGGATGTGGCCAGCCAAGAATGTATCTGAAAATGCCCGGCTTTACGAAGCCGTGGAAGCGGTGAGCAGTTTTGCTTGCCAACTTGGAATTAACATCCCTACGGGGAAAGACTCCTTGTCGATGGCTCAGCGGTATCCGGATGGTACTACTGTTCTTTCTCCAGGTACAGTAATTATTTCTGCCGTTGGCGAAGTAGAGGACTTAAGAAAGACAGTATCCCCGGATTTAAAAGATGTTCCCAACTCAAAAATTTTATACATCGACTTCTCGGAAGACGAGTTTAATTTAGGAGGGAGTAGTTTTGGACAGATTGCAAATTGCCTTGGTGAGCAAGCACCCACCATTCAGGACGATCGCTATTTTGTAAAGGCATTCGAAGCTATTCAGCAACTGGTTAAGCAGAACCTGATATTAGCAGGGCATGATATTTCTTCTGGAGGATTGATCACCACCTTGTTAGAAATGTGTTTTCCAACTTCTGATCTGGGTTTGAATGTCGATTTAAAAAATTTGAAAGGCGATTTAATACCCGTTCTTTTCAGCGAAAATCCAGGTGTTGTCATTCAAGTTCAGGGAAATCAAGCCTCGGATTTTTTGAAGATGAATGGAATTCAGTTTGAATTGATCGGTGACGTAACTCAACATTCAACATTCAACATTCAAAATTTTGAATTTGGAATGTTGAATTTGGAATCTTTAAGGAATACGTGGTATAAAACGTCTTATCAATTTGATAAAATCCAACGCCCCAAAGGTCACGCTGAAAAACGAAAGGAGAACATTTTCAAACAGAAACTAAGGTATAAATTTCAACCGGGTTTTGACGGCAAGTTAGCGACTTACGGTCTTGATCCTAAAAGAAAAACGAAATCAGGAATTAAAGCCGCGATCATTCGTGAGAAAGGTGTAAACAGCGATCGCGAAATGGCCTACGCCCTGTACCTTGCAGGCTTCGATGTAAAAGATGTACACATGACTGATTTGGTTACCGGTCGTGAAGATTTGAGTGAACTCAATCTGATTGTTTTTGTGGGTGGGTTTTCCAACAGTGATGTGCTGGGCGCGGCAAAAGGTTGGGCTGGAGCTTTTCTATACAATCCTAAAGCCAAAGCAGCGTTGGATAATTTTTACAAACGCGAAGACACGTTGAGCTTGGGAGTTTGCAATGGTTGCCAGTTGATGATGGAATTGGGTTTACTTTATCCCGAGTGGCAGGAGAAAATGCACCACAATGATTCCGGAAAATTTGAATGTGCGTTTTTAACGATTGATATTCCAGAAAATAACTCGGTGATGCTGTCGAGCTATGCCGGTTCGCGGTTGGGCGTTTGGATGGCGCATGGCGAAGGGCAATTTAAACTCCCAACCGATTTAGCACACTATAAGGTTGCTGCCACCTATTCCTATTCCGAATATCCAGGTACGCCCAATGGTTCCGACTTTTCAGTGGCTGCTTTGTATTCCAAGGATGGGCGGCACCTAGCCATCATGCCCCATATTGAACGGAGTTTGTTCCCGTGGAATTGGCCGCACTACACCCGCAATAAAACTGTGGATGAAGTTGGGCCTTGGATGGAAGCTTTTGCCAATGCACGAGAGTGGATCAAGAAAAGAATTTGAACAGTAATGAAGTATTTTTTTTTAGTTGTTTTATTAACGCTTTGTCAAGTTGTGGTTTCACAAGATTCATTAAAACACAATGATGAAGCTCTGAAAGATGTCTCCGATCTCTTTAATAGAAAGAAACAAAAGGCCGACTTTAACCAACTAAAAATAAATCGTGCAGTTACAGCTACCTTTTTACCGGCTGTTGGTTATTCGCTTCAAACTGGATTTGCAGGGGTATTTAGCACCAATCTGGCATTTCGAATGGGCAACATTAAGGAAGCTAAATATTCAAGTATTAATACGAGCTTCACCTATTCTCAATATAAGCAGACCATCCTTCCGCTCACGGCAAACATTTGGAGCAAGAACGCAAAATGGAATTATGTACTTGATTGGCGCTATATGAACTATCCTTCGGAGACGTGGGGGTTAGCTGGCCATTCTGACCCGAATGTGGGGTACACAATTAATTTCTCCTATCTGAAGTTCCATCAGATGGTACTGCGTTCAATCACTAAGAATTTATTTATTGGCACGGGTTTCTTCTACGACAAATTTTGGGACATCAGGGAATTAAGTGCGAACGGGCAACCTTTAACACCAAATGATATTAGTAAATTAAGAAAGCAAGGGCTTACCGATCATGATGAAATCGGATCGGGCATTCCCATCCGCTTACTTTACGATTCCCGACTCAATCAAATTAACCCAAGTCAGGGTTGGTATGTAAATATTACTTGGCGGGATAACAATCAGCGGGTAGGGAGTAAAAAGAATTGGCAGTCGCTGGTGGTAGATGTTCGCAAATATGTAGAGGTTACAAAATCCGGAAACAAGCTGGCGTTTTGGTTTTACAGTTGGCGAAGCAACACCAATACGCCATACTTCCTTTTGCCCAGCACCGGGTGGGATGATAATTTTAATATTGGGCGAGGGTATATTCAAGGTCGTTTCCGGAGTAACACGATGAACTACTTTGAATCGGAATATCGCTTTCGACTAACCCACAACGGATTGCTTGGGGGCGTGGTGTTTGCCAACGTACAATCGTATAAAGAAAAATTAACTTCAGGAAGGCAGGTTCTTGCACCCGCTGTTGGCACGGGCATCCGCATCAAGCTCAACAAAATTTCGGGTGCCAACCTCTGTATTGATTATGGCATTGGCCAAAATGGGTCGCAAGGATTTTTTGTGAATCTCGGGGAGGTATTTTGAAGAGATAGCTGTCTAGGCATTTATATCTTTTTCATTGATTTGTTTACTGAACCTTTTGTGGCAAGCCTGACTTGTTTGCCACATGGGTAACCTATATTTTACATACCCTTAGTGGTCAATACAATACCCTGAATTTTATCGTATTCTCAATAGCTCTAAGTTCCTTGATAACCTGTTTGTCGTATTCTTTGTTAATATCGGTAATCACATAGCCGATGTGTTCATTGGTTTTTAAATATTGCCCTACAATGTTGATTCCGTTGGCAGCAAGGATTTGATTGATCCGGGCAAGAATCCCGGGCACGTTGTTGTGGATGTGAATCAACCTGTGAGCGTTTTCTAAAATTGGCAGCGTGAGGTTGGGAAAATTTACACTGATGCTTGTGCTGCCGGTGTTAATATAGTCCATGAGTTTCCCAGGAACGAAGTTGCCAATGTTTTCCTGAGCCTCTAGGGTGCTGCCTCCAATATGCGGGGTTAAAATCGTGTTAGGAAGTCCCCGAAGTTCAGATATGAATTCTTCGTCATTACTGATTGGCTCATGAGGAAAAACATCAATGGCGCAGCCGGCCACTTTTCCATTTAAAATATTTTCGCGCAAAGCCTTTACATCAACTACGTGGCCACGGCTCAGGTTCAGGAAGATCACTCCCTTCTTCATCAGGTCGAACTCTGATGCCCCGATGAAATTCGTGTTGCGTTCGTTTCCATCTATATGAAGGGTAATGAAATCAGCTTCTTGCAGCAATTCTTTTAGTGTTTTGCATTTCACCGCATTGCTGAGCGCCAGTTTCTCTTCCCTATCGAAATAGAAAACTTTCATACCCAGGTTCTCGGCAATCACAGAAAGCTGAGTGCCAATGCTTCCATAGCCGATGATGCCCAACTTTTTTCCGCGAACTTCAAAACTTCCCTTGGCGGATTTATCCCATTTGCCCTGGTGCATCTTGTTCGATTTGTCGGGGATGTTGCGGATGAGAATAATAATCTGGGCAATGGCCAGCTCGACCACGGAGCGCGTGTTGCTATAAGGCGCATTGAATACGGCAACTCCTTTTTTGGTGGCCGCCTTAAGATCGATCTGGTTGGTGCCGATACAAAAAGCCCCAATCACCATCAGGCGATTGGCATTCTCTAATACTTTAGCCGTGACTTGTGTTTTTGATCGGATGCCCAACACCGATACATTTTTTATTTTTTCGCAAAGCTCATCCTCGGTGAGGCCGGCCGGATAGGTTTCCACCGTGAAGCCTTCGCCTTTCATCAATTCGATGGCGACAGGATGAACGCCTTCCAGGAGCAACACATTGATCCGGTTTTTGGGGTAAGAGATTACAGTATTCAATTTATTCAAATATAAAAATTCATCTAAACTTGGCGTGACATGATCCGCTTTTGCTAATACTTTTTCGCGTTCCACATTTTCTGTGAAGGCGTAAAACTTATTCGCCAGGCCGGAGTGCTTTATTTCATAATCGGTGTAGCCATCACCGATTACATAAACATCGCCTGGCAAATTTAATCTTTTCAATTGTTCCGTCTTACCATTGTTGACGGAGAGCGGGTTGTCTTTGTTGAAGCCGATCACCTTCCCAGTATCATCGAAAACGAACTCATTGGCGAATACATTCTCTTTTTTTACCCCAAATTCGGTTACCACCGGCTCTATAAATTCGCGAAAGCCGTTGCTGATAATAAAAATATGTGACGCATGGGTGGTAAAAAATTCTTTATTGCGGTTGAAAGAATCGGACACCAAACTTTTGAGATGGCCAACTAATTGTGTCAGGTGACTTTTGTTGGGGGCAAGAATTTGTATTCTTCTTTCGATACTTTCCCTTAAAGAAAGGCTTCCATCCATGCCTTGGTTGGTGATGTCGAATATTTGCGTTTGAATGGCTTCTTTTTCAGGGTGGTCTTTCAACGTGATTTCAGCCAGCACATCAAAAGCTTCCACTTTAGTGAAGGTGCTATCGAAGTCGATAACAAAGTATTTGTTAGGGATCATAAAAAGGGAAAATAATTTATAGCATCCAGGGATTGATTATTTGGAGCTCGGGGATCATTTTAAAGATTTTTTCCCGAGATAGTCAATTACAGCATTTGAGTCGATCACGTACTGCTGCTGTCCCATTCTTTTCTACTTTGCGTGATGTAGTTTTGAAGATCATCTGCCACTTTCAAAGGAAGCTTGCCAAGATATTTTTCAGGAAGTTTTTGTTTGGGCTGATCCGTTTCCGTTTTAATCACCCGGATAAGATTCAAAGCCTCCAAATCTTCCAGCAATTTCATCGCCTTGGCATCAATTACCGTAATAGTGAGTGTTTGCATTAAACAAAGGTAGGGAAAATGCCCGTAAACTTTAACGCGTTTTGTTTGCCAATCCTGACTCACGGGTGTCGGTTTCTGGTTACTTTTGCAGTGCTAAATATTGAAAGAATTCCGATTAACTAATATCATGAATCAATCACTTGATCTCCCAATCCGCCCTAAAAGAAAGTTCCTTCCCGAAGACTTTAAAGTTTCTTCCTGGGATTTACTGAAACCTTTTTTTGATAATCTGGCCGAACGACAGATTTCAAACGTTAGCGAACTGAAACAATGGCTGCATGACCGGAGTGAACTCGAGTCCGTCATTTCGGAGGACATGGGATGGCGGTATATACGGATGACTTGCTATACTGATAAGGAAGAATACAGCAAATCGTATCAAGACTTTGTCCAAAATATTCAGCCTCAGATCGCGCCTTTTTCTGATATGCTTAACAAAAAGACACTAGGATTGCCATTTATTGCTGCCCTCGAAAATGAGCCGGGTTACAATCTCATGCTCCGAAACCTGAAGAAAGAAGTTGAACTTTTTCGTTCAGAGAATATCCCGCTTTACACCGAGATAACTACGGAAACACAAAAATATGCGGAAATATCCGGGGCGATGACCGTTGAAATCAACGGGCAGGAAATCACGCTTCCTCAAGCAGGAGTAATTTTACAGTCCACCGATCGTGCCCAGCGCGAAGATGTATTTAGAAAAATATCTACACGAAGACTGAAGGATAAGGACCTATTGGATGCATTGTTTTCAAAATTAATTTCTTTAAGACACAAGGTCTCCCTTAACGCAGGGTTTAAAAATTTCAGGGATTATCAATTCAAAGCCTACGGGCGTTTCGATTACACGCCACAAGATTGTTTTAATTTCCATGAAGCGATTGAAAGTGAGGTACTTCCCCTTATCAACCAGTTTTCGAAAGAAAGAAAATCGAAACTGAAAGTGACCGAACTACGTCCGTGGGACAAAGCCGTAGACGCAGAAGGTCGTGAGCCGCTCAAGCCTTTTCAGGATAGCAAAGAGCTCACCCAAAAATCCATTGAGGTTTTTAAACGATTGAACCCTTATTTAGGCGAATGCCTTGAAGTAATGGATAAGATGGGGCATTTGGATCTGGAATCCAGAAAAGGAAAAGCCCCCGGAGGGTACAACTATCCTTTAGCGGAAATTGGCGTGCCTTTTATTTTTATGAACGCCACCTCCACCATGCGCGATATGATGACCATCATGCACGAAGGCGGCCATGCCGTTCATAATTTTTTAACGATGAACTTGGAGTTAAACGATTTTAAGTCTCCGCCCATGGAAGTAGCCGAGCTTGCCTCGATGAGTATGGAATTAATTTCCATGGATGAATGGCCCATTTTCTTCGAAGCGGAAAAGGATTTTAAGCGTGCAAAATTGGAGCAGTTGGAGGACAGCATTGAAACCTTACCCTGGGTAGCTACCATCGATAAATTTCAGCATTGGATTTATGAAAATCCGACTCATTCGCTGGAAGAACGAAAGGAAAATTGGAATGCTATTTTCAGTCGGTTCGGTGATACGGTCACCAACTGGTCTGGGTTAGAAGAGGCCAAAAACTACCTATGGCAAAAGCAACTTCATTTGTATGAGGTGCCATTCTATTACATCGAATATGGCATGGCGCAGTTGGGGGCTATAGCCATTTGGAGAAATTTTAAGAAGGACAAGAAAACAGGCCTTCAGAAATATCAGGATGCTTTGAAGTTGGGTAATATGGCTACGATTCCAGAAATCTATAATGCAGCAGGAATCCGCTTTGATTTTAGCCGCGGCTACATCAAGGAGTTAATGGATTTTGTGCGTGAAGAATTGGAAAAGGTGAAGTAGTTAACCTCTGCACTTGTCGAGAAGATTGCTGAGTTGAATGGCTTCAGCAGACGTAAGGTGCATGGCTTTTATATCCGTCTGATCCATTTTTTTGTCCAATTGACTCAACAGTCGTAAACCATTTTCTGTGATTGCGATATTGGTAGCACGCCTATCTTTCGGGCATGGCGTCTTCGCGGCTAATTTTTTTACAATCAATCGGTCAAGCAATCTTGATACGTCAGAGTTTTTGTCGAGCATTCTGGCTTTAATTTCCGCACCTGAAATTTTATTGGGATGTTGCCCTCGTAGTATCCTCAGGATATTAAATTGCTGTGGTGTGAGGCCATAGGCCAAAAAGAATTCCTTGTTCTTATTTTCCAACCAGCCAGACGTGTAGAATATATTCAGCATTGCCTTGTGGTGGGCATTGCGAAATTTGGTTTGCTTTATCTCCTCTTCAATTTTCATTTTTCAATTAAAAAAAAAGGGAGTTGAAACTCCCTTTTTTTAGTTTCGTTGTTGAATTAAGCTTTAGTTGCTTCAACTTTACAGTTGATTTCAACTTCCTCGCCTACAATCAAGCCACCGCCTTCAAGGGCTTTACTCCATTGCAAACCAAATTCTTTTCTATTGATTTTGCCGCTAATTTTAAAACCTGCACGCTCACCTCCGAAGGCTTTCACACGGCCTCCATAGGTTACTTCAAACGTAACAGGTTTGGTTACATCACGGATGGTGAGGTTACCTTTTAAAACATATTTGCCACCATCTTTTGAAAGGGTGCCAGCAAATTTGATTTCAGGAAATTTCTCTGCATTGAAAAAATCATCCGATTTTAAGTGGCCATCACGCTTTTCGTTATCGGTGAAAACTGAAGCGGTTTTCGCACTAAACTCGATGGTTGCTCCTGTAAAGTCATCGGCAGTACTTGAAATCTTTGCATCATAATCTTTAAAATAACCTTCTACCTCCGACACCACCATGTGGCGTGCATTGAAGCCAATTTTGGTGTGGGCTTTGTCAAGGTTCCAGCTCGTTTGAGCAAAACCTGCGCCAGCTACAAGCATGGCGACTACTAATGTGTTCAGTTTTTTCATTGTTATTTTTTATTTGGTAATGCAATACTAACGCATAAATTAAAATATATGTTTAAACATGGATTATTTTATTGTTAACTACCTGATAGTGAGCGTAAAATAATTAATATTTTGGAGTATCGATGACGAAAAAAATAGCCAATTAGAGATAAAAGTCACTGGTAAGCTGAAGATAAGCTTTGGATTTTACTCCTATTTCATCGTGAAGAATCAACTTTTCTTTTTCTGTGGGTTTAGGCGTTATCCCAAATTCAAATAACCATCGTTCTTGTGGCTTTTCTTTTTTAGAATATAATGCCATCGCGCGGTTCAAGTGCAAACCTTTTTCTAAAGCAATGGATTTGAAATAATTTCCCTCGTGGAATGGTAAAATTACGGCCAATGTGCCGGTTGGATTCAGTAATCGAATGGAATGGTTTACTAATTCTTGTGGCGACAGTTGCACCGCATGGCGCGCATGCGTTCGGTTTTGAGCAGGGGGTTTGAGGCTTTTGGTGAAATAAGGAGGATTGCTTACGATCAAATCATATTTGGTATCGGAATCAAACGTTTGGACCCGTTCCATATAAACTGAGATTCTTTTCGCCCAAGGCGAAGACAATACATTTTCAGAAGCTTGAGAAAAATCCTCGCTTTCTATTTCAAGCGCATCAATAGAAACTTTTTCGCCTGTGCGTTGAGCCAGCATCAGCGCAATGATGCCGGAGCCAGTGCCCACATCCAGAATTCGGTTTGCACCCGAAACATTTGTCCACGCACCAAGCAGTACGGCATCGGTGCCGACTTTCATCGCACATCGATCGTGGCTTACAACGAATTGCTTGAAACGGAAAGGCTCGTGCTTTCTCAAAATAGGGGACAACGATTTTTTGATTTGGTGCTCAAGTTGTCCATTTTTTTGGAAATAATTTTCAAAGGGTTAACCTTGCACGTTCATATAATATGCGGAGATTTATTGTTCTTGTTTATCTTTTATGTAATTGTGCTGGAAGAAATGCAGATTCTGAGTGGGATAGTTCTTTGTTTTCCAATGGAAAAAATATGGGGATTGTCAGTGAACGGATTGAAGAAGCATCTGGTCTGGTAGCTAGTCTCGCCAATCCCGGTTATCTCTGGACTGTCAACGACAGTGGAAATAAAGCGGAAGTATTTTTGATCGACACGCTCGCTCAGATTAGACTTGTTTGCAAACTGTTGGTAAGAAACAGAGACTGGGAAGATATTGCGATCGGAGCTGGGCCGGAAGTCGGAAGGAGATATCTATACGTTGGCGACATTGGCGATAACTTGGGAATCCATCAATTCAAATATATCTATCGCTTTGAAGAACCGTCCCTTGAACAAGGACATGATCAAATGGTCACTGCTTTCGACACGCTGGTGGTTATACTTCCGGATGGAAAACGCGACACCGAAACCTTAATGATCGATCCAGCTACTAATGATCTATACCTTATTTCTAAAAGAGAGGACAACGTAAACGTTTATCTTGAGCACTTTCCTTATCGGGATACAATCCGACCTGAGAAAGTTTTAACCATTCCGTTCCACCAAATTGTGGCCGGTTCTATTTCAAAAGATGCGCAGGAAGTGTTACTCAAAAATTATGACAGTATTTTTTATTGGAAACGATCGAATGAAAAATCATTGCCGGAACTTCTTGCCAAAAAACCAGTCAGACTTCCCTACAAACGAGAACTTCAAGGGGAAGCTATCTGCTGGAACAATGATGCGTCTGGCTTCTACACCCTCAGCGAAAGCCCGGAGCATCGAATGGCGTATTTGAAATTTTATAAAAGACCCAAAAGACAATCTCAGGTGCTAAAGACTAATCTTTAACATCAGAATGAGTGGATCCTATTTTTTGTGGAAAAATATTCGAAAACAGAAACATTGATCAAGAGAAGAAGCATGCCATATACAGTATCCTCAACAGGAATTGTTCCCAGGCGTATGCCTAAATTCTCATTTTCATTGTACCAAACTACCGGATCCGGTAATCCACTGCCGGTGAGTACGCTATTTACCAGAAAGAACGGAATTAGAATAAATAGAAAAGCGAAGTAGAATTTCCCGAGGTAGCTTACCATCCACACTCTTCGAAGTAAGATCAAAAATATGGCTGTAGCAAAAAAAGTTACGCTTGTGTACCAGCGATCGTAATGCACTGTTCCTATTGTAAGGAGGCCAAAGATAAGCGCATCAGTTATGAAATTGGTGGCTAGTGGCTTAATCCAATTTTGTTTTGAAAAATAATTCATCGCTTCATAGGTGAACAGGCAAGCGTAAGGAATGCAAAAGAAGAAAAGAACTTCTTCAATTGGAAGGTTGAAAAAATAGATTCCGGTGAGATAGGTAGAATTAAAACCCCATACTCCAAGATGGGTAAACCAGCTATCCCAAATGAGAAAAGGAATGGCACCAGCAAAAATAGCGGGTATCAAGAATTTCCATTTTTTTGAAAAATTGGCTTTTGGATAAAAACTAAAGGCAAAAGGGAAAAGGATAGAAATAAAATCAATGAAAAGATAAAGGTAATGTTGCATAGCGTTGATCAATGCTCAGGTGCTGTCACTTATTGTGTTTCTTGCCGGGACTTCTTTATTGAAAAGCTTTTGGGTTCGTATTTTTTTGGAGCAAACAAAAACCCAAATGCCTCACATCCTTCTTTCGTGTGCCGGCTGTGGTGAATGTAATGCGCATGAATCATCCGTTGCAGATAACGCCCTCGTTTATTTGGTAGCCATTTTATTCGCTGATGTACAATAATGTCATGGAAAACCAGATAAAACATTCCATAAGAGAATATGCCGATAGCGACCGCAATTAAGTACGGATTATAGAGTACAAGGGTAGCATAATAGAATAACCCTATTGATGGCAGACTAAAGACAACTGCAAACCAATCATTCTTTTCAAGGGTGTGATCATGCACGGTGTGGTGCGAATGATGCCACCTCCAAAGAAACCCGTGCATCACATATTTATGCGAAGCCCACGCCACAAACTCCCAAAACAAAAATGTGCCAACCGCTATAACACTACAAAGAAAGATAGTCCAACCACTCATTTTTAAGATCACCTTTTTTCTTTGAAAAATTTATCTAATGCTTTATAGCGGAAATCAAAAATACGTTTTACTTCACCCCCTACAAAAAGCCAGTGAACAAGTTGGCCAAAAAGACCGAGTGGGATAGCATAGTTGACCTCATCGGTCATTTCTACTCCGCCTTGCACTTCTTTAAAGTGATGCTGATGATGCCATAAAGCGTAAGGCCCAAGTCGCTGTTCATCGATAAAGTAAAATGGCTCGCTAACTTGGGTGATTTCAGTTAACCAGTTTACCTGAATTGCGGGTAGTATTTTTATTTTATAGCGGATAAGTTGTCCGGCATACGCTTTGTCGCCACCCGATAAGTACATGATTTTAAAACCCATGTGTTCTGGTGTTAGTTTAGAAAGGTTCTTAGGCGTGGAAAAGAAATCCCAAGCTTCTTGGATGGTAATAGGTAATCGTTGGGTTCTTAGAAGCGTGTAGATTTTCATAATTAAAAAACAACTGAAAGGGTAAAGTGTTTACCAGGCCGCTGTCAAGGCGGCTTTATATATTTTCAATACGCGCTCACGCGCAAATTTGTGATCCACCATTGGTTTGGGGTACCGGGAAGTTTCTAATTCAGGAACCCACTTTTTGATATACTCCAATTTGGGGTCGAATTTTTCAGTTTGTAACTGAGGATTGAAAACACGGAAGTAAGGAGCGGCATCGCAACCCGATCCTGCTGCCCATTGCCAACCCCCGTTGTTTGATGCCAGATCAAAGTCTAACAATTTTTTTGCGAAATAAGCTTCACCCCATCGCCAATCAATAAGTAAATGCTTTGTCAGAAAGCTAGCCACGATCATGCGTACCCGATTGTGCATAAATCCAGTTTCATTTAGTTCGCGCATTCCTGCATCCACAATAGGGAATCCAGTATTGCCATCGCACCATGATTGAAACTCATTTTCGTTATTTCGCCATTCGATTTTGTCATAGATGGGCTTGAAGGCTTTTGTTTCTACCTGAGGAAAGTGCCACAAGATCATCTGATAAAATTCGCGCCAGATCAATTCATTTAACCACACTTCATTTTTGGCCTGAGCGATTTGAACCAGTTTTCGAATGCTTACCGTGCCAAACCGTAGGTGTACACTTAGTTTTGTTGTACCTTCCAAAGCTGGAGAGTTTCGATGTTGATCATATTTTTCAATGAGGCTTTGCTTTATTTTTCGATCGGGAAACGGAGCTCCCGTTTTTTCAAAACCGATGTGATCTAAAGTTGGAAAGTCGATGGGTGCTATTTTTTTAAAATTGAAAAAAAAATCTTCGGTGGGATAACATTTAGTGTTGGATAGGGTCTTTAATGATTTCCATTTTTTGCTGTAGGGAGTAAAAATGGTGTACGGTTTGCCATCTTCTTTAGTCACTTCCTCTTTTTCAAAGATCACTTGGTCTTTGAATGTCTTGAATTCAATTTGTTTTGAAGTTAAAATATTTTTTACAGCAGTATCTCGCGATCTGGCGTAAGGTTCGTAATCATGATTGGCGTAAACGGCCGTTGGGTTTAGGCGATCAAATACATGAATCGGATTTCCAAAAAGCACCAGGAGCGAACTACCCATTTTCTCCAATTCTATTTTCAACGACAAAAGGGATTGATAAATAAATTCAACCCTTCGGTCTTTTTTGTCTTCAAGACGGTCGAGTATTTCGGTGTCGAAAATGAAAAGAGGAAGTACGGATTTGTTGGATTTTAAAGCGCGGTAAAGCCCGGCATTGTCGGTTAATCGCAGGTCTCTCCTAAACCAGAATATGGAAGTTTGGTTGTCGATGAATTGGGTTGAGGTTTCGATGGATAACAATGGCAAGTCCTGATTTTTTTAAGACCAATTTCGGTCATCTTTAAATGATTAAATCAAATTGAATCGGTGTTTAAAAAATGAATAAACCAAAATAGAAAGTTTTCTTCTGTTCCGTATTCTTATTCGGTAATTTAATACATGGTGGCAAGGTGTATTTTTTATCTTTTCAAAGAGGGCGAGGTAATAAAGGTAAGCTAAATAAACGCCAAAGCGGGCAGAACGCGGTAGTTTTTTGATTCCTTGGAAGCCGGCATGAAAATCGACAGCAATATCCTCTTCAATTTTTTTCTTGGTGGCTTCGTCAAAGTGTGCAAGGTTTACATTTGGAAAATACGTCCTTCCCAATTCAATATAATCCGCGTTAAGATCGCGCAAGAAATTTATTTTTTGAAAGGCAGATCCTAAACGCTGTGCGGCAGGTTTTAATTGTTGGTACATTTCATCGTCTCCCTTACAAAATACCCGTAGACACATCAGGCCCACTACTTCAGCAGATCCTAGTATATATTCTTTAATTTCTTCTGCATTGTACACCTGATGGGTGAGATCAGCTTCCATGCTTTTTAGGAACTGATCATACAATGTCGGTTCAATTTTATACCGATGAACCGTTTCCTGAAAACTATTGAGAATGGGATTTAAGCTGATCCTTTCTTCAATGGCCCGATAGGTTTCTTCCTTAAATCGTTCAAATAATTTTTCTTTATCGTAATCGTGAAAGGTATCAACAATCTCATCAGCAAAACGGACGAATCCATACAAAGCGTAAATTGGATTTTGTAATTGGTTCTCCAGGCATCCGATGCCTAATGAGAACGAAGTGCTGTACGCCCGCGTGGTGATCCGGCTGCACTTCATGGAAACTTTATCAAATAAGGCCTTACTCATGGTCTTAATAAATTCGCGGTAATCCCCCGACAAGAGGTTTTATTTTTGTCCGATTTTTCTATTTGAATTCATTCAATATTCTTTTAACAAACACAGGGCAGTTTGGTTACAATTAATTTTTATCACTTTCTACCAAGACTTTAGCCACAATTTGGCCCGAAATAATTGAAGGCGGAACGCCAGGCCCAGGGACGGTAAGCTGCCCTGTATAAAAAAGATTTTTTAGTTTGGGGTTGATGATGGAAGGCTTTAGATGTGCCGTTTGCGAAAGCGTATTTGCCAGCCCGTAAGCATTTCCCTTGAACGAGTTGTAGTCTGCCATGAAATCATTGTGTCCATAGCTTTTTTTGATGATAATATTTTCTTTTATGGATTCCCCTATTAATGTTTCTAATCGATCGATTATCAGGTTAAAGTATTTTTCTCTTATAGCATCATCGTCATGCAGGCCGGGAGCTACCGGTATCAGCACAAAAATATTTTCATGGCCGGGCGGTGCCACAGAAGGATCGGTAATGGAGGGAACGCAAACATAAAATAGGGGATCAGTTGGCCATTCGGGGTGATCATAAATTTCTTTGGCATGTAGTGTAAAATCCCGATCGAAGAAGAGATTGTGATGCCTTAGGTTTTTTATTTTTTTGTTCAACCCCAAATAAAAGATCAAACTGGAGGGAGCAAGCTTTCTATTTTGCCAATACTCTTCTGAGTACTTTCGATAGACCTTTGGCAATAGTTTTTGCTCTACATGGTGATAGTCCGCACCGGCCACCACGAAATCAAATTTCTTTTCTTTTCCGTTGACCAATACATCGGAAACCTGGTTGCCCGATACGATAATTTCTTCGACATTGCTGTTATACTCAAATCGAACCCCTTGGGATGTGGCGATTTTTTCCATGGCTTCCACAATCTTGTACATTCCGCCCAAGGGATACCAGGTGCCCAACGCCATGTCGGCATAATTCATAAGGGTGTATAAGGCTGGCGTGCGATTGGCGGGTGCACCTAAAAAAAGAACAGGAAATTCCAGCAGTTGAATGAGCCTGGGATCCTTAAAATGCTTCCTTACATAGGATGACACGGATTCAAAAATCGAAAGGCTTAATGCGCCTTTCACAATCTTCCACTGCAATAATTCTGAAATTGAAACGCCCGGTGTGTAAACCAGGTCTTGCATGCCAATCTCATACTTGCGTTTTCCTTCTTTCAGAAATTCGGTAAGGTGTGTGATACTTCCTTTTTCTTTGGATTCAAAAAAGCTTTTCAAAGAAGGTTCACCTGCTGGTAGGTCCCAACGATCTTCTTTTGAAAAAAAAACGCGATACGAAGGATCAAGTCGCACTAATTCGTAAAAATCAGAAGTGCGATAATTAAATCGACTGAAAAATTTCTCAAACACATCGGGCATCCAATACCAACTTGGTCCCATGTCGAAGACAAAACCCGCTATCTCTAATTTTCTCGCCCTACCTCCCGGAAGATTATTTTTTTCGAGTACGGTAACTTCATACCCAGATTGCGCCAAGCAGGCGGCAGCCGAAAGACCGGCAAACCCTGATCCGATCACGCCTACCTTTTTCATAGAGAGAAATTCACCATGGAGTTGAAAAATAAAGACTACTAAGCAGGTTAATATCCTATCAGTTTCTTTTGTATTTCTTTTCGCGCATGAAATATCCGGTTCTTTACCGTGCCGATAGGAATGCCCAGGTGTTTAGATATTTCTGAATATTTATAGCCTGTCGTTTGCATCTTAAACGGGATCAATAATTCTTCTTTTACACTGATCACATTCTTCCAAATTTCTTTAAACTCCAAGTTGCTTCCCGGACGGTTAAAAGTATGATGATCTTCTACATTTAGATAGTATAGTTCTTTGGTGCTATCGTGGATTGTTTTGGCTCGTTGAGCTTTTTTGTAGTTGTTGATATAGGTGTTTCGCATGATGGTAAACAACCATCCCTTCATGTTGGTATCCGCCCGGTATTTATTTTGGTAGGTGAGGGCTTTTAAAATAGTATCCTGAACCAAGTCATGCGATTCTTCACGGTTGTGGGTGAACTTTCGGGTAAAAACCATTAAATCAGATCGCATGCTAGAAACCTTTGTGGTGAAATCGGTCGTTTTCATATTGTTTAATATATGTTATTAAATATTAAACAAAAATAGTTGTAAAAAGCCAATTATCCTACTATATGTTTAATAAAATATAAAATATGTTAAACAAAATAGTTATTTAATCAACTTGTTGATTTCGAGGGCATTATCAAATAGCGTTACGTTTTTGGGCGGGTTAATGGGCTTCTTTTTAAGTAAATAGCCCGTTAGTAGTATTGAAATGTTGGGAAAATCTCCAGCCATTCGGTTCACATAATCTTGAGTGTTGTGCGAAGGTTGTGACGTGAATGAGCTTATCAGCAGGTTGGGATTGTGTTCTAAACAAATTGAATGTAGACTTTCGTAGGGAACGGTCTGCCCCAAATAGTAAGTTAGCAGCCCTTCTTTTTTGCAAATGTAGCAGTAAAATAAAAGTCCGATTTCATGCAATTCATTTTCAGGTAAGAAGAGTACCACCGATCTGGCATTTCGGTGCGGCCTCGCCAAACTATCGATGGCAACAATTATTTTATTCCGGATTAGATTAGAAATGAAATGCTCTTGGGCAGGTGTAACCTTATCGGTCAACCATAATACCCCTATCTTTTCGAGGAAAGGATATACAACTTCCAACAGCGTGCGTTCAAATCCTATTTTTAAAGAAAGGCTTCCTAGTATTTTTTCAAACTGTTCTTCTTCCAAATCGATCATTGCAACAATTAATTGCTCGATATAGATTTCGATGCTGTTCTTCGATTCACTCAGTTCCGAAACCTGATAATTGATCTCTTCCTTGGTAAGATTGGCAATTTTAGAAATTTTTACCCCATGATTATTTAATACCGAAACGTTTATGATTTTCTTTAAATCTTCATCGGAATAAAAACGGATGTTGGTTGGAGTTCGCTCAGGGGTTATCAGGTTGTGTCGTTTCTCCCAGATGCGTATGGTATGGGCTCGGATCCCCGATAGCCGCTCTAGTTCTTTAATTGAGTATTTGCCCATTTAGGTTTAATTGACTAAATATAAACAAGCTAATTATAATAATGTTTCTTTTATCCCAATCCACACCCCCTATTCCTCACAAACTCTTTTATTGGGGGTGGCTTGCGGTCGAGTTTTTATTAAAATGCAAAGCACGTTTTCGTGCTTAAGTTCGTTATGACAAACTTGTCGGACGATTTAACCAAAAATAAAAAATGGCCAATAGAACTTCTCAACATATCTTAGGCACCTCGGCAAACTTGCTCGGGTTTTGCCTTTTTATTATTACCGCGCTCCACTTGACCAACAAGACCGAGAATAGACTAATTGATGAATTTACGTCTATTGTTGCCTTATTGCTAACTATTTCTTCCCTGCTTTCTTTTATATCTATCCGAACAGACAACCCCGAACGGGAATATCAATTTGAAAAGATAGCGGATTATTTTTTCTTGATTTCCTTAATAGGGATTTTTGGAATCATCGTTTTCTTGGCCATTAACTTTGGGCGGTGACTTCGGGCCATTTGGGATGATGGTAACTGGATACTAAGATTCTGAATACGATTAATTACTACAAGGAGAGATTTGCTGAAGCCTCGTATCCGTAATAGTTTTTATGAAAGCGGTAGTAAGCGAATAAAAAAAACGCTATCGAAATAGCTCCAAAGAAGGGTAACGAATAGGATTATTATTGAAAAGGCAGAAAATAAAAAAATAAAGGGGGACTTTTTTGTTAGGTGTTGAAGTTGAAACGAAATATTATTAAAAATGTGAGGTAATGAAAACTTTTTAATCCTGATCTAATTCGATTCTAATACTTCATCTTTTCTTTTGTGTTGTGGGTTCCTTCTGAGGGGGCATGAAGAACGAAAAATTCTATATCAAAACCAAAGCTAAGAATGACTCGATGTCAAAATCAAGCCTTCCTGCAAACACGTGGTGGATTTTTATTTTGGGTGGCTTTGCAATTATATCAATTGCTCCATTTTTGCCGATGAAATACTACAATCCTGCTCCGATGACGTTTGATACCTACATCACCAAAGTAATTATAGCAGGTGCCATCGTTTTACCCATTGAAGCTGCACTTCTTTGGTTTTCACAAATCCGCTCAGAAATTAACAGACGAAAAGGGTATGACTGGATCGGTAAATTTGAGGTGTTGGAAAAGAAGGCGTACCTCCATCGGTTTTACTTTCGGCTCCAACCTGGCTCTTCACACAAAATTAAAGTTTCCCGTAGCCTTTATGAATCCACACGGATTGGGGACTTTATTCTTATCCGAAGAAATGCCTTAGGAGATACAAAAGAGACCGTTCGTTTGTCAGGTATCCGCCACCGTATTAAAGGAACGGTGGGCTTGGTTTAATTTAGGAATTCAAAAACCCTTTGTAACTTTATTCGAATTACGTTAGCTTTAGTTAAAGACAGCCATGAATATATTGTTAGTAGAAGATGAGGTAAGCGTATCCAATTTTATAAAGAAAGGATTTGAAAGTGAAGGCTATTTACTGGATGTCGCTTTTGATGGGACCATGGGCAAAAGTTTGTTTTGGATGAAAAAATATGATCTCGTAATCCTCGACATAAACCTTCCTGGGATTAATGGGTTCACCCTTTGCCAGGAATTTAAAAAGGACCGCCCTCATACCCCTATTATCTTTCTCACCGCGCTGGATGGCCTTGACGATAAAATTACAGGATTTGAATCGGGGGCAGATGATTATGTGGTAAAGCCCTTTGAGTTTCAAGAATTGCTTTTGCGTACAAAAGCGCTCATCCGAAGATCAGGATCATCTTCGTTGACGGATCGGAAATTAGTTGTTGGCGACCTTGAAATGGAGCCTTTTGGTAAAGTGGTAACCCGTGCCGGAAAAAGAGTTGAACTTACGGCCAGAGAGTTTTCCTTGTTGGAATACCTCATGATCAATAAGGGGCGCGTAGTGAGCCGCGTAGATATTGCCGAAAAAGTTTGGGATTTAAATTTTGATACTTCAACCAACGTAATTGACGTCTATATCAATTATCTTCGAAAGAAGATTGACAAAGACCAGAGTAAAAAAATACTGCACACGGTAGTCGGCATGGGCTATACCTTGCGGGAAAACTAGCGTATGCTAATCCGACATAAAATTACAATGTGGTTCATCGGCCTTTCCGGGCTGCTTTTAGTTTCATTTTCGTTTTACATCTATTTTGCTTCGGCAAGTTCACGGAGAGAAATTTTCATGAACCGGATTAAAAACAAAGCACTGGATACAAAGGAGATCTACAATAAACATGATAAGTTGGCCGAGCAGATAATTATATCTATTCCGGAACAATCCGAATATGTGTTCGATGAAGGGGATCAACTGATATTCTCAATCAACGATGCTCATGATGATTTTAAATTTACTGATGATTTTTTTCGTTCGGTTAGGGAAAAGGGAGAATATGAATTTAACTACAAGCACAAGCAAGAGACTTTCGGAGGTCTTAAAGAGGGTTATGCTTTTTTCTTCCGCCAAGGCGATAAGGGGAGAATTGGTGTTATTACGGCCTATGATGTGCCGGGGCATCAGAAATTATCGAACTTAATTTTAGATATTATTGTGGGAAATATTTTTTTTCTGGCCATTATCGGGCTTTCGGCTTATGTTCTTCTCGCCAGAGGATTTTCACCACTTAAAGACTTAGTCGCTCAATCGGAATTGGTTCAAGGCAACGAATTGAATTTTCGGTTAAGCTTCAAAAACCCTCGTGATGAAATAGGCATAGTAGCCACTTCCTTCAACAAAGTATTGGATAAAATTCAAGCCCTGGCCAAGTCGCAAAAATCGTTTGTCGCGTATGCTTCGCATGAGCTGCGCACACCGTTGGCGGCCATTAACGGAATTTTGGAAACTTCGGTAACCTATGATAAGGACAATGAAGCGATAAAAGCTAGTTTGACCGCAGCACGAAAAGAAATCCAAAAAGCAACAGCGCTAGTGAACGGTCTGTTGCAGCTGGCCAAGGTTGAATCTACAGACACCAGCATAGAAAAAACAAAACTGAATTTGGTGGACGTATTATTAGACGCCATTAGCTTTTACAAACTAAAAAATCCTGCACAAGGATTTTTGTTTGATATTGAGGAAGCCGTGCCCAAAGATGTGTCCATTGAAATAGTAGGACACGCCCAATTATTGCGAACTGCCTTTATTAACCTGATTGACAATGCCTCCAAATATTCACATCAACAAAGGATCGAGATCAATTTGATGATGGAATCGCCTGAGAAAATTTTTATTCAAATTATCGATCGGGGTATTGGCCTGGCAAATGAAGATTGGATAGAATTGATGGATCCATTTTTTCGAGGCAAAAATGCCAAGACCTTTGACGGATTTGGCCTAGGCCTTTCATTGACACAACGGATTTTGGCACTGCATCAAGGTGAAATAATCCTTTCTAGAAATAAGTTCTCGGGCGTAACGGCCACCGTTATTTTGCCTGCCTTCTTTAACATGGAAAGTGAATAGGCTAAAATGGTGTTTAAGTCTGCAAAAAGAATTAAGAAATTTAGCAATTATATATTAGTAGCTTCTAATTTGTTTCTAATTTTGCTCTAATGAATACCCCGTTATATTGCACACAAAAAACAATTGAGGGGTTTTTCTTTAACTAAAATGAATTTATGATTTTTCAACTCTTTTCGCACCCAATTTATCCGGTAAAAATTCATTCTATCCTTCCTAACAATAAATTTTAAGACTCCAAACCAATGATTTTAAAAGTATTGCCCATTGTAGCAGTAATCCTACCCATAGGGTTATTCGCACAGTCCAAAGAAATTCCTGAAACAGTTGATCTTAAAACGGCAATGGATATTGCAAAGCAAAATTATCCATCCATTAAATTAAAAAATGCCGAGAAAGAAGCTTCCTTGTATCAGTTGAAGGCTTCAAGAAACAACTACTTACCTGGCGTAATTGTTCAAAGCCAAGTTGTTAACGGTACTTCCAACCAAGTTCGCGGCCCATTCTTTCCGAATGAAGGGATGGCTATTCCGATCTCTGGAGGAATTAGGGGGGGAAGTGGTTATTCGGCCACCTCAACGTGGACAAGCTTTGCTACAGGGTTTGTGAACTGGAAATTCTTCAGTTTTGGAAGATTTAAGACAGAGGTAGATGCGGCCAAAGCAGGAACTGTTTCTGCTGAAGCAGATTTTCAAAACGAGGTCTTTCAACAGCAAATTAAGGTAGGCGATGGCTATTTTCTTACCCTGATGGCTGACGACATGCTGAAGGCTCAGGTCGCTAACCTAGCGCGTGTAAAGGCACTAAAAGACGTAACCTCTGCCTACACCAAATCGGGTTTAAAGCCAGGGGTCGACAGCTCGTTGGTTAATGCCGAATATTCTAAAGCAACCTTACAACTATTAGAGACTCAGCGAATCGCACAAGAACAAGTGGTGTATTTCAAAGAACTTATGGGCTTGAAGGCTGATACCCCTATCCGATTGGATAGTGCGATCTACGCCACAGAGCCGCAATCCATTCAACTTTCAAGTGATTATTCTATGAATCCGCTATTAACGTTTTATAAAAGTGTGGTTGATTTAAACCAGACAAGAATTAAAGCCATCCGGAGAAGCCAATATCCTTCGATATCCTTTATTGGAGCAGCCTATGCAAGAGGCTCTGGCATATCAAATCAAGCCAATACTGATGGTAGCTTTCAATATAACAAGTCATTTAGCGCAGGGGTTGGTTTTCAGCCATTTCTGAACTGGATGGTTGGCGTGAGTACAATATGGAATGTAACGTCTTTATTCAAGACAGGTAATGAAGCCAGGGCACAACGCCAGGTGACCACCATGGCGCAAGAGCGTTACAATGAAGAAACGCTTCGTGTGGAAAGTGAAATTGAGCGCGCAAGACTTCGCTATAATGCAGCCCTGGAGGCAGCAAGACAAGCCCCAATTCAACTAAAAGCTGCCCAAGATGCTTATTCTCAAGCTAAGTCAAGGTATGATGCCGGACTAAATACAATATTAGAGCTCACCCAAACCTATGCGTTACTCAATCGTGCTGAAGTAGATGCCTCAATGGCGAAAGGCAATGTATGGCGAGCGATAATTATGTATTCTGCGGCATCTGGTAATATGTCCCTTTTAACCAATAATCTCAACTAAAATGATTCAATCAGCACTACGTAATCCCATTACTATAATTGTTGCCATTTTTGGTGTTATTATATTTTCTTTGCTTGCCTTGTTTTCCATTCCGGTTGATATTTTTCCGAAGCTCAATCTACCGACCATTTATATCGCTCAACCTTATGGAGGTATGGCGCCCGATCAGATGGAGGGGTTCATTGCAACCCGCTACCAAAATCAATTACTTTATGTTACCGGTATTAAAGATATTGAGGTAAAAAATGTGCAAGGGCTGTGCTTGGTGAAGTGTATATTTTACGAAGATGTTAATATGGCACAGGTTTCTGGTGAGGTGGCAAATCAGGTGAGTCGTGTGATGAGTTATATGCCCCCCGGAACAGTGCCGCCCACTGTGGTCCGCTTCGATGCGTCAAGTTTGCCAGTTGGACAGCTAGTATTCAGCAGCAAAACGGCAACGCTAAATGAAATGCAGGATTTAGTTTCTACGTTGATTCGCCCGCTGTTTTCTCAAATACCCGGTGCCTCCGCGCCCCCTCCATTTGGTGGAAATGAGAGAACTATTGTGATTAAAGTTAATCCGGAGTTGATGGCTGGCTATGAACTTACCCCTGATGACATTGTGAAGGCCGTAGTCGAAAATAATGATATATCGCCAGCGGGTAACGTTCGAATTGGCAAACTCAATGTGATGACCCCTAATAATACAGTGGAAAATAGTGCCGCTGATTTTATGGATATCCCATTAACGAAAGGCCCTGGGCCGGCAGTTTTTGTGAGAGATGTGGCGACCGTTGAAGATGCCGCTGACGTAACCGTGGGATATGCTTTGATTGATGGCAAACGGTCTGTTTATATCCCGGTAACAAAAACGGCTTCGGCCTCCACCATGGATGTGGTGAATGGCCTGAAGAAGAAGCTTCCGGAAATGCGCGGCCTACTTCCAAGTGATGTTAAACTCGACTACGTGTTTGATCAATCGGTGTATGTAATTGAATCGGTAAAAAGTTTAGCGACAGAAGGCATTCTAGGTGCATTACTCACTGGTTTGATGGTGTTTCTATTCCTTCGTGATTTGCGTAGCTCCCTGGTGGTTATTTGTACCATTCCAATTTCTGTTTTGGCAGCCGTGATGTTTTTAAATTTATTTGGCCAGACCATAAATATCATGACACTCTCGGGTTTGGCTTTAGCAATTGGTATCCTGGTCGATCAAGCTACTGTGGCGATAGAAAATATACATCGACACTTGGAAATGGGAAAGGCTAAACCACGCGCGATATTGGATGGGTCAAAGGAAGTGTCCTTTCCCCTGCTTTTGATCACGATCTGTATTCTCGCAGTATTTGCCCCTGCATTCATTATGTCAGGTGTTCCTCGGGGTATGTTTATGCCCCTTTCTCTATCAGTAGGATTTGCCATGATCGCTTCCTATTTTCTTTCGCAAACTTTCGTTCCGGTTGTATGTAATTGGTGGCTAAAGGACGCGCATCACCCAAAAACGGACGAAAACCACGCCATCGAATTGATTGATGACGAAGATGGTTTTGAAAAATTTAAGAAGCGATATTTAAAAGTCCTGGATAAGCTTGTTGCCCACAGGAGTGCTTCCATAACCGTTTACTTGATTGCATCGTTCGGTTTAGTAGCCGGCTGTTTTCTGATGATAGGTAAGGATTTGATGCCCAAGATAGAGCATTCACGTCAGTTTCAGATGCGAATAATAGGGGAGGAAGGCTTGCGGATAGAACGAACGGAGGAGGCGGTGATTGAAATTATCAATTCGATTAAAGAGATTGTAGGAGCGGAAAATATCGATATTTCCTCCGCTTTTGTAGGCATGACGCCATCAAGTTATGGAACAAATACGTTGTACGTATTTAATAGTGGCCCGCAGGAGGCTGTTTTGCAGGTGAACTTAGCGGAAGACTTTAAAGTATCCTCTTTGGACGAGCTCAAAGACGCAATCCGAAAAAATGTAGCAAAAAAATTGCCAGATGTAAAATTGTCGTTCGAGCCCATTGAGTTAACAGATAAAATCATGAGCCAGGGTGCAAATACACCCATTGAAGTACTTGTAGCATCTAAAGATATTAGAGAGGCTGAAGGTTTTGCAAAGCGTGTAAAAACCGAAATGGATAAAGTTCCATTCCTCCGTGATATAAGAATCAACCAGCCGCTTAATTATCCTTCCTTACAGATTGATATTGATCGTGTAAAGGCCGGTCAGTTTGGCCTTACCGCAGCTGACATTTCAAAATCACTGGTGGCGGCCACTTCTTCCAGCCGTTTTACTGCCAAAAATTTGTGGCTTGATAAAGATAAGGGCTTCGCTTATCAGGTTCAGGTTCAAGTTCCTGAGTATGAAATGGCATCTGTGAGAGATATGGAGAATATCCCCCTCGTGAAGGGGCAGTTGAGGCCAACTTTAATTGACGTTGCCTCCATAAGTTCAACTAAAATTCCTGCTGAGTATGATCGAATAGGGCCACGCAGGGTGGTTACCGTTTCTGCCAATGTATTTAAAAAGGATTTGGGAACGGCTCAGGAAGAAGTAGAAAAGGCGATAGAAAATGCAGGGAAACAACCGAGGGGATTGGTAGTTGAGGTAAGAGGCCTGGTAAAATTGTTAGAAGAGACTTTGAGCAGCCTTCAATCTGGTTTGTTATTAGCCATTATCGTTATATTTCTTTTGCTCGCTGCTAATTATCAATCCTTTAAAGTTTCGTTTGTTGTATTGGTAACTGTTCCAGCCGTATTAGCGGGATCGATGGTAATGCTTCTTTTAACAGGAGGCACCTTAAATTTGCAATCGTATATGGGGATTATTATGTCAGTGGGGGTATCGATTGCAAATGCTGTGTTGCTGGTGACGACCGCTGAAAAATTGAGGCTGGAGTTAGGCGATGCAGAGCAAGCGGCAAAACTTTCTGGTTCTCAACGGTTGCGACCAATCTTGATGACCGCGATCGCTATGGTGGCAGGGATGTTGCCGATGGCAAGTGGGTTGAGTGAAAGTGGTGAACAGGCCGCTCCTTTGGGTAGAGCGGTAATTGGAGGGTTAATTGCTTCTACTTTTGCTGCGCTGTTGATTTTGCCAGTCGTATTTAGCGCAGTTCAGAAGAAGTCTTCACTTAAATCCGTTTCGCTGGATCCAACTGATAGTTCAAGCGAAACGTATGACTTGTCCCCTTCAGAAAACAATTAATTTTAATAGATAAATCAAATTCAATAACAATGAAAAATAAAATATTAGTACTGGCATCACTTGCTTTTAGTATCATGATAATCACTTCTTGCGGAAAGAAAGGAAGTGATACCAGTAGTGCCACTGAAAATACTGGCCTGGTGTACCCAGCGATGTTGGTGAAGGAGGGGAAGGTTTCTTCGACTTTAACATTGCCTGGAGAACTGGAGGGCTTTTTTGAAACCGGAATAGTGGCCAAGGTAAATGGATACATCAAGAATATGCATGTTGATATCGGTGATCGGGTTCATACAGGCGAGTTGCTTGTTGAATTGGAAGCACCGGAACTGTTAAGTGAACTCGCTACTGCAAATTCGGAGTATCAAGCCAAAGAAGCGTTGTACAATAATTCTAAGGCGAAGTATATCAGGTTCAAACAAACAAACGAAACTCCCGGTGCCGTGTCTCCTTATGACATGGATTTGGCCAAGACTAATCTCATTTCGGATAGTTTGATTTACTTAGCAACGAAGACAAAATACGAAGCCATAAGAGAATTGACAGCCTATCTTCGCATTACCGCTCCTTTTGATGGGATTATCACAGCAAGGGACATGGCACCTGGCGCATTTGTTGGCCCCGAAGCAAAACAAGGTAAACCGATCTTACGGTTAAAAAGTGAAAACAAACTTCGGTTACATATTGCTATCCCAGAGAAATATCTGGCGGAAGTTTCAGAAGGTGATATGGTTGATTTTCAAGTTAAAAGCTTTCCAAATCAGACTTTTAAAGGTAAAATTACTCGACTTTCAAAGAGTTTAAACGTGATGACAAGGTCAGAAATTGTTGAGATTGAAATTGACAACAGAAAAGGCGAATTATTGCCTGGTATGTATGCCATCGCAGCCATGCCGATTAAACGACCAGGAAAATCCATTGTTGTTCCGCAAACGGCCGTGGTGACAAATATGGAGAGGCAATTTGTGATAAAGATAACTGATGGCAATAAAGTGAGTTACGTTGATATAGAGAAAGGAGAGGAACAAAAGGACCAGGTTGAGATTTTTGGAGATTTGAATCCTGGCGATACGATATTGACTAAGGCTTCAGACGAGATAAAACAGAAATCAGTTGTAAAGGTTAGCCTGGTAGACAAAAAGTAATTAAGATTATTCTTTTGCTTTTAAAACTGATGCGCAGCAAAATTGTTTTTGCAATTTGTTTGGTGTTATTCTTTATAACGAAATCTAGTAGCCAAACCAAGGATTCCATTAAAACTAACGCAATTAAAAATATTTTACTTAAAATTAAATACGATACCCCAATCAGCTTTCGATTGTATAGTCGATATATTGGTGGTCAACAAAATAATTCGAGGATAGACGAAACCTTTTTATCAACAATTTCCCTCTCCCGATTATTGACCTTGCAAGTAGGCTACAGGTATGGTCAAAATCAAGGACTTAACCATGGCCCTTACAGTCATTATAAATTGGAATTACAATCCAAGGAATTTTGGCATAAAGTACGCTTTTTAGGTCGGATGTCCCAAGGGATTAGTAAAGGTTCAATTCAAAATTCGTCAGTCAGTAACTATTTGGCAATTGCGGAAGGGAGTCAAAAAATATCAAAGGATTTTACTGCATTATTTGCTTATGGATATTCGTTTACTGTTCAGTCGAATAATAATTTAGATGCTCTTCCTTTAAGTAAGGGAAAGGTTAGTAATTACCCTGTTTTTAAAGTTGGCTTGCGCTATCATTTTTTAAATAGAGGCATCGTTGACCTATTGTATGGTTCCTACTCTTCCTTTAATCCCTACTCACTAAATGCACCTTTCACGCAAGTTACCTTTGAATATCAACTTAGCAAGCGGTTTAGCTTTTATTCATATTATAGACGGCAATATCTTAATACGTTTAGTAATGCTTATAATCAGTTCTATACAGCTGGGTTTAGGTTTCATTTCGGAAAATAGCTATAGTAGCATTAGTTTAGTCAGGTTAGGTTAGTATAACAGGTTTATTTTGGGTTAGGCATGAGGTTAAAAATCCTCATGTTTTTTAAAAAAAAATCAGTCGTAGAGGTAAAGTGCGGCTGCTTACAGTTTCGTTGTTGGCAGCCGTTTGTTGTTGCAGACCGTTTCGATGGTGGGGAGACTTCTGGTTTTTTCTATTGACTTTTTTACAAACATCTCCATTTATGGTCGATATTCCATACCACATACCAATCCCGAATTTAATTGGTTGGCAATACAGATTATTGATAAATAGGTTGACATTGTTCAGCTTATTCGCCCCGGTGCAAAGCGTACACACAAATGTCCGACTCGCAAACAAAGCCATTGCATCAGTGCTCAAATTCTGCAATGGCCGATACTACCCACAATCGAGTATCACCAATTTGCCAAATAAAAAAAAATCCGGTCTTTCGATCCGGATTTTTTTATTTTATTTTATTTTATTTCAGTACGTTCAATTGTTCAATTGATCATGCTGGCCTCTGCTTTTTCTTTTTCGGGGCGCAGGGCACGAACGGCTGCACCGGCTTGCCACAATTCGCTCTCGCGAACTTCCTTTAATTCTTCCGCTAATTTTTCGCGATAGTCAGGCCTGCTGCAGGTGTCGATAGTCCTTTTCGCTTCCGCACCGCTAGCCACGCTTTCGTAAAGTTCTTTGAAAACAGGAAGGGTTGCTGCCTTAAATTTTTTCTTCCAGTCTAATGCACCGCGTTGTGCTGTGGTAGAGCAATTGGCGTACATCCAATCCATTCCATTTTCAGCGACCAGTGGCATAAGGCTTTGGGTTAATTCTTCCACGGTTTCGTTGAAGGCTTCAGAAGGGGTGTGACCTTTTGAGCGTAGTACTTCGTATTGCGCTTCAAAGATTCCGGCAATGGCGCCCATCAATGTGCCGCGTTCGCCAGTCAAATCAGAATAAACTTCCTTTTTGAAATCGGTTTCAAATAGATAGCCAGAGCCAACACCGATGCCTAAGGCAATCGCGCGTGTCTTCGCTTTTCCTGTGGCATCCTGAAATACGGCATAGCTTGAGTTAATGCCTTTGCCTTGCAAGAAAAGTCTGCGCACCGAAGTGCCGGAGCCTTTTGGTGCCGCCAGAATCACGTCTACATCGGCTGGAGGAATGATGCCAGTTTGCTCTTTAAAAGTTACGCCAAAGCCGTGAGAAAAATACAAGGCCTTTCCTTTGGTAAGATGCGGTTTTAGTGTTGGCCACGCTGCAATTTGACCTGCATCGGACAACAGATATTGAACGATAGTACCCCGCTTTGCAGCCTCTTCAATATCGAATAAGGTTTCACCGGAAACCCAACCGTGTTGGACTGCTTTGTCCCAGGTTTTTCCACCTTTGCGTTGTCCAACAATCACATTGAATCCGTTATCGCGCAAGTTCAATGCCTGCGCAGGACCCTGCACACCATAACCGATAATGGCGATGGTTTCGCTTTTTAAAACTTCCAAGGCTTTTTCCATTGGAAATTCCTCACGGGTTACTACTTCTTCAATTGTTCCTCCGAAATTAATCTTTGCCATTTTGTAATTCGTTAATAGTTAATTGTTAATAGTTAATTGTTATTCATTAAAAAGTTGGTTGTCATTACTTTTTTTGTAGCTATAATTATTCCCGTAGCCCAATTTTGTTTGGTTATCGTCAGGTCGGTTCTTTTTTCCAGAGCAGAAACAAGTTTTGAAACTTTATCGGCATGTCCTTCCGGCCAATTTGGTTGGGATAGCATGTCATCAATAATATAAAGACTACCACACTTTAGCAGGGCAAGCGTTTCATTCAAAAAAAAGTACTTTCCAGACCAGGTGTCAGCAAAGATATAATCAAATTTTAAGTGTGTATTTTCTTTGATCCAATCTCCGCCATCTTCGTTAACAAGACTTAACCTTTTGTCGTGGCCTAAATTACTAGCTGCAATAGCTAAGAGCTTTGAATCGTTGTCAACAGAAATAAATTTTGAATCTGAATCCATACCATCCAATATCCATGAGGTGGATAGGCCGGTACCTGTTCCAAGTTCAAGAAACCGGCCTGACGGTTTGGTGGAGGCGAGTGTTCGCAACAATGAACAAGTGAGTACGTCAGAAGCCATAGTAAATCCAGACTCGATTGTCGATTTAGCGATTTGCTCGTAAGCGGTTGGGTAGGGTTGGGCTATGGAAGTGGTCATCCTTTTTGCTTAATCAACGTCTACAATACGTTCGCTTATTTCGAGATAGCGGCTACTTCCTTCATGCACATTCACTTCATCTACTTCGATAAGTTTTTCAAGTTGAAGTTTGCATTTTTCTGTTAAATCAGCCGTTGTATGGACTAATAAAATAACCCCCCCCCGCCTAAAATCATTTTCGTCTTCAAAACCCATCAGCTTTCTGATCCTCACCCGCCTGCGGTTGAGGATATTAACAATACGATTAAGGACCGAAAAATTATTGTCGGCAAAGAGTTCGATGGTGTAATCTTGTTTCATGATTTGATTCAAAATTCAAGGTTTAAGATTCAGAATTTCAGTATCCGATGATATTATGAAGGCTCTAATCACATAGACACATAAGGGATATAGGAATACACACATAGCGATGAAAAAGAAATCAATGTGGACACTAAGTGATCTAAGTATTATGGGATTCATTTTGGAGTTTGTCAAATTTTGGGTTTTGAATTTTATAGTTTTGAATTCTATAATTTTGGTGCCTCCAGCAGAATTTCGCCAACTCCCGCACCGGCAGGAACCATGGGGAATACGTTATCTTCTTTGCCTACAACCACCTCAAGAAAGTAGGTGCCTTTCGCGTCCAGCATTTCTTTGATGGATTCAGCAAGGTGTTCCCGCTGCTCCACCTTTTTTGCAGTGATGCCATAGGCTTCTGCGATTTTTATAAAATTGGGGTTTTCCATTTCGGTAAACGAATAGCGCTTGCTATGAAACAGCTCCTGCCATTGCCTCACCATTCCCAGAAAATTATTATTTAACACCAGGATTTTAACCGGGATTTTATATTGCATGATCGTACCCAATTCCTGAATCGTCATTTGATAACCGCCATCGCCAATCACGGCAACGACTTGTTTAGTAGGAGCGCCATATTTTGCGCCAATTGAAGCCGGCAACGCAAAACCCATTGTGCCAGCGCCACCGGAAGTAATATTAGTGCGTGGATTTTTATATTGATAATACCGCGAGGTAGTCATTTGATGTTGCCCCACATCGGTCACAATTACGGCTTCTCCATTTGTAAATTCAGATAGAAGATGTACCACTTCGCCCATCACCAGAGAACCTCCCTTTGGATTAAATTCCTTTTGAATTATCTTCTCATTTTCAATGTCATTCAACCCGTGAAATTTCTGAATCCACCCTTCATGTTTGTTTGGATTACATTTTTCAAGAAGAGCCGTCAACGCTTCCTTGGCATCGGCATGAACCGACACATGCGACTGGATTATTTTGTTGATCTCAGCTTTGTCGATATCGATATGAATAATTTTCGCTTGCTTGGCATACTTGTTCACATTGCCCGTTACCCGGTCATCGAACCGCATCCCAATACCGATAAGCACATCACATTCATTGGTCAGCACATTAGGGCCGTAGTTTCCATGCATGCCCAAGTAGCCTACATAGTTGGGGTGGTCAGTGGGGAATCCACCTAACCCTAACAATGTACACGCGATCGGTATGCCGGTCTTTTCTGAAAATGCAATTAACTCTTTGGTAGCTCCCGAAAGCAAAATTCCTTGTCCGGCAAGAATATACGGTTTCTTCGCTTCATTAATCAATTGCGCTGCTGCTACTACTTCCGATTGCTGAAGAATGGGTTTAGGCTTGTAAGTGCGGATGCCTTCGCATTTCTTGTATTCCAAGAAGTCGATCATTTCATTCTGGGCATTTTTTGTGATGTCCACTAGTACCGGGCCAGGTCGGCCAGTACGTGCAATGTAAAATGCTTTGGCAATAGCAGGAGCAATATCTTTAGCTTCGGTCACTTGCACATTCCATTTCGTCAACGGAATGGTGGTGTTGATCACATCAATTTCCTGAAAGGCATCGGTGCCCAATAAATGCGCAAATACTTGACCTGTGATACAAACAATAGGAGTGGAGTCAATCAGTGCATCGGCTAAACCGGTTACCAGATTCGTTGCGCCAGGGCCAGAGGTGGCGAGGGCAACGCCCACTTTACCGCTGACACGGGCGAAACCTTGGGCTGCATGTACGGCACCTTGTTCATGGCGAACTAAAATATGTGTTAGTTTGTCCGCATAAGAATAAAGCGCATCGTAAACCGGCATGATCGCACCCCCAGGATAGCCAAAAATCGTTTCAACTTCTTCTGCAATCAAACAACGCAACAACGTTTCTGAGCCGGAGATTTTTTCTCCTGATTTTTTGTGAGCGACCGTTTTTTGTGGCGGCTCAATCTTCGTCTGTAACGCATCCATCGGCAGCAGTTTTTACTTGTTTCGCATACTTGTACAACACTCCGCTATTTACTTTCAATGGCATTGGCTTGTAATGTGATCTGCGGATCGCCAACGTTTTTTCTTCGACCAATAAATTCAATTGATGGTTTTTAATGTCGATTTCAATCCAGTCACCATCTTCCACCAAGGCAATCAATCCACCATCAAAAGCTTCGGGCGTAACGTGACCCACTACGAAACCATGTGTTCCTCCGGAGAAACGGCCATCGGTAATGAGCGCAACAGATTTTCCTAAGCCTGACCCCATGATTAAGGAAGTTGGCTTCAACATTTCAGGCATACCAGGAGCACCCCTTGGCCCAACATAGCGGATTACCACTACATCGCCTTCTTTGATTTTTTTTGATTGAATGCCTTCAAGCACTTCGACTTCACCATTGAATACCCTTGCAGTACCTTTGAAGCGATCTCCCTCTTTGCCTGAGATTTTTGCAACGGCTCCCTTTAGGGCAAGATTTCCATAGAGAATTTGAATATGCCCTGTTTTTTTGAGTGCTTTTTCAATAGGAAATATAATGTCTTGTTTTTCGAAATCTAAAGTTGGGATATTTTTTAAATTTTCTTCGATGGTCTTTCCGGTAACGGTAATACAATGACCATGGATAAAACCTTTCGCCAAAAGGTATTTCATCACGGCAGGAGTGCCGCCAATTTTGTGTAAATCCTCCATCAAATATTTTCCGCTGGGTTTCAGATCGGCCAAGACAGGAACTTTGTCAGAGATGCGCTGAAAATCCTCCTGAGTAATTTTCACCCCAACTGATTTTGCCATCGCAATCAAATGAATCACCGCATTGGTAGAGCCACCTAACGCCATGACAATGGTCAATGCATTTTCGAAAGCCTCAAAGGTCATGATATCACGAGGCTTCAAATCTTTTTCTAATAAAACACGAATCGCTTTTGCTGCCTCCGCACATTCGTTCGATTTCTCTTTGCTTAACGCTGGATTAGAAGATGTGAAAGGCAAAGCCATACCCAAGGCTTCAATAGCGGAGGCCATGGTGTTGGCCGTGTACATGCCACCGCAAGCTCCCGCTCCGGGGCAAGCATTTTGGATGATGCCTTTGTAGTCTTCGTCTGAAAGTTTGTCTGCCAGTTTTTCACCCAATGCTTCAAAGGCCGAAACGATATTCAAGGATTTACCTTTCCAGTGGCCGGCAGCGATGGTTCCACCATAAACCATGATCGCAGGTCGATTCAATCTGCCCATCGCCATAAGCGAGCCCGGCATATTTTTATCGCAACCCACTACGGCAATCAATCCATCATAGTACTGTGCACCACAAATTGTTTCGATTGAATCAGCGATCACTTCACGACTGACTAATGAATAGCGCATGCCCGGTGTGCCATTGCTCATCCCATCGCTCACCCCGATAGTATTAAAAACTAACCCAACCAATTCTTGACCCCAAACGGCTTGTTTGACTTCCGCTGCGAGGGCATTTAGGTGCATGTTGCAGGAGTTGCCATCGAAGCCTGTACTACCAATTCCTATTAGCGCCTTTTTTAGATCGTGCTCAGTTAAGCCAATGGCATAAAGCATGGCCTGTGAACCAGGCAAGGTCATATCTTGTGTTACGGTCTTACTATATTTATTCAATTCCATTTTTTATCCGCTTCCTCTAAATCTTCAATTTTGATTTTTGAATCTGATGATTACACAATCACGTAGGCATGGCTTTTTTCCATGACAATATTTTTATAAGCCTCTTGCACTATTAGACCCAGCGAAGCTTTCCATGGTTTGTTTAATTCCTGTCCTTCGATGGATGAAATAGCCGAAATTTCTGCTGCCGTACCGCAGAAGAATGCACTGTCTGCCTCGAATAATTCTTCGGGTCTGAAAAGTTTTTCTTTAACGGGCAAATCCAATTCGGCACAAATATCCAGAACGGTTTGTCTAGTAATGCCCATGAGGATATTGCCTGCGGGAGGAGTATAGAGCGCACCATCTTTTTCGTAAAAGAAATTTGAACCTGGCCCTTCTGCCACAAAGCCATTTCCATCCAACATGATCGCTCCGTCAAAGCCCCGCTGTTTAGCTTCCGAGAACGCAAGGATTGAATTCACGTAGTGACCGCATACTTTCGCCTCGATCTTGGTGCTTTTGGGGTTAGGGCGTTGATAAGAGGAAATGCATACGGTCACTTCGCGCGTGTCAAAATATTTATCCCACTCCCAGGCATAAATCATCAAAGAGGATTCTTGAGAGGCTGTGAGTGTCAAGTTTTCACCAGCAATAACCAATGGTTTGATATAGGCATGCGTGAGGCTGTTTTTTTCTAAAACCTGATAGCAGAGTTGGGTAAGTTCTTCAAGGCTATAGTCGAAGGGGATGTTCATCAGTTCACAGCTTTTCTTAAGCCGGGTGAAATGCTCATAAGGTTTAAAAATTTTTGTACCGTGTATCGTGGAATAAGAGCGCAACCCTTCAAATGCACCATACCCGTAATTTAGGGTTTGGCTGAATAAAGAGGCTGCTGCATCTTTAGCTTTTAAAAATTTCCCGTCCAGAAAAAGTATTGAGTCTTCGATGTAGTTTTCCATATAAATAGTTTGAACAATCGTTAGTTTGCGGTCATTGCTATAAAACAAAACCGTCCCACCAAAAGGGCGGGACGGTTGATTTTTTTTTCGATCAGAATCACCTCTTCTTTTTCTTCGACAATAAAATGCTGTTGACTCGGTCAAGAGAACAGTTAATACATGAAAAGGAATTTGCAATCGTGCGAGTCATCTGTTTAAAATCATTTTCTAAAAATGCTTTTACAACATTAGGAAAAAATTATGAGCATGAATGAAAAACACAAGAAAAAATATTGAATTGGAATACAAGTGTTAGGTAGTCGAAGATAAAAATTTTAATGATTTTCCTACCCATTGTCCAATTAATTATTCGATCTTCGCGCTTAAGAAATTTATGGAATCGCCCTGTAGAAACGTACCTGTTTCGACAGGGCGATTGTCATTTAAAACAGATCTCTACAAACTAACGATTGTTGTGAATCCAAGCCCTAAAACAATTTTTGAAAAAATCTGGGATGCGCATGTAGTGAAACGCGCAGATGGTTACCCTGATGCACTCTTTATCGACCGCCATTTTATTCATGAGGTAACGAGCCCTCAGGCTTTTGACGGATTGAAGAAGCGAGGCATTAAGGTATTTAACACTTCGCGTACAACGGCCACGGCCGACCATAACGTGCCTACCAAAGATCAGCACTTGCCAATTAAAGAGGCACTCTCCCGCCATCAAGTTGAAACCTTGCGAAAGAATTGCGCGGACTTTGGTGTTGATCTGTATGACTTAGGTCATCCCTATCAAGGTATTGTCCATATCATCGGGCCGGAACTTGGCTTGACGCTACCAGGCATGACCATTGTGTGTGGCGATAGTCATACCTCAACGCACGGTGCTTTTGGCAATATCGCTTTTGGTATTGGCACCAGTGAAGTAGAACAGGTATTGGCCACGCAATGTATTTTACAATACAAGCCCAAGACCATGAAGATTGAGATCAATGGTAAGGTGGGAAAAGGGGTGGTCAGTAAGGACATTATTTTGTATATCATTTCGAAGATATCAGCCAGTGGCGCCACTGGCTTTTTTGTTGAATATTCTGGAGACGCCATCCGCAATCTTTCCATGGAAGCGCGGATGACAATTTGCAACATGAGCATTGAGATGGGCGCTCGCGGTGGATTGATTGCGCCTGATGAAACAACATTCAATTATATAAAAGGAAGAAAGTTAGCTCCCCAAGGTGAGGCTTTCGATAAAGCGGTTGAGAATTGGAAAAAGTTAAAGACCGATGAAGGCGCGAAGTATGATTTGGAATTGACATACGATGCTGCCGATATCGCTCCCATGATTACCTATGGAACCAATCCGGGAATGGGGATGAAAGTGACCGACAGAATTCCAACTGCTGAAGAATTGAAGGATATCAATGAACAAACTTCCTTTAAAAAATCCCTTGAATACATGGGGCTTGAGCAGGGCACTGAATTACTAGGAAAAAAGGTAGACTATGTTTTTATCGGAAGTTGTACGAACGCCAGAATCGAAGACCTTCGATTAGTGGCCGGAATGGTGAAAGGAAAAACGAAGGCTAAAGGTGTAGAAGTTTGGGTGATCCCTGGATCGAAACAAGTAGAGGCACAAGCGAAAAGCGAAGGACTTGATAAAATATTTGAGGCCGCAGGTTTTGAGTTAAGAAGTCCAGGTTGCTCGGCATGTTTGGGTATGAACGAAGATAAAGTTCCTGCCGGAAAATATTGCATCAGCACCAGCAACCGAAATTTTGAAGGAAGACAAGGGCCAAAGTCGCGAACTTTTTTGGCAAGCCCGTTGAGTGCAGCAGCGGCAGCGATCACGGGCAAGGTGACGGATGTGAGAGAATTTGTATAATCGATTCTGGATTCTGGTAACTGGATTCTTGCCAGCAACCAGAAGCCAGAATCTAGGATCAATTTATAAAAATGAGTAAAGAAAAATTTATTACCTTAAAGTCAACGGTTGTTCCACTTCCTGGTGAAAACATCGATACCGACCAGATTATTCCTGCACGCTTTTTAAAAGCCACGACACGAGAAGGATTTGGTGATAACTTATTTTGCGATTGGCGGTATGACAACAATCGGCAACCCATCAAGGATTTTGTGCTTAACCAAAATGAATATTCCGGTAAGATTTTGGTGGCTGGTAAAAATTTTGGTTGTGGAAGCAGTCGCGAGCATGCGGCCTGGGCGATTTATGATTTCGGTTTTCGGGTGGTGGTCTCTAGTTTCTTTGCTGATATTTTTAAAAACAATGCATTGAACAATGGCCTATTGCCCGTAGTTGTGTCCGATGATTTTCTGAAGAAATTATTTCAGGCTGTTCAACAAAATCCAAAAACAGAAGTGACTGTTGATTTGGTCAACCAAACGATTGGGTTTGATCAAGTGAGGGAAGAATTTGAAATCAATGAATACAAAAAAACTTGCATGGCCAATGGGTATGATGATATTGATTATCTGCTCAGCTTGAATAAAGCGGTAAGAGAATTTGATTTAGCACATGCTGGATACTAGTTGCTGGATTCTGGTCACTGGATTCAGGAGTCCTTGCAAGTATCCAGCATCCAGTGTCCAGAATCCTTAAGGTAAAGAAATAGATTAGAACTTGAGTAAATAAAATGAGAAAGCGTATAGTAATCCTTCCTGGAGATGGTATCGGTAAAGAAGTAACAACCGAAGGGAAGAGGGTATTGGAAAAAATCGCAGAGATTTTTAGTCATCAGTTTGAATATGATTATGCAACGATTGGCCACGATGCCATTGAAGCAACCGGAAATTCATTGCCGGACGGAACTTTGACTAAACTGAAAAATTGTGATGCCATTTTGTTTGGCGCAGTGGGCCATCCAAAATACGATAATGACCCAACCCTAAAAGTAAGGCCGGAGCAAGGCTTGCTCAAAATGCGCAAGGAACTTGGACTTTATGCAAACCTGCGGCCTATAAAATTATTCGATGAATTGTTGAGCGCCTCAAGTATTAAACCTGAAATCTTAAAAGGCTCGGATATTCTTTTCTTTCGCGAATTAACAGGCGATGTTTATTTCGGTGAGAAAGGCAGGAAGGATGATGGCAAGACTGCTTTTGATCTGATGATTTATCATAAGTACGAAGTGGAGCGAATCGGCCATAAAGCATTTCAAGCCGCTCGTACACGAAAGAAAAAAGTAACCAGTGTCGATAAAGCCAATGTGCTGGAGAGTTCAAGACTGTGGAGGGAAACGATGCAAGAGGTTGGTAAACAATATCCTGACATTCAATTGGAACATCAATTTGTTGATTCTGCCGCGATGAAGCTTATCCAAAATCCTAGAAGTTTTGACGTGGTAGTGACGGGAAATTTATTTGGAGACATTCTCACGGACGAGGCTTCACAGATAGCAGGATCAATGGGCATGTTAGCATCCGCTTCAGTGGGTGATTCGGTTGGATTATATGAGCCGATTCACGGAAGTGCGCACGATATTACTGGAAAAGGAATTGCTAATCCGTTGGCTTCGATTTTGTCAGTGGCTTTATTGCTGGACATTTCATTTGGTATGAAAGAAGAAGCTGAAGCAGTAATTAAAGCGGTGGAACAAACATTAAAAAATGGCTATCGCACAGTTGATATTGCCGATAGTGCAATACCTAAAGATAAAATATTGAATACAAGTACGATGGGAAATCAAATCCTAAAGGAACTGTCAATGGTCAATGTGCCAATAAGTCAATCTTGAGTTTTAAATTTTTGAATTTTGAATTCTAAACTATGAGCAACAAAATACAAATTTTTGACACCACGCTTCGCGATGGCGAGCAAGTGCCAGGCTGCCAATTGAGAACTGAAGAAAAAATACTGGTGGCCAAAGAACTGGAAGCATTGGGTGTAGATGTAATCGAAGCGGGCTTCCCGATTTCAAGTCCTGGAGATTTTCTTTCGGTGGTGGAAATTTCCAAGGCCGTGACAGAGCCAGTAGTGTGTGGGCTCACCCGGTCAAGGAAGGAAGATATTGATGTAGCTGCTGAAGCGTTGCATCACGCTAAGCGAGGCCGCATCCATACTGGAATAGGGGCAAGCGATGTGCACATAAAACATAAATTTAAATCGGATCGGAATCAAGTGCTGGAGCAAGGGGTTTGGGCGGTGAAGTATGCCAAAAGCAAAGGCTTGGAAGTTGAGTTCTTTGCTGAAGATGCAGGCCGTGCTGATCTTGCCTTCCTCGCCCAAATGACGGAAGCTGTAATTGCAGCCGGTGCGGATGTAGTGAATATACCCGATACCACCGGGTATTGCCTTCCTCATCTCTATGGCAAGCGAATACAGTATTTATTTGAGCATGTCAAGAATATTAACAAGGCGGTTATCTCTGTCCATTGTCACAATGATTTGGGTTTGGCTACGGCTAATACGCTAAGTGGCGTAATCCATGGTGCTCGCCAGGTGGAAGTAACCATCAACGGTATCGGTGAGCGTGCAGGAAATACTTCACTCGAAGAGATTGCAATGATATTTCAGGTGCATAAAGATTTAGGTTTTGTGACCGGAATCAAATCAGAAAGAATTTATCCAACCAGTAAATTGGTATCAGGCCTCATGCGTATGCCTGTGCAAGCCAACAAGGCTATAGTAGGTGCCAATGCCTTTTCGCATTCATCAGGAATTCACCAAGATGGATTTTTGAAACATCCTGAAAATTATGAGATCATCAATCCGGCAGAAGTAGGTGTTCCCTCATCTTCTATTTTACTCACTGCCCGAAGCGGTCGTGCAGCGCTAAAGCATCGGATGGAATTGTTAGGCTACACCTATGAAGGAGAAGAACTCAACACCCTCTATGAAAATTTCCTGATCGTTGCCGATGAGAAAAAAGAAGTGAATGATGAAGATTTGATTGTGCTGGCTGTGAATCTGCCTGTACTCGATCGATAGACCTTTTTTTCGTTTTCCGTTAATCGTTTTCCGTTAATTGTTATTCTAAACGTTTCACTTTCTGGCAATTTCTTTCTCTTTCTGATGGCCACCAAATGAGTATCCTATTGAGATACTTAGATTTTCATTATAGATTTTTTGGCTTGGAAGAGCTGGACTGCTTGGATTAATAACTAAAGCAGAAGCATTTTCGAAAAGAGGCACAAATCCTTTGGTATAACGAACGCCAATACTGATTCCCCATTTGAATTCATACTCTGCCCCAACGACAATGCCGGCATCGATTTTTTGGCGGTAGACATTCAAGGATGAGTTCGAGCCGAAAATAGAAGAGTTGGTATAAAGTTTTCCTAAACTATCGTATTGATAGCTCGATTTTATCAACATGCCTACGTAAGGACCAGCCATCAACTGAAATCCCTTATAATGAAAGGTGGGGGAGATGGGATAAACATCTATGTACTGACTTTTGAAGTTGCTTTTGTAAGGCTTTCCCGAGTTATCATTGAATTGAAGTACACTTCCCTTTTGAATGGTGAGCACCTCAGATTTAATCCAGAAATATTTACTGATTTTAGAGTTAACAAAAATGCCGAAATGAAAACCACTTAGTGGGGATGTTGCTCCGCCAGTGGAAAGTTGGCTTAAATCGGAGCCATAAACATTGGCTGAAGTAAATCCGGCTTTGATGCCGAAGCGCGTTTCGCCCTGTGCTTGGCCTTTAATCCAGCAACTTGATAGTATCAGGATAAGAAAAAAAGTTTTTTTCATTTTAACTCAAAAATTAATATCCCAAATACCAACTGCCCGCTCCAACTCAACTAAAGCCGAAGCATAAGAAAACAAGGTGTTGAAATAATCTGCCTGAATCGTGTTATAGGTGCTTTGCGCATTCAACACATCTAGCAAAGAAGTTTTTCCTCGTTGATAAGCGTACACTTTTCCATCCAATACGCGCTTGGCTTCGCTCAATAAGCCGGATTGAAATTGCTGTACTTGTTTCCGTTTCGCTAAGTAGTTGAAATAGGATCGTGATACATCCGTCTCTACTTGAAGTTCAATCTGCTGGTATTGTAAGTCAGCCTGATCAATGTTGTATTGTGCTATTTTTAGATCGCCCTTATAATTATTCGAGAATTTTAGCGGGAGAGAAATTCCGCCATAGACGGAAGTAAGTGATGGTGTAGGTTCTACCGCATTGGTCACCACTGAAGAATTGTTAGACCCCATAATAATTCCTAAGTCAATGACACGGTTTGCCTTTGCTAAACGCAAGGCACTTTCGGCCACATTTTTGTTTTTTAAGGCGGCCAACAAGTCAGCTCGATTGTTTAACGCAGACGTAATTAAATCGTGATAAATAAATTCACGATCGAACATTGCGAAATCGCCAATTGGGTAGAGGAGGGTGTCAATGCTTTTTTTGCCGATCAACAAATTCAAATTAGCCAGGGATACTTTCCAGTTGGATTCTGCCTGGATGACACCATTCAAAAGATACCGAGCTTGTAACCGGCTTTGTTTGGCATCGATCTCCATAATAGACCCCAACTTGAAACGAATGCTGTCTGAAATTGCAAGCCGGTTGATACTTTGATAGGAATTGTCCAAAACCCTGAGGCTATTTTGTTGAAGAAGCGCATACAGGTAGGCAATTGTAGCGTCTGCCCTCAGGTTGCGAAAAAAATCTTCAAGTTGTGCTTTAGCGAGTTCAGTACCATTTTTGGCCAAATCGATCCTTGCTTTTCTTTTGCCTCCGAGTTCTATTGTAGTTGACGCATTTACAGAGTAGCCGTATCCGGTCTTCATCCTTGTCTGACCATTGTTAAAATAGCCATAGTACAGTTGAGGGTTAGGAAATATTTTAGCGATTTCAATTCCTGCAAAAGCGATGTCTACATTAAATTTTTGAGCGGCATACAATAGATTGCCTTTCCCTACTGCCTCCAAATATTCTGGATAGTGTATTTCTCTTTTGGCAAAGAGGGTGTCATTTTGCGCAGAAGCACTTTGTAGAACTGTCAAAAAGATGGGCACTAAAGTTATTAGATCGATTAACTTCTTCATCTTAACGTTGCGTGTTTGCTTGTTCTAAATCTATTCCAAAATCATCGCCCCATTTCTTTTCTACCAAATAATACATTGCTGGCAATACAAACAACGTGATCACCGTGGCAAAAAGGAGACCATAAACTATTACGGTGGCCAAAGGACGCTGTACGTCAGATCCAATCCCTGTGGCAAGCGAGGCAGGCAGAAGTCCGAGGATAGCCACTGTGGCCGTCATTAGTATGGGGCGGAAACGAAGCCTTGTTCCTTCCAGAACGGCTGCTTTCAATTCCATGCCCGTTGTCCTTAATTGGTTGATGTTGGAAAGCATAATGACACCGTTTTGGATGGCCACGCCAAACAAGGCGATAAATCCTACCGCAGAAGAAACGTTTAACGTCATGCCGCGAATATTCAAAGCGAGCATTCCTCCAAATAAAGCTAACGGAACCACCAACAGGATGAGTCCTGCCTGACGGAATCGGCCGAAGGCACTGTAAAGTAGAATAAACATAATTGCCAAGGCAAGCGGAACGATGATGGAGAGCCTTGCATATGCGCGATTTTGATTTTCAAATTGCCCACCCCATTTAATCTGATATTTTTCATGATCGTAGTTGACTTCCTTTTCAATTTTATCTTGTCCCATTTTTACAAATGCTGTCAAATCAATGCCACGTAGGTTTAATTTTACGGTCAAGTGACGCCTATTCATTTCACGGGTAATAGTACTTTCGCCTGTATTGAGCTCAACTTTGGCAACCTGAGAAACAGGAATACGCGTTCCATCAGCGGTGTTTAGCATTAAATTGGAAATGGCTTCCGGTGTGTTTCTGCTTTCTTCGTTAAAGCGAGCCGTGATATCATAAACCCGTTCGCCTACAAATATTTGCGATATGGCTTTGCCACCGATGGCAATTTCAATTAAATCGGCTATGTCAGAAACATTCAAGCCATACCGCGCCACTGCACTCCGGTCTATTTTTACTTGAAGTTGCGGGAGAGGGGGCTCCTGGTCTATCGCTAAGTCCACAGCTCCTTGAATTGATCGCAGAGTTTTGAGAACGGCTTCTGCAATTCTTCGTGTTTCCTTAAAATCGTTGCCGAAAACCTTGACTACCAATTCACTGTGGGCACCAGCAATTTTGTCCATTACCCCATCAATCATGGGCTGGGAAAATCCAACCGTATAGCCGGGTAGTTTTGCGTAGTCACTAGCAAGTTCATTAATCAAATCGTTTTTCACTTTTCCATTTGGCCACTCATCATAGGGTTTTATGCCGACCGAACATTCATAATGCGAGGGAGTCCAGGAGTCTGTTCCGTTGTCATTCCTTCCAAGTTGCGTGACCATGTAGGTAACTTCCTCGTGACGCAGGGTAACTTTACGCAATGTGTCGGCCATGCGCCTGGATTTTTCTAACGAAATTCCGGGGGGTAAGGTAACCTGAAGCCAAATAGAACCCTCATCAAGGGTTGGTAGAAAATCTTTACCCACCATTGCCGTTAAGATTATCGCACCGATCAATACACCTGCCAGTGGTGCAAAGACTTGCCTTGGCCGATCGATGATTTTCTTGATCCGATCATGATAAAAGTATGTGATTTTTTCAAGCCATTTGTTGTGATATAACTTTTGGGGCTTGCGGTATACAATGTAGGAGAGGCCTGGAATTAAGAGCATGGCCACGAGTAACGCTCCGAATAACGCATAGCTAACCGTGAATGCCATTGGTGTGAAAAGCTTCTTTTCTACGCGTTCGAATGCGAACAACGGAAGGTAAGCCGTAATGATAATTAAGGTGGCAAAGAGAATAGGGCGCGCAACATGAAATGCCTGCATCCCAATGTGTGCTTCTTCTAGTTCAATGGATTCATTTTCCTCCCGATTCTTAAGGATTGTCTCCATCATTACGATTGCCCCATCTACAATTACTCCAAAATCGATAGCGCCAAGCGAAAGTAAATTTGCTGGGATGTTTGTAACAAGCATGAGAATGAAGGCGATAAGAAGGGCAAGCGGTATAGTAATGGCTACTAACATGGCGCCTCGCCAGTTGCCTAAAAAAATGATCAGCACAATGACAACCAAGGTAATCCCTTCGACCAAGGTATGTGAAACGGTATTTAGGGTGGTGTTCACCAACCCCGTGCGATCCATATACGGAACTATTTTTACGTCTTGCGGCAGTACACCATTGTTCAATTCATCAACGGCTTTGTGCACACCTTCGAGAACCTGAGAAGGGTTTTCATGTTTTAGCAGCAACACAATACCTTCAATGCTTTCTGATCGATTGGTTTTGTGGTCAGTGTAACCAAGAATACCCTTGCGTTCAAGAATTCCATATTTTAATGAACCCAGGTCTTTTAAGAAAATAGGTACACCCTTTTGACTTTTCACCACGATATTCCCCAGGTCATCAAGGTTTTTTAACAGCCCGATTCCGCGCACCACATAGCCTAATTCTCCTCGTGTGAGGATACTGCCACCCACATTGTTATTGTTATTATTAATGGCTGTTTTAATTTCAGACAAAGAAGTATTGTATTGCTCTAATTTTTTGGGATCAATTTCAACCTGATATTGGGTTGTAATCCCGCCAAAATTGGTAACATCAGCGATTCCCTGAACTTGCTTGATTCTTGGGATAATCACCCAGTCTTGAAGATTTTTTAGGCTCCGAATATCCTTGCGGCTACTTATCACTGTGTACCGATAAATTTCACCAATGGGCGAGCTTAGCGGATCCAGACTAGGCTGGGCACCTTTAGGTAGATTTAGGTTAGCGATTCGTTCTTCAATGCGCTGCCGGCTCCAATAATCTTCAATGCCATCTTCGAAAACGAGCGTGACCATGGAAAGGGCAAAAGTGCTTCTGCTGCGCATCACATGCATGCCCGGCAATCCATTGAGGGCACGTTCGATTGGGATAGTGATTTGCTGCTCTACTTCTTCCGCGGCAAGGCCTGGGACCTGTGTCACAACTTGAGAGGTTACATCAGCGATGTCAGGATAGGCCTCGATGGAGAGTTGTGTCCAGGAATAATACCCTAAGAGTGCGAGAAGCACAAACAAGGCCATGATGAGCCATCTTTTCTTGATCGCAGTGAAGATCAACTTTTCCATGGTTCTTTTATTTGGCATCCAGCAAGTAAAAACCGCCTTCCGCAATAATGGTCTCGCTTCCTTCTAATCCTTCGGTGATAATCGTTCTTCCATTGATGGTTTCGGCAGTGCCTACCAATTGGCGCTTATACGTTCCAGGCTTGGTCTGCACGAAAACAAAGTTCTTGTCATTAAATTGAAGCAACGCGGTAGAAGGAACAAAAACGGTAGGAATTGGACGCTCCGTAAAGCGCACGGTGGCATACATTCCAGGCTTTAGCATTTCCCCTCGATTGGGGCTTTGGATCAACACGTTGATGGCACGGGTTTCTTCATCCACAATTTCGTCAATGTGATACACATGGCCGTTAAATTTTTCGCCTGGATAAGCTATCACCTGCGCTTCTGTTGCATCGCCCTCCTGAATGAAGCGAATGTCTTTCTCTTTGACGGACGCGGTGATCCAGACCGATGAAATTTCAGCAACTGTAATGATCGCGCTGCTATTGTCAGTAAGGTATTTGCCCACTACAATCGAATTTTTGATTACCTGGCCTTTTATGGGAGAGCGCACCACCAAAGGTTCTCCAAAGATCATTTGATCTGGATCGACACCGAATATCCGGATGCTGGCTCGTGATTTTTCGAATTCGCTTTTGCTGTTTTCAAATAAAGTACGAGCGTTTTCTAAGTCCCGCTGCACGCCAACGCCATTTTCTAATAAATCGTTTTGTCGCTTGTAATCTTTTTCATTCAATAAATATTGCTGTCGGGCTTGTAAAAAAAGCTTTTGTGCATCGGTGTAGTCGGAAGAATAGATACTAAATAGAGGAGTTCCTGGATTTACGTCTTGCCCCAATTGGGCGAAGGATTGCATAATCCGGCCATTAAAAGGGGCAGCAATTTCAGCGTACTTATTAGGAATGGCCTTTATTTTGGCAGCTGAATAAATTTGGAGGTTAAAAGACTCTTTTGAAACCTGGGTTAATTTGATTTGGGCTTTGATGTTCGAACTGTCGGGGATTGTGATTTCTTCGCCCTGCACAATATAATTTAGTGTCGGGGATGGCTTTTTTGAGTTGTTACACGCACTTGTCAGTACTGCAAATGCCGCTATAAGTGAAATGATAATTAGTTTAGACATTTGAAAATAAGCTTGTGGGCAATCGGTTGAAAAGACGCTTGCAGGGGTTTATACAAAGGGGCAATGTTACGAGAATTTTATGAGGTGATTTATCAAATTTGCAAGAAATATATTATAAAAGGTTAATGCCTTAATTTATGAGGCGCAAAAACAAAGGGTCGAAGCTTGTTTTTGGAAATTCTCTTTTGTACAGCTTTTTTCAATCCAGTATTTATTCGTTTTTGCTTTTACGGCAATCCATGAGCAAGTACATTTGACCTGTCCTATTTGAAGATGCATCATCACTACCATGATCACCACCACCACCATCACCAGGGAGCCTCGGTGAACAGAGCCTTTATAATAGGGATTTTATTAAACGTGCTGTTTGTTTTAATTGAGGCGGTCATTGGTTTAAAGATTAATTCCCTTTCGCTTTTAACCGATGCGGGTCATAATTTAGGTGACGTGGCAAGCCTTGCCCTGGTGGTGATAGCGGTTTATTTTGCCAAAAAGCAACCGAACCAAAGATTTACTTATGGCTATGGAAAAACAACAATCTTGGTTGCCCTAGCCAATGCAGTCTTTCTTTTTGTGATGGTTGGGGCGATTGGCTGGGAGGCGTTGCAAAGAATCAATAAACCACTCCCTGTGCAAGGGCAAACCGTAGCCTGGGTAGCGTTTGCAGGAATCGTAATCAATGGAATCACCGCGCTACTTTTTTTACGTGATCGGAAAAAGGACTTGAACGCGCAGGGCGCTTATTTGCATATGGCGACTGATGCACTGGTCTCTTTTGGCGTATTTGTTTCCGGCATCGTGATTTTTTATACCCACTGGTTTTGGATTGATTCTCTTCTGAGTTTAGTTGTTATGGTAGTTGTTGTGCTGGGGAGTTGGCAACTTTTAAAAGACTCCTTGCGCCTGTCTTTGGATGGTGTGCCATCGGAAATAAATACAGAAGGGATAAAGAAATATTTATTGAACCTTAATGGCGTCATTGGTTTACATGATTTACATATATGGGCGATGAGCACTAATGCCAATGCGCTTACCGTACACTTGGTCATTCCAAATGGAATGGATGATGCTTCTTTGTTGCGAATCAATTCGGAACTTCACGCTCAGTTTCAAATTGACCATACTACCATACAAGTTGAAAAACTTTCCGGGGCCGAGTGTGAGCAGCGATGTTGAACCTCCTTCATGAGATAAAATTGCGTGTGTATGAAAAATACATGGACACAAATCGAATTGTATTGTGAAATAAATAGGGTCGTCCCTATAGGACTTATCTTGTGTATTCTACACATAAGATCGTCCGCGATGCGGACTAAAAGCCCCATCGGGGCGAACTTATGGTAGCACAAATTAATTCAAACAGTGAACATAGCTCCATAGGAGCGACCTTATTAGTGCAATAGTTTAAATGCCGTCACGTATTTTGAAATACACCCATAAAATTAGCCCTTATGATCCGCTTTTATTTATTTTGCAAATTGTCTTTAAAAAATAGATGCATTGAAAAGAATTTTAGTTGTTTATTTTTCACAATCGGGCCAATTGAAGAATATCCTTCAATCGCTCGTTAAGCCATTGATCGAGGCTGGCCATAAAATACATTTTGAGGAAATCAAGGTGGTAGAGAAATACCCATTTCCATGGAGTGCTTTTGAGTTTTTCAATGCCTTTCCTGAAACGTTTATGCAAAAGCCTATGGCGTTGGAATCATTTTCCGTAGCCTCATCAGGAGATTTTGATTTAGTAATCCTTGGATATCAACCTTGGTTCTTAACTCCTTCACGACCTATTAGTTCATTCTTACAATCCGTGGAAGGAAAAAAAATGTTAAATGGAAAGTCGGTAATCACAATTCTTGGATGTCGGAATATGTGGTTGGGCGCACAGGAAAAAGTGAAGCAAAAATTGATCGAAGCAAACGCAAAGCTCATCGGGCATGTTGCCTTAATTGATAAAAGCGGAAACCTGACAAGTCTGGTCACTATTCTTCGCTGGATGCTGGCAGGAAAGAAAGAACCTTTTTGGATTTTCCCAGCAGCTGGTGTTTCTGCTCGCGATGTGGAACATTCAAGAGCGTTTGGTGAATCAATAAAAAAAGCAATTGAAAGCAATGAATTTGGTTCGCTTCAAGATCATTTTCTTAGTGAAGGTGCGATTGAAATAAAACCGAATTTGGTTTTGATGGAAAGACGCGGTCAAAAATCCTTTTCCATTTGGTCGAAGTTTGTTGCAGCCGGAGGGAATGCGCAATCAACCGGAAGAAAAATACGGGTTTATGTATTTATGTTTTTGCTTCCTACTATGATTATTATTTTAACCCCCTTACTATGGATTCTTTCTGCTATCATGCTCACGGTAAAACGAAAACACATCGTGAAGGAGATTGCGTATTTTAAACAAACAACGTTGAGAGAAAGGGCTAAAACGGTATAAACGCCAGTTCAATAAGAGGTAACGAATTTTGGATTACTTTGAATTCTTTTATAATGGCTTATCTTTAGTTCTTATAAAATAAAATTGATGAGTCAATCCAATGAGGCATCCAATACAGCAACACGGCAAGAATCTTATGACGTTGTAATCTTAGGTGGTGGCTTGGCGGGGCTCACGTTGTCGCTTCAACTAAAAAATTCGAATCCGGATATTTCTATTTTGATATTGGAGATGCGGAGTAATCCGGCATCAGTAGCAGGGCATAAGGTAGGTGAATCAACAGTAGAGTTAGGTTCGCATTATCTGCGTGAAGTATTAGGCCTTAAGGAATACCTCGAAGAATTTCAACTGCCCAAACATGGCCTGCGTTTTTTCTTCACCTCCAATCGCAAAGACGATATTTCTAGTCGGGTAGAGCTTGGTCCACGCGAGCGATTACCCGTACCAAGCCATCAAATTGATCGTGGTACTTTTGAGAATTTTTTAGTATTGCGAAACAAGGAATTAGGTGCGGACGTATTGCTTGGTGCGCGCGTAAAAGAAGTTGATTTATTGCAATCAGATGGGCAGCATCAGGTTACGTACATGCATCAACAGGAGCAAAAAATGGTGAAAAGTCGCTGGGTTGTTGATGCTACAAGTCGGGCGGGTATTTTGAAAAAAAAGTTAGGGTTTCAAAAGCCGATGGAACACCATGTGAATGCGGTTTGGTATAGAATTAAAGGTGTAGTTGACATTGATGATTGGTCGACTGATGAGAAATGGAAATCTTATTTAAAACCTGGCCTCCGCTACCTAAGTACGGTACATTTTATGGATAAGGGTTATTGGGTGTGGGTGATTCCGCTTGGCTCTAAAAATACCAGCATCGGAATTGTGGCCGATCCAGCGGTGCACTCCTTCGATGACATCAATACGTACGAAAAGGCGATGAAATGGATGGCTATAAACGAGCCCCTCTGCTATAAAATGTTGGAGCCCAAATCAGCCGACCTGATTGATTTTTTGTTTCTTAAACATTATGCGCATCACACCGGAAGATTATACTCCTCCGACCGATGGGGTGTGACCGGAGAGTCAGGCGCTTTTCTCGATCCATTTTATTCTCCAGGAACAGATTTTATCGCCATGAATAATTGTTGGCTGTCTGATCTTATTTTGCGTGATCTTCAAGAGGAGGACATTACCGTGCGGGCAAGTGTTTATGAGCAATCGCATTTATCATTAATTGACAATTGGATTCCAGTTTATCAAAACAAATATTTGTTAATGGGGCGTACTCAGATTATGGTAGTAAAAATATTATGGGATTGGGCAACGTATTGGTCGGTGCCTTCTTTATTATTTACCAACAAGGCGCTCACCGATATTCAGATGTTGAAAGAGCTTTTTTCTACGCCCACAAGTATTGGAAGAAAATTCGGTTTGTTGAATAAGAAAATGCAAGATCTCTTTTTGGACTGGGCACCTTATGACAATGAAGTGTTTTCAAGTCGATATATTGATCCTTTTGACTTATGTCTTTTACGTGATTTTCAGTATGGAATAGAAGTGAAACACACCCCAGCTCAATTACTTCAAAAAATTGAAGCGAACGTGGATGTTCTTGAAAAATTTGCAGCCGAAATTTTCAGGCACATAAGCACTTATGTGAATGATACACCCTTTGATATGAAGGTTGATCCTTATGCTATTTGCTTAACTTCCAAGACTAGTCGTTCCTTAGAAAATGAAAATGGGTTGGCGGTTGATCCTTTTGTGAGGAAAGATGTAGAGGTCATGTGGTTTTACAAGAAAAAAGATATAGGCCCACGCGATTGTACTATATGCCAATAACTTTTGTCTTAATAGATAGTGAATAAATTGAGTGGCAGAGAAATAAAGTAATAAATTTCTTTGTAGAGATTGAAACCTAAAGTTTAAAAAAATCAAGAAAAGGTTATTTGTTTTGTATTCAATTTAGAGCCAAAATTGATATTATTGTCTTTGATCTTAACCGGATACCATGAGTAGGAGTGTTTACGTCACCCGGATCGCAAAGTTTTTGCCGAATAATCCCGTTTCAAATGATGAAATTGAATCTTTTGTTGGGCTGATTAACGGTATGCCGTCTAAAGCAAAACCATTAATCCTTCGAAATAATCAAATTAAAACTAGGTACTATGCCTTGGATAAAAATGGAAAAGCGACCCACACCAATGCGGAACTAACAAAGCTTGCCATTGAGAATTTATTTGGTAAGGATTTTGGTTTGAATGACATACAAGCTCTTTCTTGTGGTACCACATCGCCAGACCAGCTTTTGCCCGCCCATGCCGCCATGGTGCATGGATTATTGGGTGGCAATCCGGTAGAAATTAATTCCACAACAGGAGCCTGTAGTGCAGGAATGCAAGCATTAAAATTTGGTTTTTTATCCGTTTTGTCTGGCAATACGGACAATGCTGTTTGTGCAGGATCAGAGCGCCTTGGTAATTGGATGTTGGCCAAATCATTTAAAGAAGAAGCAAAGAAAATTGCTCAATTGGAAGGTGATGGTATCATCGCCTTTGAAAAGGATTTTTTGCGATTTATGCTATCGGATGGGGCAGGGGCTGTCTTGCTCGAAAATAAGCCCAATGCAAATAACATATCTCTAAAAATCGAATGGATTGAACAACGTTCTTTCGCCAATGAACTGGGTACTTGTATGTATGCAGGCTCAATTAAAAAGGATGACGGCTCCATTGTCGGCTGGACTGATTTGGAGCAGGCGCAATGGGCCAATGAATCTGTTTTTGCCCTTAAGCAGGATACTAAATTACTGGGTGAATTTATTGTGAAAAAGGGCGGACAATTATTGAAAGCCCTAGTGGATGAAGGAAAGGTGAAGCCACAGGAGATAACCTATTATCTCCCTCACTTGTCTTCCCAGTTTTTTGCCTCGCGCATTCAAAGTGAAATGGAATCGTTGGGTATTGATATTCCTTCTTCAAAATGGTTTACTAATCTTTCTTCGGTAGGCAATGTTGGAGCTGGTTCTCCTTATTTGATGCTGGAAGAAATATTTAATGGGGGCAATTTGAAAAGAGGAGACAAGCTATTGATGATGGTACCGGAAAGTGCCCGGTTTAATTACGCACACATTTTGTTTACGGTTGTCTGACAGGCGTTGGATAAGGAGATAAAGAACCTAAAGAACCTAAAGAACCTAAAGTATACCTTCATGAATATCAATGAAGTTCCTCAAGACGAAAAAAACCTGAATGAAGGAAAGGTGGCCAAGCTTTATTACGCCACGGATGAAAAGGGTCACTACCAGAAGGTGAATAGCATCGGGTGGGAGCCTGAAACAGTAGCGATGCAACAAGCTTGGGAGGTAGTAAATGATGAAGTGGAAGCTGCTCGAAAAATGGTGATGGAAGGCAAAGCCAGTCCGATTTTATATTTTTTGAAGAAAAACATTATGACCGTGCCGATGGTGGCAGGATATGTCGGCACGTTCAGTTTTTTGGTGAAACTTCACATGAAGCCTTTTTTCTTCAAAAGACTGAATCATAAGATGCTTGAAAAATATGCGTATACTTTTCGCATCACGATTGAAGAGCTGACCAATATGGATCAATGGAAAAAAATATGAGCGCAAATTTTACACACAAGCAATCGGCTCATTGCGAAAGCGGTGTAATCTCAAACTTAATGCGTTTCCACGGTTATGATTTCGATGAACCCATGTCATTTGGTATTGGCTCCGGTCTATTTTTTTCCTATATGCCATTCCTAAAGGTGAACGGCATACCGGTTACCTCTTACCGCATTTTGCCAGGGCATATTTTTAGTAAGTTTGCCAATCGTGTAGGGGTGAAGATTGAAAGCAAGAAATTCTCTACACCCAAGGCTGCTATGAATGCGCTGGATATAATGCTCGACAAAGGCCAGCCTGTGGGCATGCTCACTTCGGTATTTTATCTAGACTATTTGCCTGCCGCGTATCGGTTTCATTTTAACGCTCACAACATTGTCGTCTTTGGAAAAGACAGCAATGGTCGATACTTGGTAAGCGATCCGGTGATGGAGCATACCACTGATATTTCTTATGATGAATTAGTGCGGGCACGATTTGCCAAAGGCATGCCCGAGCCAAGGGGCCGAATGTATTATCCGGTAAAACTTCCTGGGGAATACGATTTGGAGAAAGCGATCTGGACAGGTATCAAGCAAACCAGCGACCGGATGGCCAATGTTCCCATTCCTTTATTTGGCGCTAAGGGTATGAAGTATCTTTCGGGCCGGTTGCGAATGTGGCCTGAGCGAATTGGAGATCGAAAGGCCATTTTATGGTTGGGCAACCTCATCCGGATGCAGGAAGAGATCGGAACGGGGGGTGCTGGGTTTAGATTTATTTATGCTGCATTTTTAGAACAAGCCAGTGCAATTATTAAAGACGAATCGCTTTTTGAAATTTCTAAACAAGTGACTAAAAGTGGCGATATGCTCCGCGATTTTGCCTACTATGCAGGCCGAGTTTGTAAAAACCGAACTACCGATACCCGCTCATTTGCCGAACTTGCCGATATGCTTCACGAATGTTCAAAGCATGAGCAAGAGACATTCACAAACCTCTATCAGTTGAGTAAGCCGAAATGAGTGAGGCGATTGTTCAAATTGAAGGATTAACGAAACAATATCGTGGCACACTGCTTCCCGCGATTTCTGAGATCACCCTTTCCATACCTTCCGGTGCAATCTATGGTTTGCTTGGCCCAAACGGTGCCGGCAAGTCCACGATGGTCATGATGATGTGTGGTTTGATGAAACCAAATGCGGGTTCGCTTTCAATTTTGGGAATGGATGCGAATACCCATGGCGCAGAAATCCGCAAGCGAATAGGTGTCGCTCCGCAGGAGATTGCATTGTTCCATTCGTTGACGGCCTACGAAAATCTGAATTACTTTGGCAGGATGTATGGCTTGAAAGCCAAGATGATACAATCTAGTATTGAAAATTATCTGGAGGTTTTTGGTTTAAAAGACAAAGCGCATAAACGCGTCCATACTTTTTCAGGAGGGATGAAAAGAAGGCTCAATCTGATCGCGGCCTTGCTCCATGAACCTACCTTGTTAATATTAGATGAGCCAACGGCCGGGGTTGATGTTCAGTCACGTAATATGGTAGTTGATTTTTTGCAACAACTTAAACTAAAAGGGGTGACCATTATTTATTCTTCTCATTTTTTAGAAGAGGCCGAACGGATTTGCACGCATTTGGCCATCCTTGACGAGGGGAAATTAATTGTAGAAGGAATGCCTGGTAACGTAATGGAACAGCATAGCGATTGCAAAAATCTGGAAGCTTTATTTCTGAAACTCACAGGCAAAAATATTAGGGATTGAAAATACTGGCGACCATACAAAAAGAATTTTTGCTGCTTATCCGCGACCTTGGAGGAATGGCGTTGATTTTTTTAATGCCGCTCATGCTGGTCGTTGTCATGGCGTTGATACAAGATGCTCCTTTCCGTGACTACCAGGAGATGAAACTTGAGGTATTGTTTGCGGATGAAGATAAGGATTCATTAGGTCAAAAAATCGAGAACGCATTCGAGACGGCTGGTAATATCCAACTCCTTCATGAAAACGACACGGCACAACTGAAGCGCTTTGTGCTTTCTGGGAAATATAAAGCAGCCATTATCATCCCCAAGGGCACCAGTGCCATGTTGAGAAGGAAAACTCATAACTTGATTAGTCAACTATTCGCCAACTTAGGAAAAGAAGATTCCACTACCTTTGATAATAAGAGTGATGGTTTGCGTGTTAATATTCTTTTCGATCCTGCCATTAAAGCAAATTATAAACAAGTGCTTTCGAACGGACTTGAAAAAGTGATCGCCAACGTTCAATCTGAATGGATACTGGATGAACTGCAAATTCAATTAAGTGAGGGAACAACAGTAAAAACAAAATCGAAAATTGATTTAACGCAATTGGTGACCGTAAAAGAATATCAGTTGTCCCAAAAGCAGGAAGAATTAAAGTTAAATTCTGTGCAACACAATGTGCCGGCCTGGACAATGTTTGCTATGTTTTTTATTCTATTTCCGTTAGCTGGAAATTTCATTAAAGAACGTGAAGAGGGGAGCATGCTCCGACTTCGTTTAATATCCGGATCGCAGTTTCCGGTTATCGCTGGAAAATTTTCGTTTTACTTTCTTGTTTGTTTGTTGCAATTTATGCTAATGATAGCAGTAGGAATCTATTTGATGCCCGTGTTGGGTTTAAACCAGCTTCAATTGGGCAATAACGCATTCGGAATAATTCTTACCGCCTGCTGCGTTGCCATGGCCGCCACCGGATACGGGCTTTTGATAGCCGTGTTTTTCAATACACCACAACAGGCCCTTTCGTTTGGTTCAGTTTCTGTGGTTATATTAGCAGCCTTAGGTGGTGTTTGGGTACCTGTTTATGTGATGCCCGAAGTGCTTCAAAAAATCAGTTATTGGTCTCCTTTAAATTGGGGTCTTGAGGCGTTCATTAATTTGTTTTTGCGAGGTGCATCAACGAAAGCAATTTTGCCCGAACTTATAAAGCTGGTTGGCTTTGCCATGGTAACGCTTGCAGCCAGTGTGTTTATTCATAAATCAAGAACAATTATTAACTAATCCTACCTGATAATGCAAAGTGTTGAAGAACTGATACCCCAGCTAAAACTGCTTATCATAAAGCAATTAAATCTTGAATCGGTTACGCCTGATGCTTTCGATTCCGATATGCCGCTATTTGGTGAAGGCTTGGGTTTGGATTCCATAGACGCCATTGAGCTGATCGTTTTGCTAGATCGCAACTATGGGATAAAATTAGCCGATCCGAAAGAGGGCCGTAAGATTTTTCAAAGTGTTCGCACCATGGCGGAATACGTTCAGCAGAACAGTAAAAAATGAGTCCTCGGGTTTTTGTAACTGGCTATGGGATTATTTCTGCCATTGGAAATGGATCGGAGGAGAATTTCCAGTCGCTGGTCAACAGAAAAATGGGTTATGGTTCTATAGAAATCCTCGAAACAATTCATCGGGAGGATCTGCCGGCCTGCGAAATAAAATTAACGGATGCCCAACTTTATGCGATTGCCCAAGTGAAAAATTTTAGTGGGTATACACGAACTGCTTTACTTGGTGTTATTGCCGCGCGGGAAGCAATTCACAGGGCAGGTTTATCACAACAACAAATTAGAAAAGCGGGAATTTTGTCGGCCTCCACTACCGGAGGGATACGCGAACTCGAAAAGTATTACTTTGAATTGCAGGACAATTCTTTAGATGGCTATTTCGATGTTTTTTCTGATACTGGAAACCCTGGGGAGCATACGGAACGAATAGCCGAAGTATTCGGCATCAAAGGATACTTGAGTACGATTAGCACTGCTTGCTCGTCTTCGGCAAACGCTATTATGCAAGGTGCAGAATTGATAAAGAATGGAATAATTGAAACGGCCATTTGTGGCGGTTCAGAATCCTTATCAAAGTTTACGCTGAATGGTTTTAATACGTTAATGATCCTGGATAAAGAACAATGCCGACCGTTTGATAAAACCCGCAGTGGATTAAATCTTGGTGAAGGTGCCGCCTACCTTGTTCTTGAATCGGAGGTTTCAATGAATGCTTCCGATAAGAAACCGTTGGCCGAAGTGGTGGGATATGGAAATACCAACGATGCTTTCCATCAGACGGCTTCATCACCTGACGGTGGTGGAGCTTATTTGGCTATGCAGCAAGCTTTGAAAATGGGGTCAGTGAAACCAGCATCAATAAGTTATATCAATGCCCATGGAACGGCCACTGAGAATAATGACCTTTCGGAAGGATTGGCGATCCAAAAACTCTTCGCTAATAATGTGCCTGCCTTTAGTTCCACGAAACCGTTCACGGGCCATGCGCTTGCCGCAGCGGGTGGAATAGAGGCTGTGTTTTGTATGCTAGCCATTAATAAACAAATGATTTTCCCCAGCATCAATTTCAATCAACAAATGGAGGAATTGAATATCGCACCCGTGAAAGATCTTTTGCGTGATGTGGACCTCCGGTATGTGCTTTCCAATTCTTTTGGATTTGGAGGAAATACATCGTCCCTGCTTTTTGGCTCCGTTGAAAATGAATAAACCAGTTTATTATATTAATGGTGTTGGCAGTATATCACCGCAGCGAACTTTCAATAATGATGAATTTCTTCCTGAAATTTCCTCGTATATAGAAAATAAGTTGGATTGCGTGTTGCCCGAATTTAAGGACTACATTAATCCCATACAGCTTCGAAGATTAAGTCGCATGTTGCGGGCAGGGTTGTCTGCCGCAATTATTTGTTTACGCGACTCTAACAACCAACAGCCGGATGGAATTATCACGTCTACAGGCGATGGATTTTTGCGCGACACCAATAAATTTTTGAACGAGATTTTTGAGTTCAACGAGAAACAATTGACGCCCACCTATTTTATGCAGGGCACTCATAATGCTTTGGCAGGACTTGTGGCACTCACTTTAAAATGTAAAGGATATAACAATACGTATGTAACCAGCGGCCTGGCTTTCGAAACTTCCCTTCACGATGCCATGATGCAATTGAATGCAGATCCTGACAAAACCTTTTTGCTTGGGGCACTCGATGAACGCGATGATGCGCAGTATAAAATCCATCTTCGAACGGACAACTACAAAAAGGAAAAAATTAATAGCCGATCACTTTTTGACAATCCAACACGGGGGACACTTCAGGGCGAAGGCACTTGTTTTTTTTCGCTGTCGGGTCAGCCCGGTTCTAATGTTTGGGGGCTGCTGAAGGATGTTAAGGTGATCCACAAACCAGAGAATGCGAATGAAATACGAAGTGCATTGCACGAAGTTTTGACGGCCAATGATCTACGTGCTGACCAACTTGATGTGCTGGTGAATGGAGTTAGTGGCGATGTAATCCATGATCAGTTATTAGCAGAAATCGTTGAAACAGAGTTATCTTTTCTACCCGAAGTACGGTTTAAACATTTGTGTGGCGAATATTGCACCGCCTCTTCCTTTGGCCTTTGGTTAGGGCTCTCCATTCTTAAAAAGCAAGTCATTCCTGCTTCCGTATTGTTTAATGGAAAAAAGCCTAAAAATCCAATAAAGCATGTACTTCTTTTGAATCAGTATTTTGGAAGAAACTATTCTTTCATTTTGATATCAAGTTGTTGATTTTCTTTTGATCTTAGTGTTTCAATATTATCTCCGATGAAGAATATTTTCATGGTTCTCGTCTTCGTACTTTTTTCGTTTACCTCAAAAGGCCAATCGGGTGATTTTCCGTTTGGGAAAATCAGTTACAAGGAACTCGAAATGAAGGCATACGAACCAGACTCCAGTGCGGTAGCGGTTGTGATATCCGAATTTGGCAAAGCAAGATTTAACGACAATGTTGATCTTGTTTTTGATTACCATGTGAAGATTAAGATCCTTAAAAAAGCAGGGTTAGAGAAAGCGGATTTTGCTATTCCATTGTACAAAGACGGCAATACAGCAGACAAAGAAGAGAAGTGGATGTCGTTGGAAGCGACCACGTTTAATGTGGAGGCAAATAAAATTAAAGAAACGAAATTCGATAATAGGAATTTTATCTTAGAGAAATTCAGCAAAAATTATAACGTAGCAAAGTTCGCCTTGCCTGATGTACGCGTAGGGTCAGTGATCGAAGTAAAATATACTACCGAATCTCCTTATTATTTCCAGTTCCATACGTGGGAATTTCAGGATGATATACCTAAAATCTACAGTGAATTTTGGTCGTATATTCCGGCTAATTTTGAATACAGTATTACATTAAAGGGATTTCAGAAATTGACCAAAAGCGCAACCGAATTGGAAAAGAATTGCTTTATAGCACCAAATGCAGGAGGGGATTCTCCATATTCTGATTGCTTATTGGGGAAATATGTAATGGAAAATGTCCCGGCATTTAAGGAAGAAATGTACATGACCTCGAAGCGAAATTTTTTGAGTTCGATTCATTATGAGCTTTCCAAAATCATTGAGTCTGGAGGTGCAACAACAAATTATGCTGAGAATTGGAAAAATGTTGACCAGAAATTGAAGGAGAATGATTATTTCGGTGCGAAGATAAAAAAAGCGAAAAGACTAATGGGTGATATTGTAAGTCCAATGGTAGCCAATGAAAAAGATGAATTGAAAAAGGCAAGAATTGTTTATGAGTATTTTCAAAAATGGTATACATGGAATGGTGATGAAGAGAAATATTCAATCGAAGACGTCAAGAAAATATATGATAACCGTAAAGGAAGTTCGGCTGACATAAACTTGTCGTTGATCGGGGCATTGCAGTCCATCAACTTAAATGCTGATCCGGTTTTGGTATCCACCCGTGATCACGGAATTCCTTTTAAAGAACATCCACAGCGCACGGATTTCAATTATGTGGTTTCAAGTTTGCGCATAGGAAATCAGCTTTATTTATTGGATGCCACTGATCCGTATCTCCCGTTTGGAATGCTGCCCATGCGGTGTATCAATGATCAGGGGAGGTTGGTAAGTAAAGACGAATCATCCTGGGTTGACCTTGTTTCAAATCAAAAGCAAAAGACTTCCATCAGCATGAATCTAAAATGGATGGAATCCGGTGAACTGAAAGGTTTGCTTACCCAGCAATATTCCGGCTACGATGCTGTGGATCACCGCAAGAAAATTAGTGAGACTACCGAGGATGAATATTTAAAATCGTTAGCGAAGGACTTTGGCGAAACGGAATTGGCCAATTATAAAGTAGAAAATAAAGCCGATTTAAGTCAGCCTTTAGTCGAGAAGATGGAATTAACACTCAATGGATTTGAGAATACAGGTTCGTCTATATTTTACTTTAATCCATTTCTTTTAAACCGTTATGAGAAAAATCCTTTCCAATCGACTGAAAGGCTTTATCCGGTCGATCTTGGCTCGCCTATTGAAAAAACTTATTTTGTTGCGATTGAAATGCCCGATGGTTTCGTACTTGAAGAAGCACCCAAAAGTTCAGCTTTCGTGCTGCCTAACGGTGGAGGGCGATGCCTTTTCAATGTAGCTATTGCTGGAAAGAAAATCACTACCACATTTGTATTGTCGTTGAACAAGCCCAGTTATTCGTCAGAAGAGTATCATTATCTGAAAGAATTTTTTGCCCGGGTAGTTCAAATCCAACAATCTCAATTTGTTTTTAAAAGGGAGAAATAAATTAGAAGGACGAGTAGTCCGGTAATTGAAATTCCTCCTCTTTGATCGAGCTGAATAAAAAACCACTAATGACTTTGGGGTAGAAATAAGTGGATTTTTGTGGCATGGTGAAGCCACTTTCGCAGACTCGTTTTACATCTTCTATCGAAACTTCCTGCGTAATGATGGCCAGTTGCACTTCGTCTTTAATCACCTTGGTAAGGCAATCGCTATAGCTACGATCGAACGAAATGTTTTCGGAAGCGCGTTGATTTTTTCCGGGTATGCCTAGTATTTTTTCGATGATAAAATAGTGCATTACCGTAAGGTCTAGTGCCTTTACTACTTCGGGAAAATGCCAGCGCATAGAGGCAAAGGCTTCTGGTTTTAGTTTTATCTTAAAGGCCCTATCTTTCATCAGGATGCCAAAGGCCCATTTCTTGCCCGCAATGATTTCATTCAACGTGTTGGCATCTTCCATTTCGCGCACAATGAAATCATTGCTTAATTCCCGAATGAATTTCTCTGGGTCAAAATCGTGAAGTTTACTGACCAACCGATGGGTGGGTAATATCCGTAGGTCACCAGCCTCCGTATTGGTCAAATACATCAGGTGGAAGTTGTAGCCTTCATTGCCTGCATGATGGGGGTTTGCTGCTATGCGCTGTTGCATATGTACCAACGAGCTTTCATAACGGTGGTGGCCATCGGCCAGAATGATCGTCTTTTCTTTTAGGTGGGCTATAAATTTTTTGATTACTGCAGCATCTTGAATTATGGCTAAGACATCGCGCACCCCCTGATAATCTTCTGTTTCGTGGATAGGATTCGTGATCGCTTCATCCATGAACTTCTCTAATTCAAAATATTTGTCTGTGTAAAGGCCATGGGTGGGGCTTCCATGCAGTTCTGTTTTTTCTAATAACTCGATGCGATCGTTTACAGCTTGAGGTATCGTGCTTTCATGTCGTAAAATAATTTTTTCTTTAAAAGGATAGGTTCGGATGTGGCACACAAATCCCTTGCGACAATACTGTTTCGAATCGCCCGACAACTTAAAATATTGGTAATAGACATAGATGCCCGGCAATTTGTCTTGCACGAGTATGGAGTTTCTTTTCCATTCGGCTAAGAGGTTTTTAGCGCGGTCTGCGGCATTAGGCTGCTGTGGCACCGAGAGATGAATGGAGTTCAACGGGTTTCGGTACAAGGCGGCTCGCTGTTTTGCTGAGACCACATCAAATAAAGGGGCAGCAACGGACTCTATGTCATTGATGATTTGGTCATTATAACGCCAAGCGCGGATAGGTTTTATTTCGGCCATGCTCTAATTCAAGATTACAAATTCAAAATTCAAAATGTGGTGATGTGTGAATGTGTTGACGTGTTTATGTGTGGATGTTTTGCCTTTGGTTATTGCCAACTTTCAACCTTCAACTATGTTTTTGGTGCGCTTATGTTTCCCCGCCAACTGCTACTTTTCACTTACCGTGATCTTTGTCAATTGCCCATTCTTCAACTTTCCCTACCTACTGCTTACTGAAAACTGCCTACTTTTACCTTTCGACTTTCAGCCGTTTCCTCCACTTGCTCTTATCCGGGGATATCAATGTCGCCTGGGATTGTGGTGTCATTGCCATCAATTCTACAGCTAAAACACCTGCAATCATTTCTTCCTCTTCAGTAAAATTACTTTTTAGAATTTCGGGCTTAAAAAAACTTTCAACGAATTTGGTTGAAAAATTCCCAGACCGAAAGGACTCGTGGTGCATCACGAAATCGCAAAAACCCAAAGTCGTTTCTACGCCAGTTATTTCGTACTCGCTAATTGCGCGGATCATTTTTTCAATGGCGCGTTCGCGGGTTTCATCGTGGCAAATCATTTTAGCAATCATGGGGTCGTAATAGAAGGGGATGGCCATTCCTTGTTCAAATCCATCATCCACTCTAATTCCATGACCTTGCGGTCGTTTATAGGTCTTTAGTGTTCCTATATCAGGAAGAAAGTTATTGGCAGGATCTTCCGCATATACCCGCACTTCAATGGCATGACCATGAATTTTTAAATCCTCTTGTATAAATGGAAGTTTTTCGCCTTCGGCAACTTTGATTTGGAGTTTCACCAAATCGAGACCGGTGATTTCTTCTGTCACTGGATGTTCGACTTGCAGTCGGGTGTTCATCTCCAGAAAGTAGAAGTTCAGTTTATCATCCAAAATGAATTCGATGGTGCCAGCATTATAATAGTTCGCAGCCTTTGCTGCATTCACTGCAGCTTCACCCATTTTTTTTCTTAATTCAGGTGTAAGAACCGAGGACGGAGCTTCCTCGATCACTTTTTGATGTCTGCGTTGTATGGAACATTCGCGCTCGAAGAGATGAACAACGTTTCCATGTTGATCCCCAAAAATTTGGAATTCAATATGCCTGGGTTGCGCCACATATTTTTCGATGAAGACCGCGCCATCGCCAAAGGCCGAGATGGCTTCGCTCACGGCACGTTCCATTTGTTCTTCAAATTCGCTTTCGCTTTCTACGATGCGCATCCCTTTCCCGCCACCGCCTGCGCTTGCCTTGATTAGGATGGGATAGCCAATTTCTTTTGCGATTTTTTTAGCCGCAGTGATATCTGAGATCGGCTCGGCTGTTCCCGGTACCAAAGGCACATTGAATTTTGCTACGGCCGCCTTAGCTCCTAATTTACTTCCCATAATTTCCATGGACTCTGCCGATGGGCCGATAAAAATCAATCCGACTTCTTTCACTTTTCTGGCGAAGGCTTCATTCTCAGAAAGGAATCCGTAACCCGGGTGAATGGCATCAGCTCCAGTTTCATTTGCTGCCGCAATGATTTTTTCCATGACAAGATAAGACTGAGAAGAAGGTGGAGGGCCAATGCAAATCGCTTCATCCGCAAAGCGCACGTGCAATGCGGCACGGTCGGCTTCGCTGAAGACGGCCACGGTTTTGATTCCCATTTCTTTTGCGCTGCGCATGATGCGCAAGGCAATTTCACCCCGATTGGCAACTAATAGTTTTTTGATTTTCCCCATACTCATTTTTGCTAGTGCAATGCTAAGAAATAATTCAATACTTAAACTTTGTAATATAAAGCTTCCAAAGATAAAAAACATTAATTTTAATGGCAGATAGTAGTCTTGTGTGCAGGGATTATGGCTGTAATAAAATAATTTAAATGGGACCTATAACCTCAAACAACCAATGAATTCAAATTCCAAAAACCCAAGAAGAAAATTTTTAGAAAAACTGGCTGCTGGAGCAGGTACAACGCTTGCTATACCTGCCCTGCTGGCTTCAATTACTACAGAAGCTTCGGCTGAAGTAAAGGTATCAGCGAATGAAGGGGATGACTGGTTTAAAAGAGTAAAAGGCAAGCACCGCATTGTCTATGATGCCACAGAACCACATAACGGCTTTCCGGTAATATGGTCTTGGGTATTTTATAAATCCAACAATGAAACTGGTTCACCCGATAGCGACTTAACTGCAGTGGTCGTCCTACGCCATCATGGAATTTGCCTGGCTATGGAAGACAGGATTTGGGAAAAATATAAATTCGGAGAGATGTTTAAAGTTACGGATGGGGAAACTAATGCCCCTGCACTTAAAAATCCATACAATGTGCCAACTGATCCACGAATGGTGGCTGCAAAAATGGATGGTATTAAAAATCTCACTACCCGTGGAGTCATGTTTTGCGTTTGCGATATGGCATTGACTGTTATGTCTGGTGCTGCTGCAAAGACAATGAATATGTCTCCTGTAGAAGTTAAGAAGGATTGGGTCAGTGGTTTACTCCCCGGCATGCAGCTTGTTCCGTCTGGTGTTTGGGCCATAGGCCGTGCACAGGAGAATAAATGTGCGTACTGTTATGCGGGGGGATAGGTAGCGATTTAAAAGGCTCGTTCCTTTTACGCAATAATTGTGCTTGTGTAAATTTGTTAGTGGACATTGTAAAATACATTTGCTTTATTTTCTTTTATTTTGCTTTGGTTGAGTGCATGGCACAACCGAAGGAAGATATAGTTCATTCTCTTTCTGGTCAATTTCAATACAGTAACATTTGGACTGAAAGAGGATCGCTTCAGCAGTTCACGCAGAATCACCCATGGATGGCACAATTGGATTATGGAATAGTAAAAAATACCCAGAGCGCTTGGAATTATTGCAATTGCTATACGCAAAATGGATTGTCTCTTGGTTATATCAATTTTGGTAACCCCGTTAAACTTGGAAGTGCCTTTACCTTTTCCAGTTTCACCGAACCCTATTTACTGCACAGCAAGCGCACGATTATTTCTTTGCGCGGTTCAGCTGGTCTTGCATTTTTGAATAAAGTTTATGACAGCCTCACCAACAAAGACGATATTTTTTTTAGCACTAAATTGAGTTTTCTTTTGGGGCTTGGAATAAATATTTCTTATCGGGTCAATAACTATTTTAGCCTAAAAGCCTCGGCCCAATTCAATCATATTTCCAATGGAGGAAGAAAAGATCCGAATGAGGGCATGAATTTCCCCGGCTTCAGCATGGGGTTGGAATATCATCGGAAACAAGATGTCATGGAACATCGCGCGAAGGAGCCCTATACAGAGAAATCATGGGGAACAATGGTTCATCTTTTTGGCAACCAACGGACAGCCTGGCCGGATAGAGGTTGGCCTGAAGAGAAGAGATTGGTTTTAGGTTTGAATGTTGGACTTATAAAAAGAATTGGAAGGATGAATGCGATCGGGCCAGGGGCAGAATTGTATTACGATGGGATCAATTCGGTATTTCAACAACGGTCTGGCCAAATTTTACAGACTACCGCAGGCGCAGTTAATTTTCAACATTATTTCTTTTTGGGAAAGTTATTGCTCGGCCAACAGCTTGCCTGGTACGTGACATCAAACACTGGTTTTCAGAAAAACCTGTACCAGCGTTACCTAATTGAATACGAAATAAAGAAAAGCTGGTATGCTGGCTTTTCACTGAAAGCCCATGGCGATCGCTCAGACTATTTTGCTTTTTCCACTGGCTATTTTATTAAGATTTAATTAAGCTACCTCAATAAACTTTTCCAGTGAAAAGGCCTGGCTTCTTTCTGAAAATAAAGTCTTCACTCTTCCCCAAACCTGACCAAATAAGTCTGACTTGCGATAGTTCTCCAAACTCTCCTTTTTATCCCAGTAACTGAGCGTGGTATATATTGTTGGGTCATCAACATCTTTCAGCAATTGCAGATGCGAACACCCCGGAAAGTTGCGAATAGCCGTTTTGTTTTTATTGAAGATTTGTAAAAACTCTTCAACCCCAGCTTCGGTGAAGTGCATACGGACGATTCTTATTATCATGTTGGTCGAAAATAGTTATTTGTTATTAGTAAATACAAATTTGTTTTCAATCGAAGGTTGATTCAACAATTAACAGATAACCATTAACTATTAACTTCTCTACTCATCAAACAAAATATTCACCGCACTATCGTACTCCATTCCCAACAAATCATTCGCGCGGCCTTTATAGATTCCAATTTCCAAAAATCCAGTGCTGTTAAAAATTAAAAAGCAGTCGCCTTGTTCAGCTTGAAAATAGTTCGTGTGAATACGTCTGAATTTCTCACCAGAAAATTGGATAGTAAATGTTTTTCCCTTGCTAAGAATGTCAAAATCAGTTTTAGCGATGTTGGTAATTAGGTTGCCGTAATTATCCACTTGCATCACGTGGCCGACAATGTTTTTTCTTGTAGCCTTGACCGAACGACCAATCATTTTCTTGAAAGAAGTCAGCGGTTTTCCAAGGGTGGTTATGGCTACACCACTGGCTAATTTAGCTGCGGCTGGAGCGAAAATATCTTTTTCCGGAAAAGTAGATCCAATCGGATTGATGATGTTTATATCAACTAATTGTTGGTGTGATTTTTCGCTGATAAGGCCAAGTAAACCATTATCAGCACCTACAAAAAAGTGATCTTCAAGTTGCAAAGCGATCGAAGTGTTGCCGCTTGAGGCTGTGGAATCAACTCCTACAAGATGTACCGTTCCTTTTGGGAAGTCGCGGAATACACTTTTTAGTACAAACGCACCATGCGCTATGTCGCAAGGTTGTATTTTATGGCTAATATCAACAAGGGTAAGCCCTGGATTCACACCCAAAATTTTAGCTTTGATGGCCGCGACATAATGATCGGTTTCCCCGCTGTCGGTGAGAAGTGTTACAATGGCCATCGGTTAAGGTCGCAGAATTATTTTTTATTAAATTTACTGTTCAAAATTAAATCATTTCAACCACTTTATTCTTTGATCCAAAAAACTATCACCCTCGAAAATGTTTCCTTGCTGGATTTCCTTGGCATTGAAAACAAGAACATCAACGAACTGGCTTCGGCTTTCCCAAAAAGTAGCATTGTGTCACGTGGGAATGAAATCTTGGTAAAAGGAGAATCCCCAGACATTATTCAAATCACGGACGTATTAAATTCCTTGATCGATCACTTCCATCAATATGGAAAAGTGACGGAGGAAAATGTGCGTGGTTATGTCTCGCAAGAAAAGCAGGAGTTTGTGCCTGAAGATTCCACTGATGGCATTATTATTTACGGCACCCGGGGTTCGCCCATCAAAGCCAAAACCGTAAACCAACAAAAGTTGGTACAGTCGGTAAAAGAAAATGATCTGGTGTTCGCCCTTGGCCCTGCTGGAACGGGGAAAACCTTTGTTTCAGTAGCCCTTGCTGTTAAGGCGTTGAAAAATAAACTTGTTAAAAAGATAATCATCACCCGGCCAGCCGTGGAGGCAGGGGAGAACCTCGGCTTTTTGCCGGGCGATCTGAAAGAGAAGATTGATCCTTATCTGCGACCGATTTATGATGCGCTCAATGATATGCTCAGTTTTGAAAAGCTGAAATATTACATGGAGCGGGAAATCATAGAGATTGCGCCTTTGGCTTACATGCGCGGCCGGACTTTGAATAATGCTTTTATTTTGTTGGATGAAGCACAAAATACTACTCCCATGCAGATGAAAATGTTCCTTACCCGCATGGGGCCGGACTCTAAGATGATTGTGACTGGAGATACCTCGCAGATTGATTTGCCCACGAATCAAAAATCGGGTTTAAACGAGGCAGTTCGAATTCTTAACCAGACGAAGGGAATTGGCTTTGTGGAATTGAATGAACGCGATGTGGTTCGGCATAAATTGGTGCGGGATATTATTGAAGCGTATGGTAAGGCTGGTTAATTTATTCAAAATTAAAGGTTACAAATTGCACATTGAGCACGAAACCAATTTTGAATTTTGATTTTTGGAATTTTGAATTATAAAATGATATGCCTGCTTACATTATTGTAGAAGTAAAAGTTAACGACCCCGTTCAATACGAGGATTACAAAAAGCTAACTCCGATTTCTCTCGCTCCCTTCCAAGGAAAGTTTATCGTGCGCGGAGGGAAGACTGAAACTCTGGAAGGAGATTGGGAGCCGCAGCGGATTGTCGTGCTTGAATTTCCCAGCTCCGATCTCGCCAAAAAATGGTGGGCTTCGGAAGAGTATGCCTCGGCAAAGGCGCTTCGCCAGCGAACTGCTGAAACGAAAATGCTTTTGGTTGAAGGATTTTGATAATTCAAAATGCAAGGTTACAAATTACACATTGAGCATGAACCAATTTTGAATTTTGAATGTAGAATTTTGAATTGATAATGAAATGGTTGCCTTATCCGATGGTTCGTATAGCCGGATTCTTTACGGGTGGTATCCTTTTGGGTATTTATTTTCCTGAAGCTTTTCAGTTTAAAATTGTTTCGGCAGTAATTGCTCTTTTTACAACCGTTTATTTTATTGCTACCCTTTCCTCTAAAGAAAACAAATTCCCTTTAGTTTCGGGGCTTCTCGGGTTATCCGTCATTTTACTGCTGGGTTTTACTCGGTTGATTTTGTCAATCGATTCCAACCATGAAGATCATCTCTCCAACGTCAAGGGAAAAATAGAAGCCTACGAAGCCATTATTCGCAGTGTTCCTCAAGCGAAGGCCAAATCATGGAAAATTGAAGTTGAACTTACTTCGGTAAAAACAGAAAATTGGCAGCCCGTAACAGGCCATATCTTACTTTATGTTTCAAAGAAAAACCTTTCTGCCATTAATTGGCATTATGGAGATCATATCCTAGTCAACGGAAGCCCGCAAGAAGTGCGACCGCCTGCCAACCCTGGTGAATTTGATTTCAAACGGTTTTTGAGTTTCAAGAACATTTCACATCAACAATTTGTACAACCAGAAGATGTAAAGTTTATCTATTCAGCTTCCCGAAAGGGATTTATTTATTATTCGCATCAAGCAAGGGCCTGGTCGATGAGTAAATTAAATCAATACGTCCATGGCGAAAAGCAACTGGCCATAGTAAGCGCACTGGTGTTGGGCGTGACGGACGGGATCGACAATAATTTGCAAAACGCCTATGCGGCTAGTGGCGCCATGCATGTACTGGCCGTCTCTGGAATGCACGTGGGAATTATTTATGCCATTGTCCTTTTTCTTTTAAAGCCTTTATCCAAATATAAATGGAGTAAAGGCGTTGTCGCTTTGGTGAGTTTACTTTTCCTTTGGGCTTTTGCATTCGTTACGGGTTTGTCGCCCTCAGTCCTTCGGGCGGTTACCATGTTTTCGTTCATTGCCCTCGCTCGGCCATTTGGTATGCGCACCAATATTTATAATACGCTTGCCGCTTCTGCTTTTGTTCTGCTGATTTACAATCCTTACTTGATCATGTCGGTTGGATTTCAACTTTCTTACCTTGCCGTACTCGGCATTGTGTATTTGCAACGTCCACTTTATAATTTATGGGAAATTCAAAACAGACTGGGGGATTGGATCTGGCAACTCACTTGTGTGTCTATTGCCGCTCAGATTGCCACCTTTGCACTTGGGCTTTTGTACTTTCATCAATTCCCAATTTATTTTTTAATCTCAAATCTATTTGTAATCCCGCTAGCGACCCTGGTGTTGGTAATTGGAATTTTTCTTCTGGCAATTAGTTTCCTTTCACCGTTGGCTTCCCTCGTGGGAATGGCGCTGGAAAACCTTATTCGAATTTTAAACTGGATCGTTTTCAAAACCGAGGCACTGCCGTTTAGTCTGATCAACAATATTCATTTAACGGTTTTTCAATGTTGGCTGCTCATGGGTATTTTGGTCATGTTGATTTTATTGTTTGAGTTCAAATCAATCAAATGGCTTTATGCTTCATTTGGTTTGGCGCTGGGCTTTGGTTTCCTTCAGTGGAGTCACTTTTTGTCATCCGTGGATCAGCGCCATCTGATTGTTTATTCCGTCAACGGCCATCATGCTTTAGAGTACGTTGACAGCGGTCGATCCTACTTTGTGACTGATTCTGCTTTGCAAAATGATAAAGAGCGGATTCGGTTTCACATTCAACCCAATCGGCTTGCTCATGGAGTTACAAAAATTCAATTCCAAATTCCTTCTCAGCAGGAGGTGAACGGAATCAGTTATTTTAGGATCAATCAAAAAACAATCGGATGGATTTCAAGTAAAGGTGCTAAGTTGCCCTTGAATGGTTCGACTGATTATCTTTTGGTGAGCAATAACAGTCTCTCAAGAAATTCGATTAACACACTTCACACGAATACGGTTATTTTTGATGGAAGCAATTCTCGTTACTATGTTCAGGCGTTGATGGAAGAAGCTGGTAAGCGTAATATCGAAATCTATTCCACAGCAGAGCATGGGGCTTATATTTTTTAAAACTTATACCATGGATTTAGTTTTGTATGAAGTAAAAGAACGCATCGGGTTGATCACCCTTAACCGTCCTGAGAAAAGGAACGCGCTGAGCAGCGAATTGGTCACAGCCTTGAAAGCGGCATTTATTCAAGCAGAAGAAGATACTCATGTGAAAGTGATTATTCTTCGGGCCAATGGTGAATCCTTTTGTGCCGGAGCCGATCTCGCTTATCTGCAGCAACTTCGGAAATTTTCCTTTGAGGAGAACCTAGATGACTCCAATCAGCTAAAAGCACTGTTTCTAAAAATATACCAACTCAAAAAAGTAGTGATTGCTCAGGTTCAGGGTCATGCGTTGGCAGGAGGGTGCGGCCTGGCTACGGTGTGTGATTTTGTCTTTGCGGTACCCGAGGCAAAGTTTGGCTACACTGAAGTTAAGATTGGTTTTATTCCGGCAATGGTTTTGGTCTTCCTGATTCGCAAAATCGGAGAACAACGCGCTAAACAGTTGCTCCTGAGTGGTGAATTGGTGCAAGGCGATGAAGCGATCCGTTTAGGACTTGTAAATTTTGTAGAGAGCAAGCAAGAATTGGAGAATAAGACCGTAGTATTTGCCCAAAAGTTGATTCAGAATAATTCGGGTAATTCAATGATGCTGACAAAACAAATGATCGATCAGGTACAGTCCATGTCGCTCGATGGGGCACTAGCTTATGCTGCTAGGATGAATGCAGAGACACGCGCATCGGAGGATTGTAAAAAGGGGATAAACGCTTTTTTACTAAAAACAGCGATAAATTGGTGAATTCCGAAAATGACTAAATTTGTAGAATGAGCGCTTCCTATAAAAAGATAATTACCATCGATCCAAATGTAAGAAGTGGGAAACCATGCGTTCGAGGCATGAGAATTACTGCTTATGATGTTCTAAGTTATTTAGCGGCCGGAATGTCATCCGATGAAATCATATCCGATTTCCCAGAGCTTTCTCAATCGGATATCCAAGGATGCCTGAACTATGCAGCGGATTCTGAGAAGCATACACGTTTACTATTGTCAGCTGAGGTTTTTGATTGACAACCACTTTTCGCATAACTTGTGCAAAGTCCTACAACAAAACTTTTAAAAATTCTTTGTGTAATTGAAACTTTAATCGTAATATTACGATTAATACGCTAATGGGACTTACCAAAACAGAAGAATTCAAAAAAACGCACTTGGATCTGGCGGCAGTAACAAAAGCGCTGGGGCATCCGGCTCGTATCGCCATTCTTCAATTTCTGATTAAAAGCAAGTCGTGTATTTGTGGTGATATTGTAGACGAATTGCCGCTTTCGCAATCGACCGTTTCCCAACATTTGAAAGAACTGAAAAATGCGGGTTTGATAAAAGGAAATATTGAGGGGCCGAGTGTCTGTTATTGTATTGACGAAAAGAATTGGGCTAGAGCACAAAAGCTTGTAAGCGAATTGTTTGAGAGCTACGTAGGCCAGGATTGTTGTTGATTTTTTTTGAGTTAAATAATCGTAATATACCGATAACTATAAATTATGAATACACTTGAAACTGCCGAGCAACTCAAGGAGATTGTTCGTGAGAAGTACAGCCAAATTGCTGAGCAAAGCAAAAGCGAGAATGAATCCAGTTGCTGTGGCGCCACTTGTGGTTGCGCCACGGTCGATTACGTGGTTATGGCGGATGACTATTCTAAAATTGAAGGTTATGCGCCTGATGCTGATCTTGGTTTGGGTTGTGGGCTGCCTACCGAGTTTGCTCTAATAAAAGAAGGCGACACGGTGGTCGATTTAGGTTCTGGTGCAGGCAACGATTGTTTCGTGGCACGATCCCTGACTGGCGAAAATGGAAAAGTTATCGGTCTCGATTTTACGGAAAAAATGATTGCTAAAGCCAGGGTTAATGCGGATAAGCTTGGTTATAAAAATGTAGAGTTTCGTCAGGGCGATATTGAGAACATGCCGATTGCCGGTGGCGTTGCTGATGTGGTGGTAAGCAATTGCGTACTGAATCTTGTGCCCAATAAAAAGCAGGCTTTCGCAGAGACTTTTCGTATTCTTAAAAAGGGCGGCCACTTCAGTGTTTCTGATATTGTGTTGGTTGGTGCGCTGCCACAAGGATTGCAAAAAAGTGCTGAAATGTATGCCGGCTGTGTGGCTGGTGCCATTCAAAAAGACGAGTACATGGACATGATTAAACAGGCCGGCTTTAACGAAATAAAAATCCAAAAGGAAAAACGGATCGATTTGCCTGTTGAAATTTTAAAAGAATATCTTTCTGCCAGCGAAATTGACGATTTTAAAAATGGCAAGTCCGGGATTTTCAGTGTAACCGTGTATGCCGAAAAACCAGTAAACTGTTGCGCCCCTGGTTGCTGCGATTGATTGTTAACGGATGCTACAACTTTGTGGATTCTTAGTGACTTTGAGTCTTTGTGGCAAATTAAAAATAGAGGAACATCAGGCCACTAAGGCACTAAGTCACGGAAAAATTAATGACGCAGCGCAATATATACGGCAACTTTGTAACACCGATTGTTAAGTTTTAAAACATATTATAATGACCTCCTTAAATCTACTGCCAACACTTCAACCCTTGGTGAAACAACTGGAATCAGAATTTGAAAAGATACCAGAAGCACGAAAACAATTGTTGCTTGAACTGACCAAATTTGTTCAAATGAAAGTTGACAGTCACAAAAAAGTGTATTTGAATTTTATTTGCACACACAACTCACGAAGAAGTCATGTGGCACAAATTTGGGCGCAAGCCGCAGCTGCTTACGTTGGTGTTGAAGGAGTAGAATGTTTTTCAGGCGGAACGGAAGCCACCGCGTTTAACCCCAGGGCGGTAAAGGCAATGCGAGAGGCCGGATTTGAAATCAAGGAAGTTAAGGCAGGGGATAATCCGGTTTATGAAGTGAACTATTCAGCCCATGCAGCCCCGATCACTTCTTTTTCGAAAACCTACGATGATCCCTTCAATCACAATCAGGATTTTGCAGCTATCATGACCTGCTCGCATGCTGATGAAAATTGCCCCTTGGTATTGGGTGCGTCTGCCCGCATTGCCATAACGTACGATGATCCAAAGGAGTTTGATGGAACACTGCAAGAAGAAGCAAAATATAAAGAGCGTGTTCATCAAATCGGAAGAGAAATCCTTTTTGCATTTTCTAAAATAGATGTAGTTGGTTAGAATAATGAACGTCATTGTAAGCACGTGTAATGGATTTGTGCGCATGCGCGAAGCAATCGCATGTTTGCGAGATCGCTTCGCCCTTCTCACTTCCCTCGCAGGAACTCGCGATGACGTCAAATTATTAGTTGAACTCAGAAAACCATTAAAAGTAAATTCTTGAATAAAATATTATGACTGATAAAAAACGACTCAGCTTTTTAGACCGCTTCCTTACGCTCTGGATTTTTCTTGCCATGATTTTAGGCGTAGGGTTGGGTAATTTTTTCCCCATCGAAGCGTTCATGCATAATTTTCAAATAGGTACCACAAACTTATTAATCGCGGCCGGGCTCATTATCATGATGTATCCACCGTTGGCTAAGGTTCGGTACGAGCATTTGGGCAAAGTTTTTAAAAACATCAAGGTAATCACGCTGTCGCTTGTGCTAAACTGGGTGATTGGCCCAATCCTGATGTTTGCCCTGGCCCTTCTTTTTTTGAGTGACAAGCCGGAGTACATGGTTGGATTGATTCTTATTGGTCTGGCTCGATGCATTGCCATGGTGTTGGTTTGGAATGATTTAGCAAAAGGCGACAAAGAATATGCTGCTGGGTTGGTTGCACTTAACAGTATTTTTCAGGTGTTGTTTTACAGCTTATTTGCGTGGTTATTCATTACCGTGCTGCCCCCTTTCTTTGGAATAAAGGGAGCCATCGTAGAAGTAAGCATGAAGGATGTAGCCAAAAGTGTTTTTCTTTATCTGGGCGTGCCTTTTCTTGCTGGTTTTTTAACGCGGTACTTTTTCAAAAAGGCGAAGGGTGAAGAATGGTATGTGCAAAAGGTAGTTCCTAAAATAAGTCCACTTACGTTAGTTGCGCTTTTGTTTACCATTGTTGTGATGTTCAGTTTCAAAGGTAAAATGATCGTGGATATTCCGGTCGATGTTATCCGGATTGCGATTCCGTTGATTATTTATTTCATCATTATTTTCATTCTAAGTTTTGTCCTGGCCAGGAAATTTGGAGCTAACTATGCAGAGAATGCTTCGGTTTCTTTTACGGCCACGGGTAATAATTTTGAACTGGCTATAGCGGTGGCCGTAGGTGTTTTTGGAATTAATTCAGGAGAAGCCTTTGTAGGCGTAGTTGGGCCGCTTATTGAAGTGCCTGCACTGATTTTGCTGGTTAACCTTGCTTTTTGGTTTAAAAAGAAAATGTATGCCACTGAACAAGTGTGAAAGTATATTGTTTAAGAGATCCGAACTATACACTTAGTCCGTAAATGGATCTAAAATTTAGATAAACTCCAACAGAATGAAATTGCAGCGAAATATTGAGGCGCCCACGTTTAAGTTAACCGACATTTATGATCGCTCTATTGATTTAAATGAATACCGAGACAAAAAAGTGTTTATTGGGTTTTTTAGACATGCCGGGTGCCCTTTTTGTAACATTCGGGTACATACGCTTCAAAAGGCACGGGAGGAATTGAAGGCAAAAGGCCTTGAGATGATTTTCTTTTTTGAATCGAAAAAGAACGTTTTGCTGATGAGCACCTTTCACAAAGAGGTTTCGCCCATTCCGTTAATTGCCGACCCTGAAAAAAAGATGTACGCAGCCTATGGATTAGAAAACTCAGGGTATAAATCTGCCATTAGCCACCTTACCAGTTTTGTGCAGACTGCCTATAAAGCCAGCAAACTTGGCGTGCCTATCCACATGATGGCCGATGGTGAATCGATCAGCACTATGCCTGCAGAATTTCTATTGGATAAGGGTTTAATTGTAAAAGAGATCCATTATTCGGAAAGACTAAATGATCGGATGAGTTTGGAGACTGTTCGTGCCTTTGCCGCTGGGAAGAGTTAAGGAAATGAATATTGTTTTTTTAATTTTTTAACAGATTGAAAATCAAATGCCCATGATAATTCATGAAAATTAGGCAAAGACCTTTTTCTTCAACCAAACGCCACCCGCACCAACGCATAGTATTGCAAAAATGGATAGCGACCAGCGATAATCATGCGATTGGTAATCAATCGGATCAGTTTTGCCCGTAATTGACAGACCTGCCCAATAAAATGGATTAGCTTCTTCGTCTGTTCTTGCATTTTTGAGATATTCTAGTTTGGCATTCCGAAGTGATTTATCGAGCGGTAGGTTTTCTTGGATGTTCTCGTAAAAATATTTAAGCACATTAGCGGTAGCCATGTCGTCAACGTTCCATAAACTCATGAGCACACTTTGAGCTCCATTTCTGAAAAATGCTCTGGCAAAGCTTATTGTCCCCTCTCCAGTTTTGAATTGACCAATTCCAGTTTGGCACCCGTTAAGCACAGCCAATTGAATGTTCATCTGTTTTCCTGTGAATTGCCCAATCGTTACGCTGTCTTGGTCGCTTAGGAAGAGAGACGAACGGTAAGGGTATTTGGAATCGATTGTGATGTGGGTGGCAAGATGAAATATTTTTATTCCTTTCTTTGCCGTTAACCATTGGTTTGTTTTTATCATTTCTCCATTCCAAGTCAATGCCTTTTCTTTGACTAAGTTTGTGGAGAAAGGAATGGTCGTAAATTTCTTAGAATCCTCAAAGCCTGGAGCAATCCCAAAGAAAGGAGATTCATATATTTTAGATGGTTTCAAAAGTAGTGCAGGTGAAAGGACAACGCTTATGGTATAGTGGTTTAATAAATAGTCAAGATTTTTATAACTATCGGTTACGGCAGTATCCTTTACCAAGCCATCCCAAGGTAATTGTTGAAGATAATTGTCAGGGGAAATGATTAGGCGGTTAATTTCTTTTGGTAATTTCCGCAAAGTGGAATCAAGGACATGTTTGTATATTTTACTTGCCGCTAACGCATAGGCCTTTGGGGTAAGCCCTCCTTTATTGGCGATGAAGGCACGAATATCCTTTTCAAATCCTACAGGTAATTTTCCTTCAACGGGAATAACTTCATTTTTTGTTATCGCTAAAATTTGAATTTTATAGCCAAATGTATAGAAATCTAACAAAGCTGTGTTCTTGTCCAGTGCCTTTTTTTGGATGTCGGTTATACTAAATGAACCAGTGAGAAGTTTTTTGCGAGGATCAAAATTTACAACAGGTTTTGATGCTTTATTATTTTTTATTTCAATGAGAGAAATAAATAAATTCCAATCAAGGTTGCGAATATTTCGCTTTAGATTTCTTTGAACAATTTCATATTCTTTTTGGAGGACATACTGGTTTGCGTTACTAACAGATTTCGATTCAAAGTCTACCTTGTTCAAAGAAGCATACTTGGCAAGTGATGTTGACGAATACGATTGATAGATATACTTGATATCATTTGTTTGCTTGAATAGTTGAAATGAAGTTTCAGCCAAAAGATTGTAGGTGTTTCCGTCATAGAGGGCATTCCAATCTACCGATTCATTTTCTGAAGATGTACGGGATAATACCCAACGATAGAATTTAGCATAATAAAAGAAATGATGCCATGTGTTAACTAAATCCTTTGGATTTTTTGACCACATTAGAAGATGCCGACCTTTGCGATTGATGAAAGTAAGAAGCTCGTTATCATTAATAGTCAGATAGGTAGTTGGAACTTCTTTATCATTTTTCGGGTGGAAATCAGGCATTAAATATTTTATTCCGTTTTGGAAATGATGAATGGATGAGTCCTGAAAATGTTTTGGGTGTAAAAGACCGTCTATCCTCTCATAAGCTACTGCTTTTACCCATTCTATTGACGCAAGTTCGGTTGGTGATCCAAATACTTTGAATATTTTAATACTTTGATCATAATATTTGATTGCCGTTTTGAATGATTCTTGCGGTTTTCCATGCCCGATTGCATCATTGAAGGAATTGCCAATATTGTGACATATTCTCCCCTTTGAAATTCTGTCCTGAATGGGTTGAGCCAAAACAAGCTTTAAAGCAGAGTCGAAGTAACAACGGGATAGCTTGAAATTCGCAGGTCTTGGTTGTTCAGTATGAATGAAGTAACCTAACGAATTGTAAATGTTTGGAAGAAGATATTTAAAATTTCCTTTATTCGTCTTTGCTAATTTCAACGCTTTTTGTCCCCAATATTCTGCTGAATCACGGGGTCTACGGTTTAAATAGAATCTGCACATTTGCCAGTAATCCTCCGCCAATAGATTAGTACTGCCTCCATAAAACTCCTTCTTAATTGATATTGATTTGAGAATGGCTTGTTTAAAGAGATCGTTTTTTCTTAAAAGATACCAAGCTTCAGCTTTTGCAATAAAATTAGCAGAAAGATTAGGATGATTTGGTTTTAGGTTAGCAAGGATTTTCTTTTCGTTTTGTTCTAAAAGTTGTATCGATAAATTTAAACCACCATAAGCACGGATCATATCTGCCAGTTTGATTTGGCATAGGGTAAAGTTCTCCCAATTCTTAGCCTTCTCAAAACGAACAGACAAGGCCATAAACTCTGGCAGTGCCTTTTCATATTGGGATGAATTAAAATGGATTAGGGCAGTCTGTAAAGAGTCCTTGCTGCCTGAATGGGCTTTGAAGAAAGACAACAGCACCAAGGCAGTTATGGGAATACACCTATTCATCACCCGACAATATATCAAATTATCAGGTTAAATTGTATCCTACCTTTTGGTATGTGAACCTTAAAATGACGAGTTATAACCCGTCCAAAAGAATCTGTTTCGAATTTTTAGCGTAGTCGCTGACGGAATCTTTGTTAACATTAGAGAATAAGTTGATCGCCATTTTTAGATTTCCTTTTTTCCAGTAGCACAACCCCAACCGATATTCTGCTTGTATCTGGTAGTGGCTTTCGTGGTCATTAATTATTTTTTCGAAATAAGAAATTGCCTTATCATTTGAGCCGGTTCTAAAATGACATATACCAGCATAGTAAGCGATTGTGTCGCTCGGAACAGTGGCGTAAAGTTTATCAAAGGTGTGCGATGCCTTGATATAATTTTCTTCCTTGAAGTGGTTCATCCCTTCATTGAGCATGATCCGGTAAAGTGAATTGGATTCTTTCACCGTAGGCTTACCCATAGAATTAGGCAAGCCGATTTCGGGAATATCGTATTTCGCTATTATTGAGTCCTTTGTTCTGAGCGAAATAAATAACCCAATGCCAACAGAGAGAATTATGATAACTGTTGCAATAACCATAGCATAGGATTTGAGGGATTTTTTACTTGACATTTTCGAATCTGCTGTCTTGAGTTTCATTTTCAGTTCATCCTCATAATGGGAACTGATGACACCGATAATTAACCTACGCAACTCTACGGCTCTTTGTAACTCAGCTTCCTTTTCGAGTCGAGCCTCAAATTCTTGGAGCTCCTCTTTGTTGAGTTCGCCTCTTAAATACTTGTCGATCATTTCTGATTCCTCCATTTCAATCAATTTATGTTTTTGGAAAGATTGCTCATGTTTACCCTTTCTTCTAACGCTTTAAGACATTCATATTTCATTTTTTTTGCAACGTTAGCATTTTTATAGCCCATCCGTTCTGCAATGGATTCCATATCAAAACGAAGTTCATAATGCATCTTCAATATTTCCCTACACTTTTCACCAACATTTCTATAAATACGTTTCACCAAAATAGCAAGATGTTCATGGTGGTAGTGGTTATCAATTGGATTGTGATTGTTGAGCGTCAAATTATTCAGGTAATCGCCCTCAATTTTTTTTCGTTGAATTAATCCCAATATTTTGTTTTGGCCAATGGCGAACAAATAGGTCTTGATGGATGAGTCGAGTTGAAACGAGGGATCTGATTTTACATTCCGGTAAAAGGCTATGATGGTTTCCTGAAAAATATCCTTTGCTTCTTCTGTTCCGATCTGATGATTTTTCGATGCCCATGACACAAATCCATCCCGGTAAGTCTCATACACCTTAATCAAGGTGCGTTCGCTACCAGCCTTGATGGCTTCGATAATGGCCAATGATTCGAGATTCATGGGTTCTTGCCGCTGTTTTCTCTTTGTAAACTGAGATTCGGGAAAGTAACTGAAAATATTTATTCTTTTTTTAGTCACAAGTTGATTTGGGGATTTACAAACCTAAAAGTGGAGTTATGGAAAAATGGGTAATGGTACTACTGATATTGATTTGCCTGTGCCATGCAAAAGGTCAAGGGACTATTAATATTGCTTCAGCGAATATTTCAAATGCGAGCCATTCAGTAAGTTACGTTATTGGTGGAGATTTAATCAATTCCATTTCCAATGATGCGTACTCCGTAATTCAATCATCACTCTCGACAGATAATAATTTGATGGTTACCGAAATACTTTCTGAGAATAATGGTGTTCGTGCTTTTCCGAATCCGTTTACCGATAAAATAAATATTAATCTTCCCTCAGTTCACACTATCGAATTGCTTGATGTCAGAGGGTTGATCCTGCAAACAACTTCATTCATGAATGGAGAAGTAGATGGTAGTAACCTGCCGCAAGGAATGTATTTCATAAGATTTTATGATGATAAAAATTCAACAACTATTAAAGTAATAAAAATATGACCATTAGTAAGTTAGTGCTGTTTCACCTAATGCTATTCATTGGGATTAGTTCATATTGCCAGGTTCCACAGGCGATCAAGTATCAAGCAGTTGCTCGAAGCAGCAATGGCAATCCGGTTGCTACTAAATCGGTCAGTATCCGAATTTCAATACTTCAGTATTCAAGCCTTGGACAGGTGGTCTATCAAGAAACTCAAAATGTGACCACCGACAATGCGGGTGTATTTTCAATTGCAATAGGAATGGGAACTGCGATTACAGGAGTGTTCAGCCAAATAAATTGGGCTTCTGGAAATTTCTTTATCAAATCTGAATTTGATTTTGGGGATGGTTCAGGTTTTCAATTATCGGGTACGTCTGAAATTTTAAGCATTCCCTATGCCTTTTATGCAGGTAATGGCACGCAATGGAAAACTAACTCCGACTCTTCGGTTTACTACAATACAACATCCACTAAAGTTGGAATAGGCACAAAGACCCCCGCGCAAGCCTTGTCTGTGAATGGCGTAATTGAAAGCATAACAGGCGGTATCAAATTTCCCGATGGTACTATCCAGACCACAGCCCCAAATTCGAATAAAAATTATCAGTGGAAAATAAATTTGGACTCTTCTATCTACTACAAGGCAACTACTGGTCGTGTTGGAATTGGAACAGCAACACCAAGAAGTTTTTTAGATGTGGTTTCTAATCAAGGGGGCAGCCAATACACATTAAACTTGTCATCCACGAACTCTCAAGGGCAAGCTGGTGCAGCAATTTGGAATGACAATGGTGGCTGGCTTAAAGTGAATTTATTGGGAAGCCAGGTAAGTAATGGTGCGGCATTTGGTCAAAGTGGTCAGGGTACAGTTCAGTTTTTATCGAACATGAGCGGAGCTAAAGATATGTTGATAGGTACGCTCAATAATCAATCTTTAATTTTGGGAACGAACAATCTGGCACGAGTTAATATTTTGAGTTCAGGAAACGTTGGAGTTGGAACAACAACTCCTGCGCAGGCATTAAGTGTAAATGGAATAATAGAATCTACTAGTGGTGGAATAAAATATCCTGATGGAACAATTCAATCCAGTGCAACTTCAGGATTAGCTTCTTCCAGTGATGGCAATAATGTATCTATAAATAAAAGTCTTTCTATTTTTTCCGCCCCATCAGTAATGTATTCGAGAGCTGTTTGGGTTCGAATAAACAACAATACAACAGATTCGCTGATTTATGATTTTGTCCCGAGTCAATGGTATTACTTTGCTCTGACTAAAAAGAGTACCGGTGAAGCAAGCATTTACATTAATGGAACCAAAATGTTCAAAGGAAGCTTTGCCAATGAAGCATTTAACCATTATCAATTAAATATCGGAGCAGGATTCTATACAGGTTGGGGGTCATACTTAAAGGGTTCTTTTGATGGAATCCGGGTTTCTAATATCTCAAAAGATTCGGTTACGATAAAGAATTATTGGTCTTCAAATATAGAATTAGGTTCTGAAGCAAATACTGTTGCATTATGGAATTTTAATGAAGGTTCAGGTGCAACGTTTAATAGTTCTGTTGGCACATTTACTGGAAATCTTGTCGGTAGTCCTCAATGGGTAACTGGAAAATTCGGAAAGGCAATATCGTTAAATGGTACTACCGATTATGGGGTGGTTAATATCACTTTGCCCACTACTGATGTATCCTATGAGGCATGGGTCAGATTTGATGCTCCAATTACTCAATATGCAACAATTATTGAGCCTTATGGTCTGTACAATACCGAGTTTATTGTTAGACCTTCAACGGTTAAAAATAATGAGGGCGTCATACTAAAATCACCTAATGGGCAATGCTGGAAAATTACAGTCGATAATACTGGTAACCTCATAAGAACGGCAATTACTTGTCCGTAATTTTTCTGAACTGGAGTGGATTTAATTATTGAGGGAACTTGAGACAACACTGAAGCCGAATTTTGCATTAGGCATTGGTCTTGTATTCCAATGCTTATCAATGACCAAAGCTGCGCCCAATGCTGAACCATAACTGATCGAGGCGCCATAGATTTTATGAGTTGGTAGTGCTGCCACTAGCAGGTTCATGTAGATGTTGTTGCTGCTAAAGCCTCCATCGACATAGATATTTTTAATGTTTGATGTTAAGACCAAGTTGGTTGATTGAATCTGTTGGCGAACGATATCAATGAGAAGCTGATGGTAGGCTTCTTCAAGGGAATTGAATTGAGAAATATCGCGCTGATCAAAACCGGAACTTGGTAATTGGTTGTTATTTGAAGCCGATTCTTTGGCACTTACTTTATTCTCTAATTGAGAAACAAGTATTGGATCATATTTCAAAAGTTTGTGATAATAATCTGGAGAAACGTTAAAGTGAGAAGCGATTTTATTGACCATCATCTCATGGTCGTGACCAGCAAATAGGCGGGCAGCTTTCACCGGTTTTCCTTCAAAGCTCAGATAATGCAGACAATCTGACTTTAACTCCTTTTCGGTAAGCGGGGTGTCATTAAATGGATTCAAGCTGATGCTCCATGTTCCTGTTGAGATCAATACAAAAGGGTCATCAAAGTATTTTAGGTAAGGTATCAACGCTGACGAGCTGTCGTGAAGTCCAATTCCCGAGAGAATATAAGGCGATCCACCAACTGGTTCTGTTTGAGAGGCGTGATTGATTGAAGGAAATTTTGAAGTTATGCCTTCCGTATGAATCCAGTTGTGGTAAGTCTTTTTTTCAAAATCCCATAATAGCGTGTGACACCCAAGGCTGGTATATTCAGTCTTCAGTTTTCCGGTTAGGAGAAAGCTAATGTATTGTGGAAGATGAAGGGAATATTTTATCTGTTCGTAAAAGGCAGGCCGTTCATGCTTTAGATGGTACAACTGCAAACCGGAATTGAGATTTCCTAAAAGGGGAGAGGAGGTTTGAGTTTGCAGCTTGTTATCGGTGTCGTATTTGTCAAGAAACCCTTGAAGCAATTTTTCAGGGTAGGGTTTGAGGTAGTTTGTTAAATGGCCGATAATATTTTGTTGCTGATCCAAGTGGACAAGGCTTGCTCCGTAAGCAGAAACATTGACAGCTTTTATGTCAAATTCTTTTTTTTCTTGAAGCAAGGCAAAAGATTCTTTAACCCAATGCGTCATCAAATGGATGTCTTCACATGGAAAACCATCTTCGTCAATGGTTTCTTTGAGTTGCTGCGATTGCTCGTAAACAACGTTATAACTTTCATCAAACAAAAATAATTTCTTGTTGGTCTTGCCAATATCAAAAACAGCAATAACCGGAATTCTATCTTTTAGATTGGAAAATTCTTTCATCACTCAAAGTCCGGTTGCCATCGATTTTGAACCTCGTTCAGAGATTAATTGATCACGAACTTTTACTTCGCGGAAAAATTCGATTGGGTTCAAAACGCCTCCCGCATTTAACCTAGCTTCAGCAAGAAGTGAACGGACATCCGCGCGAAAAGCGCTTTGGATAATTTCCTGAGCTGAAACGACATCGTTATTAACTTGTGCATCCGCTAATTTTTTCTGATCGATTAGCAGAGCCTGTACATAAGCAATCTTAATGGCTTCCACAGATTGTAATAAATCTTCGAGCGGGTCTTTGAGATTGTGCGAAGCATCAATCATCCAGCCTAAGCCGGTGGCATGATCCATACCCTTGTTATCCATTCCTTCAATCAATTCGTTAAAGATGAGAAACAATTGATACGGATTAATGCTTCCAACGGTAAGGTCATCATCACCGTATTTGGAATCGTTAAAATGAAACCCACCTAATTTCCCTTCCATGAGCAGGAGTGAGACAATCTGTTCGATGTTTGCGTTGGGCAAATGGTGGCCGAGGTCAACTAATGTAAATGCCTTTGGTCCTAGTTTGTTGGCATACAATAACGATTGACCCCAGTCACCCACCGTCATTGAGTAGAAGTTTGGTTCGAAGGCTTTGTATTCGACAAACATTTTCCAATCGGAAGGTAAGGCCGAGTAGATTTCTTTTAGGCCATCCAATGTATTTTGGAAAGCTTTGCGGAAGTTCAATTGCCCAGGGAAGGATGACCCATCGGAAAGCCAAACGGTTAGTGATTTTGAACCGAGCGCAATTCCATGTTTTATTACTTCAAGGTTGTGAGCGATTGCTTGTTGACGTACCGCTCTATTAACGTGTTGTAACGAGCCAAACTTATAACTCAATTTTTGATCCTTTTGGTCCTGAAACGTATTAGAGTTCATCGCATCGAAGCGGATGCCGTGATGCGCGGCCAGGTCTTTTATTGCCTTCGGGTCGGTAGGAATGTCCCAGGGAATGTGAAGTGAGATCGCTCCGCTGGATTTGTTCAGAGCATGTAGTAAACCAATATCTTCTATCTTTTCTTCCAGGTTGCGCGGCTCTCCACCACCTGGGAATCTACCGAACCGAGTTCCGCCTGTGCCCAATGCCCAACTGGGAATGGCGATCTGAAAAGCTTTTAGTTTCTGAACCAAACGATCAACCGAAGGGGTACCATCGGCTGTACTTGCGAACTTCTTTTTATGTTCTGCTAACCGTTTTTGGTTGTGGTTTTCAATTTGTGATTGATCTATTTCCATAAGCTAAGGAAGATAAAAAACTTCTTTTAAAGGAACACTAATCGGGGAGGAATCGTAATTTGTCTCCATGATATCTTTCATATAAGCCCACCATTTTTTCATCACGGGGTGGTTCGGTAGTGCATCCAAAGATTGACTATTTTCAATATTCATTACCGCGAATAAATAATGCGTTTCCTTATCTAGAAAAATAGAATAATTCGAAATTCCGGTTTTCTTTAAAAGTTCTTTTAATTCCGGCCAAAGCGCATCATGCCTATGTTTGTATTCTTCTTCTTTCCCTGGATATAATTTCATTTTGAAGGCTATGCGTTGCATTGCTTATTTTTATTGTTTGAACATTAACTTCACTTTAGTTTTTTGAGTTGTTTATTAGCTACCAAAGACTTCATTTGGGTAATAGCAATTTTATTCAGTTGTTGGAGCCGTACACTTTGCAGTAAGCCCTGATTAATAAGTACCGCATTAATGCTTTCCAAATTACTGAGTACTACCAATTGTTCAAGCGTTGAGGCATCTCGGATATTTCCTTCGACATTGGGGTTAGCATCCCTCCACACTGTTTTGCAGTCATGCCAAATAACGCCATATTTAGCATGTCTGCTTCGTTGGCATAAATGAAATTGATTTCTGTTTTGCCGAGTTCCTTAGGGATGAGATTTTCTTTTATGGCATCAGTGTGGATATGATAATTCACCTTTGCCAAGGTGCGTTGAAGATTCCAATCTAATTTAAGCCGGTCGTTTTCGTCCTCCTTTAAGCGTTGAAATTCTTTGATCATGTAAAGTTTAAACTCGATAGAAATCCAGGAAGCAAACTCAAAGGCGATGTCTTTATGTGCGTATGTTCCACCGTATTTTCCTGGTCTGGATGTAATGCCAATTGCATTTGTCTTTTCAATCCATTGTTTTGGTGTTAGCGTAAAACTGTTTAATCCAGCTTGTTTTCTAAACCCATCGAATTCGATGGGTTTAAAATCCGGATTATACAATTGCTCCCAAAACCCTAAAAGTTCAATGGTGTTTCTATTTCTAAGCCAATTCTGAATAATGGTATCTGTTCTGTCCAGATCTTTAAACCTTGCTATGTCCGTAAGAGACAGAAAATCTGAAATTTTGTTTTGAAATACTTTAATTTCGGTACCCTTAACAATTAATATTTTGCTTTTAGTCATGATTTCTGTCAATAATGCTTTTGATAATATTATCCTTAATGTAATTTATTACCAATGGAACACAGGCCTACCTAATTACCGTACAAAAGCCATCGCCACCCCACCATCTACATTCAATACATTGCCTGTGGATTTATCGAGCAATCCCCCCACAAAAGCAAAGCACGCATTGGCAATGTCTTCCGGTAAAATCACTTCGTTTAATAATGTTCGCTTGGCATAGAAGGAGGGAAGTTCTTCCACTTTTACTCCATAAGCTTTTGCCCGGCCTTCTGCCCATGCGCCTTCCCATATTTTGCTGTCGGCAATGACTGCATCGGGATTAACTACGTTCACGCGAATCTTGTCACCACCAAGTTCGGCCGCATTCAGTCGGCTTAAATGTAATTGTGCAGCCTTGGCCGACCCGTAACCCGCATTGTTCGCGCCACTGACTACTGCATTTTTACTGACGATGTTAAGGATGTCGCCACCCAAATTTTGTTTTCGTAAAATCTCAACGCTCGCTTGTGTGATCAGGAATTGTCCTTTCACCAAAATATCATACAGTAAATCCCAATCTTTTTCTGTGTGGTCTTCAATAGATTTTGAAATGGATATGCCAGCACTATTGACGATGATATCAAGACCACCAAACGCTAGGCAAGAAGTATTCATGGCCCCTTGAATGAGAGAATTACTGGTTACATCCAACTGGGCTTTTGAATAGGCATCTTTCCCGAACTCTTTTGCGAATTCAACATCAGCTTTGGCTAACCGCCCATCATCATTGTCGGTCAACATTACGCAAGCACCTTCTGCGATGAATTTTTTAGCAATCGCTTTGCCTATTCCTCCGGCACTGCCTGTAATAAAGGCAATTTTTCCCGTTAAGGGTTTGGGCTTAGGCATGCGTTGAAGTTTAGCTTCTTCCAGCAACCAGTATTCGATATTGAATGCCTCTTGACGCGGTAGCGAAGTATATTCGGAAATGGCTTCAGCACCCTTCATCACATTGATGGCGTTGATATAAAATTCGCTTGCTACACGAGCCGTCTGCTTGTCTTTGGCAAAGGTGAACATGCCAACTCCTGGATAAAGAATTACTACTGGATTTGGATCGCGAATGGCTGGACTGTTCGGATGTTTACAAGCTTCGTAGTATTCCGTATACATTTTGCGATAACGTTCAAAGGCGGCCAGTAATTTTTCTTTTATCGTTTTGGAGTCGGATAAATCTTCATCGGGTTTTAGATCAAGCACCAACGGACTGATCTTGGTACGAAGAAAATGATCCGGACAACTTGTACCCATAGGTGCAAGCCGGGTAAGGTCATTGGAGTTTATAAACTCCAACACCCGCTTATCATCAGTGAAGTGGCCGACCATTCGTGTGTGACTTGAGGACAGTCCTCTGAGGGTGGGGGCAAGTGCTGCGGCTTGCGTATGCCTTTCTTCTTTTCTAAGTGAATCAATTCCCCCCCCACCAAAAACCAAGCGCTTCTTGCCGTAGTTATTACTTAGATATTCGGCACATTGCTCAATCACTTCCAACGTGTTTATGTAACTCTCATAAGCGGTGTTGCCCCAGGTAAAGAGCCCATGCGATCCCAACATGATCCCACGAATGCCGGGGTTTTCAGCTAAGCATTTTTGTAGTTTCAATCCTAAATCAAAACCGGGTCGCTGCCATTCTACCCAACCAATTTTTCCGTTGAATATTTCGCTGGTGATTTTCTTGCCATCTTTTGCGGCAGCAATCGCAATGGCTGCATCTGGGTGAAGGTGATCGATATGTTTGAATGGAAGAAAAGCATGTAGCGGAGTGTCGATCGATGGTGCTTTCGAATCTAAATCATAAATGCAATGGTTGAAGAGTGCTACCATTTCATCTTCGTGCTCAAGCCCGCGGTAAACATTTTTTAAAGCAAGAAGTCTCTCCATGTATAAAGCTGCCAACCCATTTTTCTTTAGCGTTCCTAAATCACCCCCCGATCCTTTAACCCACATCACTTCGGTTTTTTTTCCAGTCAACGGATCTTTTGCATTTACTTTACAAGACGTATTCCCACCGCCATAATTGGTGAGCCTTAGATCTGCCCCTAATAGATTGGATCGATAAATCAATAAGCCAACTTCATCATTTTTTAAAGCTTCTGCTTTGGCACCATCCCACAAATAGCTTACATGCTTATACCTCATTTCAGTTGACATAAATAATAGTATTTAAAAAAAATTAAAAATAGCTAACGTCATTGTAAGCACCGCTGTGGGATAGTGGGTCAGGGCGAAGCAGTCTACCCGAGGAAGACAATCAACTCTCTGGGGATTGCTTCGTACCTCGTCCTTTCCAGCGCTGGAACTTGCAATGACGTAATTCATCTCGATAATAAGAAGTTCTTTCTATTTAATTGAATTACCATAACCTAACACTAAGACTGACAGAACAATCATTCCAATTCCGGTGATGATGGTGACTCGCGTTTTGGTGCTGACTCCTTTCCATTCTTTTAAAATTATTCCCCACAAATTCGCGGTGAGGATAATGAACGACATGTGCAATATCCATGAACTTGCTCCATTGCCCAATTTACTTTCTCCCATTCCATAAAAGAAAAATTGAAGGAACCAGGTGGTGCCGGCCAATGCGGAGAAAATATAATTTTTTAAAAGTGGGATTTGCGTGTTGTCATAATCTCCAAACGTTTTATTCTTAAAATTAAGAATTACACACCAAATTAAATTAGTCGATAACCCACCCCACAACAACACTACGTAGGTAATATTATTTTGATACAACGGATTGAGACCGGCCTTGACAGCTGCCTCGGCCATCGGCTTACCTGCTTCTATTCCAAAGTTAAAACAAGAACTTAAAATTCCTGAGGTGATAGCGACAATCAATCCCTTAGTTAAATTAAATTCGGCAACACTTTTCTTCTTGTCGGAATCAGATAACTCCTGTTCTTTCAACATGCCCGCCCGCCCGCAGATGTAAATGCCAATCAGACAAATCACAACGCCCGATAAAATAATTTGTCCCCACCCCGTAAAGAGCAGTTCATTAAAAGTGGTTTTGTTTTGAGTGGGAACAAAGTTGTAATAAATCGAAGGCACCAATGCACCGAAGGCCGAGCAAAAACCAAGAACAACCGAATTGCCCAATGACATTCCCAGATAACGAACCCCTAACCCATAAGTCAGTCCACCAATGCCCCAAAGCACACCGAACAAAATGGTATAGAAAATTACGGAAGAGGATGTCTGATGGATGAGGGTTGAAAATCCTGGAAGGGTAATCCAGGCAGCCAGTGGTGGAACGATCAGCCACGAAAAAAGCCCACCGATGATCCAGTAGCTTTCCCACGACCAGCCTTTTACTTTCTTGAATGGAATATAAAAGCTTCCAGAAGCCGCTCCGCCAATGAAGTGAAAAATAATCCCGAGTAGAACCTGCATTATGTGCTTACTTCAGTTTGGATGAGAATTCGTAATGCCCAGAACCTACTTGCAGAATGACAAAGCCATTATCCTCCCCGGATTGTTTTATCTCTTTGCTGACAGAAATCGGCTTTCCACTTTCCGAAATTGAACCGGAAGAGCTTGCAGGGATATAAACACTGGCAACGGTGTTGGCTGGAACATCAATCGCTAAATTGAAATTTCCATTATCAATTTTCCAATGCGAAGAAACTTTTCCGTAGAAGGTTTGCAAATCAGCATTGGCAAAACTGAAGCCACCACCAACATGTGGTTGAATGCGGATGTGTTTGTAACCAACACCATCTTTTTCAGTATCAATGCCCGCAACATCGCGATAAAGCCAATCGCCAATTGCTCCATAGGCGTAATGATTAAATGAATTCATACCCGGAGTTTGAAACGTGCTATCGGGCTTAATGCCGTCCCACCTCTCCCATATCGTAGTGGCGCCCATCTTCACCGGATACAACCAAGAAGGATAAGATTCCTGAAGCAGGAGTTGGTAAGCTACGTCCGTGTATCCAAATCGGGTTAGGACTTCGCATAGATAAGGCGTTCCCAGAAAACCGGTAGTGAGATGATTGTCATACGATTTAATGTTTTGAACTAGGTAGTCGGCTGCTTGCTTTCGCATCCCTTCAGGAAGCATATCAAAATTTAATGCAAGAACATAAGCCGTTTGCGTACTTGAGATAAGTCGTCCGTTAGGGGTAACATATTCTTTCAGATAAGCCTCTTTTACCTTTTTCAAAAGCGAAGAGTACTTTTCAATATCATCTTTTTCTCCTAACACCGTTGCGGTCTTGATCACTAAGTCAATAGAATGAGCAAAGAAGGTTTGTGCGATCATGTATTTATCCGTTACAGCCGAGCGGCCATCGTTGTCATCGAAGGGTCGGTAAAATAGCCAGTCACCAAAATGAAAACCTTTGTTCCATAAATCATTGGTGCTGTTATTTTGCATGAAGCCAATCCATGCCTTCATGCTTGCATACTGATTCTCTAAAGTCTTTTTGTCGCCATAAGCCAGGTAAACATTCCACGGAATAATGGTGGCGGCATCGGCCCATCCGGCAGAACCACCAGCCTTCTCACCAAGAACATTGGGGATTACGAATGGAACGCTCCCGCTGCTGAGTTGATCGGCTGCGAGATCTTTCAACCATTTTTCAAAGAAATTACTTACATCAAAATTGAAAGTGGCTGTTCTTGAAAAAGCCTGGGCATCGCCTGTCCATCCCAAACGTTCATCCCGCTGTGGGCAATCGGTAGGGACATCCAAAAAATTCCCACGTTGACCCCATTGAATGTTGTGTTGCAGCTGGTTCACCAAAGTATTGGAGCATTCAAAAGTTCCGGTTGGCTTCATGTTGGAGTACAGCGTGATGGCTTTAAAATTATCAGCCGATAATTCGCCCGGGTAACCTTCTATCTTGATGTATCGAAATCCAAAGAAAGTGAAGTGAGGCTCGTACGTTTCTTCACCATCTCCTTTTAACGTGTAATGGATTTCCGCTTTAGCCGCCCGAAGATTGGTGGTATAAAAATTCCCTTCTTTATCCAGCACTTCCGCATGATGAATGGCCACCACATCTCCTTTTTTTCCTTTCACCTTAAATTGAACCCATCCCACTAGGTTTTGTCCGAAGTCAATTACTTTTTCACCTTTTGGCGTAGTGATGATTTTTATGGGCTTAAAGATTTCATGTTTCGTGATCAAAGGGCTATCGGACGCAATGATATTTTCCTTCGATACTTCATTGACCTTTACCGGTTTCCAATCCGCATCATTGAAAGCAGAATTTGTCCATCCTGTCTTTTCTAATTGGGCATCATAGTTTTCGCCATGATAAATACTTGAAAGGATGATCGGCCCGGTGGACGTTTTCCAGTCGCCATTCGTCACAATTGTTTCTTTCGTTCCATCCGCATAGACGAGTTGAAGTTGCGCCAACAAACCCACCTTCTTTCCGTAAATATTTTTGTTGTCTTCCCAAGCAAGGTGCCCGCGATACCAGCCGTCACCGAGCACAACCCCAATTGTGTTTCCGCCCTGCTTCACTGAACTGGTCACATCATACACTTGATACTGTAAACGTGTTTTATAACTTGTCCAGCCGGGAGTGAGGTAAGCATCACCAACGCGCTGGCCGTTCACCGAGGCCTCGTACAAACCATGTGAAGTAATGTAGAGCCGTGCAGAGTTGACCACTTTTTTTACCTCAAACGATTTGCGGAACAAAGGACAAACCCCAAGCACCGAATCACTTGGCAAACCGGATTCAATCCACTGTGCTTTCCAATCGGATGGATTTAGCAAACCGGTAGTCCACCAAGATCGTTCACTCCAGGCAGAAGCCTTGCCCGTGTTATCCCACACGCGTACACGCCAAAAGTAATGCGTGGAAGATTTCAGTTCAGAACCTTGGTAAGTGACATAGACCGATTGATCAGACATGATTTTCCCCGTTTTCCAGGCGTCTCCTTTGGACGGATCTTTTGTAGTGGACACTTGGATTTCATAAGCAGTCTGAAGCACATTTTTTTTATCAGTGGTAATCATCCAACTCAGCCGAGGTTGTCTTGTTCCAAGACCAAGCGGAGTTATTTGGTTCTCTACTGTTAAGTCCGTGACTTTCAGTTGGGCAAAACAAGTTTGAATCAGGAGAATGGACAGAAATAATAAGATTGATTTTTTCATAGAGGTAGATTTGAAGGAAGTAATTTAGTAGCTGACGTAACACAAAACTAATCATTTGGCGTCATCGCGAGCCTCGGGTAGGGGCGAAGCGATCTCCCATAGAAAGATTGCTTCGCGCAACCTTGCAAGTCCTTCGCAGGTGCTCGCAATGACGTTTATTATTTTGTGCAAGTCAAGTTAATAAAAGGCGATGTACAAAAAAACAGAAACTATTTGTCGTACAATTTTATTTGTGAATATCGGTTCAAAGGTAACTTTGGTAAAAACCTTTTTATGTGACAGAAACTAAGCCTGATCGCCTAGTTGTAAATTCATTTTGGGAATTGGGTGAGAATGATAATTTGAAGTAGTAGCTCTAAACTGGCGATGTAAGTTTAACGTACAGACGATTATTTCTTAATTTTATTGGCGTATGCAACCTAGCTAGCGGGTCTACTAATTGTTTTGGTAACGATTTTATGAAAAGATGTTTTAATTATAATTGTTTATTATTTATTCTTGGATTTGGCTTGTGCACAAACAAGGTTCATGCAACTTCGCAACAGCCTGATATTATAATTTACAAAGGAAAGAAATATCCCCTTTATACAAACCCGATGGAAAGCTACTTCCGAATGTTTCCAAACAAAAAACCAAAGACTTCTGGAATATCCACAAACAATTGGCGAGGATACGCACAAGCGAGACGCTTGCACCAGATAGGGTTGTTCTATGTCAAAACAGTAACTTTAGCTCATGAGCAGGCAATATAAATTTGGTTGATTATTGGTAAAGCAGCACAGGGATTTTAGCGCAGGCAGAGGTTATATATTATAGTATGAGAGGACACAAGACGCTTGCGCCAGCTAGCGTTTTAACAACATGGCAAAAAATGAAAACAAAATTCGTATTCATGCTGATCTTGTCCTCTTCCAGTTTGGTGACTGCGCAAAATGCTGGTGCCTTACAAAAAAAACTGGGAATAAATTTGGGGTGATCGTTAAATGGTCACCCGCCACATTGCTAACACCACAAACACCGACTGGACAACTCGGTGTAGAGTTATTGCCACCTTCGTTCAACAAACATGGGTTGAGCATTGAATTTGATTATGGGTTTCGGTGTGCTGTTATTAATAATTTTTATCCTCAAGAATTTTTGGGGTCCGAAATTGATCCGAAAAATTTTTATAGCAAACACTATTCCAAATACCATATGGAACTTCGAAAATATTTCAGGCCTGCCCATAAAAAGTTCTCTTTTTATATGGCAGTTGAAGCGTTATTTATTCCATATACCTATAGCATAAAAGATGGTTGGTACAGAGCAACAACAGGAGTGCCATACACATTTGACTTTGCCCATGCCAGCAAAAGTATTAAAGCAGGAGATGTAAAATTTGGGTTTGTTGTAAAATTAAAACTTCCGATTACTATAGAAGGGTTTGTTGGTGTTGGACTGCGAAAGGTTGACCGGTATTATTCTGTTTTTACGAATAGGCAAATAGCGACATTAAGTAGCAAAGAAGATAATCCACCACTTGAAGGAGAAAGTATTGCCGCTCATTTAGCTCTAGGTATAAGGGTTGGTTATCGATTTCAATTTCAATGGTAAGCGCCTAACAGAAATGTGCGTCTCACTCCTTGATTTGTGTCCTCACAATCCAATTAAGAGCCGTCAGTACTTTCGAACTGATAAATCCATTCTACCTACTGTGTTACTTCAATAAAGCGTCTGGTCAAATTTATAATTTTTAAAACGGTCGAAGGCGGCCTTGCTAATGGCTTCGCGATGGTTAGGATGCGCAATGGCTATAAGCGCTTCGGCACGCTGCCGCATATTTTTGCCGTAAAGATTGGCCACACCATACTCCGTCACGATGTAATGGGCATGAGCCCTGGTCGTCACCACTCCGGCACCGGGTTTTAGCATGGGCACAATGCGGGATACACCTTTGGTGGTAGTAGAAGGTAATGCGATAATTGGTTTGCCACCTTCAGATAAAGCAGCGCCCCTCATGTAGTCGATCTGGCCGCCCACGCCTGAATATTGAAATGTGCCAATGGAATCGGAACATACCTGCCCGGTAATATCCACTTCGATGGCACTGTTGATGGCAGTCATTTTTGGGTTTGTGCGGATGATCGCAGCATCGTTGACATAGTCGATATTCAACATAACCACTGCAGGATTATCATCTACAAAATCGTATAGCTTGCGGCTGCCTAACATAAACCCAGCCGCAATTTTGCCCCTATATTTTTTCTTGTGTTGATTGGTGATGGCTCCTTTTTCAAAGAGATGCAACACGCCATCAGAAAACATTTCGGTGTGAATGCCCAGTTCTTTGTGGTTGCCCAACGAAGCCAGGACGGCATCGGGTATAGAGCCAATCCCAGCTTGTATCGTGGAGCCATCTTCAATCAATTCCGCACAATGCACACCAATGCGCATGGCGATTTCAGAAATATTTTGTCCGTACTGAATTTCTGGCAGTTCTTGCTCGTGGTACACAAGGGCATCAAAACAATCTATTTTTAAAATCCCGTCACCCATCGTTCTAGGCATCCGTGGATTGACTTGGGCGATAACGTATTTTGCTGTTTTCACAGCAGTAGCGGCTACGTCCACGGAAACGCCCAACGAACAATAGCCATGGCGGTCGGGAGGGGAGACGTGAACCAATGCTACATCGAGGGGAAGAATATTTCTTCTAAATAGATTTGGTATCTCGCTCAGAAAGACCGGGATGTAATCGCCCCGACCATCGTTGACAGCCTCGCGCACATTTTGGGAAACAAAGAGTGAATTCACCCTGAAATTTTCTTTGTATTTTTTATCTGTAAAAAGGGCTTCGCCTTGAAGGCTGGTGCTTACCAACTCTACATCAAAAAGTTCGGAAGCCCGTTCTACCATTTTTTCTAACAAATAAATGGGTGAGGCAGCGCCCCCATGCACAAAGACGCGATCTCCGGATTTGATAACTTTTAGCGCCTCTTCTGCAGTGATGTATTTTTCCATAGTCGTAGTTTGTTAATCGGCCAAAATTAAGCGCAAGGGATTCGCCACAAGGTGAAATTACTCATCGTCAACAGTGATTTTTGTCAGGTTTGTTAATCACGGCTTATTTTGGAAAGAAAATCCTCCCTTTAAGTTATATTTGATAATCGCTATTATCTTTTATCTAAAGAATTTTTAATACTTTATAAAAAATCATTTCTATTTTACCCATTTTAATATCAATCACATCCTATGGCAAAAAAATCCAAGTTACCCCATGTCGCTTATTTCTGTATGGAATATGCACTCCAAAATGATTTCAAAATGTATGCGGGAGGACTCGGTATTCTCGCGGGAGATTACCTCAAAGGAGCGAAAGATCACAAATACCCAATCGTAGGCATTGGTATCAAGTGGAAGCAAGGGTACACTGACCAGCGCATCACATCAGAGGGAAAAGCGTTGGACACCTTTCCAATTTATAAGTATGAATTTTTAAAAGATACGGGAGTTACGGTCTCCGTGACCATTCGCAAAAGGGAAGTGAAATGTAAAGTGTGGCTTTGCAAGCAATTTGGAAACGTGCCCTTATACCTGCTCGACACCGATGTGCCAGGAAATGAGGATGGGTGGATTACCGGACAACTCTATGGATGGTTTGGTGAAGAGCGAATTGCGCAGGAGATGGTTTTGGGTATTGGTGGCGTTAAGGCATTACGGGCATTGGGAATTCAAACAGATGTCTATCATTTTAACGAGGGGCATGCGTTGTTTGCCGGATTTGAATTGGTGCGCGAAAAAATGGCAGGAGGGAAGAATTTTCAAGAGGCTGTGGCGGCCACAAAAAATGAAATCGTTTTTACTACCCACACGCCAGTGGTGCAAGGAAACGAATCACATTATATTGATCGGTTGATGTATATGGGGGCCGACAACGGAAGCTTTACGCGTAAGCAACTAGAATCTTTGGGTGGATCGCCATTTAATATGACGGTAGGTGCGTTACTGTTGTCGCGCAAGTCGAACGCGGTGGCCAAACTGCATGCGAAGACGGCTAATAAAATGTGGAAAAATGTAAAAGGCCGCTCGGAAATCGTAGCCATTACCAATGCCATTCACAGGCCAACTTGGGTTGATGAACGCATGGTGAAAGCAGCCGAGTCGGGTGGAGACCTGATGAAGCTCCATGCCCAAAACAAAAAAAAGCTAATCGACTTTGTGAAGAAACGCACAGGTACCAAACTGAATCCTGATGCCTTGTTGATCGGATTCTCTCGAAGAGCTGTTCCTTATAAAAGAAGCGATTTGATTTTTAGCAAAAGATCAAAAGTCCATGACCTCTTTAAGTCGGGAAAACTGCAAATCATTTTTTCCGGTAAAGCGCATCCGCTTGACGACCGAGGAAAAGAAATTGTAGCCAATATTGTGGCCATGACGAAAGAATATCCCAACTCGGTGGTATTTCTTGAAAACTACGACATGAACATTGGTGCGGCCTTAGTGCGTGGCACGGATGTGTGGCTGAATAACCCGAGAAGGCCCCAGGAAGCCAGTGGTACTTCGGGGATGAAAGCCGCCATGAATGGTGTGTTGAATTTGAGTATCTTAGATGGCTGGTGGCCAGAAGTTTGTGAGCACGGAGTTAATGGATGGCAGATAGGTGATGGCTACCAAAATAGGGATGAAAAACTGCTCGATGCGCATGATCAAAAAGCCCTTTTTAAGGTTTTGCTTGAGGAAGTTATTCCTTGCTATTACAAGCAACCTAAGCGTTGGACCGAAATGATGAAGCAAAGTATCCTCAATACTAAGGATGAGTTTGCTGTAAAGCGAATGCTTGAAGAATATTATTCAGCGCTTTATCTTACCCCTGAATAGTTAGCAAAATTGAGAATTAAAATAAGGGCAGCTAGCAACAACTGGCTGCCCTTATTTTGGGGTTTAGTTCGCTTTTACTGAATCTTGTGGAGCGGTGGTAACGGTTGAATCAGCCTTTACAACAGTAGAGTCAGCTTTTACTTCGTCCTGGGATTCAGCTTTTTTTCCGCTGCAAGATGCCATAAACAATGATGCTACTGCAAAAAGAACTACAATTTTGTTTTTCATAATGAATTTAGGTTAAAATTTGCCCTTTATCAGAAAATGTCCTTTGGGTAACCCATCAAAAAAATATTTTTACCTTGGGTTACTTTGATCTGCCCATTTTATTAAGACTGCAGCCGATTATGCCCTATTTAGATGAACCCCAGGTTACCGAATTGAGAAAGAAAAATCCGGCTGCATTAAAGCAGTTGTATAAAGCGCACTATCCGATGGTATTGAACCTTGTACTTACCAATAATGGCAGCGAACAAGAGGCGAAAGACGTTTATCAGGAGGCGATCATTCATTTTTACGAACGCCTGCAACAGGCAGAGTTTGAACTTACTTGCCAAATCAAAACCTATCTGTATGCGGTGAGTAGACGGCTGTGGCTGAAGCGCTTAGCCGAAAATAAAAAACAAGTGCGTATTGAAGAAGAAGGTCACTTTGCCAATATTGATGACGAGATGGATGATTTTGAAAGCAAAGAGCAAAACTTTCAGACGATGGATAAGGCGCTCCTCAAATTAGGAGAACCATGCCGGACCCTCGTTGAGGATTACTACCTCCGAAACTTGACCATGGATGCCATCACCGAGAAATTTGGTTACACGAATACAGACAATACAAAGAATCAAAAATATAAATGCCTTCAACGATTGAAACGGATTTTTTTTGAAGGCGCCAAATAAATAATTTTATGAACCCTGAAGAATTAGAATTAATTGACAGCTTTCTCTTGGGCCTATTGAGCCAGGAGAAGCAATCTTTGGTTGAGGAGAAAATGAAAAACGATCCTTCCTTTCGTTTACGGGTAGAAGAGCACCAATCCTTTTTAAAATCGCTAAAAGAATATGATGATCACAAGACACTGAAAATGACCCTGAATGAAATTCAAATGGGAGCGGATATTTCAAGCAATAGAAAATCTTTTTCTATGCGAATGCTTTGGCCTACTGTTGGCATTGCGGCTTCTGTTGCATTGTTGTGTGCGGTCGGTACGCTCTTTTTGGCGCGATGGTTTGATCAGGAACACTCAACGAATTATCTGGAACTTCGTAAGAATGTCGAACGGTTAAAGAAATCGCAAAGCCAAATTCTTGAGAATATAAAGAAAGAGAATAATAAAAAGGATTATGCCCCTGAAAATTACAGTGGCTCTGGATTTCTCATTTCTTCCAATGGCTATGTGGTGACCAGCTATCACGTGGTGAAGGCAGCCGACTCGGTTTATATTGAAAATGAAAAATTCGGAAAGCTTAAAACTTCCGTTGTGTATTCCAGTCCGGAAAATGACATTTCCTTGTTGATGATTTTGGATGATAAATTCCAGGCTACTCGCCCGATCGCATGTGCCATTCGGGGCAAAGAAGCTGACATTGGAGAAGGCGTTTATACCCTTGGCTTTCCGAGGGAAGAAATTGTGTATGGCGAAGGTAGTATCAGTGCGTCAACGGGCTATCAACAGAACGAAAACGCCTATCAGGTTTCAGTACCTGTGAACCCCGGTAACAGCGGTGGCCCTTTGATTGATCAACAGGGCTCTTTGATCGGAATTGTTAACGGAGTTCAAACACAAACCCGGGGGGCGGCCTTTGCCATTAAATCGGAAACGCTTTTAGAAACACTAAAAAATATACCAACTGATTCGCTTAATCGCCCTCTAAAAATTACAACGCAAAACCAGTTGGCTGGAATGAGTCGGGTCAATCAAGTGAAGCGGTGGAGAGACCTTGTCTTTATTGTAAAAGTGTTTAATGCAAAATGATTCGATATAGAACTGGGTTAATGAATTCAGGAAGAATTCAGAAGGCCAGTCGTTGAAAATCCTCTTGGCTTGGGGCCATTTCAACCATCCATTTCCTTTTGCATTTCATTTTTCTGCTTGGTCTCGTCCATAAAAAGATAAACTATCAGTGAAATGAAAATACACCCCGCGATATAGTAGAAGAAGTAAGATTCACTCCCAATTTTTTTAAACCACAAGGCAACATATTCTGCCGTTCCACCAAAGACAGCCACGGTAACGGCATAGGGGAGACCTACGCCCATCGTGCGAATGCTGGCCGGAAATAGCTCTGCCTTCACAACCGCGTTGATGCTGGTATAACCGGTCACGATCACAAGCGCGAAGAGCATCAGCGAAAAAATTTCCCAATATTCAGTTAAATGGATCATAGAAGTGAGAATAGGTACAGTGAGCAAAGTGCCTGAGATTCCAAATGCTATCAACAAAGGCTTCCGTCCGATTTTATCTGACAAACTTCCAAACGCAGGTTGTAGCAAAGCGAAAATGATCAAAGCGACAAACGAAAGTAGCGTGGCATCTTGTTTAGGCAGGCCTACTGAATTGACTAAAAACTTTTGCATATAGGTCGTATAGGTGTAGAAGGCAAGTGTTCCGCCAAGCGTTAAACCAATTACGGTCAAAACAGCTTTGGGGTGTTGAATTAAATCCTTAAAAATATTTTGTGAAATAGACTTTTTTTCTTGCACTTCCAGGAAAGCATTCGTTTCGTGTAACTGACTACGAATATAGAAGGCCATAAGCGACAGCGCTCCTCCAAGGGCAAATGGAATACGCCATCCCCAGGCGTGCAACTGTGCATCCGTTAGAAGTACAAATTGTAAAACCAACTGCACACCCAGTGCTGCAATCTGTCCTCCTACAAGGGTTACGTATTGAAAGCTAGAATAAAAGCCTCGATGGGCGGGTGTAGCCACTTCGCTGAGGTATGTGGCCGAGACGCCATATTCACCTCCAACACTTAATCCTTGTAACAACCGGGCAACTAGCAATAGGATGGGGGCAAACACCCCGATGGTTTGGTACGTGGGCACTACTGCAATCATCAACGAACCAAGCGACATCAGCACCACCGAAATTGTCATCGCGTATTTTCGCCCCCTTCGATCGCTCAATAATCCAATCAGCCATCCTCCAATAGGCCTCATGATAAACCCTAAAGCGAAAATTCCTGCTGCCTGCAATAGTTGAGCGGTCTGATTACCTTCCGGAAAAAAGGATGCAGAAAAGTAAATGGCAAAGGCGGAGTACGTGTACCAGTCGTACCATTCCACGAGATTACCAATTGAACCGCCAGTGATGGATCGGATACGTTGTTTGGAGATTTTTTCGTCCACTCGAAAATTAATAAGAACTAATCGACCGGATAAAACCTTGCGTCAACAAATCGTTCTTCCCCTGATCTTATTGTAAGGTAACTAAAATATACGTTACCATTGTATTCGGTAAAGTTTAGTGCTCTCACATGATTTGATTTCATCAAAACATAATAACTCCCTGGTTTTACCTTTATTGAATAGCTGCCGTCTGTATCGGCCACGCTACAAATTTTATGATCGTTCTTTATGATCATATTACACCGCTGAACGGCTCGATGGTCAAGTGCTTTATAAACTGAATCCTCAAATGATCGACTCTTTATCCCGAACTCATCCAATTCTTCCCCTATTGACTTTTTAGGTTCTTGGTCATCGTTTAAGTGCTGCACTTCCTGATAACTTCTTATTTTTTTTGTTATCCAAACAAGTGAGTCGACACATAAAATTTGAAAATCTTCAGGTAGATAGTGGGCCTGAATAACATAAATGGAAGCTCCTCTGTCAGGAAAAATGTTTTCATGCTCAGTTTGGCAAAGAACGACCCCTTTTATAAGGCAACTGGCCTGGCCGTAAGCCATATTTATCGAAACAAAGACCAAAAGAATAATTACCTTATTCATTATTAGATAAATTAATTCTGATTCTTAGAAAGAGGATTGACTAACACGAGTAATACAGATTAAGGCAGTTTTAAAATCATAATTTTTCGTTTTCAAAGCTACTTGGTAAGCGCTCCCAAACCAATTCCAAATAACATTATCATCAACAAACGGATTATGAATACACTTAAGTCCATACCAAGCCGCAACGCAAGAAAAGGCGGCTCGTTTCCAAACCACCTTTTCTGGTAATTACCTGCAATTGAATCAAGCTAGATCGAAGCGGTCAAGGTTCATTACCTTATTCCAAGCAGCTACAAAGTCTTTTAAAAACTTTGCTTGAGCACCTTCGGATCCGTAAACTTCAGCAATGGCGCGAAGCTCTGAGTTTGAACCAAAGATAAGATCAACTCGAGTTCCTATCCACTTAACTTTGCCTGTCGAACGATCACGACCCTCGAATTCGTTTTGAGATTCTCCAGTCGCCTTCCAGGTAGTATCCAAATCGAGTAGGTTCACGAAGAAGTCGTTGGTGAGCGCCTCCGGATGTTTCGTAAATACACCGTTTTTAGAATGGTCGAAGTTAGTATTAAGCACACGCAACCCACCTACCAAGACCGCCATTTCAGGTGCGGTCAACGTTAATAGCTGAGCTTTGTCAACCAACATTTCTTCTGCCGAAGCCGTATGTTTCTTTTTCATATAGTTGCGAAAGCCATCGGCATTAGGCTCAAGCACAGCAAAGGATTCTACATCCGTTTGCTCCTGTGATGCATCGGCCCGGCCCGGTATAAAGGGGACCGTTATTTCATGACCAGCTTTTTTTGCAGCATTCTCAATGCCCGCGCATCCGCCCAACACAATTAAATCGGCAAGTGAAACTTGTTTCTTATCCGTGTTAAATTCTTTTTGGATAGCCTCAAGGGTCTTGAGCACTTTTGCCAATTGAGCCGGATTGTTGGCTTCCCAATCTTTTTGTGGTGCGAGACGAATGCGCCCTCCGTTTGCACCGCCTCTTTTGTCGGAACCGCGGAACGTAGATGCCGATGCCCAAGCGGTTGATACTAATTCCGACACGGAAAGTCCAGAAGCGATGATCTTACTTTTTAGAGCGGCAATTTCTTTATCGTCAATTAGTTTATGCGTAACGGCTGGGATTGGATCTTGCCAGATGAGAACCACTTTAGGAACTTCGGGGCCAAGATAGCGTGACAGCGGTCCCATGTCTCGGTGCGTAAGCTTGTACCATGCGCGGGAAAAGGCATCTGCAAATTTATCTGGATGCTCATAGTAGTGCCTCGAAATTTTTTCATAGATAGGATCAACTCTCAACGCGAGGTCGGTGGTGAGCATGAATGGCGCATGTTTCTTTGCCGGATCATGCGCATCGGGCACTGTCCCTGCGCCAGCGCCACCTTTCGGCTTCCATTGCTGTGCACCGGCAGGGCTCTTGGTCAACTCCCATTCAAAACCAAACAGGTTTTCGAAGAAGTTGTTGCTCCACTTCGTTGGTGTAGTGGTCCACGCCCCTTCCAGACCGCTGGTAATGGTATCCCCGGCATTACCGGTGCCAAATGTATTTTTCCAACCAAGGCTTTGCTCCTCAATACCTGCTGCGGCTGGCTCTCGGCCAATGTACTTACTTGGATCAGCAGCACCGTGTGTCTTGCCGAACGTATGACCACCAGCGATAAGTGCTACTGTTTCTTCATCGTTCATCGCCATGCGACCAAAAGTTTCTCGGATGTCTATGGCGGCTGCAAGTGGATCAGGTTTTCCATTTGGTCCTTCCGGATTCACATAGATCAGTCCCATCTGAACGGCACCCAAGGGGTTTTCCAATTCACGATCGCCCGTGTACCGTTTATCTCCCAACCAGGTTGTTTCAGAACCCCAATAGACATCTTCTTCTGGTTCCCAAACATCTTCACGTCCTCCGGCAAAACCAAAAGTTTTAAAACCCATGGACTCCAGGGCGCAGTTGCCGGCAAGCACCATTAGGTCGCCCCATGATAATTTATTACCGTATTTCTTTTTGATTGGCCAGAGTAACAAACGCGCTTTGTCGAGGCTCGCATTGTCAGGCCAACTGTTTAAGGGTGCAAAGCGCTGTGTGCCTGAACCAGCCCCACCCCGGCCGTCAGAGATGCGATACGTTCCGGCCGAATGCCAGGCCATCCGAATGAAGAATGGCCCATAGTGACCATAGTCTGCAGGCCACCAACTCTGAGAGGTAGTCATCAGTGCAAAGATGTCTTTCTTCACAGCCTTTAGATCGAGTTTTTTAAACTCCTCAGCGTAATTGAACGCCTTATCCATGGGATTGGATAGCGTAGAATGTTGACGCAGTATGTTCAATTTCAGCATATTGGGCCACCATTCTCGATTACTAGTTCCACCGCCAGCACCTTGTTTTAAAGCGCCTCCATGAAAAGGGCATTTTGCTTCGCTGTTTCCATTCTGCACTGAAGTACTTGATGTTGTATGTTTTTCCATTTTTATAGTATTAAAAAATTGTTAGGATGATTGATTAATGATAAGCTCTTTTTTCTCTAGGCACAATGATCAACGTCATGTTCCCGAAAGAATTTAAGCCTTTTCATTTTCAATTTACAACAGGTGGAGTAATAAATCAAATTGATTATCTTTATGAAGATATAGCTATTATTTATGACCCTAACTCAACTAGGATACATCGTTGCACTGGATTCGTATCGTCATTTTTTAATGGCGTCCGAAAAGTGCTTTATCACTCAACCTACATTAAGTATGCAGATCCAAAAACTGGAAGAAGAGCTGGGAGTAAAAATCTTCGACCGCACGAAGCAACCCGTGATCCCTACTGAAATTGGCGCACGCATTATTTCTCAAGCGCGGGTAATTTTGCATGAAGCAAGCATAATAAAGCAAGTAATCAATAACCAGAGAGACAGTATGACAGGCGAACTGCGGATCGGAATCATTCCTACCCTTGCTCCCTATCTGTTGCCTCCACTCTTTAAAGAGATGAATGAAAAGTACCCACAGTTGAACCTCATCATTAAGGAGACAATCACGGAAAAAGTAATTAGTGAGTTAAAAAGTAATCGACTCGACTGTGGTTTGGTAGTAACCCCGTTGAAAGACACTTCGATTAAAGAAGAGATACTCTTTTACGAGGAACTATTTGTTTATGTTTCGAAAAATAATGCCCTCTATAACAAAAAGTATGTTCTGGCCTCGGATTTAGATCCTGACCAATTATGGCTATTAGAAGAAGGCCATTGTTTTCGCTCTCAGATTTTAAATTTGTGTGAGCTAAGAAGACGTTCAGATTTCCATTTTAAATATGAAACTGGAAATATTGAAACGTTAAAACGCATGGTGGATAAAAGCGATGGGATTACCATTTTACCCGAATTGGCTGTAATGGAATTCACCAAACCTCAATTGAAGTTGGTGAAGCGATTGCAAGATCCACGGCCAGCCCGGGAAGTGAGCTTGGTGACTCATCGCAATCATCTTAAAATAAAACAAATAACAACCTTAAAAGAGGAAATCCTCAAGGTTGTGCCCAGGCAAATGCATAAACTTCAGAATAAAAAGGTGGTCGAGATTAATTATTGAACTCGTTCTAGAGGTTACTGTAAAACTGTAGGAAGCAAAACGATTGATGAATTGCAAATCAGATCCATAAACTTGCGACTTTAGAAGAATAATAAAAATTAAAGTGTCAATTTTATAATTATCCTTTTATGTTTAGCCAGCAAAACTCGTGTACCTATGAAAAAGCTACCCCTGATTTTGTTGTTTATACTTTTTATCTGCGCTCGCTCATGCGCAAAATTTAAAAGCAAAAATCAAAATTGATATTGAGCGAAAGACAGGAATTAAAGTCAAATCATAATGAATAGAATTCAAATTGTTATCGTCCTCAGTTTAGCTTTCTCCGCCTCGCATGGTCAAGAGCAAACGCCAACACGAAAATTTGAACCCGTCAGTTTTTCCCAAGTGACCATCACCGATGGGTTCTGGAAACCGGCTCAAGATAAAGTCGCTACTATTACCTTGCAAGCTTGCGTCTTTCAAACGGAAATAAAAACCCCACGTATCAAAAATTTTGAAAAAGTTGCACGTCATAAAGGGGAGAAGCATGAAGGTATTTTCTACGATGACTCGGATGTGTACAAGGCACTTGAAGCCATTGCCTATTCATTAAACAATCATCCTGATCCTGCTTTGGAAAAGAAAGCAGACGAGTGGATCGACAAAATTGCGGCAGCACAATTGCCCGATGGTTATATCGGCACGTGGTACACCTTGGGTGGACTAGACAAGCGATGGACGGACATGAGCATGCACGAAGATTACAATGGTGGACATTTGATTGAAGCGGCAGTGGCTTATTACAATTCCACCGGAAAGCGTAAACTCTTAGATGTTGCCATAAAATTCGCCAATCATTTTGATAGCAACTTTGGCCCAGGCAAGAAAGATTGGGTTACCGGCCATCAAGAGTTGGAATTGGCTTTGGTAAAACTTTATAAAGCCACTAGCGATAAAAAATATTTGAATTTGGCGCATTGGCTGCTGGAAGAGCGTGGCCATAAACTAGCCGTAGGCTATACCTGGACGGAATGGAAAGATACGGCTTATGCACAAGATGTCGTTCCCGTGCGTTTTCAAAAAGAGATTACCGGCCATGCCGTTCGCGCGATGTACTTATACACGGGTGCTGCCGATGTTGCCGCCTTGACGGGCGATGCCGGATACATGACGGCCATGAACAACGTGTGGGAAGATGTGGTGTATCGAAATATGTATTTAACGGGCGGTATTGGTTCATCTGGAAACAATGAAGGTTTTAGTAAAGATTATGACTTGCCCAACGAGCAGGCGTATTGCGAAACGTGCGCTTCAGTGGGAATGGTATTTTGGAACCAGCGCATGAATTTGTTGACAGGTGATAGTAAATTTATTGACGTACTAGAACGAAGTCTTTACAACGGAGCGCGCGATGGCTTGTCATTGAGTGGTGATCATTTTTTTTATGGAAATCCATTGGCGTCAACCGGTAAGAATATGCGGAGAGAATGGTTTGGTACAGCTTGCTGTCCGGCAAACATTGCGCGGCTGGTCGCTTCACTCGGTGATTATATTTATGGCGCATCTGGCAATGGATTGTGGGTGAATCTTTTTGTGGGGAGCAACACGACTATCAAAATCGGAACGAAGGAAGTACCCGTTTCATTAGAGACAAATTATCCGTGGGAAGGAAATGTGAAGTTGACGGTGCAACCGAAAACAAAAACGAGATTTGCCGTTCACCTCCGCATTCCCGGATGGGCGCAAGGCCAGGCTGTGCCGGGTGATCTGTATGTGTTTGATGATAAGAAGCCGGCACCATTTACAATTTCTTTAAATGGAAAGCCGATAGACTATAAAATGGAGAAAGGGTATGCCGTGATAGACAGAGTATGGAAAAAAGGAGATCAGGTTGAGTTGAATATTCCCATGGAAGTGAAGCGCGTGACAGCACGAGAAGAACTAAAACAAGATGAAGACCGTGTGGCATTGCAACGTGGGCCGCTGGTTTATTGTGTAGAGGGTGTCGACAATAATGGCAAAGCATGGAACCTTATCCTTCCGGATGATGCAAAATTCACGACTAAATTTGAAAAGGACTTATTGGATGGTGTAGTTACGATTCAATTTCAATCACCGACAATTCAAATAGGAAAAGATGGCCAATCTATCTCAACGGAAATTAACACGATCACTGCTATTCCTTACTATTCTTGGTGCAACCGGGGACAAAATCAAATGCAGGTTTGGTTGCCAAAGAAGATCAAAGACTTGAAAATTAATTATTAAAGATGAATCCTTTTAAAGAAAGCGTGTTTTATCTGAAACTCTTTGGACTCGCACAGCAACCAAAAATCAAAAACCACATAGAACACAGAGAAGCACAGAGGAGGTATGATTTAATTTCCGCTGTGTTTTCTCAGTGTGCTCCGTGTTCTCTTTGGTTAAACATCCCGCGCGGGGATCGTCAAGAACTACGGAGAATAGTTATCTTTTCCATACTTCTATTGATTTCCTTCAGGCTCTTTAGCCAAGGTTATCTTATTGAAAAGAATGATGGGCGGATAAAAGGAAAATTCAATATTCCAATTCAAGCATACAGTTTCGATTTAAAAGATATCCGCCTTTTGGATGGGAGCCCATTTAAAAATGCAATGGATAAGGATGCGGCATATTTGTTAAGCATCGAACCAGAGCGTTTACTTCATCGATTCTATACGAATGCCGGACTTCCTGCCAAGGGGGATGTTTATGGCGGGTGGGAGAGTGAGGGGCTTTCTGGCCACACGCTGGGGCATTACCTTTCTGCTTGTTCAATGATGTATGCCTCCACGGGTGACGTGCGCTTCAAAGAGAAAGTAGATATGATCGTTGCCGAATTAGACAAATGCCAACAAGCTCGAAAGACCGGATATGTTGGAGCTATTCCAAAAGAGGACTCTATCTTTTGGAAAGTGCAACACGGTATCATCAAGTCGTCAGGTTTTGATTTGAATGGCGGCTGGTCGCCTTGGTACACGGTGCATAAAGTCATGGCCGGATTAACGGACGCCTATCTCTATACGGATAATCAGAAAGCACTCGACATCGTCATAAAAATGGCCGACTGGACGGGGTTGATCTTAAAAGATTTGAACGATGAGCAGTTGGAGAATATGCGCAAATGTGAATATGGGGGCATGAATGACATCCTCATTCACTTGTATGAAATCACCGGAAGTAAAAAGTACCTGGATCTTTCATACAAGTTTCACGATCATTTTGTATTGGATGAACTCGCGAAACGAAATGATCTAATGCCTGGAAAACATTCGAACACCAATGTGCCCAAGGCTATTGGTTGTGCCAGACGGTATGAATTGACAGGCGATGAGAAAGATAAAACTATTTCCACTTTCTTTTGGGAGACCATGGTGCATAAACACTCCTATGTGATTGGCGGAAACAGCAACTATGAATATTGTGGCCCTGCCGGCAAACTCAGCGATCGGCTGAGTGATGCTACGTGCGAGACTTGCAATACCTACAACATGCTGAAGCTAACGCGGCATTTGTTTGCGGTCGAACCGAAATCAGCATTGATGGATTATTACGAGCGCGGTTTGTACAATCATATTCTCGCTTCTCAAAATCCCGAGACCGGAATGATGTGCTATTTTGTTCCGCTTCGGATGGGAACGAAAAAAGAATTCAGCGATCCCTTCAATACATTTACGTGTTGTGTAGGCAGTGGCATGGAGAACCACTCGAAATACACAGAAGGAATTTATTCTGAAGGGAAAGACGGAAGTTTGTTTGTCAACCTCTTCATTCCGTCAGAGCTTAATTGGAAGTCTAAGGACGTTCACATAAAGATGGAGACCCACTTTCCGCAAGATGGAAAAGTTGCGCTGCACGTTGAATCATCTGCAAAGCAAAAGTTTATCATCAAAGTCCGTCAGCCGGAATGGGCGAAAAGTGATTTGAAGTTTTCGGTAAATGACAAATCCATTAAAGCTAGTTTGAATAGGAATGGATACTGGGAAATGGATAAGGTTTGGTCGAATGGCGATGTGATCACTTTCCAACTTCCTATGAGCCTGCATTCCGAAAGCATGCCCGACAATCCTAATCGCATTGCCTTATTATATGGCCCTGTTGTTTTGGCCGGACAATTGGGAAAGGAAATGCCCGACCCAATTTTTGGAACAACCGTATTGCTCACGGATGACAAAAATGTTTCAGATTGGACTAAACGGAATTCATCATCGCTGGAATTTGAAACCAATAAAGTAGCAAAACCTGTTGACGTGAAACTGATTCCATTTTTTCAAACCTATGATCAATACTACAATGTCTATTGGGATTACTTTACTCCTGGTGATTGGAAGAACCGACAAGAGGAATATGAAGCAGAAAAGAAAAGACAGTTTGAAATCGAACAACGCACGATTGATATTATCCGCATTGGCGAGATGCAGCCCGAGCGCGATCACAACCTGAAAGCCAGTGAGCGTTCTTACGTGAGTGATGCCTTGGGAAGGATGGGTCGAGAGGCCCGGAGCGGTGGTTATTTTTCTTTTGACATGAAGGTTAGTCCGGATGTGCCGAGTAATTTGTTATGCAGTTATATTGGCGATGATAAAGACCGGGTCTTTGATATTCAAGTAGACGGCACCAAGATCGAAACGCAGGAACTGAAAGGCGCAAGCACTGGAAGGTTCTTTGATATTGAATATCCTTTGCCGACTGAATTGCTGAAAGGAAATACAAAAGTGACGGTAACCGTTTTGGCCAATCATGGAAAAACCGCGGGGCGCATGTTTGGTTGCCGAATAGTAAAGCGCTGACGATGGAGCGTTGGTGATTATCATAGTTGATAGTTGTACCAAATTTGGTGAACAACCTCTTTTTCGTGGTAAGCTCATTTGATAAATATTCAGTAAGCACTATCTTTAGTGCATAGATTCATCCGACCTTATTAGTGACCATTGAAAGTCTCGGGCTCAACCATACTGCTCCTTTTCATTACCAGTGCGTGCATCGATAGCTTTCATTTACAGCTAAGTGCAATCGCCAAGCAACTTTCCGTAGATGGGATGATCACCACGGCTCCGAGTCCTTATGCTGTTAAATTGGTATGGTCTTCCGATGTGGGCAACATCCTGGCGCAGGCGGTTCCTGTAAGTGATGCAACGGTCACGCTCTTTGACAACCAGGGATTGAAGGAAAAACTTAGCTATCAAGATTCCGGAGTTTATAAGACCAGTGCCAATGGAATTCAGGGCGTGGCGGGAAGGACCTATCACATCGAAATTGCCACATCCGATGGACAAAGCTATTCATCAACACCAGAATATTTAGCTCCGCCCGGAACTTTAGACAGCCTGTATTTTGAATTTAAATATGGTGAAGCCATTGTGAATGGAGTGCCTGTACCGGCAGACGGTTTCAATATTTATGTGAACGCAAAGGGTAACTCCATGCAAAGTATTATGCGGTGGAACTGGCAAGGAACGTATAGGGTATTCACTCACCCTGAATTGGTTGTTGATACCATACTAGCTGACCCCCATTTTACATGCTGTCCTCCTGCACTTACACCTTTGCCCTGCAGTGGTTTCATAACTGTGGACGCAGAACGAATCATACTTAAAAAAATTGACAAATGCTCCTGTTGTACCTGTTACATCACCGAAAACCAGGCTGTGCCTTTTCTCTCAGATAATTTTCTTGCGAATAATGCCTTTCAAAAATATAAGGTAGCCTTCATCCCCTTTGTAACAAGAAACTTTTTTGAGAAATATTACTTGAAGGTTCAACAATTCACCTTAACGGCTAACACCTATCAATTTTGGAAACTGGTTCAATCCCAAATAACAGGAAGTACAAATTTATTCCAACCACCGATAGCAAAGATCAAAGGAAACATAGTATCTACCTTGGGCAGCACTTCAGCCCTTGGCATTTTCTCTGCCTGTGGCGTGGTACAGAAAACGATTTGGATCTACCGAAATGATGTGCCATACACGTTTGAAGATCCTTTGATAAGAGAAAATTGCCATGTTTTAGACGCCACTTCCACTTCACAAATACCTACGTTTTGGAATTGAGAAGTTAAACAAAGGAAGATAGCCTGATACCTATATAGTAAAAACTGTTCCTGATTTATTTTTTATAATTTTTACCTATCTTTCTAAATGTAAATCAGCTAAACCTAGGCTATTGTTTACGCAATGAAATTTTTAGTCTTCACCCTATTCTTTGGCATGGCAGTTTGCAGCACTGCCCAATCTATCCTAGACCAGGAAATAGCGATACCCAGGGTTAAAAGCCTTTCTGAATTTATCAAGTCTGTTGAAAAGAATTACCCGGTAAAGTTTTATTATCTGCCCCAATGGATCGAATCGGTCTCATTGGAAAATGAATTCCAGAGCAACACGATCGGGGCTGCCCTGAATGAGTTTGTTTTTGGCACCGACCTGTTCTTTCGTGTCTTTGACAATGCTTCCATCGTGATTGCGAAAGATCCTTCGCAGATGATAAAACGCATGGACATTATCGGCACGGCTAAATTGGAGCAAAAGAAAATAAACCATCAAGTGATCG